>Ga0153941_1000060_pt1 | contig 67326 bp, 56 predicted proteins | sample TSNJ025MetaG_FD_104733 | JGI IMG/M metagenome (GOLD analysis project Ga0153941, IMG submission 104733) | Attine ant fungus gardens microbial communities from New Jersey, USA - TSNJ025 MetaG | ecosystem: Host-associated > Fungi > Mycelium > Unclassified | place: USA: New Jersey, Brendan T. Byrne...
GTTTAATTTTACACAAAAATGTCAGCGGACTAAAACCTTCAATCTTGCTTAATTGTTCTTTAATTTGTTTAATTTTACACAAAAATGTCAGCGGACTAAAACAGAATGCGAAGACATACTTATAAAGGAAAAGTTTAATTTTACACAAAAATGTCAGCGGACTAAAACGGCACCGAGGAGTGAAAAAAAACGACCCAGGTTTAATTTTACACAAAAATGTCAGCGGACTAAAACAGTCTAGCGTAATACTACGCCGAGCAGTCTGTTTAATTTTACACAAAAATGTCAGCGGACTAAAACTATTCCGTCTTACTCAATTCCTCCCGTTTCGTTTAATTTTACACAAAAATGTCAGCGGACTAAAACAATCGCTTAATGGGTTGCTTTGGTGAATGCGTTTAATTTTACACAAAAATGTCAGCGGACTAAAACTGTAGATTTACATGAATGAAATAATGCAACGTTTAATTTTACACAAAAATGTCAGCGGACTAAAACATAAAACATCACATATTGAAATGAGAGGAAGTTTAATTTTACACAAAAATGTCAGCGGACTAAAACTTATTTATCGATATATGGTTTATTTTTTATGTTTAATTTTACACAAAAATGTCAGCGGACTAAAACTACAGATTGTATTATAGCCACTAGTCCAATGTTTAATTTTACACAAAAATGTCAGCGGACTAAAACAGTCTTGCTTTTGGTTTTGCGGTGGGGGTCGTTTAATTTTACACAAAAATGTCAGCGGACTAAAACCCTTTAATTGACTCACCAACCACAGGTTGAGTTTAATTTTACACAAAAATGTCAGCGGACTAAAACAGGAGGAAACCATGAAAAAGAAAAAACTAGGTTTAATTTTACACAAAAATGTCAGCGGACTAAAACTCGTTGTTTTAATTTCTGCTTGTTCTTTTAGTTTAATTTTACACAAAAATGTCAGCGGACTAAAACTTCGGAAGAATCGGTAGACTAGCTTTTCGCGTTTAATTTTACACAAAAATGTCAGCGGACTAAAACGACATTGACATTTTTTTAATTCTGTATTTTGTTTAATTTTACACAAAAATGTCAGCGGACTAAAACAAGCAAGCGAAATTACATCATTAAGAATTTGTTTAATTTTACACAAAAATGTCAGCGGACTAAAACTTAACATTGCTAATCATCAATAAGCTGTTAGTTTAATTTTACACAAAAATGTCAGCGGACTAAAACATTTTTGATAAATTAGAAAAAGAATTACTTGTTTAATTTTACACAAAAATGTCAGCGGACTAAAACTTGTTGAAAATTCTGCCTGAACTTTTGAAAGTTTAATTTTACACAAAAATGTCAGCGGACTAAAACGTTAGCAGGGTTATTACTTGTCTACTGATTGTTTAATTTTACACAAAAATGTCAGCGGACTAAAACTTTACCGTTCATATAACCCGTTTGTCTATAGTTTAATTTTACACAAAAATGTCAGCGGACTAAAACGCTTCAATTTGTGATAATTTTTCTTTAATTGTTTAATTTTACACAAAAATGTCAGCGGACTAAAACGAAACAGTAAAAACAACACTTTAACTTTTGGTTTAATTTTACACAAAAATGTCAGCGGACTAAAACATGACGAAAAACTTATTATAAATGCTCCGTGTTTAATTTTACACAAAAATGTCAGCGGACTAAAACCCAGATATTTATGCGATCAATGTTAGCCATGTTTAATTTTACACAAAAATGTCAGCGGACTAAAACGCTAAAAAGGAGTGAAAAAATCGCCAGACGGTTTAATTTTACACAAAAATGTCAGCGGACTAAAACAAAATCGGGCAAGGAATACTGCCTACGAATGTTTAATTTTACACAAAAATGTCAGCGGACTAAAACGCAGTCTGTAAGACTAAACGTTAGCGAATTGTTTAATTTTACACAAAAATGTCAGCGGACTAAAACCCAACTGCTGAGGAAATTAAAATTTTACAAGTTTAATTTTACACAAAAATGTCAGCGGACTAAAACAATAAGTGAGGGCGGAGTTGAGTAAGACAAGTTTAATTTTACACAAAAATGTCAGCGGACTAAAACCTCAATTGAAAGGAGGAGAGGCAGACGGCAGTTTAATTTTACACAAAAATGTCAGCGGACTAAAACTAGTTGAGTCAATAAATAATCGTGTTTATTGTTTAATTTTACACAAAAATGTCAGCGGACTAAAACCTCAAAATAATTTTATCAAAAAATAAAGTAGTTTATAAATTAATTTTATTTTTATTTGAAATAAAAAGTAGATATATTTAAAAAATCAAATATATCTACTTTTATAACTAATTTGTAATTAATTTTCCTAAAATATTAGGTTTTAAGATTTTAAATTCTTGTTGTCAATTACCTATAGAATCTCTAAAATTTTGTTCACCGAAAATTTCTTTACTTTTATTTTCAGGCATATTAGTAGTTCCTAATAAATTACTATAAATACTTGATCCTTTTTTACCATTAAATAATTTAATAACTTTTTTATTAGTTTTCTTATCATAATATTCAACTAAAGTTCTAAGTACTAAAATATTTTGTTTTTTATATTTATTTAATTCTTCTTTTGTAGCGTTAATTCTTCTAATTCAAATTGGTTTGAAGTTATGTTGTTGATCAAATATAACACCATAATAGCTATTAATTTCTCATAGTGTATTATTTTTATCTTTAAAATAAGATTCACTATTAATGTCTTTTTTAATTTTATCATGTGATACAGGTAATTGACTTGAAGTAAAACCACCTGAAAGTTTATAGTCAATTTTATAAGAAATGAAAGGATAATGAATATTACCTTTTAAGTTTAGTTCTTTAAGTTTGTCATAATAACTTTCTTGATTTAAAACTTCAACAAATTTTGGAGTTTTAATTGGTTTAAAAACTGTATCTTGAGAGTTTTTTAGTTTAAATTCTTTATTTTCTTTTTTAATTTTTAAACTCACAGGAATTCTAGTTTCAATAATTTCTTGCAAGTTTTTTACTAGAGGTGCCATTACTTTAAAGTTACTAATTTCTTTGTTAATTAACTTTTCTAAGCGTTTACCTAAATCATCTCGTAATTTTCCAATTGTTCATTTTTTTAAAATTTCGTCACAATGATTTTTGTATTGTGATTGATTTATGAAGCCTTTAGATAAACTTCTTTTTAAACTAATAATATTAGCACTATCAGTAGCAAAGTTTACATAAGTTACAGAAATAAATTGGGTTAAGATTATTGCATCAACGGCATGATGGAATGGAGTTATTTCTCTTACTTTTTCATCTAAGCCTCAAGGACTATTATTAAGTCAAGTGCGGCGAAATCTTGAAGTAACACGACCGTTAATTGTTTGTACTTTTGTTGGAATTACTTCACCAGTGATTTCTGTTCAATTTTTAAATTGTGAATTTAATCAATTGGCAACATAACGAGTAATGTATCTAGTATCATTTAAATTTCTTGAAGCAAATTCATCAATCATTTCAGAATCTAAATCTTTAGTTATTAGATATTGATATTTTTTATCAGAAAGATTTTTTCTAATAACTTTATTAATAAAGTTTAAGTATGAAATTTTATGCTCTTTATTAGTTGCTAATCATTGCAATGGTGTTTGATTTGTTTTTTCTTGATTAGCTTTACTACAAACTAAAACTAAATTGTTAAATGAATCATCGGCTATTTTTGATTGTGGAATAATATGATCAATTTGTAAGGCATTGCTATTTTTAAAGTCATCTAAAGTAATTTCATGATGATTTTGACAATAAATACATTTTTGTTCTTGTTGTTTTCATAAACGATATTTTTTAATATTAATTTCATTTGGGTTAATATTATTATTTTCTAATTCTTTTTCAATTTTTAATCTTTCGTCAAAACGAAGGTCATTAGATTTTTTGATTTCTTTTCTTTGTTCAAAAGATTTCATTAATTCTCTTGCTACTTCAACATTAATTACTTCAAATCAACCATATTCTTGATGTAGAGCATTAATAATTTTTCTTGTTTGATTAATTGCTCTAAATACGACAGCTTTCTTTTGTAAGTCTGGATCATTAATTGGTTGAAATAACTTATTACTAATTTTAAAGTTAAACATTTTTTCTTCATTCTTTTCAACAAAATCAGCTTGAAAATTACCATATGAAATCCCTTTAGCAAAAGCGTTAATTGCTTCTTCCATGTATTTAAAAGAAGTGTTTCCTGTGCTTGTACTAATAGAAGAAGGTAAGCCTAAAAATTTTTCTTCAATTTGTTTTTCAGTTAAATCAATTTTATTTTCCTTGAAAAATAAGATTAAGTTATCTTTTCTTCTTTGCGGAGTGATATTCTCATGAAGAATTTTACCTAGTTTGTTAAATAAATGATTATTTAAACTACTAATATCTATTGTTTTAAATTCATTTGGAATTAGTTCTTTTAATAATTTTAAATAATTAAAATTAACAGATTTAATATTTTTTCATGCTGGATTATTAGTAAAGTCGCTTTCCCTAAGTTCAGTATTTTCTTTAATGATTTTTTTAAAATCATTTTTATTGGGAATTATTCCTTGTTTAAGATTATCAAAGAATATTTTGGCAATGTTACTAGTTGTTTCTTCATCAAGGGTTTTAACAGTAAAAGTTGATAAATCAGAAATAAAACGGAATAGTTCAAATGTTAAAGAACAACGATAAGCTCTTGGTTCGTTAGGATAAAATGAACATTTACCTTCGGTTTCTAAAAATGGTTGAAAAAGACGATGACTTGGCATATTTTTTGCTCATAAGTCATATCTTTCCTTATTTTTTGGTCCTGGTCCAACTTCAAAATCTCGTTGTCGTAAAATAATATCATTAATAATTTTATTACGATTACTTTCATTTGCTAGTTGCGGATAAAATTTGCCTTGAGTTGTTAAAATTAATTCTAATTCTTTTTTGTAATCTTCACGAGCAAATAAATAACGATAGTTAGAAACCGGAGTTTTTATTTGTTCTTGATTGTTTTCATTAGTGATTTGTTTATCAGTAGATTTTTTGATTTTATTATGAATTAAACCCAAAGTTCCTTGATTTTTTGAGTTTTTAAAATCTTGTTCATTTAAAATAGCTTGAGCGATTGTTTGATAATTTTTAACAATTTTTTCACCTTTACTAATTGATTCACTTAATTTACTTTTTTTATTTTCTTTTTCTTCACCAAAAGAAAATTTATTATTATAACCACGATGATTAGCAATATTAATTAATGCTACTGCTAGTTCTTGTGGTGTTAACTTTTCGGTTAAAGCTTTTACTCTAATTGTATAGGGATTAAAATATTTTGTATCATCATATTGAATATTGTTAGTAATTTTAAAATTACTAAAAAAATCAGCAATTTCAGATTTTGAGATAATTTGATTTTTTTCTAAGAAATTTTTTAATTCATTGATTCTTTGTTTTCTGCGACGGTTTAGCCTTCTAACACTACGAAATTTTCTTCTTTCTTCAGCATTAGTTGTTCCATCTTTTGGACTTTCAGCACAATCAAAGAGTCTTACACCAAAATCATCAATATAATAGTCATCTTCATCTTTGGTCATAACTGCTCACCCGACAGAAGAGATACCAAGATCAAGACCAAGATAATATTTTTTATTATTCATACATTTTTCCTCCTAATTTTAATTTCATTTCAAATGATTGTCATCATTATATTAATTTTTCAAGAAATATAAAAGAGGTAATCCTTAAAAAGAATTACCTCGCTTAGGCTTTACGGATACCTTACCGCTCAGGGACTAAAACCTTTATCTTACTCCGCTGACATTTTTGTGTAAAAGCCTTTGGCAACCAAAGACATTTACATAATAACAAATAAAAAAATGATTGTAAATATTTTTTTAGTTTTTTTCGGGAAAGAATTAGAAATTTTAATTATTTATATTTATTTGTTAATAATAATTAGATAAAATAATATCAATAATATTTACTACAAAGGATTGAAATTAATGGAACAAAAACAAGAACAATTAATCAACGGTCGAGTTTTCAAAGAACAAGAAGAAAATCGTTATCAAAAATTGTTAGAATTAGAAAAAGAACATTACGATGTTTATGGTCGTAATTGACAGAGAAACTATAATAGTTCAACTTTAAATCAAGAATTCAATAATAAAGACAAAGAACAATTAGAAAAGATGGCTCATAAAGCTAAAGTTGATCAAATTAAAATTGCTGGAAGATTAATGACAAAAAGAGCAATGGGTAAGAATTCAATTTTTGCTGATTTACAAGATCAATATGGTCGTTTTCAAATTTACTTAAATACGAATAATCTAAATCATAAAGAGTTTAATTTATTTGCTGATTATGGTGACATTGGTGATTTTTTTGGTATTGAAGGGCAAATTATGCGTACCAAAACAGGTGAGTTAACTGTTAAAGTATTGAAGTTAGTAATGTTGGCTAAAGCACTGCGACCATTACCTGATAAATGACATGGGATTAAAAATATTGAAGACCGCTATCGTCATCGTTATCTTGATTTAATTATTAATCATGAAGTTAAAGATGTTTTTATTAAGCGAACAGCAATTATTAATGCTTTACGAGAATATTTTAATCAACAAGGGTATTTAGAAGTAGAAACACCAATTTTACAAGATATTTATGGTGGCGCGACAGCAAAACCTTTTGTTACTTTCCATAATGCTTTAAATACTAATTTTTACTTAAGAATTGCTACTGAGTTACATTTAAAGCGTTTAATTGTTGGTGGTTTTGAAGGTGTTTATGAGATTGGTCGTTTATTTAGAAATGAAGGAATTAGCCCAAAACATAATCCAGAATTTACTACTGTTGAAGCTTATATTGCTTATCAAGATATTAATTTTCTCTTTCCTTTAATTGAAAATACGATTAAATATATTATTAACAAAGTTAATAAAAATTTAACAATTACGGCAAAAAAAGTTACTAATGATGCAATTGAAGAAATATCGTTAGATTTTTCTAAACCGTGAAAAAGAATTAAAATGATTGATGCTATTAAACAAGTTGATGATAAAAAATTTACTCAAGAATTTAATAAGATTGTTCACTTAATTGAACAATATGATAAAAATGACAATGAAAAATTAGTTGTAAAACAAAAAGCACAAGCTTATAAATTAGCAGTTGCTTTAGCAAAAAAATATCAAATTAAAGTTGATAAACATCATACTGGTGTTGGGCATATTATTAATTTATTTTTTGAACATTTTGTTGAAGAAACTTTAGTTGAACCAACTTTTATTTATCATTATCCAGTTGAAATTTCACCTTTAGCAAAATTAAGTAAAGATAGTGTTAATTTTACTGATCGTTTAGAACTTTTTATTAATGGTCGTGAATATGCTAATGCTTATTCTGAATTAAATAATCCAATTCAACAATATCAACGATTTCAAGAACAAGTGGCTGAAAAAGAACAAGGTAATGATGAAGCTGCTTCAGAAATTGATATCGATTATGTTACTGCTTTAGAATATGGGATGCCACCAACGGCTGGTTTAGGAATTGGTATTGATCGTTTAGTAATGTTAATTACAGGTCAGGATAGTATTAAAGATGTTTTATTTTTCCCACAATTAAAAAAGATAAATAATTAATCATTGTTTTAAGCAATGATTTTTTTATTTATTCTATGTATAAAAAGTGCTTTTTTTTGTATAATAAAAACATAAGGGTTATTGATAGGGAGTATAAAATGTCAAAGAAATTGCATGTTTCAATTTATACAATAATTGATTTGATTTTAATGTCTTTATTTTTTATTTTGATTTTACCATTTTTGGTTGATGTATCTAGTGTTTTATTTGTTAATAAATCATTAAACTTATTTGCTTTTGCAAAAATTTTTCCGGTTTTATTTAATTATCTTAATTCTGATATTAATTTATGAATTATAGGAACATTTTGAATTATTTGTAGTTTTTATTTAATTTTTTGATTTTATTTTAATATTCATTTTATTAAAGTAATTTTTAATTATGATAAATGAATAACTAAATATACTTATTATTTAATTGTTGAAACTTTAATATTGGCAGGATTGTTATTAATGATGTTAGGTTCAAGTTTAAAAATGTTGGATAATTTCAAAAATCTTGAAACACCGGGATATTTAATTATTATGACTTTGGTTCCCATCTTTGACTTTGTTACTAGCCCTTATTGATTAGCAATGCTTTTTATTAAAATGGGTACTTTTATTGCAATAGCGCTTTATTTAATTTGATTTATTGTCGCAACGATTCTAGTAATAATTTTATTAAAACGAGGTATTGCTCGTTTATTGAGAAATGAAAATCGCTGAGGTTATCAAGAAATAAATGAAATAGTACCATTAGTTAAATGTCACTTATGTCAAAATGGGTTCTTAGAAATTAAGCATGACGCAGATATGATGGTAGTAAAATGTAGTAATTATTCAGAATGTCAATATTTTATGCCGTTAACAAATTTTATTTTTAATTTTTTTCAAGAAAATGGTATTAAAATTTATCAATGAACACAATTATGTTGAAAATGTGAAAAACCAATTAATGTTTATGGTTATTTTCCTAGTTATCAATTAAGACAAGTTTTAAAAGACTTCAATTTTCATTTTGGTGGACCAGGATTATTTCCAACCCTTGATCAGTATTTAAAGCATAATTATCAAACAGTTGTTGATCGTTACAGTGAAAATCTTAATCAAACTTTTGTTGTTAATATTTGTACTTATTGTAATATTTCACAAGGTAAATATTTAACAATTGAAAATCCTAATGAAATATGGGCAGATATTAAAGATAATAAATTAGATGAAAAATATTTAGATAAGGTTGTTGATTTTAGTACTTGCCCTTTGAGTGAAAATGAAGTTGCAAATTGTCTTACTTTTTTAAAAGAAAATCCTTTAGTATCTTAATTTTATTCAATCTTTTATTCAGAAAAATTTGCTTTTTTACTTTGATAATGGTAATATTTATAAGTGATTTTTATTTTTGAAAATATAAAAAAATAAGATTAATAAATAAATTTACTAAATTTAAAGTGAGGTGCCTATTATGGCTCAAGCTAACATTCATCCTAAATATTTTGTGACTGAAATTACTTGCATAACATGTAATAATCACTTTAAAAGTGGTTCAACAAAAGGTCCAGAGATTCGTGTTGATAGTTGTTATAAATGTCATCCTTTTTATACTGGAAAGCAAACATTTGTTGCAGCTAAGGGAAGAGTTGAACGCTTCTTAAATAAAGCAAGTAAGAAAACTGAAACTAAAATTGAAAAGAAAACTAAACCAAAAGTAGAACATCAAAGTTCTAAAGTAATTAGTTTAGATAATTTTAGAGTAGAAAAAAAATCAGAAAAAACTAATAATTCTGATAAGAAAGCAAAATAATTAAAAAGAAGTTAATTTAAAGTGGAAAATCGCTTCATAAAAAGTGTATTTTCCATTTTTTTAATAAATTATTTTTTATTTTATCAAAGGTATTTTTTTAAAAATTTCAGTTAAAATTACTTATATAAAAAACACTTTATTTTGACAATTGGAAAGTTAGGTGAGTATATGAAAGAACAATTACTTGATTGAAATCTTAATCAAAATCTTAAATATAATGATTCTAATGATTATCAGTTAAAGTTAGAAATTAAAGGATTAACGATTAAAAATGGTGTTAAAAATTGAAATTTTGCCTGTACTTCTCCCGAAATTTTGGCATTATTTAGTAATGAAGAAGATAATTTAAATAATATTTTAAAAGCTATTGCTGGAATTGATAATATTTTTTCAGGAAATATTATTTTAAATAATCAAGATGCTACTTATAATATTTTGGGCTGAGAAAGACAAATTTCATATTTGCCTAATCAACAACAAAATTGGAATAAACTTTTTTCTTTAAAATATAATTTATTTAAAATTGCTAAAAAAAATAAATCTTATTTACAAGCTATTAGTAATCATAATATTAAAATTAAAACAACAATTGCTAATTTAAAAAATACTGGTTTAAATTTAAATACTGAAGAATTTAAAAATAAGATAATTACATTAATTAAAGAATTTATTAATGAAACACAAAAGTCAAGAAATTCATTAATTAAAGAATATGAAACAACGACTAATCATTTTCATCAAGAATATGCAAAAGAAAATTTTAATTTTCCTGGTTCTAGTGAACTAGCAGCCATTTTAGTTAGAAAGTTTAATGCTGAAGAAGAAAATATTATTGTTAATAATGATTTAATATTTTATCAGTCTTTACAAGATCGAATTTCTAGTTTAGAAAGTTTAACTGGTGAATGTTTTTGTGGGTGCAAACCTCCCAAAATGCGAAAAAAAGAATTTCGGTTAAAAGAAATTCCTTATATTATTGCTGAAATTAATAATTATTTAGATGAAAAGATTTTTGAAACAAGAAAAGCAATTCGTACAACATTAAAAAGTTGTAATAATCATAATCAAATTTTTAGTAATGAATTAAATCAAGCATTACTCTTTAAAACAATTAAAATTTCACGAGCAGAAATTGATCAAATTATTGATGCATGAGTTGATTTAGCAGAAACGCAACGAGTTCAATTTAATATGAAGCAAGATTTTATTGCAATGCAATTATTACCTGATGAAATGCAATTATTATTACAACGAATTCAAGAACAAATTAAAATTTATCATAATAAACTTTTAACAGATCAGAAATTTTCAAGTCAAGAAGTTTATGATCAAAAATTAAAAGCATTAGAAGATAATTTAATTGATGCTAACGATTTAATTAATGATAATATTTTAAAAATTTTTCAAACAATAAATGAAACAGAAGTTTTAACAAGAGGATTTACACAACTTTCTTTTTTAGAACGAAGATTTGCTAATATTGCTCAAAAACTAGTTGTTCCTACTAAAATTTTACTTTTAGAAAATCCTTTTCAATTGTTAGAGCAAGAAGATAAAAAGAAATTAGCAACGTGATTAAAAGTATTATCTTTAAAGTTAAGAATTGTTATTATTTTTTCATCAAAAGAAAATCAAGATATTAATTTATTAGCTTCTAATATTTGTGTTATTGAAAATCAAGTTGTTATTCAGCAAGGTAAAACTAAAGAAATGGCATCGAAACCACTATCTTTAAACTTATTAAAAGAAATGAATAAACAACAAGTAAATGTTTTTAAAGGTCATTGAGAAAAACCAGAGTTATTTTTTTATGATCGAAAAATTGGTTCTTTTCCTAACTTGCTTGAAACTCCAATTGTTGCTTTAAAATTTAATGATGTAGCTTTTAGTTATAAAAAACCATTTTTTACTGCATTTCGTAAATTAATTACTATTAATGGTGAAGTTAAAAATATTACAAAGTTTAATGATAAGTATTCAATTTTAAGTTTTCAAGCTTTTGATAATACTTTATTTCAAGTTTTTGTTGATAATAATGCTTTTAAAATTGGAACAAAAGGTTGATTATCAATTGTTAAAAATACAATTTATATTTTTGATCCTAAAACAAACCATTTAATTGGTACTTGATAGAAAGAGTTAAATTTTAATGAAAGAAATCAAACAAGAAAAAGTTTTTTTAAAAAATGCAAAAGAAATTTTTAATTTAATTAAAAAAAGCAATCCAATCATTATTCATCGTCATATTAATCCTGATGGTGATGCATTAGGTTCACAATGAGGGTTAAAAACAATTATTGAAGAAAATTTTCCTAATAAAAAGGTTTTAGTACCTGGTGATATGACTGAATATATGATTAAATTTTTTCCACCAGCAATGATAGTTAATAGTAAAGATTATCAAAATGCTTTAGTTATTATTACTGATACAGCAAATCGTGAAAGAATTAGTGGTCAATTTTGGCAAGAAGCAAAAAATATTATTAAAATTGATCATCATCCTGAAGTTGATAATTATGGTACGGTTAGTTTAGTTAATAGTTCTGCTTCTGCTGCTTGTCAAGTAGTTGCTAAATGAGCAAAAACTATGAAATTAAGATTATCAAAAGTTGCAGCGCAATATTTATTTTTTGGCTTAGTTACTGATTCAGGACGATTTTTATATCGTTCAGTTAATAATGAAACATTTGATGTTGCTAGTTATTTAAGTGCAACTAACTTTAGTCTTTTAGATTTATATGAAAAATTATATTTACAAGATGTAAAAACAGCACGAATTAAAGGTTATATTTTAAATAATTTTCAGATTAGTAAAAATGGTGTTGGCTATATTATTTTTACTAAAGAAGATGTTACAAAGTTAGAAACACAAATTTTAGGACAATTAAATCAAAAAACAAAAATAACAATTGATCGTGAAGATATTACTAGTCAAGTTAATTTAATGTCTAATTTGGCAACAATTAAAATTTGATTCATTGCCTGTCAAAATGATTCTGATGATGAATTCAAAATTAGTGTTCGTAGTTCACGCTGAGTAATTAATGAATTAGTTGCAAAATTTGGTGGTGGTGGTCATAAAAATGCCGCTGGAGCAAAAGTTAAAAGTTTAAAAATTGTTGAAAATTTATTACATGATTTAGATAATTTAGCAAGTTTAGCACCAAATATTAAATAATAAATAAAAAGAAAAGAGGAAAATAATAATGTATAACCGCTATAATGATGGTTGAATTGAAGTAATAACAGGATGTATGTTTGCCGGAAAGACTGAAGAATTTATTCGCAGAATCATTCGTCTGCAATATGCTAAACGGAAAGTTTTAGTTTTTAAACCAAGTATTGATGTTCGTTATAGTGCTACTAAAGTTGTGACACATAAAGGAATATCAATTCAGGCAATTTTGATTGATGTTAATAAACCAGAAGAAATTTTGAAAATTTTGAAAGCAAAAGAAAATCAAGATGTTGTTGCTGTCGCAGTTGATGAAGTGCAATTTTTTAATAAAAAAATTGTTGAAATTTTAACAGAATTAGCGAATAATAATAAGCAAGTAATTGTTGCTGGCTTAGATCAAGACTTTCGTGCTGAACCTTTTCCGATTATGTCAGAAATTTTACCAAGAGCAGAGTTTGTAACAAAATTAGATGCAATTTGTGTGATATGCGGTGCTGCTGCAACAAGAACACAAAGAATTATTAATGGTAAAGAAGCGCGATATAATGATCCAATTATTGAAATTGGTGCACAAGAAAAATATGAAGCAAGATGTCGTAAACATCATAAAGTTTTAAAATAAAAGTTAGGTCCTTATTTAAATGGTTAATGAAAAAATATTACAACAATTAACATTACTTTATCAAAAATATCAAAAGATTGAAGAGCAATTGTTAGCTTTAGATGTTAAAAAACAACGAGAAAAATATACTGAATTAACTAAAGAGCAAAAAAGATTAGAACCAATTATTAATCAATTTTTAGTTTATCAAAAATTAATTAAAACAATTAATGAAGCAAAACATTATTTAGAAACTGAAAAAGATTCAGAAATGATTGAAATGTTAAAATCTGAAATTAAAAGTGATGAACAAAAGTTAGTTGATGTTGAAGAAAAATTAAAATTAATTTTAATTCCTAAAGATGTTAATGATAGTAAAAATGTTATTTTTGAAATTCGTGGAGCAGTTGGTGGTGAAGAAGCCAATATTTTTGCTGGTGATTTATACCGAATGTATTTAAAGTATTGTGAAAATCAAAATTGAAAAGTAGAAATGATTGAAGCTAAAGAGTCAACAAGTGGTGGTTTTACTTATATTAGTTTCATTATTAAAGGTAAACAAGTTTTTGCTAAATTAAAATTTGAAGCTGGTGCTCATCGTGTTCAAAGAGTACCAAAAACTGAATCACAAGGTCGCGTTCATACTTCAATTGCTACAGTTGCTGTTTTACCAGAAGTTAATGATATTGAAGTTAATATTAATCCAACTGATTTAAAAATTGATACTTATCGTTCTAGTGGTGCTGGTGGACAGCATGTTAACACAACTGATTCAGCTGTAAGAATTACTCATTTACCATCAGGAATTGTTGTTACTTCACAAGATGGTCGTAGTCAGCATGATAATAAAGATAAGGCAATGCAAGTATTGCGAGCAAAAATATATGAATTTCAATTGTCACAACAACAAGGTGAAATTGGTAGTTTAAGAAAAAGTGCTGTTGGTTCAGGAGAAAGATCTGAAAAAATTCGCACTTACAATTATCCACAAAATCGAGTTACTGATCATCGAATTGGTTTATCTTTAAATAAATTAGACCAAATTATGGAAGGTAATTTAGATGAAATTATTCTAGCATTAATAAGTGATGAACAAAGAAAGAAATTGGAAACCCTTGAAAATGATATTTCCAGTTTAATTTAAAAATTTCTTTATAATTTAAAGTAAGGAAATAGAGGAGGTGTTTTATGAATTTTATTTCTTTAAATCAACGTATTAATATGTTATTTTTCCTAACAGATGGTCTTATGTCTTCAAAACTAGCTGATGCATTATCTAATGTATTTTTTGCTGCTAAGAAAAAAAGTAAAAAGCCGGCTAAGAAAAAAGATGATGATTCTAACGGATCTTCTGATGACAACATGGGAAATGACGACGGTTCATTTAATAGCGGTCAATTTTAAAGTTATTAAATATGAAATATTATCAATTTTTAAGCCTTGCTAGAAAAATTAATCAAAACGATAACATTAATAAATTAATTTTAGCTAATTTATTAAAAAAGGATTTAACTTGAATTTATGCTAATTTAAATATGGTTAATACTGACAAAAATTTTTTACGAAAGTATTTATCTTTAGTAAAAAAATATGCTAGTGGTTTTCCTTTTGCTTATCTTTCAGGTCATGTTTTTTTCTATAATTACAAAATTTTTATTAATAAAAATGTCTTAATTCCGCGAAATGAAACAGAACTTTTGGTTTCTCGTACTTTATATTGAAGCCAAAAACTATTTAATCTTGTACCATTAAAAGTATTAGATTTAGGAACAGGCAGTGGATGTATTGCTATTAGTTTAGCCTTAAAAAATCCAGAATGAGAAGTTTTTGCTAGTGATATTAGTGATAAAGCGTTAAAAATTGCAAAATTAAATAAAGAGTTTTATCACTTAGATCGGCTTAATTTAATAAAAAGCGATTTATTTAGTAATTTGGTGGACGAAAAATTTGATATTGTTATTAGTAACCCGCCTTATATTGATAAAAGTAAAAAAAATTATCAAGTTAATAATTTAAAATATGAACCAGAATTAGCTTTATTTGCCGATAATTTCGGCTTAGGATATTATCAAAGAATTCTAAAGTCAATTTTAAATTTTACGAATAAAGATTTTTTAATTTCTTTCGAAATTGGTTTTGATCAAAAGTCAGAATTAGAATCAATCTTAACTGAGAATTTTCAAAATTATTTTTATTGATTTGAAAAAGATTATAGTAATCATTGAAGATTTTTATTTATTAGTAGTCGCCAATTATAACATAAATTTGAATTTAAATATCATTATTTTTTTCATTAAAGTAATGATATTTTTTATTTTTAAAAAGGAAATTGCCCCATATTCTCTAAATTAGGATAATGGAGGGCAATACTTTAATGAGGCGAATTATTGAAATATTAAAAATGTTTCAAAATAATCCAAAATTTGTTTCACTAACTTATTTAGTAAAGAAGTTTTCTCTAACTATTAGAACTTTACAAAGGGACATTGCAAGAATTAATCGCTTATTAGCATCAGTTAGTAATTGTAAGATTATTAAAAGTAAAGATAAGCTAGTAATTGTTGGAAGTGAACCAAAAATTGCAATTGATAAATTGTTAAGAAAGATATTAAAAGTATCTGATTACAATCCTAGTGTAAAATGATATCAATTAATCTTCTATCAAATTTGAGAAGACCAACCTTTAACGAACAATAAATTATTTAATTTCACTAACGGTGTATTTTATGATTTAAAGCAAGAAGTAAATTCAATTAATAATTGTCTTAATTATTATGATTTAAATCTTAAGTTAAAATTTAAAACAAAACAAGGTTGGGTTTTAGAAGGTTCAGAGTCAGATTTAAGGTTACTTGCGACAAAAGTCTTAATTAGTGAAGTGAACAGCCCATTACATCCTAACAATTATTTAGATACTAGTTTAGTACATCTACAAAATCAAGTAGCAACAATTTTACTTAATAATCAGTTTTACAATTCTTTCACAAAAGAAATACTATGATTTTTAGTTATTATAATTAAAAGAATAAAACTTAATCGATTATTAAATAGTTCATTACAACCTTTGCTTTTAAAAATGTTACTTAATGATCGTGTTATTACAAATAACTTTATTAAGTTATCTAGTATTTTGGAAGCACAATTTAGTTTGAAATTTGATTATTATGAAACAGTTTATTTAAAATCTGTAATGTTGCTCAATCAAAAAAACTTTAGTAATGATTTTTTAGCAAATTTAATTTTATCAATTAATAATTTTGTTAGTCGTTTATTAATTAAAGAATATCAGCTTTTATTAACTATTAAAGAATTCAAAATGACCCTTAGTGAATTTTTAAAAGAAAATCTTTTAAAGTTATTATTCAACTTCTATCAAGATTTCAAATTAGAAAATGTTAATAATCATTACTACCTATTAAATGCTTCTTATTGATATGGTTGAGAAATCCTTAATATAATTGTTTTTGTTTTAAAAAAATTTGATATTAATGTTAAATTTCGTTTCTTAGTTGATGACTACTTTTTAATGATCTTTAATAATTTTTACTTGGAAAGTAATAATAAAAACTGAGTAGTTTCTCTTTATTATCAATTTGATAATAAGTTTTCTCAGCAAAATAAAAAAGTAATTTTGTTTATTGAAAATAATTATAAGAATATTATTTCAAAATCCATAAATATAGATAATATTTATTATAAAAAGAATTTTTTAAATAAAAATTATGCAATTTTAGTTGATCATCAGTTTGATAATATTTTATTGCCAAGTCGAAAATTAGTTCTTATTAATAATAGTCAATCAAATCAACAATTAAGACAAAATCTTGATTTTGTTTTAAAAAATATGTTGATTGATAAGATTCGTAGTTCGATTTTAGTTTTTCAATTCTTTTTTAGACAAAGATTTTCGGGCATAAAAAATTGTTTAGCCTATTTACAAGAAGCGTTAATTAGAAAATTTAAATTAAACTCAATTAATTTACAATTAAAAGATGGTTTTATTAATAGCAATTATTTGTTAAATAAAATTTTAATTATTCATAAACTAGTAACAAAAACTAATGTTGTCTTACCTATTATCTTAATTTATTTAAAACATCCATTAACATTTCATAAAAAGTTCCCAATTAATTTTATCTTCATTTCAATCAATAGCTCTGATACTTTATATAAATATCAAGGACTAGTTTCTTATATTGATATTGCAAAAACGAACTTTACTCCCCCAGTTCATAGTATTAAGAGCTTATATCAAATAATAAATAATAATATAAAAACCTAAAGTAAGCCTTGACTTTAGGTTTTTACTTTTAATTGATTACAGTCTGAAAAACTTATAAGAGTTTAATTTTTTTATTACAAATGATATAATTTTTTTCAGATTTTACTGTAATTATAGGAGTTTAAAATGGTTATGTTTGAACCAACACAATTAACAGAAATTATTAAAATCATTGAAAATGGTAATGTTATTGCTTTGCCAACTGATACTGTTTATGGTCTTGTTTGTAAATTTGATCAAATAACGGCAGTTAAAAAAATTTATCAAATTAAACAACGACCTGAAGCAAAACCATTACAAATTTTAGTAGCAGATTGAAAACAAGCTAAAAAATTGGCAGTAATTGATAATCAATTAATTAATGATTTAGAAAAAAAATTTGCTCCAGGGAAAGTTACAGTAATTGTTAAACCAATGGCAATAATAAGTCAAAATGAATATTGAAAACAATGAGATAATATTGCAATTAGAGTTAGCGCTTCGCCATTTATTCAAAAAATTATTAATATTGTTGGTCCATTAGCTGCAAGTAGTTGTAATCTTGCTGAAAAAGCGCCAATTAATGAAGCAAGTAAAATTAATTTAGCAAATTTAGATTATATTGTTAATGGCAAAATAATTAATGGTAAAGCGTCTGCAGTTTATAACAGTTTGACAAAAGAGATTATTCGTAAATAGTTAAAAATTTTAACTCATAAATAAGATTATGATTTTTTAATTTTTTAATCTTTCAATTTTATAGTTGAATTATCTAAATAAAGGGCGTAAAATTTTTTATTAGTATAATTATAAAAACTTAATAAAAAGTCAAATAACTTAAAGGAGTAGTTTTATTAATGACAGATATCATAGATAAAAAGATGGCTAAAGAAAATGTTTTTATTATTAATCATCCGTTGATTTTAGATAAGTTAACAAGAATTAGAAATAAAAAAACAGAAAAAAAAGACTTTCAAGAAAATTTAACAGAAATTGTTAGTTTAATGGCTTATGAAGTTTTTAAAGATATTCCTTTAGATGATATTACAATTGAAACACCAATTGGAAAAACCAAAGGGAAAAATTTAACAAAAACAATTATTATTTGTCCGATTTTAAGAGCAGGGTTGGGTATGGTTAGTGGTCTTGAACATTTATTACCTAATGCAATTGTTAGTCATATTGGTTTATATCGTGATGAATCAACATTACAACCACAAGAATATTTTTTCAAATATCCTAATGTTGAAAATCATGAAGAAAATTTAGTTTATATTTTAGATCCAATGTTAGCTACTGGTGGTAGTACTTTAGCAGCAATTAATAAATTAAAAGCGGTTGGTGTTAAAAATATTACTTTTATTGGTATTGTTGGTGTTCAAGCAGCAATTAATAAAATTCATAAAGAACATAAAGATGTTAAAATTTATTTAGCTGCTTTAGATGAAAAGTTAAATGAAAATGGTTTTATTATTCCTGGATTAGGAGATGCTGGTGATCGAATTTTCGGCACAAAATAAATCTTCTTGGTTGATTAAAGTTAAGAATAATAATAATTTACGAATTATTATTGTTATGATTGGTTATTGATTACTAATTAATCCAATTTTATTAAGTTTAATTAATTTATTTAATTATGATTGGAAAATTATTATTGGTTTTAATTTAGGTTTTTTTAGTAGTTTGTTAGGTTTTTTTATTTTAGCAAAAACAAGTGATTGGTTTTTTAGTAAAGTCGCTTATAAACAAGCTTTAGCCTTTTTAATTTTTTTATTTCGTGTTTTATTATATGGTACGGTTATTGGCTTAGTAATTTACTTTAAATTTTCAAATTTATTTAGTTTAATTGCTGGCTTCTCATTATTATTAATTGCAGTTTTCACTAATGAATTTTTAGGATTAAAGAAAAGAAAAAATAATATGAAGGATACAGAACAATGTTAATTTCAGCAAGTTTAAAAAATTGAAATTATTGAGCGATTATGCCACAATTAATAACAATTGCAATTACGACAATTATTATTGTTAGTATTAGTTTCATTTATCAAAGAAAAGTTAAAAAAATGGCGGCTGATGATGATCCTCGTGGTATTGTTCTTGCTGTTGAATTAGTTATAACCTATGTTGAAGGGATTGTTGTTGATGTTTTAGGAGCAAAATATAAAAATGTTACAGTTTATTTATTATATTTAATGCTTTATATTTTAATTGGTAACTGGTTATCAATCATTGGAATTGATTCTCAAGCATCAGTTTATACAGTAACCTTATCATTAGCTTTAGTAACTTTTATTGGAATTTATTATCTTGGAATTAAATTTCAAAAATTATTATTCTTTAAAAAGTTTCTTACTAATCCTTTGGAATTAATTACACAATTTGCACCATTGATTTCTTTATCTTTCCGTCTATTTGGTAATATTATTGGTGGTTCAATTATTATGTCGTTACTTTATTTGCTTACTGGAAATATTTGAGGAAAAATTCCTGTAGTTGGTCAAGTTAACTTTTTAATCGGTACTGTTGCACCGTTCTTGCATATGTATTTTGATTTATTTGCTGGCTCGATTCAAGCATTAATTTTCGGTATGTTAACTATGGTATACTGAAAATTACAAATGGAAGGAGATTCTAAACCAGAAAAAGAACTTAAAATACCGAAGAAGATTAAAAAAAGACAAGAACAAGAACAAAATATTGATGATATTACTCATCAAGAACGATTATTATTAGATCGTCGTTTAAAAAGAAAATAAGATAAAATAAATTAAATATCTTTTGCTATTTTAAATTTTTTAATAAAATGATATTAATAAAAAAATAAAGCAATCAAAAGGAGAATATAAATTATGAGCATTTTTGCTGATACTACTCATCTAAATGTTATGACAACATTTTTCAGTCACATTTGAAATTTTTTAGCAATGACTGGTAGCATTTCTGATGGATTAAAATTTTTAGGAGCCGGTGTTGCCACAATTACTTGTTTTGGAGCCGGAATTGGTCAAGGTTACGCTGCTGGAAAAGCCGTTGAAGCCATTGCTAGAAATCCAGAAGTTGAATCTAAGGTTCGAACAATGTTTATTATTGGTGCTGCCATCTCTGAATCTGGTGCGATTTATGGTTTGGTTATTTCTTTAATTTTAATTTTTGTTGCTTAGGTAAACAAAAATAAAAGAAATATTAAAGGTTGTGAAATTTATGAATTGAAATATATTAGCAGGCAAAGCAATTAATGGTGATGATATTATTAACCAATTATTTCCAAATATTCCAATGTTAATTGCCCATGTATTTGCAACACTAATTTTGTTGTTGGTACTTTGACGATGAGTTTATAAGCCATTTCGAACATTATTGCATAATCGTCATTTAAATATTAAAGGTAAGTTAGATGATGCAGCAGTTAAACAAGCACTAGCAAATCAAGATCGTAGTCACGCTTTAGAAATGCTAAATAGTGCTAAAGTTGAAGCTGATGTTATCGTTAATGATGCTAAAACTAAAGCTTATGATGAAAGAAAAGAAATTCTTGATCAAGCTCATGTTGAAGCAATGCGAATTACTAACCAATCAAAACATGATATTGCTAAGCAAAAAAAAGCAGCTGAAAAGGAAATTAAAGCTGAAATTGAGGCAGTTTCTTTGGAATTGGCAAAAGTAATTTTGAATTCTGAAATTGATGCAAAAAAACATCAAAAATTTATTGACGATTTTATTAATAAAATTTAAGTTAAAAGTTAAAGGTTGTGGAAATTATGATTGATGATACAATAGTTAGCCACTGAAGTAATGCTTTTTTTCAGTTAGCAGTTGAAGATAAAGAAGTTAAACAATATCGTAGTGAAGCAGGAATTTTAATTGATTTATTCACTAAATATCCTGAATTCCTCGATGTTGTTAGTAGTTCTGTTTTACCATTTACGGAAAAGAGTACAATTATTAAAACAACATTTAGTAAGTTTTCTCGTTATATGGTTAATTTCTTTTTACTACTAGCACAAGAAGGTTATTTTCGTTATTCATTATTAATCTTAAAAGAATTTCGTAAACTATGTAATACTTATGAAGGTATTGAATATGGTGTTGCTTACTCAGTTGTTGAGTTATCACCAAAACAACTTAAAAAATTAGAACATAAAATTAGTGATATTGTTAATAACAATGTTGAACTAGTAAATAAAATTGATAAAAGTTTAATAGCTGGTGTTAGAGTCAAAGTTAAAAATCAAGTCTTTGATGGCTCAGTTAAAGGACAAATGGATCAATTTAAATCTAAATTATTAAAAAATAATCAAGAATAGAGGTAATAAGGTGCCCTTAAATATTGACGAAATTGCAAAAATTATTAAAGCCCAAATTAAAAATTATGGCGAAAAAATTGTTTCTAATGAAGAAGGAACTGTTCTGACAGTTGGAGATGGAATTGCTTTAATTAATGGTTTAGATAAAGCAATGAATGGTGAATTAGTTTTTTTTCCTAAATCTAATACTTACGGTATGGTACTAAATTTAGAAGAAAATGCTGTTGGTGTTGTTTTAATGGGCAGTGATGCTTCAGTAAAAGAAAATGATATTGTTGAAAGAACAGGTAATGTTGTTGAAACTGTTGTTGGTAATCCACTTTTGGGAAGAGTTGTTAATGCTCTAGGGCAACCGATTGATGGTAAGGGACCAATTAAAAGTAATAAAACTCGACCAGTTGAAAGAATTGCTTTAGGAGTTATGACAAGAAAGTCAGTTTCTGAGCCATTAAGTACTGGTTTATTAGCAATTGATGCGATGATTCCAATTGGTAAAGGCCAAAGAGAGTTAATTATTGGTGACCGTCAAACTGGAAAAACAACGATTGCGATTGATACAATTATTAATCAAAAGAATAAAAATGTTTATTGTGTTTATGTTGCTATTGGTCAAAAGACTTCAACAGTTGCTCAAATTGTTGAAAAATTAACGCAATTAGGGGCAATTCAATACACAACAATTGTTAGTGCAACAGCAAGTGAATTAGCACCATTACAGTACTTAGCACCATATACAGGTGTGACAATTGCTGAAGAATGAATGGAACAAGGTAAAGATGTTTTAATTATTTACGATGATTTAAGTAAACATGCTGTTGCTTATCGTTCAATTTCTTTACTTTTAAGAAGACCTCCGGGAAGAGAAGCTTATCCAGGTGATGTTTTTTATTTACATTCTCGTTTATTAGAACGAGCTGCTAAATTAAATGAAAAATATCATGGCGGAAGCATTACTGCTTTACCAATTGTTGAAACACAAGCGGGTGATATTTCAGCTTATATTCCAACAAATGTTATTTCAATTACTGATGGACAAATTTTTTTAATGAGTGAATTATTTAATTCAGGAGTAAGACCAGCTGTTGATGTTGGGTTGTCAGTTTCTCGAGTTGGTTCAGCCGCTCAAATTAAAGCAATTAAACAAGTATCAGGTAGTTTGAAATTAGAATTAGCACAGTTTCGTGAATTACAATCTTTTGCTCAATTTGGTTCAGACTTAGATGATGCTACTAAAACCGTAATTGAACATGGGAAACGAGTAATTGAATTATTAAAGCAAAAACAAAATAATCCTTTAAATCAAATTGATCAAGCAATTATTTTATTAGCAATTAAAAATAAAACTATTAAATGATTACCTGTGGAAATGATGGAAGAATTGAAAAAAGAATTAATTGCTTATTTTCCTAAAAATCAAAGAAAAGATTATCAAAAATTAGAAACTAATTTAGCTTTTGATGATGAACTAATGAAACACATTAGTCATGGTATTGATAAAGTTGTTATTAATTTAACTAAGAAAATTTCTAGTTATGATGCTAAAAGATATGGTAATTTAGAAGATTGAAAAGCACTAACTAGTTCTGTTAGAGACTAGAATCTTTTAGTTTACTAGTATTATTTATCTAAAAAATTAAGTTTAAGGAGGTAAAATTGATGGCACAAGGAATTGAACATATTCGTCAAAGATTTAAAGTTGTTGATGTTAGTCATAAAGTAACAAAAGCGACACAATTAGTCGCAACAGCAAAATTAAAACGAATTGGGAAAAGAATTGAACACATTCAGCCTTATTATTCTGAAATTTATGATGCATTTCATCAATTATTACCGAAATTAGAAAATTCGTTTTATCTTAGAAATGAACCAATTGTCGCAAAGAAAACATTATGAGTAGTTTTTACTTCTAATTTAGGTTTGTGTGGTGGTTTTAATACTAATATTAGTAAATTAGCTTTAGAACAAATGCATGAAGAAGATGAAATTATTGCCGTTGGTAGTAAAGGTGCCGCATTTTTTAAAAATCATCACAAAAAAGTAATTGAAGAATATAATAGTTTCGATATTAATGTTAATTATCCTGATTCTCAAGCATTAACTTTAAACCTAGTTTCTAAATTTAACAATAAAAGTATTGATAGTATTAAAGTTGCTTATACAAAATATATCAATACCGTAACATTTGAACCAACAGTAATTGATTTATTACCAATTATTACTAGTAATAAAAATGCTAAAAGTGAAAGTATGGTTCTAACTGATTTTGAACCAGATGTTAAAACTGTAATTGAGTCAGCAATTCCTTTATATGTTGGAGCAATTATTTATGGTGCTTTAATTGAATCACAAGTAGCAGAGCAAGCTTCAAGAAGATTAGCAATGGAAAATGCTTCAAATAATGCTAGTGATATGAAAAATAGTTTATTAATTAGTTATAACAGAGCAAGACAAGGAGCAATTACGCAAGAAATTTCAGAAATTATTGGTGGAGCAGAAGCACAACAATAAACTGATAAGAAGTAATAAGGAGAAAAAAATGGCAACAACAAAAACTAAAACAAGTAAACCTGAAAAAACCCAAGTAAAACAACCAGCAATTAAAAAAGAACCAGCAAAAAAATCACAAGCAAACCACATTGGTAAGATTTTACAAATTGCTGGACCGGTAATTGATATTAGATTTAGTGATGGTCATTTACCCAATTTGTATAATGCGATTAAAATTACTAACGATAAACAAGAACTAATTGTTGAAGCTTCACAACATATTGGTGATGATGTTGTTCGTTGTATTTCAATGGGACCAACTGAAGGTTTAACGCGAGGTTTACCAGCAACTGATTTAGGACATCCAATTACTGTTCCTGTTGGAGAAGTAACATTAGGAAGAATTTTTAATGTTTTAGGTCAACCAATTGATGAGAAAGGTCCAGTTAAAGCTAGTGTTACTTTACCAATTCATCGTTTAGCTCCAACTTTTGAAGAATTACAAACTAAGTCTGAAATTTTAGAAACTGGAATTAAAGTTATTGATTTGTTAGTTCCTTATCCTAGAGGTGGGAAAATTGGTTTATTTGGTGGTGCTGGTGTTGGTAAAACAGTTTTAGTTCAAGAATTAATTAATAATGTTGCGATTGAACATGGTGGTATTTCTGTGTTCACTGGAGTTGGTGAGAGAACAAGAGAAGGAAATGATTTATACTACGAAATGATTGAAGCAGGAGTTATTGATAAAACTGCTTTAGTTTTTGGTCAAATGTCTGAACCGCCAGGTGCTAGAATGCGTGTTGCTTTAACAGGTTTAACAATTGCTGAATATTTCCGTGATGAAAAACAACAAGATGTTTTATTATTTATTGATAATATTTTCCGATTTACTCAAGCTGGTAGTGAAGTGTCTGCTTTATTAGGTCGAATGCCTTCTGCTGTTGGTTATCAACCAACATTGGCAACAGAAATGGGAGCATTACAAGAACGAATTGTTTCAACAAAAAAAGGTTCAATTACTTCAATTCAAGCTGTTTATGTTCCAGCCGATGATTTAACTGACCCTGCTCCAGCAACAACATTTGCTCACTTAGATTCTAAAACTGTTTTAGAACGAAATATTGCGGCTTTGGGAATTTATCCTGCTGTTGATCCATTGGCTTCTGCTTCAAGAATGTTAGATCCAGAAATTGTTGGTCAAGAACATTATGATGTTGCGAGAAAAGTACAACAGATATTACAACGATTTTCTGAATTAGAACCAATTATTGCGATTTTGGGAATGGATGAATTAAGTGAAGAAGACAAAAAGATAGTTTCTCGTGCAAGACGAATTCGTAATTTCTTTTCACAACCATTCCATGTTGCTGAAAAGTTTTCTGGAGTGAAAGGAATTTATGTTCCTGTTGCAACAACAATTGCTAGTTTTAAAGCAATTTTAAATGGTAGTTGTGATGATTTACCAGAACAAGCATTTTTATATGTTGGCTCAATTGATGAAGCAAGACAAAAGGCAAAAACATTAAAATAAATTATTAAAATTATAAGTTGGTGATTATATGGCTTTAAATTTAAAAATTATTACACCAGATGGAATATTTTTTAATGGTCCTGTTGATAGTGTTAATATTAAAACAACTGAAGGTTATATTACGCTTTTAGAATGACGAACACCATTGATTGCTAATATTGCCATTGCACCAATGATGTATCGTATTAATGGACACCCTCATTATTTAAGTATTGCTGGAGGGATTTTAATTAGTACCCTTCATGAAGTAAGAGTTATTAGTGATACAATTCAAAATCGACCAGGTACTAAAGAACTTGAAAGAAATGATCCTGAAATCAAGAAACGATTAGGAACTGAAGATTAGTCGAGGTAATTATGGATAATAGTATTTTAAAATATATAATTGAAATTAGCGTTTATATATTTAGTTTTATTATTAGTGCAGTTGCAATTAAAGCAATTCCGTTTCATAAATTTTTAGATCATAGTAAAGTTAAAGAAGCTTGAATTTTGTATATTTTAACAGTATTAGTGTTTACTTTTTGTATTGGTGGTTTAATTACTAATTTTATTGGTTTAGATATTTGATTTCCTAGTAAATAGTTGAATATTTTTAAAAATTTATTCTTAATAAATATAATCTTTGATTTTTATTGATGTATAATAAAAATGGTATAGATTTATTAAAATTATTAAATTTTATTAATTTAATTATTTTTGTTTATGAGTTTAATTAATATAAATTATTCATACTATTGTGATACAAGAGTACAAAGCAAAAAGGGTTTATTATATTATATTTATGTATAAAATTTGGTCGTTAAACTTTAAATGAAAATAAAATATAAATGATAGTAGTTATAGCAATATGACTACTATTTTCATTTTTTGATAAAAAGTAATTAAAAGTAAAGTGAATTGTAATAATTTTAAAAAAAGAATTATAATAAATGAGAAAAGAGAGGTGTAGAAGAGTGAAGAAATTTTTACTTGCTTTATTAACAATAATTCCAATTTCTAGTGGTGTAATATCAATAGTAGTAGGTTCACAAGTAGTAAGAAATAATATTACTTATGTTAATAAAACTATTTATTTAGATAATAAGAAACAAAAATTAGTTGAAAACCAAGATTCTTTTGTAGTTAATGGTAATTATTATGATACAACTCATCGAATTTATATGAGTTCTAATAAAGATAAAACTCTGCCAGAACAAGATAACAGAGATGATTATATTATTGGAAAAGGTAAAAAAGATAAGTGATATAATAAATTATTTTCTGCTTTATCATTAGATATTACAAAATATGCTGCTAATAAAACTGAGTTTTTAAATAGATATAACTCAGTTAATATTAATTATTCATATATGGATAATTTTTGAAATGGTTTACAAGGTTGAACTAATTTATATCAAAAAAAACCATCAATTTTACCAGGAATTTATATTTTGAATTTAAAAGCAAATGACGAAAAAAATGAAGTATTTCAAGATACAGATAAAAAACATAAGGGTAATGAAAAGGTAAGATTCATTTTAAATAGTTCTTGAAATGGTAATATTTTAAATCTTAATTGAGAATTAGGTGTTTGATATCATTGAGCTCTAGGAAGTATTTTTAATCATGCTGCTTTAGCAAGCTTTACAAATGATCAATATACTTTTTTGAAAATGCCAAGAGATAATAATAAACTTAGTGCTGAAATCAAGAATAGTACAATTGTTAAATCTTCTAGTTTTACTTTAGCAAATGAGTCTAAAGTATCAGGTTTAAGCAGTGTAGATAGTGAGTTAAAAAATAAGTCAAAACAAAAAGATATAAATAATTCATTTTTTAAATTTATTCCAATGATTGTTCAAACTTATGTTGGTGGAAAAATTGTTCATGTCTCAAATGGAACTTGATTTTTTACTTTAGCAGTAGTTATGACATGATATTCAGATTCATGAGTTGCTTTGGATTCTAATTTAATATTAAGTTCAGGGCTTGATATTAATCGATCACTTAGTATAAATACTCTAGGTTCAATTTATAGTATGACTTATAAATCGATTTCTGGTGTTGATTATGGTAATTATGAACCACTTGATCCAAGATTTATTGGAATGAAATTATTTGGAACGATTATTGTTCCTTATATTTATCTTGCTTAAAATAAAAAATAATTAAAAAAGATATTTTTTTCTAAATTTTTTATAGTTTTGGAAAAATAATCGTTTATAATTGAATTGTTATTAACAATAATAAAATAATTGAAAAGAAAGGTGGGGTACGATGAATAAACTTTTTCACAAAAAAGTTGATAATTCACAAAACCAAGAAAATGAAAAAATCAATTTCAAATTGCGTTTTAGTAATTTTGGTAGCAAATTATTTGGTAAAACCCAAAATTTAGCTCGAGCAATTGTGTTTCCAATTGCGGTTTTACCTGTTGCCGGATTGTTACTTGGTATTGGTGGTGGTGTTGCTGGTATTCTTACTACTCAACATCCAGGTGCTGTTGGTGCAATTGGTTTTTTCAATGTTCTTAAAGCTGGTGGCGATATTATTTTTGCCAATTTAGGTGTTATTTTTGCCGTCTCAATTGCTTTTGGATTTGCTAAGCAAAGTAAAGGTGTTGCGGCATTATCTGGTTTTATTACATTTGCAGTTATGTCAGCATTGATTGCAGCATTATTTATTCCTCATAGTATTACTGGTACTGATGGTAAAGAACATTTAATTGCTCGTTTTGATCCTTGAAATTTAACTGACCATAAACCATTTGATGATAATGAAATCGCTAATTCTGGAATTTTTAAAAATGTTTTAGGAATTCCTAACACTCTTGATGCATCAGTATTAGGTGGAATGTTAGTTGGATGATTAGTAGCAGTTGTTCATAATCGTTTTTATAATGTTAAAATGCCAAAAGTTCTAGCATTCTTTGCTGGAGAACGTTTTGTTCCAATTCTTGCTGTATTTTTAGGAATTGGTATGGGTACTGTAATGTTTTTTGCTTGACCAGCATTAATTAAAGCATTCCAAGCAATCGGTACTGGTATGGGTAAAGGTATGAATTTAAATACTCTTAAAGATGGAGCATTAAATGGTGCTAATTTTAAACCAACTGCAGGAGGAGCATTTATTGCTATGTTCTTTGGAATTACTGAAAGATTATTAATTCCAACAGGTTTACATCATGTGCAATATACACCATTTTGATTTACTGATGTTGGTGGTCACTGAATGAATTCTGATGGTGCTGCTTTTAGTGGTGCTTATTCAATCTTCTTTGGTCAATTTGGTTCAGGGTTACTAGGTCATGCAGATCAAACACCGGGAACAATGTTTATGTCAGGTCGATTTGCTTTTATGCAATATGGTTATCCATTTGCTGCTTTAGCAATGTGAAAACTTTCACGACCAGAAAATCGTAAAATGGTTGCTGGAGTATTAGGTTCTGCAGCGTTAACTTCATTCTTAACAGGAATTACTGAACCAATTTTATTCTCATTCTTATTTGTTGCTCCTTGAGCTTATGTCTTTGATGCATTTATGGCGGGAATTAGTTTTATGATGGCATATTTATTTAATGTCGTTGTTGGACAAGGTTTTGCAGCCGGATTTATTGACTTTACATTCTTTGGCATTGTGCCGCATGTAATGGGAATGAAAACAGGATTCTATTGAATATTTGTTGCTGGTGCCTTAATGATGCCTAGTTATTACTTTGGATTCTACTACATTATTAAATGAAAGAAATATCAAACACTTGGCCGTGAAAATAGTCAAGAAGCTACTAATTTAGCAATGCAAGCAACAAAATCATCTTTAGAAAAGAATACTAAAGATGCTGTTGATAAAATTACTAATTTACTTAACGGTTTAGGTGGTAAAGATAATATTGTTGATGTCATTGCTGAAGATCAAATTTTACAAGCAACATTAGTTGATGTAACTAAAATTTCAAAAGCAGCAATTCGTTTAAGTGATACAAAAACTATTAAAATTGAAGATAAAAAAGTATTAATTACTTATCTTAATGGTGCCCAATCAGTAGTTAATCAATTACAAGCAAAAATTCAACAAGCGCCAGTATCTAATCAAAATAACCCAACTAATAAAAAAATGAAAACTGATCTTAATCGTTTAGAAGCAATTTTTGAAGGTTTGGGTGGTCGTGATAATATTACTGTCTTAGATAATTGTGCTACTCGTTTACGAGTTACTGTTATTGATCTAACAAAAGTTAATGATGATATTCTTAAATCAACAGGTGCAATTGCTGTTGTTAAAAAAGGAACTGCTGTCCAAGTAATTTATGGTCTTGATGTTCCGAATATTAAAAATGATTTAGCAGCAATTTGAAAAGTTTAATTAATCTGAAAAGGCTTTTATTACTAAAAGCCTTTTTTTATTTTTCTTTTAATTAGAGTAATAAATTAAAGTTTACAAAAAAAATAATTAAATATATAATTATGCTGAAAGGTTATTTTTTGTTTCTTTAATTTAGAACGAAGAAATAATCAATTAGGAAACAATTGATGGTGATTTAATTAATGTGAGATAGTAAAATTCTACGCAAAATTAGAAAACAAGTAAAAGAAATAATTGCTTTAGAATCAGAAATGAAACACTTATCAGATTCTCAACTAACAGCTAAAACTGAAGAATTTCGTCAAAGATTAATGAAAGATGAAACTTTAGATGATATATTAGTTGAGGCTTTTGCTGTTGCCCGAGAAGCATCACGAAGAGTAACAGGTTTACATCCTTACCCAGTACAATTAATTGGTGGTATTGTTTTACATAATGGTGATGTTGCCGAAATGAAAACAGGTGAAGGGAAAACTTTAACAGCTGTAATGCCAATTTACTTAAATGCTTTAAGTGGTAAAGGGGTTCATATTATTACTGTTAATGAATATTTAGCACAAAGAGATGCTGAGTCAAATCAACCAATTTTTGATTTTTTAGGAATTACAATCGGTGTTAATTTAAGAGAGTATACACCTTATTTAAAACGAGAAGCTTATAATAAAGATATTACTTATACAACTAATGCTGAATTAGGTTTTGATTACCTTCGTGATAATATGGTTCGTAGTTTTGCTGATAAAGTACAAAGACCATTAAACTTTGCCATTATTGATGAAGCTGATTCAGTTTTAATTGATGAAGCAAGAACACCATTGATTATTTCTGGTGGCGCAAAAAATCGAACACCATTATATCAAGCAACTGATGCCTTTGCTAAATCTTTAGTTCCAAATGATTATAAGATTGATTGAGAAAGTAAACAAATTGCTTTAACTGCATCTGGTGTTAGAAAAGCACAAAATTATTTTAAATTAAAAAATCTCTTTGACATTGAAAATTCAGAGTTATTTCATCATATTTCAAATGCTTTAAGAGCAAATTATATTTTTAAATTAGATGTTGAATATGTTGTTCGAGATGGTGAAATTGTTTTAGTTGACCAATTTACTGGTCGTTTAATGGCAGGAAGAGTTTATAGTGATGGTTTACATCAAGCAATTCAAGCAAAAGAAAAAGTAAATATTCAACAAGAAACAACAACTGTTGCCACAATTACTTATCAAAATTTCTTTCGATTATATAATAAATTAAGTGGTATGACAGGAACTGCAAAAACTGAAGAAGAAGAATTTGTTAAGATTTATAATATGCGAGTTATTTCAATTCCAACTAATAAGCCAATCATTCGAGAAGATAAACCTGATTTTGTTTTTGCTACTTTAAATGCCAAGTTTAAATCATTGCTTAAAGAAGTAAAAGAACGAAATGCTAAAGGTCAACCAATTTTAATTGGAACTGCTAATGTTGATGTTTCAGAACGAATATCTAATATGTTGCGATTAGAAGGTATTAGACACGAGATTTTAAATGCGAAAAACCATGCTCGTGAAGCTGAAATTATTGCTAAAGCAGGAGAGTTGCATGCTGTTACTTTGGCAACTAATATGGCAGGTCGTGGTACTGATATTAAATTAGCAAAAGGTGTTAGAGAATTAGGCGGTTTAGCTGTTTTAGGAACCGAAAGAAACGAAGCCAGAAGAATTGATAACCAATTAAGAGGAAGAGCAGGTCGACAAGGTGACCCTGGATTTTCACGATTTTATGTTTCAATTGAAGATGAATTAATTATGCGTTTTGGTGGCGAAAAATTAAAAAGAGCTTTTGCTAGTTTAGGTGAAGATTATATTAAATCAAAAATGCTAACAAGAGCAATTACAAGAGCGCAACAAAAAATTGAAGGTTTAAACTTTGATGCTCGAAAAAATTTATTAGATTATGATAATGTTATTGCACAACATCGAGAAGCAATGTATCGTCAAAGAGATAAAATTTTACAATCAACAAATGTTTTACCAATTTTAGAAACAATGCATAAAACAGTTGCTCGTGATTTATTAAGAATTTTTACTAAAATTCAAGGAAGAGAACAATATATTGATTATCAAGATTTAATTAAAGCAATTGAAAATAAAATTCTTAAACCAGAAACTTTAGAATTAAAAGTATTAAAAAAAATGGAATCTGAAGCAGTAATTAATTTAATTAGTGCCAAATCTTATGAATTTTATTTAGAAAAACGAGCAAACTTAAATGAAGTAATTGCTGAACAAATTGAATACTCAACTTTATTACAAGTTTTTGATAAATACTGAACAGAACATATTGATGCTTTAAGTAAATTAAGAGCAGGGATTCATTTACGAGGTTATGCTCAGCTAAATCCACTCCAAGCTTATATTGAAGAAGCTTCAAAAATGTTTAATCGTATGACAATCAATATTGCTCATCAAGTAATTATTATGTTACATAGTATTGATCCAAATCAAATGCAAGTTCGTGGCGAAAGAGAAATTTTAGATACAATTTTAGCTGCTAATCCTGAAACAAAGACAAAAATTGGTTAAAAATAACGAAAATTAAGGTTCATATTCGATTATGAACTTTTTATTTGCAATTTTTATGATACAATTGTTAATGCTAAAAAAATTATTAACTAGTTAGGAGGCCAGAAAATGAAGCAAATTAAATATGATTTTGATGTTATTATCATCGGTGCCGGTCATGCCGGTGTTGAAGCTGCTCTTGCTTCAGCACGAACTGGCCACAAAACTGCAATTATAACCCTAGATAAAAATAAAATCGCTTTAATGCCATGTAATCCTTCAATTGGTGGTTCAGCAAAAGGAATTGTTGTTCGCGAAATTGATGCTTTAGGTGGTGAAATGGCAAAAGCTGCTGATGCTACAGCATTACAAATGAAATTATTAAATAATTCTCGTGGTCCTGCTGTCTGAGCAATGCGAGCACAATCAGATAAAATTGCTTATTCACAATATATGAAAAATGTGCTTGAGCAACAAGAAAATTTAACAATTATTGAAACAATGATTGAATCATTATTAATTAATGCTAATAACGAAGTTTATGGTGTTAAAACAGAATCAGAAAAAACTTTTTTCAGTAAAATTGTGATTTTAACAACAGGAACTTATATGAAATCTGTAACTTTAAGAGGTTTTGACAAAAAAAATGAAGGTCCAGATCAACAAAGAACAAGTAATGGTATTTCTGATCAATTAGCAAATCTTGGATTTCAATTAGTTCGTTTAAAAACAGGAACCCCACCAAGATTGCTTCGTAGTAGTATTGATTTTTCACAAACAAAAGTTGAATTGGGTAGTGATTTACCATTGGCATTTAGTCATCAAACAAAGAAATTTTTACCAATTACCGAACAATTACCTTGTTATTTAATTTATACTAATGATAAAACTCATGAAATTATTAATAATAATTTAGATAAATCACCAATGTATAATGGCACAATTACTGCTAATGGACCAAGATATTGTCCAAGTATTGAAGATAAGGTTGTTCGTTTTGCTGATAAACCAAGACATCAAATCTTTTTAGAACCAGAATCAAAACAATTATCAAGTATTTATGTGCAAGGATTATCAACTTCTTTAGCAATTGAACAACAAGATCAAATTTTAAGAACTTTACCAGGTTTAGAAAATTGTCAAGTATTAAAATGAGCTTATGCGATTGAATATGATGCAATTGATCCACGACAATTATGACCAAGTTTAGAAACGAAACTTATTAAAAACTTTTTTACTGCTGGTCAAATTAATGGTACAAGTGGTTATGAAGAAGCCGCTTGTCAAGGATTAATGGCAGGGATTAATGCTCATCTAAAATTAACTAATAGAGAACCATTAATTTTAAAACGTGATGAAGGATATATTGGCGTTTTAATTGATGATTTGACAACCAAAGGTAATGGTTATGAACCTTATCGTTTATTAACTTCATTAGCAGAACATCGTTTATTATTACGAAATGATAATGCTCAAACTCGTTTAATTAAATATGGTTATGATGCCAATTTAGTTACTGAAAATCAATGAAAGCAATTTCAGCAACAACAAGCATTAAGTAAAGTTATTGCCGAAAAATTACAAACAATTAAAATTACTAGAAATAGTGATTTTGGACAACTTTTAACAGAAAAATATCAATCATTTATTCCTGATAATAGTATTAGTTGTTATGAGTTATTAAAACGACCAGAAATTAAATTAGAATATTTTAAAACAGTAATTTCAGAAATTAATGATTTAGAATATCATCAATTATTAGAATTAGAAATTTCAATTAAGTTTGCTGGTTACATTAAACAACAAGAAAAAAATGCCCAACAAATGTTAAGTTGAGAAGCAAAACAAATTCCAAAAGATATTGATTATGATTTAGTTGAAAACATTACTTTGGCAGCAAAAGAAAAACTACAATTAATTAGACCTTTAACAATTGCTCACGCAACAAGAATTCCAGGGATTAGCCCCTCTGATATTCAAATGTTATTGTTCTTTTTGAAAAATAAATACCCATACTTGAATGCTAATTAGATCTTTAATTAGCATTTTTTATTAGAAATCTAAAGAAAGAACCGATAAAGTTAAAGAAAAATTATGATAAAATTGTTAAAAAGGTTTTTTGTTATTGTAAGTAATGATTTTGTTTTAGACCAATTTGATGAATATGAAATGGTTTATTAAAAAAAGTTGTTTTTAAAAAAACAACTTTAAATCTTTTGCACTACATTTAAATGCTAATGTAGATAGCTCTTTTCAGAGTAAACTAATCAAATTTACAAAATGTAAATCCTTAAAAGGGCATTTAATGATTAGTATCATAATATCATTATATAATATAATTTACTTTAATCAATCAATTTTAAATAAAGGAATAATTTATGAATTCTAAATGAATAGTAGGTTTAAAAGATTTTCAATTAACTAAAGAAATTGAAGCAAACTTGCAAAAATATTATCAATTAATTATTGAATATAATCAAAAGTTTAACTTAACAACAATTACTGAAGAAGATGAACTTTATAATAAACATTTTTATGATGCTTTGTTAATAACAAATGTGATTAAACTTAATGATCAAAGTCTTTGTGATGTTGGTTCTGGCCTTGGTGTACCTGGAGTTGTTTTAAAAATTTGTTTTCCAAACTTAAAATTATCAATTGTTGAAGCTAATCAAAAGAAATGTCAATTTTTAAAAGTAGTTACTGATAATTTAAAATTACAAGATGTTCACATTATTAATCAAAGAGTGGAAGTATTTGCTCATGAATACCGAGAAATTTTTGATTTAGTTGTTGCAAGAGCAGTTGCACCATTAAATATTCTTAATGAAATTTGTTTGCCATTAGTAAGAATTTCTGGAAAGTTTATTGCTTATAAAGCTTTGAATGTTAATTCTGAATTAAATAATATCAATTCTGGTTTATCATTATTAGGTGCAACTTTAATTAATCAGAATTCTTATCAATTACCAAATAATTATGGAACAAGAAATTTATTAATTTTTCAAAAGCAAAAATTAACACCATTAAAATATCCTAGACCGTACCAACAAATCAAGAATAAACCTTTATAATTTTAATTTGCTAAAATTTAAAATGTAATGTATGATAGAAAATGATTAAGGTGAAAAAATATGAGTAAAATAATTGCCATTGCCAATCAAAAAGGTGGAGTTGGTAAAACAACTACCGCCACAAATTTAGCAGCCGGACTTGGCTTGGAAAATAAAAAGGTCTTACTAATTGATTTGGATGCTCAAGGAAGTGCGACAATTTCGATGGGATTTAATTTTAATAATCTTAATAAAGATATTTATGATGTTATTGTTAATGAAACAACGATTGAAGAAGTAATTAAACCTAATGTTTGCAAAGGTGTTGATTTAGTACCAGCAACAATTTCTTTAGCAGGTGCTGAAATTTTCCTTTTAGAACATTCAAAAACGAAAAAAAATGTTTTATTAGAAAAACTTGCTCCAGTTCGTAATAAGTATGATTATATTATTATTGATTGTCCACCAAGTTTAGGTTTAATTAATCGTAATGCTTTATCTGCTTCTGATTCAGTAATTATTCCGTTACAAGCTGAATTTTATGCTTTGGGTGGATTAGTGCAATTATTATCAACAATTCGATGAATTCAACAATTATTTAATCCAAATTTAAAAATTGAAGGCATTTTATTAACAATGGTTAATATTCATACTAATGCTTCTGTTGAAGTAATTAAAGAAATTAAGAAAAATTTCAAGGAAAGAGTTTATCGCAATTATATTCCGCGAAATATTACTTTAAGTGAAGCCCCATCACACGGAAAAAATATTTTTGATTACCGACCAAAATGTCGTGGCGCCGTTGCTTATCGTAATTTAGTTAGTGAGGTTTTAAATAATGGCTAATAATAAGAAAAGTAGATTAGGAATTAAAGGATTAGAAACAATTTTTGGTGATGGTCTTAACGATTTAGTTGATAATATTGAAAAGTCACCTGAAGTTCAAGAAAGTTTATCTCAAGAAGTTGCTTTAAATAAAATTATTCCGAACCCTCATCAACCAAGAAAGCATTTTAATTCTCAAGAATTAGAAGAATTGAGTCAATCAATTAAGACTCATGGTTTAATTCAACCAGTTATTATTGCAAAAATTAAAGATAGTGAATTTTATCAATTAATTGCTGGTGAACGAAGAAAGAAAGCTTCAGAACTTGCAGGATTAAAAACAATTAAAGCGGTTGTTATTGAAGCAACAGATCAACAAATTATGGAATTTGCTTTAATTGAAAATATCCAAAGAGTTGATTTAAATGCTTTTGAAGAAGCACAAGCTTATCGAACTTTAATTGATAAAATGAAATGAACTCATGAACAGTTAGCGAAAAAAGTTAACAAATCACGATCTCATGTTACTAATACAATGAGAATTTTAGATTTGCCAGCTGAAGTATTAAAAATGGTTAAAGATGATAAGTTAACCATGGGTCATGTGAAACCTTTATTACAATTAACACCAAATAGTATTTTAATTGTTAATTTAGCTCATCGTGCTTTTGAAGAAAAATGAACTGTTCGTAAAGTTGAAGATATGATTAAAGCTCAGCAATTATTAAATTCAAAAAAGAAACCTAATTTAAAACCAAATGATATTTATTTAAATGATTTAGAAAATAATTTAAGTCGTAAGTTAAGTACGAAAGTAAAGATTAAAGATAAAAAAATGATTATTAGTTATCATAATAATCAAGATTTAAATCGTTTATTAGAATTGTTGAAGTTGATTGATTAGTATTATAAGTGAGTTTCACTTATAATACTAATTTTTTTATTTATTTTAGATTTATTGTATTTTTGATTTCATAATTCTTGAATTGTATTACCCATGGTTTTAACTAAATCAACTACCAACGCATTACCCATACAAAAATATCTAAATCTTTCTGGCATATTAGTATTTGTTCAATTATCTGGAAAACCATTAATTCTTTCTGTTTCAATTGGAGTTAAAAATCTTATCTTTTTATTTAATGGATCATTTATTATATGTGAAGAGCGATTAATTGTACCTTCACTTGTTAACATTGTTCTTGCAGGTGCATCAATTCTATCAGGAAATGACATTTGTCCTTCTGAATAATAATATTTTTCTCCATTAGGTTTTTTTCTTTCAATTTGTTTTCTATCTTTTAATAACTTAATTTTTTCATATTGTTTATCATTTAAAAAATATTTTTTATCAACTTTAGTTTTAATGATAATATCTTTTAATAATTTTATTTTTTTATTATCAATATTTGGAATGCTTTTGGTTGTAAAAATTTTTGAATCAATCATACAACCGCTATTTTCGAAATCAAATTGAAAATTTTTAGATATATCTGATAAATTATCATATTTTTCTTTTATATCTATTGTTTTAATATCTTCTGGATTCAGTTTATTATTAATTGTAAAATTTTTTGCAAAAAATCCTTTTTCTTGCATTAGATTAATAGCTGTTGAAATATCATTATTTTTAATTTTTAAAAAATTAAGATTTTTTTTATAAGCAAATATAAAAGTTCGTCTTCTTTTTTGTAAAAAGCCATATTCTGCAGCATTGATTACTCTTCATTCAACATAATAACCATTATCATATAAATTTCTCAAAATTAATCCAAAATCTCGACCTTTTTGTAATTTAGGTGATTTTAATAAACGATCAACATTTTCTAATAAAATCATTTTTGGTTTTTTTTCCTTAATAATTCAACTAATTTCTCATCAAAGAACACCTTTTTCACCATTAATTCCAGCAGCTTGAGTTCTAGCTACTGAATAATCTTGACATGGGAATCCTCCGACTAATAAATCAATATTATTTGGAATATTAAATTTAGCACTTGCAATATCTTGATTAATATGATTTTTACTATAACCAAAATGTTCATTATAACAATTGAATGCATGTTGTTTTTGTTTATGAGGTTCTCATTGATTAGCTCAAATTGTTTTAAATGTAGCTTTTGAAGATTTTTCTAAACCTAATCGAAATCCTCCAACACCAGCGAATAGTTCTACTACTTTAATTTCTTTCATAAATCAATGAATACCTTTCTTTAAGACTATTTGTTTATTTTTTTTATTTATATTATAATATTAATAAATTCAGTATAAAAGATCAAGGGAAATTTAAATATAATTTAATTATAAATAATTTTATGGAAAGATCAAGGATATGGCATTAATGGAATTAGAAACAGAAGAACAAGTTATTAAAATGGCTGAATCTTTAAGAAATAAATCAGTAAATCAGATTATTAAAGAAATAAAATGAATTGATAATGATGTTAATTTAGAAAATAAGGGTTATGTAGGAAATATTATAGAAAGTTATTTTGGTATTAAAAGGAATAACTTTAGTAAACCAGATTTGCATCATTTGGGAATTGAAATAAAGTCTACGCCACTTAAAAAATTAAAAAATAAAGAAGATTTTTCGATAAAAGAACGGATGGTTTTAAATATTATTAATTTTAATCAAGAAAATTTAAATGATTTTTATCAATCTTCTTTCTTTAAAAAAAATAAAAAGATTTTAATGGTTTATTATTTATTTAATGATGAAATTTTAGATAAAGATTATTTTATTCATAATTTTATTTACCATGATTTATCAAAGATTCCTTTAAATGATTTAAATATTATTAAAAACGATTGGCAGATAATTGCAAATAAAATTAAAATGGGCAAAGCACATCAATTATCTGAAAGATTAACTAAGTATTTAGGAGCTTGTCCAAAAGGTAATACAAAAAATGATAGTTTAATTAATCAACCTTTTTCTGATATTAAAGCTATGAGGCGAGCTTATAGTTTTAAACCTCATTATTTGAAATATTTACTAATAAAAGACGAATATAAAGATAAATTACCAAGATTGAATATTATTGAAAATAAAAGTGTAATTAATTTTGTTTTTCAAAAAATTGTTCCCTTTATTAATTTAAATGTTAAAGAATTATGCAAAAAATTTAATATAAATTATAAAAGGAAAGATGTTAATTATGCACTTTTAAAAAGTATTTTTAATGTTAAAAATTTTAATTATATTGAAGAATTCTTAAAAGAAAATATTAAAATTCGCACTTATACGATTAAATCTAATAATACAATTCAAGAAGAATTTCCTTTTAATTTAGTAAATCCATATGAATTTGAAAATAATAATGAAATTTCTTTTTATGATTCTGAACTATATAACTATTTTATTAATACTAAATTTATTTTTATTGGCTTTAAAAAAGATGAAAATAATACTTATATTTCAAAAATATCATCTTTTGAATTTCCTGAAACAAATATTAATGATTTAAAATTATTATGAGAAGATACAAGAAAAAAATTTCAAGGCGATATTGTTATAAGTATAAAAAAAACTAAAAATGGAAAACTTAAAACAATTAATAATTTAATTTCTAAAAAAGATGGATATATTGGTCATATTAGACCAAAAGCGCAAGATAGAAATAATCAATATTTAATACCTTGTGGCAAAAAAATTACTAGACAATGTTATTGATTAAATAAAGAGTTTGTTCAAAAATATTTTAAAGATTTAACCGAAGAATTAAATTAAAAATTTTTGGATAAATAGGGGGATAAAATGGAAAAAGAAAATTATATTTTTAAAGCAAGAGAAAATATAGAAAACATATTATTTAATAATAAGCCTATTCAAACTGGAATAACTGTTCAAGTTTTTCCAAATAAAACTTTTGATGTTTATGAAGTACCTTTAGAATTTTTAAAATTTAATCCATATAATGATCGAATAGCTTCATATATTAAAAGTTATGAATTTGAAAATAGTCATTTTGATATGGATTGACTTTCAGAAAAAGGACAAACAATTATTTCTGATTTTTTATGAGAATCAGATATTATAAATAATAAAAAAACTGAGGATGATATTAAGCAAAATAAACAGCATACTTTTGCGATTATTAATAAAAATGGTTTAGTAATTGATGGTAATCGCCGTCTTTGTATACTAAGAAAAATATGTTCTGAATTAAATTATCAATCTTCTAATATTGATTTTTTTAATAAATTAAAAACTATTGTTCTTGATGATTCTTTTTCTGAAATTGAAATTATGAGGTTAGAAACAGCAATTCAAATGGGACAAGATGAAAAGTTAGATTATCAAGCAATTGAAAAGTATTTAAAAGTTAATAAATTATTACAAAAAGGCTTTAAAGAAGAAGAAATTGCTGCTTTAATGAAGAAAAAAGTAAAAGATATTGAAAATTACAAAAAAATATTTTCTTTAATGGAAAATTATTTAAATTATATTGAAGCACCTAATCAATTTCATTTTATTAGAAAATCTGAAGATCATTTTATTAATTTAAGCGCAACATTAGAAGCAATGAAAAGTAATAAATATCAAAGTGATTGAAAATATGATTTAACAGATGTATATGAATTTCAAAATATTGCATTTAATTATATTAGAATTGGATATGAAGGTAAGAAATTTCGAAAATTATTAGGAACACCGAATCCAAGAACTAAAGGAACAAAAAAGTCTTTATTTTCAAATGAAAAAAGTTGAAATGAATTTAGTAAAGTTATTAAAGATCTTAATGATCGAGCAGAAAAAATTATTACTCAAAGAAGTGATTTAATAGATAAAAAAGATATAGAAGAATGTTATAAAAAAGAAACTCATACAGATTTTGATAATTATTTAGAATTGGAAACTAATATTTTATCGATTACTAGTAAACGTTTTAAAGGCGAAGATTTGATGCATACAGCCTATGAGTATATTAACCAAATAAATGAAATTTTTGAAGAAACTAATATTACACCTAATTTTAAGAAAAATTTTAAAAAAATTAAGGAATTAATAGTAGAAATTGATGAAAAACTTTTACAGGGAGAAAATTAGGATGCTTACTATTAGTCAAAGTGATGGAAATTATATTGTTATTGGAAATATTAAAGTTTTATCTAAAAATGATGAAAAAAAATTATTTAGCTTTTTACAATTAGATTCAAATATTTTTCAAAATGTTAAAAGAACAGAAAATGAAATATCTTTTTCAACTGAAAGTTTAAATAAATCTCTTAATCAACTTGAAAAATATCTTCAAAAACAAAATATTAATGATTTTGAATTTGATAAAAATATTTCAAATTTTAAAAAGCAATTAAAAAATGATGAAAAAAAATTAAATGATTTAAGAAAAATTGGTAGTAATCTAAAAATAGGACAGAATATTTCAGAAGAATTTGAATTAGAATATAATGAATTTAAGAAATTTTGTGAAGTTAGTTTTCCACAAAATCATATTCCATATGAAAATCAAATTAAAAGTGCTTTTTTTCACTTAAAAATGGAAAAATCTTGTAATTTCTCTGCACCTGGTACAGGTAAAACAACAATAGTTTATACTTTATTTAGTTGATTAAAAAATAAAAGAAATGAAGTAGATGCAATATTTATTATTGGACCAGTTTCTTCTTTACTTTCTTGAAAACATGAATATCAAGAATGTTTTGGGCGAACTCCTAGTTCGACTGATTTTAATTTAAAAACTTTTAGAAGAGAGCTTAATATTGCTAATCCTCATAATACAAAAGATATAATTTATTTTTTAAATTATGAAAAAGTAAAATCTTGTAAAAAGGAATTAATTAATTTTTTTAAAAAATGAAAAATTTTATTAGTGTTAGATGAAGCACATAGAATTAAAAATCCGAAATCTCAGAGAACTAATTATTTGTCTGAAATTATAAATAATAATGAAGTAGATATTTCTTATCAAATAATTTTAACTGGAACTCCAATCCCTAATGGTTATGAAAATTTGTATTCTTATTTTGATTTAACAAAAAGAGATGAACTACCAATTCTTTCTAAAAGTTATGAAGAGCTTAAAAAAATCAAAAATGATGATGAAAATGAAATTGATGAAGTTTTTCAACAAGTTGCACCATTTTTTTACTCATTGCGAAAAAAAGATATGGGAAACTTTAAAGAGCCTGATTATATAAAAATTTATTGTCAAATGGAAAATTTTCAATCAAAATTATTTAATACTATCAGACAACGTTTATTTGAATATTGAATTCATGATGCTGATCAAAAAATAAATTTGGAATTTTATCGAAGTAAAATCATTAGATTATTACAAATTCAAACTGATATTAGAATGATTTTAAGGCCTGTTAATGATATTATTTTACAATTAAATGATTCCAATTCAGATGATTTTTTAGAAGAAGCAAATAATAAATTAAAAGAAACTTTAGAAAAAAAATCTTTTGATGCAGATATGAAGGAATTAAAATTAAGTATTAATACTTCAGAAATTAAAAATGCAATTGAAAAATATAATAAAGAAGGTAAGATTCCTGATAAATACATTGAATTATTATCTAAAGTAAAAGAGTTAATAAAACATAATGAAAAAGTTGTAATTTGATCTAGTTGAATTTATTGTATTAAAGAAATTTCAATTCTTTTAAATAAAGAGGGAATTGATTATGGTTTATTATATGGTGGCGTTTCATATGATAAACGTGAAGAATATATTGAAACTTTTAATAAAAATAGTCGTGAATTAATGGTTTTAGTGGCTAATCCAGCTTCTGTTGGAGAATCAATTTCTTTGCATAAAGTTTGTCAAAATGCTATTTATTTTGATATTAATTATAATGTTACTAATCATTTTCAATCAAAAGATAGAATTCATAGAGTTGGTATGCCAGAAGGTAAAGAACAAGTGACATATTATTATTTATTATCTAAAGATTCTATGGAAGAAAATGTTCTTAATCATATTCAAAAAAAAGAACAAGCAATGAATAATTTTTTAGATAAGAATAATAATTTATTTAACTTTAAAGATAGTGACTTTAATAATTTTATGCCAAATATTGAAGATATAAAAGAAACATTAAAAGAAGAAAAGCAATAATAAAAATTTTATTATGTAAGATAACAGAGATATTTGAGACAAATTATTGCTAATATTTTATAGTTATTATAGAATTTATTATGAAAGACCTATAAAACGCGATTTGGTTTAAATCCGACGATCTAACCTGCATGTGTTGCGGGGCTATTATAGGCGAAAAGAGATGCAAACATCTCTTTTTTATTTTCGCTTTTTATGTTAGCATAGTATAAGTAAATATATTAAAGGAGTACAAATGTTAAAAGCAGGTATTGTTGGTTTACCTAATGTTGGTAAGTCAACACTTTTTAAAGCGCTTACTAATTCCCAAGTGCTAATTGAAAATTATCCTTTTGCGACAATTAAACCAAATATTGCAACTTGTATTGTTAATGATCCAAGAATTAATGATTTAGTTACAATTTTTCAACCAACAAAAGTAGTACCAACAGTTTTAGAGTTACATGATATTGCTGGTTTAGTAAAGGGAGCAAGTAAAGGCCAGGGTTTGGGTAATCAATTTTTAGCTAATATTAGAGAAGTTGATGCCATTTGCCAGGTAATTCGTTGCTTTGAAGATAATAACATTACTCATGTTGCCAATAAGATTGATCCTGTTGCTGACTTTGAAGTAATTGAATTAGAATTAATTTTTGCTGACCAAGAAGTAATTAAAAATCGTTTAGACCGAGTTGAAAAAAAAGCCAAGTCTACTAATGATAAAACGCTTTTAGCAGAAATTACTTTATTAAAGAAAATTAATCAATCATTAGATCAGGGAATTGCTGTTCGTGATCAAAAATTAGATGAAGCAGAAAAATTAATTATTAAACCATTTAACTTTTTAACAATTAAACCGTTAATTTTAATTGCTAATATTGCTGAAAGTGACTTAAATAAAAAAGAAAATCATTATCTTGAAACTTTAAAAGCTTATGCTAAGAAAAAAGATTTAGAAGTAATTGCTGTTTGTGCTAAAGTTGAGAGTGAAATTTCAGAATTTGATGAAGCAGAAAAAAAAGAATATTTAGCAATGTTGAATGTTGCAATGTCTGGTATTGATCAAATTGTCTTAGCGACTTATAAATTACTTAATTTAGCAACTTTTTTTACGGCAGGACCAAAAGAAGTTCATGCATGAACTTTTATTCAGGGAATGAAAGCACCAGAGTGTGCTGGGATTATTCATACTGATTTTATGAAAGGCTTTATTCGTGTTGAAGTTTATAATTATCAAGATTTAATTGCTTTTGGTAATGAAAAAAAAGTTAAAGATGGTGGTAAATTAAGAGTTGAAGGTAAAACTTATGAAATGCAAGATGGTGATATATGCTATTTCCGTTTCAATGTTTAATTAAATTAAAAAAAGATTTTTTTGTCAATTTTAATAATTGTTATAAAATATAGTAAATAATTTATTTTTTTCAAAAAAATAATATAAAGGAGTAATATGTAAATGTCGAACAAAAATAATCAAATTGAATATAATAAAGAGCGTGAAGCTTATGTTCCTCACGATACTAAGTTGAAAGATCCAGTTTTTAAAAAATTAAAACAAGGACGAATGATGTTATTTATTTCATCAATTGTTCATCTTGGAGCTTGTGCTGTTTTCTTAATCTTACTATTAGTAGGTTTAATTTCTGGTAAAGAATTAACAATTCTTGGATTAACTAAATATCAAACAATTTTAGCTTTATGTTATGTTGGTATTTCAGTTTTAATTGATATTTTAGCTTTTCTTTTACCAGCTAGAAAAGCGAAGAAAAAGAATTATTTCCGAATTATTGCTATTTTAACTTTAATTCTTTCAACTTTAATTCTTAGTGGTTCTTTTGTTTTTTGAGGAACACCAACTTTATTATTTTATTCAATAATTACTTTAATTGCTTGAGCATTCCAAGTAGTATCTGCAATATTTTTAATTTTAGTAGTTGAAGCACTTCCTAATTAAAAGGTGAAATGATGGAAAACCAAAAACTTTTTTTAAATTCTAAAGCAAGCGAAAATATTAAAAAACATCGCTTTGTTCCTTATCAAGATAAAATTAGAACAGCTTATTTTGCTTATTCTGGTTTATTTTGATTCTTTGGAATTTTAGTTTTTGCTTTTAGTCTTTTTATCATTGTTAATTTAGCAGTTAATAATAAATATCAAATTAGTGGCAGTATGAAAGACATTAATATTTTTTGTACACCAATTCTTAATATGGTTTTAGTTATTTTTTCTTGAATTTTATTATTTTTTGCACCACACAAAATTTATCATAATCCAAAAAGTAGTCTTATTATGCTTTATTTCAGTTTCTGATTTTTAGTAGTTAGTGTTCTTTTGAATAGTCAATTACAAATAACATATTCTAATCAGTATTTAGATACAGGATTTTATCATTGAATTAATCGTAGTGACTTAATTGTTCTAGTTGTTTTAATGATATTTGCCATGTTTTTTCTGCAAATCTTTTTTTGAATTATGCGTCATAAATTTTCTTTTATGCCGAGTGATTATGAAATTTATCGACAAAGATCAATTGATAAGAAAGCTAAAAAAGCATTAAAAAAACAAAATAAATTAAAAAAGTAAAAATCTAAATCAACAAGTAATTCTTAATAAAATGATATATTTATTCTAAGATGGGAGAATAAATATGGAAAATAAAAGTAGAATTGCTTGATTTTCAATTTTTTATATTATTTTATTTTTATTTGGTATTTATAATTTAATATTTTTAGTTATAATTTGAGAGAACCATGAATTACTTAGATTGTATTCTCAAGGATTTAAGGTAATTGGTAATAATGGTGACAAAATATCAAGTGCTAGTTCTTTTGCGATTTATGGTCTAATAACAATTGGAACGGTTTTTGCTTTTTTTGGTATTTTAGGTGCAATTCTTAGTCAAACATTAGTTTCAATCGCAGATACACCAAGAAAAAAGTTAGTTGGTTTAATTGTTGGTTTTACATTAGTTATCGTTGGTTTTTATTTTGGTTTTATTTCTCAATTATTTTATTATCAATGAAATAATAGTGCAATAAAGATTGTTGAAAATTCAAGTGGAATAACTTATAATGCTAATCATTTTTATCAAAATTGACTTAATATTATTGAAATTTGATTAGTTTTTGCCATTTTCTTAATTTTATTAATTCTTTCGATTTTTTTAATTCTTAAATTACACCAAAAAAATCTTGATTGAACAAGACATAATAATGCTAATCAAAAAGAAGAATTAAATTTAGAAATTACTGCTCCCTTTCCAAGTAATAGTGAATTTGATCCAAATGAAACTCAAACTATTACTTTGAATCTTGATACTACTGATAAAATAATGGCACGAAAGAAAAAGAAACAAAGAATAAAAAAACTTAAAAAAAATAAATAAAGAATGGATGAAAAATGGAAATTCGTGTTAGATATGCTCCAAGTCCAACAGGGTATTTACATATTGGTGGAGCAAGAACCGCAATTTTTAATTACTTATTTGCCAAACATAATAATGGTAAATTTATCGTGCGAATTGAAGATACTGATATAGCAAGAAATGTTGCTGATGGTATTGCTTCACAATTAAATAATTTACGCTGATTAGGTTTAGAAATTGATGAAACAATTGATACTAAAGGTAGCAAATATGGCCCTTATCAACAAACTGAAAGATTAGATATTTATCGTCATTATGCTAATAAATTAATTGATGAAAATCATGCTTATCATTGTTTTTGTACGCCAAAAATTTTAGAAGCAATGAAAAAAGCGCAAGAAAAAGCAAAGGTTCCTGCCTTTAAATATGATGGTCGTTGTGCTAAATTATCACCTTCTGAAGTTAATAAAAAATTACAAAGTAAAGTTGCTTTTGCAATTCGGTTAAAATCACCAAAACATAGAACTTTTATTGTTAATGATATTGTTCGTGGTGAAGTAAGTTTTAATAGTAAAGATATTGGCGATTTTGTTATTATTAAAACTAATGGTATCGCAACATATAATTTTGCTGTTGTTATTGATGATTATTTAATGAAAATTAGTCATGTTTTTCGTGGTGCTGAGCACTTGTCAAATACACCAAGACAATTAATTGTTTATGATTATTTTAAATGAAGTGCACCAAAATTTGGTCATTTGACTTTAATTACTAATCAAGAAGGCAAAAAATTATCAAAACGAGATGGTAGTTTAATGCAATTTATTGAACAATACCGTAATGAAGGATATTTACCAGAAGCGCTATTTAATTTTATTAGTTTATTAGGGTGAAATCCTCATGAAGAACGAGAAATCTTTTCTAAAGCAGAATTAATTAAGATTTTTAATAGTGATTATTTTAGTAAGTCACCAGGAATGTTTGATATTAAAAAATTATTATGAGTTAATAATCATTATATCAAAGAACTTCCTGAAGCAAAATATTTAGATTTAGTTACTCCTTTTGTTAAAAAAGCGTATGATTGAAATAGTAGGCCTGAAACTTGATGAAAAGAATTACTATTAATTTACCAAAAACAATTAATGTATGGTGCCGAAATTACTCAGCTAATTAAATTCTTTTTAGAAGATAAAACAACTTTAACAAAAGATAGTCAAGAATTTTTGAAAAATAATTCTACTTCATCACAACTTGTAATAAAAGCTTTTAGTCAAAAGATTAACCAACTTGATGATTGAAATGAAGAAAAGATTCATGATGTTATTAATCAAGTTAAAAGTGAAACAAAGATTTCTGGTAAATTATTATTTATGACAATTCGGATTGCTTGTTCTCGACAAACAAGTGGTCCAGAATTACCAAAGACAATTAAATTATTAGGGAAAAAGAATATTTTAACAAATATTAAAGATTTAAAATTTTAGGGGTCAATTATGAAGCAAAATGAAAGTTTAAATCAGCAAATTTTTATCCGTGACGCAATTCATAAGAATATTAATATTAACGAACCGGTGATTAAAGCACTAATTGATAGTAAAGAATTTCAAAGATTACGATGAATTAGTCAATTAGGTGGTGCACAAATTGCTTTTCCTAGTGCTACGCATACAAGATTTACTCATAGTTTAGGAGTTTATCATGTTTTAACTCGTGTTCTTAACCAAATTAGTAATAATAAATTAATTAGTGAAAAAGAAAAGTTAATTATTAAAATTGCTGGCTTATTACATGATTTAGGACATGGTCCTTTTTCTCATAGTTTTGAAGGAGTTACTAATTTTAATAATGATAGTAAGTATCAATTTAGTCATGAATTTTATACTTGTGCTATTATTGGTGATGAAACGACTGAAGTTAATCAAATTTTAAAAAAATATCATATTAATGCTAATGACATTATTAATATTATAAAAAAAGATCACAAAAAATGTCCGAAATATCAAATTCAATTAATTTCATCACAACTTGATTGTGACCGAATTGATTATTTAATTCGTGATTGTTATTTTACTGGTGTTGATTATGGTTCAATTGATTTAGATTGAGTAATTAGTAATATGATTATTGATCAAAAACATGGAATTGTTTTTAATTATAAAGCACTCTGGGCAATTGAAAATTATTTAGTAACAAGATTTCATATGTATTTTCAAGTTTATTTCCATAAAAGCAGTATTTTTTTTGATTTAAAATTGCAAAAATTATTTAGTCAATTAAGAAAATTATTGCAAGAAAACTATCAATGAAAAATTAATATTGCGATAATTATTCCAATTTTAAAACAAGAAATAATTAGTGTTAATGAATATTTAAAGCTTAATGATGCAACAATTCTTAAACTAGTCCAAGATATTATTTTTTATGAAACTGATGAAACTTTAATTATTTGAGCAAAAGCAATTTTATTTAATCAAGAACAATATAAGTTAACTTTAGAAAATGAAAAATCTAGTACTTCAAATCAATCGCAAGTAATAAAAAATGTTATTTATGATGTGACAAAAGAACCAATTATGATTAAACTTAACAATAATAAAATCTTACCTTTAGAAAAAGTTTCGAAAATTTTAAACAGTTCAACAAAAGAACATATCCTTTATTACTCTTTAATAAAAAAATAGTTTTTGAATTCAAGGTAAAAGGTTGCCTTAATTTTAATATTATGTTAAAAGTTATTAAAATTAAGATTTTTTTATTTTTAATGAGGAATACCAATGAATATTTTTTCACCACTTAAAAAAGTTTTAACTTATCATGAAGAACAAATTTTAAATATGTCAGTAAATGATTTTTATCAAGAAATGACAAAATATAATTTTGATTATGATGAAAGTATTGTAATTTTAGGAATACTTTTAAATAAAGTTGCAATTGATGATGTTAAAATAAAATTGAATTTACAAGAAAACAACCTTCGTGAAAAAGTGATTATTGATTTTGCGATTTTTACTTATCTTTTTATTGGTGATAAATATAATGATCTTGATGAAATTAATAACCTTACTATTGAATTAGCAGAACAAGAGCATAAATTATTTGTTGAAACTTTAAGAAAATTAATTAGTAATTATTATCGTAGCGTTGACTTAACTAGTGTTTTAGGAAATGATAACGATCGTGCCAATATGTTTGCTGTAAATGCTTTGTTAAATATTAAAAGAGGAATTGGTTTTGATAATTTTCATATTACTTTATTTATGGTTTATCAATCTTTAGAATTGAAGTTAAAACACTGTTTAAAAAAATACATTAGTAGTGAACCAACAGCTCAAAAAAAACAAATTAATTTTCATAATTTAATTCGTTTAATTAAATTAATTAGTATTAATCGGATTGATGATGAAGAATTGGTAATTATTTTAAAGGATTTACGAGAATATTTACGATATTTTGAAAAAATTAATCCTGGTGGTCAAGCAGCAAGGTATGAAGCAGGACCTAACAATAGTTATTTTAATGAAAATAGTTATTTAGTTATTAATGAAAAGGAATTATTAGATAATTTTGTTCATGCTTTGAGTTTGTTACAAAAATTATATTTAAAATTAATTAAAATATATGATAATAAAAATATTAAAAATGAGAATTTAGAGCATTTACAATTAGATAAAAGTTTAATTAATCTAATAGGTGCTAATGATTTTGATGATAATAATCAAATTGATAGTAAATTCCGAAATTTATTAGATCAAGAAATTTTTGGTGATTATCAAGAATTAATTAATTTAAGTTATCAAGAGTTAGTTAATTTACGTTTTTTCATTCGGATTGGTTTTATTCAATATGTTAATCAAATTATTAATCAATTTTTAACTAATAAAAATGATCAAGAACAAAATATTTTAATTAAAGATTAATTATCTTAAACAAAATGAAAAAAAATTTATTAAAAGGAGAACAATAGTGCAGGAAAAAAAAGAGAATAGTTATATTACTGATCAATTAAAACAAATTCTTATTGTTGCTGTAAAAAAGACTGATTATCAAATTGATGAAGCAAATATTAGTGTCGAATTTAATCAACAAAAAAATGATTTTGGCGATTATTGATCAAATCTTGCTTTACAATTAGCGAAGAAATATCAAAAAAAACCTAACTTAATTGCTAAAGAAATTGTCGATAAAATCGTTAAAAAAGATTTAATTGAAAAGATTACAATTTTGGGGCCAGGATTTATTAATTTTACAATTAAAATTGATGCTTTTTATCCAATTTTAAAAGCAGTTTTAAGTCAAAAAGAAAATTATGCGAAATTAAAGCCAAATAATTTAAAATATAATGTTGAGTTTGTTAGTGCTAATCCAACAGGATTATTACATTTAGGACATGCAAGAAATGCTGCAATTGGTTCAACACTTGCTAATATTTTAGAGCATTGTGGCTATCATGTTATTCGTGAATATTATATTAATGATGCTGGTAATCAAATTAATATTTTAGTTAATTCAATTTTTGTTCGTTATCAAAATCTTTGTGGAGCTAATATTTCATTACCAGAAGATAGTTATCATGGTGCTGAAATAATTTCAGCAGCACAAGCTTTCAAAGATAAATATCAATTAAAGTTTTATAAAAAGCAATTGGATGAAAAAAATCATAAAGTTTTTGCTGAATTTGGAATTAACTATATGTTACAAGAAATTAAAAATGATTTATCAAATTTTGATGTTGAAATGGAAATTTGATTTTCTGAAAGAAGTCTTTATCAAACAGGAGCAATTAAAAAAGTTTTAACAAAGTTAAAAGAAAATGGTAATAGTTATCAATCAGAAGGTGCTACTTGATTAAAAAGTACTAGTTTTGGTGATGATAAAGATCGAGTAATTATTAAATCTGATGGTTCTTATACTTATATGCTACCTGATTTAACTTATCACGATATTAAGTATCATCGTAGTGATTTATTAATTAATATTTGAGGTGCTGACCATTCTGGTTATATTGCTCGAATTAAATCAGGAATGGCTGCTTTAAATGATGATCCTAATAAATTAATTATTGTTCCAACTCAATTAGTTCGTTTGATAAGAAATGGTGTTGAGCAAAAAATGTCAAAACGAGCAGGAACTTCAATTACAATGAAAGAATTATTAGCAATTGTTGGCAAAGATGTTTTGCGATATTATATGATTTCTCGTGCTTCTGAAAGTCATTTAGATATTGATATTGATATTGCAACAAAGAAAAATCAAGATAATCCAGTATTTTATTTACAATATGCTCATGCTCGAATTAATCAAATTTTTAGTCAAGCAGAAAAATTTAATGCTATAAAAACAATTAATTTATTAACAAATAAAAAAGAAAAAGAATTATTAATCTTAATTGATGAATATAATTTTGTTTTGAATCGGATTGTTACAACTTTACAACCGCATTTAATGGCAAATTATTTACAAAGATTAGCAAAATCTTTTCACTCTTATTATAATGAGTGTAAAATTATTAACATTGATAATCAGAAGTTAACTGATCAAAGATTAAGTTTAGTTTTAACAATTAAGTATTTATTATTTAATGGTTTAAAATTAATAGGTGTTAATGCGCCAGACAAAATGTAAAACGCAATAAATTTGAGGTGAAAAGGAATGGAAAATCGTACTAGGTTGCTTGAAGTAGCCTATCAATATTTAATGAAACATAAGAAAGCAAGTTTCAATGATATTTGAAAGTATGTTAAAAAAGAATTAAATATTTCTTCACAATATGAAGAAAAAGCAATTGGTAATCTTTATACAGGGATGATTTTAGATACTAAATTCTTCTTGAAAAGTGATAAATTATGATATCCAAGAAATGAGATTTCTTTAGAAGAAATTAAATCACAAGTAACATCAATTACTAGTGACGATACTGATGATGAATTTGATTTATCAGAAGAAATTACAGAAGAAACAGAAATCTTTTCAGAAAAAGAAGAAGATTCAGATGATGATGAAGATGAAATCTTCATTGCTGAAGATAATTATGGCGATGGAGACGTTGAAACTCTTGATTTAGATTTAAATAAAAGAATCTTACAAGAAGAAGATTTTTAAAATTAAAAGTTAGGTACAGAATTATGGATACTAAATATATTTTTATTACTGGTGGTGTTGTATCATCTTTAGGAAAAGGAATTATTGCTGCGTCAGTTGGCCGAATTTTAAAACAAAAAAAATTAAAAGTTTTTATGCAGAAAATTGATCCTTATATTAATATTGATCCAGGGACAATGAGTCCATATCAACATGGTGAAGTTTTTGTTACTAGTGATGGTGCTGAAACTGATTTAGATTTAGGACATTATGAACGATTTATTGATGAAAATTTAACTTCAGCATCAAATGTCACAGCTGGTCGAATTTACCAAACAGTGATTGAAAAAGAACGAAAAGGACTTTATCATGGTACAACTGTTCAAGTAATTCCTCATGTTACTGATGAAATTAAAAATCGGATTTTTAAAGTAGCATTGTCTAGTCAAGCTGATATTGTTATTATTGAAATTGGTGGCACAGTTGGTGACATTGAATCTTTAGCTTTTATTGAAGCAATTAGACAAATTCGCTATGAAAAAGGTAAAGAAAATGTTGCGATTTTGCATACAACTCTAATTCCTTATTTAACTGTTGCTGGTGAATTTAAAACAAAACCAAGTCAGAATTCTGTTAAAGAATTATTGTCTTTAGGAATTCAACCTGATATTTTACTTTGTCGTAGTGATGCACAAGTTCCTGATACAATTTTAGATAAGTTATCATTATTTTGTAATGTTCAAAAAGAATATGTTTTATCAGTGCCTGATTGTAATAGTATTTATCAAGTTCCTTTAATTTTGGTTGATCAAAAAATTGATTTGCTTTTAACTAATTTATTAGGTTTAAATAAAACACCAGTTAATATTAAAGAATGACAAAAAATTAATAATCAAATTGAAAATCTTAAAAAAGAAGTAAAGATTGCAATTACTGGTAAGTATGCTAATTTAAGTGATGCTTATTTATCAGTGATTGAATCATTAAAAATTGCTGGTTATAGTTCTAATGTTAAAGTGAAATATGATATTCTTGATGCTGAAAAATTAACTAATAAAAACATTAAAGAAATTTTGAGTAAATATCACGGGATTGTTGTTCCTGGTGGTTTTGGTGAAAGAGGTGTTGAAGGTAAAATTTTAGCAATTAATTTTGCCAGAACACATAAAATTCCATTTTTAGGTCTTTGCTTAGGAATGCAATTAGCATGTGTTGAGTTTGCTCGTAATGTTTGTGGTTTAACTAATGCTAATTCAACTGAATTTAATCGTGAGACAGAATATCCAATCTTTGACTTATCAAGAGGTAATTCTTTAATTGATGGTATTGGTGGTACTTTGCGTTTAGGTAATTTTCCTTCAGTACTAGAAAGTAATACTTTAGCAAGAAAACTTTATCAAAAAGATATTGTTGAAGAAAGACATCGTCATCGTTATGAATTTAATAACCGTTTTCGTCAACGATTAATTGATAATGGTTTAGTTGTTAGTGGTGTTTATCAAGAAAAAGATTTAGTTGAAATAATTGAATTACCAAACAAGGTTCATCCGTTTTTTATTGCTAGTCAATTTCATCCTGAATTTACTTCAAGACTTAATCATCCTAATCCTTTATTTTTAGGTTTTATTAAAGCCATAATTGAATAAATTGCTATTTAATATTTTTTAAAATGTGATAATATTTTATAAGTGTTTAGAATAAATAATAGAAAATAAGAAGGTGCAAGTTTGAAAAATTTTGTTAATGCTAAAGTTTTAGTTGATGACGCTAAAGCAGGTAAATATGCCGTTGCTCATTTTAATATTAATAATTTAGAATGAACAAAAAGTCTTTTAGAAGTGGCTCAAGAAACTAAAAGTGGTATTATTTTAGGTGCTTCAGAAGGAGCAATTAAATATATGGGTGGTTATAATGTTGTTGCCAATATGGTTAAATCTTTAATGGCAGATTTAAAAATTACTGTCCCAATTGTTTTACATTTAGATCATGGTCAATCATATCAAGCATGTCAATCAGCATTAGAAGCAGGATTTACTTCAGTTATGTTTGATGGTTCACACTTGAGTTTTCCAGAAAATTTAGAAACTACTAAAAAAGTTATTGCTTTAGCTAAAAAATATCATGCTTCAGTTGAAGCCGAAGCTGGTAGTGTTGGTGGCGAAGAAGATGGTGTTGTTGGTTTGGGTGAAGTTGCTGATCCACAAGAATGTCAAAGTTTAGCTAAATTAGGAATTGATATTTTAGCCGCAGGAATTAATAATGTTCATGGTCGTTACCCAGATGGTTGAAAAGGTTTAAACTTTGATGTTTTAAAACAAATCGCTGAAGCAAGTAACAAACCATTAGTATTGCATGGTGGTTCAGGAATTCCCAAAGAACAAGTAGCAAAAGCAATCAGTTTAGGAATTGCTAAAGTTAATGTTAATACTGAATTGCAAGAAGCATTTGCTGGAGCAATTAGAAATTATATTATTAATAATAAAGACCAAGAAAATAAAGGTTATGATCCAAGAAAATTAATGAAAGATGCAACTTTAGCAATTAAAACTAAAGCGATTGAGTTATTAAAAGAATTTGGTTCTTATGGTAAATCATAAGAAAGAAAAATAAATATGGGGAAAAAAATTATTAAGATATTTTGAATTATACTATTCATTGGTTTTATATGTGCTAGTATTATTTGATTTCCATTCCAGTGTATTTTTCAAGTTTTATTGGGTGATAAAAAAGAAAATTCAAAGAAAGCAACTAAAAATAAGTTTTGAAACAAAAAATAATTAACAAGATAAAATAACTAATATTTTTGATATTAGTTATTTTTTTTAAATTTTGTTAAAATTGAAACAATAAGAATTATTTTTTAATGGCAAGATTAAAATAATAACTCTTGATAGTGAGGAGTGATTTTATGGAAAAGAAAATTAGAGTAGCAATTGCTAACGATCATACTGCTTTTGAGTTTCGTAAACCAATTATTGAATATTTAAAAAAGCAAGGTTATCAAGTTTTGGATTTGGGAACTGTTAATTCTAAACCAGTTGATTATCCTGATTATGGTTTTAAAATTGGTAAAGCAATTTCAGATCAAAAAGCCGATGTTGGAATTGCAATTTGTGGAACCGGAATCGGAATTAATATTGCAGCTAATAGAGTTCCTGGAATTAGATGTGCGTTAGCTTATGAAGAAGAAACAGCACGGTTAGCTCGCTCACACAATAATGCCAATGTTCTTGCTTTAGGAGCAAGAATTATTGCTGCTGAAAAAGGTGTTGAATTAGTAAATGTATTTTTAAATACACCAACGAGTACTGAAGAACGACATCAATTTAGAATTAAAAAATTAAATTAATACAAAATCAAGAAAAAGTAAGAATGCGAGCAAGTCTTTATGAAAAAATCAGATGAAATAAAACCAATTTTAAATTATCAAACTAAGGTTGATCAAGCATTTAATAAAGGGTTAGATCCAAAGTTAACTGATGTTGTTAGAAATGAAATCAATCGCCAACAAAATCATATTGAATTAATTGCTTCAGAAAACTATGTTTCACAAGCAGTATTAAAGTTAGCAGGTAGTGTTTTAACTAATAAATATGCTGAAGGATATCCTCATGCTCGTTATTATAATGGTTGTGAAAATGTTGATATTGCCGAAGAATTAGCAATAACAAGATTAAAAGCGTTATTTGCTTGTGGTCATAAACCAGGCGAAAAATTTAAAGATAGTAATGGTAAAGAATGAACTTGTAAACAAGCTAATGCTCATGCCAATGTCCAACCACATTCAGGAAGTCAGGCGAATGCTGAAGCTTATGCAGCAGTTTTAAATCCGTTAGATGCAATTTTGGGTATGGCTTTAGATGCTGGAGGACATTTAACTCATGGTTATCCTGTTAATTTTTCTGGGAAAACCTATCATGGTTTAGCTTATGGTGTTAATGAAAAAAATGAACAATTAGATTATGAAGCGATTTTAAAATTAGCAAAATCATATCAACCAAAAATTATTGTCGCTGGAGCTTCTGCTTATTCAAGAACAATTGATTTTGCCAAGTTTCGTGAAATTGCTGAATCATGTAATGCTTATTTAATGGTTGATATGGCTCATATTGCTGGTTTAATTGCAGCAAAACAACATCCAACACCAGTTTGCCATGCTGATTTAATTACGACAACAACTCATAAAACTTTAAGAGGACCACGAGGCGGAGCAATTTTAACTACTGCAGCATTAGCAAAAAAGGTAGATAGTGCTGTTTTTCCTGGTAATCAAGGTGGACCATTAGAACATATTATTGCGGCAAAAGCCCAAGCATTTTATGAAGCATTAACTCCTGAATTTGTTGAATATCAAAAACAAGTTATTAAAAATGCCAAAGCGTTTGCCAAAGAATTTAGTAATGCTGGTTTTTATGTTGTTGCAGGTGGAACTGATACTCATTTATTAACAATTAATGTTTTAACAATTAATGGTTTAAATGGTCAAAAAGCGGTTGATATTTTAGAAAAAATTAATATCGTTGCTAATAAAAATGCTGTACCATTTGATAAATTATCACCGAAAATTACTAGTGGTGTTCGTTTTGGTTCGCCAGCAATGACAACACGAGGTTTTAAAGAAAAAGAGTTCCAACAGTTAGCAAAAATTATTATTAAAGCATGAAAATTACCAAAGGGAATTGAAGATTCTGGATTGGTTGCTTTGAAAAATGAAGTTGATCAATTATTAGCACAGTTTCCGATTTATCCGAATATCGTATTTTAAATAATAGCAATTTCAAATAATATTTAAAAATCTGCAATTAATTTTGCATTTTTTGTATTTGTTTTTGGATAATGGATTCTTGTTTTCATTTTTTAAAGTGTTAAAATAAAAATATAATAAAGAACGAAAAAATTTAGAAGAAAAAATTAGCACTGGAATCATTGCATTTAATGATATTTTTACTTTAGGTCATTTACCTTATACTATTCTTAGTGCTTCTTTGTCAGCAATTGAAGGTACATTAAGTGCAATATTGTAGCCTTAATTGGAGTTATAGCAGGAATATTAGGTTGAATTAGTTTTTATAAATAGGAAAATGATATGTCTTATTCTTGAATTTATGTAGTATGTATTTTACTTTCTTTAAATGTTGGATTTTTAGCTGGTTTAGGTTCATACTTACCTCCTTATATTGGATTATCACGATTTAAAAATGCTATGATTATTTTTGCTAAAGAACCAGAATTTGATAATTTTTCTTTTATGCTTAAAAAATTTAAATATCATTATTTAACTGCTTATTTTATAATTGGTGGAATGTCTTATATGAGCTATGGTGTGTTATTATGAGGTTCTTGACTTTTATTTCAAGAAAAAATCCTTATACCTGAGGTAATTATTCTTTTATTTTCTTTTATTGGCTATTATTTCAGATTAAGAAGATTATGAAGAAACATTAAAAAATTGGGTATACAAACTAATGAAGAAGTTCTTACTAGTTTTCAAATTCATAGAGAAAGAATTAATATTGAAGAAGTGAAATCTTTTCAATTGTTTAAATATTATTTTAATGATAAATCTAAAAGTAAAATTTCTAGATATAATTTACCTTTACAACATAATCAAAAAAGAATTGCTAAAATGACTAAGCAATTAGCAAAAAAAAGAAATCATCTTAGTCAGGAAAAATATAATTTTAAAATATTAATCCTTTATATTAATTATCTAAAAAGACATGCTACTTTTTACAAATGACTTGAAAATGATTCTAATAATTATATTGATAATCAATATGTTGTAATTGAAAAAGAAAAATATGAAAATGTAAAAATTTTGAAAAAAGTATTAATTAATAATTTCTTTGCTTTTGTTAATCAAGCAGAGCAAGAATTTAATTAAAAATAAAGTCTAAGCAACTTAATTAAATATTTATTAAACTAAAAACATAAATCAATCTCACAAATAGCTAAAGACCTTAAAAAACGAAAGCACAATTTCAAGAGAAATTAAAAGAAATATTCAAATTATTTATCATCGAAAATGTGGTGACTATGAAATAGATTTAATTAATTCAAAACAAGGAAGTAAAAATTCGTTACTAAAACTAGTTAATTGCAAAACTCGTTATGGTTGCTATAAAAGTAACATCAAAATATATGAGTCATATTAATGAAAAATTACTTGAACTAATTAATAAAAATGAAATTAAAATTAAAACAATTATCAAAGATAATAAGCCAGAATTTAATGATCTAATTAAAGTCACTAAAGACTTAAACATTAAAGTTTATCGATATAATCTTTATGCTTCTTGTGAAAAAGAAACAAATGAAAAATTTTAATGATTTAATAAGAAGAATATTTTCAAAAGGAAGTAATTTTGTAGATTTTATTTATTTTTAATTATAAAAGTGGCACAATAATTTTAAAGAAGGGGGCCTAAAAATGATTAAAACTAGAATTTCTTTACAATCAATATTGTTAGCTTCATATTTACTTTTAATTTTTGCAATGATATTTAATGTTACTTTTGATTTGATTGATTGACAGAAAAATGAAATTTTACCAGCAAGCATTTGTTTGATTATTTTTATTATTTGTTTTATTAGTGGTATTTTCAATGTTTTTTATTGCAAAAAAATTAATAAAAAATTAGTTTGAACGTTTATGTTTTATTTATTTTTACCTTTTTCAGTTCCATTAATAATTTTAGAAACAAAATATAAAGTCAAAATTAATAATGAAAATGATTTTCAACAAGTAAAGCAATCAGATTTTATTTGAAAATTTCTTATTATTACAACCATATTACAAGTAGTTAGTTTATTTTTAATTATTAGTGGAGTAATAATATTTTTTCAAGTTAATGCTAGCGATTTAAATTTAATCGGTTGATTTTTTTTAATTATCGTTATTTTAATGTTAATTGGATTAGCATCCTCATGAGCTTATTTTTTAACTAATAAGAAAGTTTTTAAAATTATGATGATTTTTAATTTACAATTTGGTTGGCCGTTATTTTTTCTTAATTTTATTATCACAAATAATAATCGAGAAAATAAAAATAATATTGAATTGAAGAGACTGGAAAACTAATAAATATATTAAGAAAAGTAGAAAAATAATATTTTTTTAATTAAAAAAGGAATGAACTTAATCAAATCTTGATTAAACCATTCCTTTTAATTTTGTTTCATGACTAAATATTATGGAATTCAATATATTTAGACAAATTAGTTTTTATTCATTTGTCGTTTCATTCACGATATTTGATTCTTTTTCTTTTGATTTTTTATTCTTTGAAATTTTACTTTTTAATTTATTAACTTTAATTTTAATTGTTTGGAAATAAGTAAAGATTGCTGCAGCGATTAAAGTAAAAAATGCACCTAAGGTTGTACCAATTGTTAAGAAAACAAAAATATTATTTTCAATATTATTTATTAGTTGATATAAAGCGAAACCAAGATTTAAAACAATAATAAGTGGGATTATGATTAAGCAAAGAATTCTAAAACCATATTTATCTCATTTAAATCATGATTTTTCATTATTAAATTTTCGTAAATCAGGATAAATTTTTCATAATCAACAAACACCGATTAATTCAAAGATTCCAATAATCATTTGTAAAATTCCAGCAGATCAAGTAGCAACCCCATCAATCAAAGCAGCACTATTATTAAAGATAAACAAAATATCAACTAAAAGACTAATAATAATTACTCCAATAATTATTTTTGATCGTTTTATTTTTCATTCTATTGCAACAGGATTAACAATTGCTTCTAATAATGCAATTAATGAGGAAATTCCGGCAAAAAATACTGAAAGAAAAAAGAAGATTGCCAAAATATGACTAAGCACCAGTAGTCCGATATTATTATTACCAGCAATAATGGCAAAGATTTGTGGAAAAACTTGAAATATTAATGTTGGACCTGGTTGAAATATTTTTTCAATTGGTTGATTTAAGTTTTTAGCAATTGCTCCGATGCCAGTAAAAACAGTACAAGATGTAATTAAAGCAACAATAATTGTACCACCAGCAATTATTAATGTTTTATTAACATTATCTTGATTTTTTGGAGCATAACTAGCAAAAATAATCATTGCTCCAGTACTAGTAGTTAACATAAAGAAAGCAGAACCAAAGGCATCAGTTCAAATGCTTGGGTTTAAAAGACTATTACTATGAAAACTGAACATTTTTTTTAAACCACTTCCAGCACCATCTAAAGTCATAGTATAAATCATCATAATTATCATTAATATAAATAAACCAGGAACAAGAATTTTGTTAGCAATGTCAAGTCCTTTTGTAACACCACCTAAAACAATCAACCCTGTTAATAATCAAACTGCTAATAAACTAAGTAAAACTCAAATGCTAACATTTCCTAATTGTGAAAATCCTTGCGGATTAGCATTAGTTTGACCAATTAAAACTTTTAAAAAATAATCTTCTTTAGTTAGACCTGGCAGAAATGCCATAATTAAAGCTAATAGTGATCAAGCAACTAAAACACTATAGAAAATGCTTGTTAATCAAGACATTGCTGATTGTAAAAAACCAAAGAATTTCCCTGGTTTATTAGCTAATTCTTCAAAAATCATCACATGATTTTTACGATATTTTGTTCCAAGATTAAATTCTATTAATAATAAAGGAACGCCACAAACTAATAAGGCAATTAAAAATGGTATCAAAAAGATACCACCATATTGATTCATTTTTGTTGGGAATCCTCAAATTCCACCAAGACCAATAGCCGTACCCAGAGCTGACATGATAAATCCTCATGCTGAAATTGTTTTCTTATTTTTCATAACATACTCCTGGTATTTAATTATATATAAATTTATATATCAGCAAATTTTATAAGATTATTATGATAATTACAAGTTTTTTTATTTTTTATTTGAAGATTTTAATTTAAATGATTTTTTTATGTTTTTGAAAGAATTTTTTAATATCTTGGAAATAAGTAAAGATTGCTGCAGCGATTAAAGTAACAAATGCACCCAAAGTTGTTCCAATTGTTAAGAAAACAAAGGTATTGGCTTTAATATTATTTACTAATTGATATATAGCAAAACCAAGATTCAATGCAATAATTACAGGAATAATAATTAAACAAAAAAATCTAAAACCATATTTATCTCATTTAAATCAAGATCTTTCATTATTGAATTTTCGTAAATCAGGATAAATTTTTCAAATTCATGAAACACCAATTAATTCAAAGATTCCAGTAATCATTAATCAAATTCCTGCTGCTCAAGCAGCTAATCCATCAATTAATGCTGAGCTATTATTAAAAATAAATAAGATATCAACTAAAAGACTAACAATAATGATGCCAATAATTAATCTTGAACGTTTTGCTTTTCATTCAATTACTAAAGGATTAACAATTGTTTCTAACATTGCGTATACTGAAGAGATTCCGGCAAAGAAAACTGATAGAAAGAAAAAGATTGCTAAGATATGGCTAAGTACTAATAATCCCATATTATTATTACCAGCAATAATGGCAAAGATTTGTGGGAAAACTTGAAAGATTAAAGTAGGTCCTGGTTGAAAAACATCGTTAATTTCTTTTCCTTGATGATGAGCAATAACACCAATTCCACCAAAAACCGTACAAGCGGTAATTAAAGCAACAACTGTTGTACCACCGGCAATGATTAAACTTTTATTAGTATTATCTTGTTTCTTTGGCGAATAACTGGCAAAAATAATCATTGTTCCAATACCAGTTGTTAACATAAAGAAAGCAGAACCAAAGGCATCAGTTCAAATACTTGGACTTAAAAGTTTATCACTATGAAAACTAAACATTGTTTTTAACCCTGTTCCAGCGCCATCTAAAGTCAAAGTATAAATCATCATAATTATCATTAAAACAAATAAACTAGGAGTAAGAATTTTGTTAGCAAGATTAAGTCCTTTTGCGACACCACCTAAAACAATGATTCCTGCTATTAATCAAACTGCTACTAAACTAAGCAAAACTCAAACACTAATATTTCCTAATTGTGAAAAACTTTTCGGATTGGGATTAGTTTCACCAATTAAAACTTTTAAAAAATAATCTTCTTTAGTTAGACCTGGCAGAAATGCCATAATTAAAGCTAACAGTGATCAAGCAACTAGAACACTATAAAAAATACTCATTAATCAAATCATTGCTGATTGTAAAAAACCAAAGAATTTCCCTGGTTTATTAGCTATTTCTTCAAAAACCATAACATGATTTTTGCGATATTTTGCTCCAAGGTTAAATTCAATTAATAATAACGGCACAGCACAGACAATTAAAGCAATTAAGAATGGTATTAAAAAAGTACCACCATATTGGTTCATCTTAGTTGGAAATCCTCAAATTCCACCAAGACCAATGGAAGTACCCAAAGTTGACATGATAAAGCCTCATGCTGAAATTGTTTTCTTATTTTTCATTAAGATACTCCGGACTTATTTATATATTTTATATATTACCAAATTGTATAGAATTATTATTATAATTACAAGATTTTATTACTATTTTGAGTTTTAGTTAAATCATTTTTGGTAACAAAAACCAATTTTATTGGTGAAATGTACTATAATTTAATTAGAAAGTTAAATTAATAATTAAATATTAATGGTGAGTTATGTTTAAACTAGTTGCTCCTTATCAACCAACTGGTGATCAACCAGCAGCAATTAAGCAAATTGTTAAAGGAATTAAAAATAATATTAAAAATCAAGTTTTACTTGGTGCCACAGGAACAGGTAAAACTTTTACTATGGCTAATGTCATTCAACAAGTGCAAAAACCAACCTTAATTTTGGTTCATAATAAAACTTTGGCAATGCAACTGTATGGTGAATTAAAAACTTTTTTTCCAGAAAATCGTGTTGAATATTTTGTTTCTTATTTTGACTTTTATCAACCAGAAGCTTATTTGCCAAAAACCGATACTTATATTGATAAAAATTCAAAAATTAATCAAGAAATTGAAATGTTACGATTGAGTACTTTAAATGCTTTGTCAACAGAAAAAGATGTAATTGTTATTGCTTCTGTCGCAGCAATTTATGGTGCTCAAGATCCAAAAGAATACCAAAAGTCTTTTTTTGAATTACGAAAAAATACTAAAATTAATCGTCAAGAATTATTAAATCGTTTAGTTGTAATTGGTTATCAACGCAATGATTTAGAATTAGTACCAGGAAGTTTTAGTGCTAAAGGTGATGTCATTAAAATTGCACCATCATGAACTGACCAGTATTTTTTGCGAATTAGTTTATTTGATGATGAAATTGAAGAAATTGCTAAAGTTGATATTTTAAATAGTAATGTTTTAGAACGCTTTCCATTTTTAACTATTTTCCCAGCTGAAGATTATGTTAGTACTAGAGAGCGAGTTAATTTTGCTGTTGGTGAAATTGAAAAAGAATTAGAAAAAACATTAGCAAAAATGAGAAAAAATAATTATTTATTAGAAGCACAAAGATTAGAACAAAGAACAAATAATGATTTAGAAAGTTTAAGAGAATTTGGTTTTTGTAATGGGATTGAAAATTATTCTCGTTATTTAGAAAAAAGAGCAGCAGGTTCATCGCCTTATACTTTGTTTGATTTTTTTCCACAAGATTATTTAACAATTGTTGATGAGTCACATATGACTTTACCACAAGTTCGAGGGATGTATAATAATGATCGTAGTCGTAAAGAAACTTTAGTAAAATTTGGTTTTCGTTTACCAAGTGCTTTAGATAATCGGCCATTAAACTTTCAAGAATTTTCCCAAAAGTTAAATTATGTTGTTTATACTTCAGCAACCCCAGGTGATTATGAATTAGATTTAATTAAGAAAGAACCAAAAGAATTTAATCAAACAATTCAACAAGTAATTAGACCAACTGGTTTATTGGATCCAACAGTTGAAATTAAACCATCAGTAAATCAAATTAATGATATTATTAAGCAAATTAAATTACGCTCAGCAAATCAAGAACGAGTATTTATTACTACTTTAACAATTAGAATGGCTGAAGAATTAACAGCATATTTACAAGAACAAAAAGTTAAAGTTGCTTATTTACATAATGAGTTAAAAACTTTGGAAAGAACAAAAGTTTTATTGGATTTACGCCGTGGTGTTTATGATGCGATTGTAGGTATTAATTTATTACGAGAAGGATTAGATGTTCCTGAAGTTTCTTTAATTTGCGTTTTAGATGCTGATAAAAGTGGGTTTTTAAGAAATACGAGATCATTAGTACAAACAATTGGTCGCGCTGCAAGAAATGTTAATGGTCATGTTATTCTTTATGCTGATGAAATTAGTTTAGCAATGAAAGCAGCAATTGATGAAACAAATAGAAGACGAAAAATTCAAATTGCTTATAATGAAAAACATCATATTACTCCTACTAATGTTAAAAAACCATTAAGTGAAATTATTAGTACCAAAGAATTAGATTCTGATTTACAAAAATTACGAACAGCAAAAGGTAAAGCAAAAGTTACTGCTAAAGAAAAGATTATTGCTGAAATTCGACTTGAAATGTTGCAAGCAGCAAAGGAATTAAATTTTGAAAAAGCGGCGGCATTACGAGATTTAATTTTAAATATTGAAGCAGATGATGGTCCAAAAACATCAAAACCAGAAAAGAAAGATAAAATATAATGGCAAGTTATGGTTATTATCAAAGTCCAATTGGTTTAATTAAAATTACTGCTGCTGAAGCAAGTGTGCTTAGTTTAGAGTTTATTGAAACAAAAGTTAATCAAGAAACCTTAAATTCAAATAATCTTGTTATTAATAATTGTCTGGAGCAATTAGATCAATATTTTAAGCAAGATTTAACTACTTTTGATTTACCATTAGCACCAAAAGGAACAAAGTTTCAAGAGTTAGTATGAAAAGAAGCCCTTAAAATTCCTTATAATCAAGCCATTACGTATCAAGAGTTAGCACAAAAAATTAACCACCCAAAAGCATGTCGCGCAGTTGGTTCTGCCTTGGGTAAAAATCCGTTAGCAATTTTTATTCCTTGTCATCGTGTTGTTTCTCGCAATAAGAAAATAATTAATTACTCATCAGGAAAAGAACGAAAAATCTTTTTACAAACATTAGAATCATTACAACAAAAAAAATAAAAGAAAAATCTTTTTCTTTTATTTTTTTATTTGAAAATTCATTTTTGAACAATATAATTAGTTTAAACCAAACTTATCATTTTGTAGAAAGGGGTTGAAAATGATATGGAAAACTTAAATATTGATTTAAAAAAATTTAGCGAATATGTTGTTAATCTTATTTATGGTGTAAATAATTTTGATATTAATGATACAACTAAACAAAAAATTTCGCCTTTAAAATTACAAAATTTACTTTATTGTGCTTATGCTTGAGCTTTGGCAGTATGAGATAAAAAATTATGAATTAATAATTTTGAAAAATGAGTAATTGGTCCAATAATACCAGAAATTTATCATGATTATTCAAAGAATGGTGTTCGTTTATTTAATTGAGAAGATTATTTTATAAAATTTTCAGAATTAACAAATCTTGAAAAATTAGATTTAGAAGTTTTAATAACAGATCTAAATGCAAAATATAATGATGTTGAATTATCTAATCTTATTAATAATGAGATTTGAAAAAATGCGAAAGCAAATTCAATAATAAAAGATGAAGCTATTGCAAAATATTATGCTGAAAATAATGATACTTTTCTTGATAAAATAATGTATGACCCATCATTAGAAAGTACTGTTAAATTCTTTTCCTAAGTATGGCAAATAAAAACGTTAATGCTAGAGTTGATAATATAATTCATATTGCCAAGTCTTTTACAAGTCATGATAATGTTATTTTAAATAATCGATTTATAGACTGCCCCCAAAGGATAAGTACAAATTAAAAAACAATTTGTATAATTAACTTATTAGATGGAGGTCTTTTTTATGGTTAAAGAAGGACAAAAAAATATGAAAAAGTATTGAAAAAATCACAGCAAGTAGTACAAGAAATAGATGATGGTAATGAATTTGATGACTATGATTCTTTTTGATTAAAGAGAATTTTTTATCAGGATTGTTTTTAAAAGGTCATAAATAAGAGTTTAAATAATAAAAAAATAAATATTTATTTTATTTAAAATTAAATTTTGGTCATATAATTAGCTTAAACCAAACTTATCATTTTGTAGAAAGGGGTCGAAAATGATATGGAAAATTTTAATATTGATTTAAAAAAATTTAGCGAATATGTTGTCA
>Ga0153941_1000061_pt1 | contig 66770 bp, 70 predicted proteins | sample TSNJ025MetaG_FD_104733 | JGI IMG/M metagenome (GOLD analysis project Ga0153941, IMG submission 104733) | Attine ant fungus gardens microbial communities from New Jersey, USA - TSNJ025 MetaG | ecosystem: Host-associated > Fungi > Mycelium > Unclassified | place: USA: New Jersey, Brendan T. Byrne...
GCCGGCTTGGTGTTTAGTATTGTGCGCGGCAGGCGGCTGCCTGATCATCGTGATGATGGTGAATGGATTTCAGTCGCATTATACGGCAATATGGGAGCGCCGATTAAAGGCTACGAACATGAGGTCTTAGGGTTAGGCATGAATCCGATTTAAATATGCCCTGCGATGTTGTAGAGACAGTTATCTGTGCCTATAGGGGCGGTAGTGTCCGACTCCATGACCAGACTTTTTTATGAGGAAGAGTATTCCTCTTTTTTGCTGTGTCCATAAAAATAGGGCGCAGCTTTTTCATATACTTAGGCATTTTTAAGCAAAAAGAGAGTGTCGCAAAACGTTTTGCAACACTCCCATTTGTACACCTATAGTCTATAGGCAGAATACCATACCGTTTTTCCATAAAATACCTCCCTTGTACTGAGAAATAGAGCCTAGTGCGGTTTCAGTTTTGTCTTTAAACATTGTCGTAAAAAAATTATTTTGCGATGAAAGGCTGGATCTTTTCTTGTAAATGACTCCAGGAACGTTTGGAGAAAATGACGGGTAGTGAGGCTGCCTTAGCTTTGCGCCTAATTAATTCGGAAATATTGTGAGATATGTAATCGGTAATTACTAAGATCAGGTCGGTATTGACCGGTATCTGGATATCCTCGGAAATTCGCTTGCGTCCCTTGAAATGACGCAGAGATTTAACACCTGCTTTTGTTAGATTGGAAGGGATATTGCCTAAATTGTCGGCGCCGATGATGAATACGGACATACAATTCACTCCTGTTCAAATTAAATGAAAACAATTATCAATATCAACTATATTTATTATATAGGATGATAACAATGCTCGTCAAGGGGATTTTGGTAAATTTAGCAAATATAGTCATCGTTTCCTCCAAAAAGAGGAAACGATGACTGCAAGGGGATGTTACTTGTCTGTCAGAGGCATATTATCGCTCGCTTCAATCGGGATTAGCTTGACATCGCTCTGATAAGTTAACGCTGTTGTACTGGCAACGTCAAAATAGGCGTCGTCATGACTGGCGGCTATGATCGGATCACCGATTTCCTGACCGTCAATAATCACACGATATAATGGCATAATATGCCCCCTTTACTTATTTGTCTGGGTCGTTTTGCGATTCACTTATACTGATTTTGCGTTGTGTATTGTTACCTCCTTAGGTTATAGTTTGCTCAGCAACAGCGAAATCTGTCATTGACAAAAATGTGCAATAACAGTTACAATATATAAGTGATTTAGGTCTACCAGCATGCTGATAGCGTGCTTTTTTTCTTATAGATTTTAGTAGAATGGGACAGGTACACGCATGGTTACAATACGGGAAAAAGTACGGTTTGTCGAAACAGATATGATGGGAGTGGTGCACCATTCCAATTATTTTCGCTGGTTTGAAATGGCTAGAGTGGAATATTTGCGCCAGGCTGGAGTGTTCCTTAATGAGTTAATGGCTGATGATATTGTATTTCCGATTACCGACGTTGAGTGTAAGTATCGCATGTCGGCAAAATTTGACGATTATATCTTGATCGAGGCTGTTCTAAGCGGACTATCGAGAGTTAAGATGGAATTCACTTACAAGGTGATACGCGAACACGACGGAGCGATGCTGGCTACCGGCTATACGAAAAATGCATTTACTAATAAGCAGGGCAAAGTTACTCGCTTGCCAGATAATGTTTTTACAAAAATGAGTAGCTTGATGTCTGCCCCTGATTGCTGACAGATAGGGATGGCAACGGCTTTGCGCCTGTATATTATCGATGGCGCTAAGGGAAACTAACTAAATAGGAGGGTAGCGCCATGGGAGATAACGCGCCAATCGGGATTTTCGATTCAGGGCTGGGCGGTCTCACTGTTGTGAGTGAGGTACTCAACCTATTGCCTGGAGAAGATATTATATATTTTGGCGATACCGCCCGCACCCCGTATGGTTCACGGACACCTGCGGAAATATTGCAATTTATGCATGAAATATTGACGTTCTTCACCACACAAAACGTTAAAATGGCGATAATCGCCTGTAACACGATGACGGCTCTTGGTTTAGAACAAGCCAGGACAGAAGTACCGTTTTTATTAATTGGCGTAGACAATGGCATTCGAGCCGCGCTCGATGCCAGCAGCAACAAACGGATCGGTGTTATTGCCACTGAGGCTACTATTAAAAGTGGCAAGCATGCTAAGGCGGCTAAGGCTGAAGCAATGGAGATCAAAGTTTTTCCGCAATCTTGCCCGCAGTTTGTACCGCTAATTGAACAGGAAAAGTTTTTTGGGCCTGACATTGCAGCCGCTGCCAGGGAGTACTTGAAGCCGCTTGCTCTTAACCAGATAGATACACTAATTCTTGGCTGTACTCATTATCCGTTTATCAGTCCGCTTATCAGGGAAATTATGGGGCCCGAAGTTAAGCTGATTGATCCGGCCAGGGAAACGGCTGCCGAGGCACGAACTCAGCTGGCTCATCAGGACAAGCTTGCTACGCGCGCCAAGGGACGAGTGCGATTATGTTTTTCAGCCGACTTGCCGCGAGCCCGTCGGGTGGCAACATGGGCCATTGATTTTATTAGAAATAAAGAGCTTGTTCCTGAGTTTGAGCTAATTAATTTACATGACTACTTGAAAGTTTAAAGTGCGGGTTGCTTGTCGATACCCGGATACGGAGGCAAAATTGTGGAGTTTTTAGTTGGTTTATTGATCGTTATGCTGGTAGTAGTTGTTGCCATATGGCTGTTCTTGGCCAAGCAGGGGGATGCCCACTTCCGGTTTATTGTGGTGCAGCGTACTGATTTTACGCTAAAAGAGCTGACCGAGAATACCGCGACCTTTATCTGTACAATCCCTTTTATTAATAATGGCACTCAGGATGGCACGCTGATGGACGTTTATCCCCGCCATCTCTTGCCGTGTGAGCAGTTTGATGCTGTAGATGTCGATTCGCGTCTGACGCTTGACAGTGCTAATCGGAATGATGGCTATTGGGAAGCCTATATTGTACCTAAAGGTACCGGTGGAGCAATTTATCTGACTGTGAAATTTACCGCCAAATCTGGTGATATTATGACGGCACTTAAGGACATGGTTGATATGCCGATTGATATTGTCTTTCAGGTAGTCGCCCGTAGTCCCTGGTATATCGATAAAAATCGGCTAGTTATGACTGCCGGTGAAATAGATAATGCTCTTGCCGCCGGTCAGCAAGCGGCAGCAAGGCAGGGGGAAGAGATATGACAGAGCAGGTGCTCGAGCTTATACCGGTACGTACCCGGATTCTTACCGAAAAAAATAATATTATTGACGTCATTGAGCAGTACGCCAAAAACGATATTGGCCCCTACGATATTGTGTCGGTTGCCGAAAGTGTTGTTGCGATTACCCAAGGGCGCTTCGTTCGTCCGGAAGAATTGACGCCCTCCTGGCTGGCCCGGTTACTTTGCCGGTTTGTACCGCAAAAGGGAAGCTTATCCAGTGTTTATGGCATGCAGACGGCGATTAACGCCGAAGGCAGCTGGCGGGTCGCCTGGTCGATGTTTCTCGGTATGCTGGGCAAGCTAGTAGGCAAAAATGGGCTGTTTTATCAACTGGCCGGTGAACAGGCGGCGCTCATTGACGATGTTACCGGCACGATGCCGCCGTTTGACAAATGTATTGTCTACGGCCCTGATGACCCGAACGGTGTGGCTCAGGCCATCAAAGAACGACTGGGATGTTATGGTGCGGTGGTAGCAGACGTCAATGATCTCAAGCGGGCGGCAGTTCTCGGGGTCACCCAGGGTGTCGACCCGAAAGAGGTGGCTCGGATACTGATCGATAATCCCTTTGGCAACGCCAGCCAGAAAACGCCGATCGTCATTATAAAAAACTATGCTTTAGCTGCCCGGAAGGCGGCAACGGAATAAGTCCGTTTCGAGACAGAGGGTAGGGATGCTATCCTCTGTCTTAAATATCTAGGAGGCGTGATTGTTATGGCCCGCATCGGCATTACGACGACTGTGCCGGTCGAAATTATTTTAGCGGCAGGGCATGTGCCTATCGATTTAAACAATATCTTTATCACTAGTCCGGAAGCCGGACGCATGTTGGAAACAGCCGAAGATGCCGGTTATCCCCGGAATATTTGCGGCTGGATAAAGGGGTTGTATGCAGTTGTCGTTAGTCAGGAACTTAACACCAGTTTCGGTGGAATTGACAAAGTTATTGCCGTTACCCAGGGCGACTGCAGCAATACTCATGCCTTGATGGAAACGTATCAACTGGCAGGTGTCGAGACGATTCCCTTTGCTTACCCTTTTGATCGTGACTATGATTTACTGAAATTGCAAATGGAAAAGCTAATGGCTGCATTGGGGACAAATTGGCAGGAGGTCAATGATGTTAAACGCCGCCTCGACCAGCTTAGGATTAAAGTAGCTGAGATCGACCGGCTTACATGGCAGCAAAATACGGTGAGCGGTTTCCACAATCATTTGATTCAGGTAAGCTGTAGTGATTTTAACAGTGATTTTGCTGTTTTTGAGCAAGATGTCGATAATTTGCTGGCGCAAGCTAGCAATGCGCAGGAATATGCCGATGAGTTAAGAATTGGCTATATCGGCGTACCACCGATTTTTACCGACTTGTATCCTTATTTGGAGAATCTGGGAGCAAGAGCCGTATATAATGAGGTGCAGCGGCAGTTTGCTATGCCGTTTGCCACAACTGATCTTGTCGAGCAATACCGGTTGTACACTTATCCTTACGATATATTTGGGCGGATCAAAGATATTCAGGCCGAAATCGAGCGGCGCAATCTTGATGGTATTGTTCACTATGTACAGAGTTTTTGTTTTCGGCAGATTGAGGACATCATTCTGCGAGAAAAACTTGACGTGCCTATTCTGACGATTGAGGGCGATAAGCCAGGCAAGATTGATGCCCGAACCCGGCTGCGAATTGAAAGTTTTTTGGAAATGTTGCGTTAATCCTAAAAAATAGAAAGGAAGAAGGTTATGCGGTGTGGCATTGATTTAGGCAGTCGCAGTGTAAAACTGGTAATCTTAGATGCTGAGACAAAACAGCTTAAGGCATCCCATGTTTATGAGACGGCAAAATTTTACCGGGAGTATGGCCGGCGTTCGGCAGAGGGGCTGACCGTAGATTTCGCTGCACTTGGTTTTCCCGAAGTGTCTCACCTGACGGCCACCGGTTACGGCCGCAATACGATCAATATTGTCGGTGCTGCGATTATACCGGAGCTGAAAGCCCATATGTTAGGGGCTATTGGTCAAACAGGCTTGACTGATTTTACCTTGCTTGATTTAGGTGGCCAGGACAGTAAAGTAATCAAGGTTCGCAAAAGTCGGATGGTCGACTTTCAAACAAATGACAAATGTGCGGCAAGTACCGGGCGCTATCTGGAAAACATGGCTGCTGTTTTAGGCATTAGCCTGGAAGAGTTGGCAGATTATAGTGATAACCCGGTCGAGCTTAGCGCAACGTGCGCCATTTTTGGCGAGTCTGAGCTTATCGGGAAGATCGTAGAAGGGCATAGCGTGGCTGAATTGGCTGCAGGTGTTAATTATACGATCTATAAGCGGATCAAGCCGATGCTCAGTGCGCTTAAAAGCGATCAGATCGTCTTTACCGGCGGTGTGGCGCTGGGAGGGGCAATCAGACAGTTTATTACTCAGGAAATGGGTGCGATGGTCGTTGTGCCCGAACATCCTCAGCTTAATGGTGCAATTGGCTGCGCTATATCTAAGTAGAATAGCCGTTTGGAGGCGAAAGAAATGCTGCTCGGAATTGATGTAGGCGGGACATTTACCGACGCTGTCGTTATTGCCGATGGCCGGATTGCGGCATCGGTCAAAACTCCGACAACACACGGGCAACTGCTAAGTGGTATCGTTACAGGCATCGACAAAGTGCTGGCCAGTCTTGATAGCCGGCATATAGAGCGGGTGGCGTTGTCGACAACGATTGTAACGAATGCTCTGTTACAGGGAAAAACCGATAAGGTGGCTTTGCTATTGATACCGGGACCTGGGCTTAACCTTAGCGGTCTGACCCCGGAGCCGCCGGTGTTGCTGTCAGGGTATACTGACCATCGCGGGCGGGAGCAGGCTGCGCCTGTTCAAGAGCAGGTGGCGGCTGCCTGCCGTGATTTAACAGGCTGTGAAGTGGCGGCTGTGGCCGGCAAGTTTGCTGTGCGCAATCCGGTTCAGGAGCAGCTTGTGGCCGGCTGGGTGCGCCAGTACTTGCAGCCGGCTTATATTACGCTAGGAACCCAAGTTTCAGGCTCGCTTAATTACTTGAGACGAGTAAATTCGGCCTACTATAATTCCGCTGTATGGCGGATCTTTGCGAGGTTTGGGGCGGCGATTGAACAGGCAATGACTGAGCGGGCGATCACTGCCCCTGTATATATTTTAAAAGCAGACGGCGGTACCCTGCCGCTTAATGCCGCCAAGGATTTACCGATAGAGGCTGTTTTTACCGGACCGGCTGCCAGTGTGCTTGGCATTATGGCGCTCGTTAATGAGCAAACGGCCGCTGTCTCTTTAGATATCGGCGGTACGACAACCGACATTGCATTATGGCAAAAAGGTATGCCAATATTGGCCCCTGGTGGCGCTTTAGTCAACGGTTATCCGACGGCTGTACGCTCTTTTTGGCTGCGTTCGGTAGGCGTTGGCGGCGACAGCTATGTTCGCCGGGAAAACGGCAGACTGGCTGTCGGACCTATGCGACGTGGCCCGGCAATGGCGAACGGTGGTACAGAACCTGCTGTAACCGATGCCCTGCGGGTGGCAGGACTAACGGACTATGGCAGCCTGGAACTGGCCCGGCAGGCAATGCAGCGCGTGGCTGATTGCGGGCAGTCGCCGGAAGATGCGGCCTGGCAAACACTGCGTCTAGCGACAGCGACCGTGTGCCAGGCGATTGAAGAGATAGTGAGCGAACAGGCGATAAGGCCTGTATATAAGGTTGAGGATATTGTTCACAGTGAAAAATATAGGCCGGAGCTGGTAATCGGGGTCGGTGGCGCGGCTATGGGTTTAGCACCGCTTGTTGCGGAAAAGCTGCAATTGCCGTGGCAGGTACCGCCTGGTCATATGGTAGCCAATGCGGTGGGAGCGGCTTCGGCCCGGCCGACGACTGAGGTTACGCTAAGGGCCGATACGGCGCAGGGTTTTTACACTGTGCCCGAACTGGGTATTAAACAGCAGCTCGATAAACGACGCTTTACTTTAGGCGACGCCTGGCAGGCGGCTGAAACTCATCTGGCTGACAGAGCAATCGTTGATGGCACGTCTGAAACTACATTTCACAGTGAACGCCTGTATGAAGAAGAATTCAATATTGTTCGGGGGTTTAATACTGTTGGTAAAATTATGACTTGTAGACTGCAGGTGAAACCGGGTGTGCTGTCACCTGTGTCAGTCGGGGAGGCAGGGCGATGAGCAGTAAGTCACTTGGTCTTGTGTTTTTCCCGGCCTTTGACTGGGCGATAACACCATCACATCCTGAACGGCAGGAGCGCTTGCTCTATACCCGTGATCAAATTGTTGAGGAAGGCCTGCTGGATCTGCCGAATATTAAAGAATACCGGCCTCAACTGGCGACGATACAGGATATTGAACGGGTGCATATTGGTGTACCGGATATAGTCTCTCTGATTACTGATGCTCATCTCATTTCTGCCGGCGGGGCGATAACGGCCGCCGAAGCTGTCATGCGCCGGCAAGTCGATTGTGCCTTTGCTTTGGTGCGCCCGCCGGGGCATCACGCAATGAGAGTGGTACATGGCACCCGGGGGTTTTGCACCATCAACATCGAAGCTGTGATGGTGGAATATCTTCGCCGCCACTACGGGCTTACCCGGGTAGCTGTTGTCGATACCGATGTTCATCACGGCGACGGTACGCAGGACATTTTCTATCATGACCCGGATACGCTGTTTATCTCATTTCACCAGGATGGTCGGACGCTGTATCCGGGAACAGGCGCGATGAACGAATTAGGCAGTCCCTCAGCGTTTGGCTCAACTGTCAACATCCCGCTGCCGCCTGGCACGACAGACGACGGCCTCCACTATGTGCTTGATCATTTAGTGCTGCCGATGCTTGATGATTTTAAACCGGACATTATTATCAACTCAGCCGGGCAAGATAATCATTATAGCGACCCGTTGGCCAATATGGCCGTAACGGCGCAGGGGTATGCCCGCTTGGCGAAAAAATTAAATGCCGATATTGCCGTACTTGAGGGTGGCTATTCGATTGAAGATGCCTTGCCCTATGTTAATACCGGTATTATCCTCGCAATGGCCGGTCTTGATTTCAGCCGGGTAGTAGAGCCGGATATTGCCCGTTGTCCCCAGCAATCTGCCGATAATACCCGGTATATTGCCAAGCTTGTTGCTGATTGGCGGCAGCTGTGGCGCGAGCGAGATATAATCCGGCGCGAAGCTGTTGCCAAGGCAGGGGACTTTTGGCAGCGCCGGCGGCATATTTATTATGATGACAGCGGCATTCAGGAGCAGCAGCAGGAAACTGTACGGATTTGCCCTCACTGTCATGGTTATCAGACGGTGTCGACTCAATCTGAAGGTTATCCGTCCGGTCTGAAATCGGCTTTTGCCGCGGTCGTGCCCCGCAATAGCTGTAAAAGCTGTCGTAATCAGGCTCAAGCGGCCGTGCATAACGAAAAAAAAATAGGCCGGCATGACCATTATTTTCTCCAAGACAAAGAACAGGATCTATTGACACGAATATAAGCGAAATTAATTTTAGGAGGTCATCATGACCAGAGCAGACGGACGCGCAGCCGATGAATTGCGCAGAATTAACATCACTCGCAATTATTTAAAATATGCTGAAGGCTCAGCACTCGTAGAATTTGGCGATACTAAAGTTATTTGCGCGGCAACAATTGAGGATAAGGTGCCGCCGTTTTTAAAAGGCTCAGGCGAGGGCTGGGTAAGTGCTGAATATTCGCTGTTGCCCCGTTCTACCCAGAGTCGTAATATCCGCGAAGCCGCCAGAGGAAAACTGACTGGTCGTACCCACGAAATTCAACGCTTAATCGGTCGCGCTCTGCGGGCAGTTATTGACCTTAAGGCACTTGGGGAAAAAACGATCTGGCTCGATTGTGATGTGGTGCAAGCCGATGGCGGTACGAGAACTGCGGCTATTACCGGCTCCTTTGTAGCAATTGTTGAGGCTGTTAACAGCATTTGGGGCGATAGTCCCAAGCCTTTTCCTGTAAAAGACTTTTTGGCTGCTGTCAGCGTTGGTGTGATGCCTGCCGGTGTGTATCTCGATCTGTGCTATAGCGAGGACTCGGCGGCTGTTGTCGATATGAATCTGGTTATGACCGGCAGCGGTCAATTCGTTGAAGTGCAAGGAACAGGTGAAAAAGGAACATTTACTCAAGCACAGTTAAACGAAATGCTGGTCGTAGGGTCTCTGGGTATAGAGGCTTTGCTTGACATCCAAAAGGAAACACTTGGAAAACTAGCTTGGAAAGTAGGTTGGGAGGGATAATTTGTGTCGCAAGGTATCAAAGAGATTGTTGTTGCTACGCAAAATGCCGGCAAAGTTGCCGAAATTAAAACAGCTTTAAGCGGCTTGCCTTATCAAGTAGTGTCGTTAGGCGATATCGGAAGTTTTCCTGAGGCGATTGAGAAAGGCACTACTTTTGCCGAAAATGCTTGTTCTAAAGCGACATTTTATGCGCGACTGACAGGTAAACTGTGCCTTGCTGATGACTCAGGCCTGGAAGTTGATTATCTCAAAGGTGAGCCGGGCGTTTATTCGGCCCGCTATGCCGGGGACCACGCCACTGATGAAGATAATAACCAAAAGCTGCTCGACAGTTTAATCGGTATCGCGCCGGAGAAGCGCACCGCCCGATTCCGTTGTGTATTGGCTTTGTCGGATGCGGAAAAAGTATTGCTGACTACTGAGGGCACGGTGGAGGGGATTATCTTGACAAACCCCCGCGGCATGCAGGGCTTCGGCTATGATCCACTGTTTTTAGTACCGGAATTAGGCCGTACGCTGGCAGAAATGCCGCATGACGAGAAAAACCAGATCAGTCACCGGGGGCAGGCAGTCCGTCAATTGGTCAAACAGTTAGCGCTGCTGCCAAAATGAGAATCGGTGTTGTCAGTGACAGTCATGGCGATTTATCCATCATCAACCAGGTTATTGAGGCCGCCGGGCCGGTTGACCATTGGCTTCATGCCGGCGACCATTATCAGGATGGCTTGCAACTGGCCGAGATGACGGGTTTGCCGCTGACTGCTGTTGCCGGCAACTGTGATCGAGGTAGCCTGATTGTTGACGAATATCTTGAAATTGCCGGCAAAACTATTTGGCTGACCCATGGGCATCGTTATAATGTCAAATCTGGGGTTAGTGAATTAGTGTGGTGGGGCAAACAGTATAAAGCCAGCATTGTCGTTTTTGGTCATACCCACATGCCTTATAACAGTTGGCATGACGGTATGCTGGTATTCAATCCCGGCAGCCCCAGAGCGCCGCGGGGCGAGTCACGGCCTACGTACGGTATTTTGGATATCAATGAAGACGGCACTATTGAGAGTGCTATCAGGGAACTTTAACCTCGCCGGTGGCGGGGTTTCTTTTTGATCTTCTTGCAGCAGGAATATGCCTAATTAGACGCGAATACTGCAATGATGCAGCAATGCAGATTTTTTATTCACAGGTTACTTTTCAAGGAGTGGTTATATGTCTGCAACATTGCAGTACTGGTTGATTAAGATGTTGAGCCGGATTATTTGTTTATTGCCTTACCCGCTTGTTTGCCGCTTGGGGCGGGGATTAGGCAAGATTCTTTACTGGGTGATAGCCCGGCAGCGCGACCGCGGGATTGCCCAGCTGATGCAAGGTTTGAAAATCTCGCATCAAGAAGCTGATCAAATTATTCGTCGTTTATTTGCTAATATCGGTCAGACCTTTATGGAGATTCTGTATACCCCGGCATTAACGACCGCGAAAATAGATGAATTTATTACGATCAGCGGAACCGAACATCTGGCGCAGGCGTTTGGACAAGGGCGCGGGGTCATCTTGCTTACCGGCCATATCGGAAACTGGGAGTGGCTGGGCGCGGCTTTGGCGCGGGTTGGTTTTCCTACGACGACGATCGTCAAACCGCAGCCTAATCCGGTTTATACCCGCCTGCTTAATGAGTACCGGGAGTTAGTCGGACTTACGGTATTTAACCGGGGCACGAGCGAAATTCTGCAAGCTGCCAGGGCGTTAAAGCAAGGTAAGATCTTAGGATTTCTCGCCGACGAAGATGGCGGCACTGAGGGCATTTTTGTCGACTTCTTTGGCCAGATGGCCTCATGTCCTGCCGGTCCGGCAACATTTGCCCACAAGTTTGGTTCCGTCATTGTGCCGGCATCGATATCGCGACGTGCCGGCGGAGGCCACACGGTCGTTATTGAACCGCCATTAGTATACTCACATCATCAAAATGCCAAGCAAGAGATCTACGAAAATACGGTAACGGTAACAAAATGGATTGAAAGCACGATCAGGAAGCAGCCGGATGAATGGCTATGGTTTAGAAAACGCTGGAATACTCCCTACTGTCCGGAGGAGCATTTGCCGGCTAAAGACTAGTATCACTTGTTAAACTGGTGGCAACTACCCGCTATTATGGCTGCCAACAGCACTTGCTCATATCGACACAGCCATATTCGGTAAATTCCACACCCTCTGTTTCAAGTAATTGACGCTGCACGCCTTGACCGCCAAAGACAAAGCCGGTGGCGAGGCGTCCGTCTTTAAACACGACGCGATGACAAGGGACTTTACCGTAATAAGGATTGCGATGCAACGCATAACCTACAGCCCTTGAGGCTCGCCGGCTTCCGGCCAGCGACGCAATCTGCCCGTATGAGGCAACTTTGCCTTCCGGAATTTGACAAACAATATCATAAACTCTGTCGTTAAAGCTCATAATTCACCTTGTCTATTAGATTTTTATTTTTAATTATACTGTACAGCCGCTTATTACTCCAGTATTGATTGAATTTGACTTGTGGTATAGAGCGATATAAGGTATTTACAAGAATTAGATAAAACAATTGACTAGCAGGGTAATTTAAAGATGGACTGATCTTTGCTTAAGCAGATAATCGCCGGAAGGGGGCAAACAGGAGAATGCAATATCGTACACTAGGAAAAACAGGGTTAACTGTGTCTGAGGTTGGCTTTGGTTGTATTCCTATTATCAGGCTGGAGAATAGGCAAGCTATCAAGACGTTACGCCATGCTTTTGAGCAGGGTATTACTTTTTATGATACTGCCAATGCTTATCGCGACAGTGAAGCTAAGATTGGCCAGGCTTTTTCCGGTATGCGCGATAAAGTTGTTATTGCGACAAAGACCGGACGGCGTGACGGTGCAGGGGCGCTGGAGCATCTTGAAAATAGTTTGCGTATGCTGCAAACCGACTATATCGACATATACCAGTTTCATCAGGTTTCGACAGAGAAAGACTGGGAGACGATCATTGGGCGCGGCGGGGCGCTTGAGGTAATAGCCAAAGCCCGCGAACAGGGCAAGATCAGACATATCGGTATTACCTCGCACAGTCTGACGATGGCTTTGCGACTCATTAAAACTAGATTATTTAGTACGGTTCAGTTTCCGTTTAACTTTATTGAGGATGCCGCCAAGGATGATTTACGCCAGAGTGCGATGAAAATGAATCTTGGGTTTATCGTTATGAAGCCGTTTGCTGGTGGTATGATCGATAATGCCGCAGTTGTCTTTAAATTTTTACGGCAGTTTCCTGAGATGATTCCCATCCCGGGATTTGATTCGACCGAGGGCATTGATGAGATTTTATCTTTTTATGATAAGACCAACGTCGTGGCCGATGATGATCTAGTGTTGATGGATAAATATCGTACGGAGCTGGGGAAACAGTTTTGCCGGCGCTGTGAATATTGCCAGCCATGTCCGCATGGGGTAAATATAACGCCCGCAATGGGATATCAGGTTATTGCGCGGCGGATGTCGCCGGTGGTTGCCGCAGGGTTTGCGCGCGGGCCGATGGAATCAGTAGCCAACTGTGTCGAGTGCGGGGTCTGTATAACGCGCTGTCCGTACGATCTGCCGATTCCGGACATGCTCAAAAAGCATTATTCGATGTATCAACAGCACTGTAGTGAAAAATAAAAGATTTGTGTTGACACAGAGCGGATTATTATTGTAATATAATTACAATAACAATATAAGAATAAATGACTATGAACGGAAAGAGTAATTATATCATCGGTAATGACAGCGAGCTGGGAATGGTGTGAGCCAGTATTATTGATTATAATGAAAATCATCCGCGAGTTGCGAGCTGAAATTTAGTAGGCTGCGCCGGGTTCTCCCCAGGAGAAATTGCCACCCGTTATTGCGGCGAGGTATCGAGTTAATCTCCGTACCTATGAGCGGCTATGGGTGAAGACCATAGTAATTTGGGTGGTATCGCGGAGTAACCTCCGTCCCTTGTATAGGGGACGGAGGTTTTTTTAAATTCCTATGTCAATATATTTTCAAATTATTGTAGAGAAATAGAAGGGGGCAATGAACTTGGAAATGTTGGGTGCGCAAGCAGTAATTGAATGTTTGAAGGCAGAAGGCGTAGAAGTTGTGTTTGGCTATCCTGGAGGCCATGTGTTGACTCTTTATGATGCGTTGTATAAAGCTGACTTTCCTCATGTTTTAACTCGTCATGAGCAAGGAGCGGTTCATGCTGCCGATGGTTATGCCCGGGCAACAGGTAAAACCGGAGTGTGCATAGCAACATCAGGACCAGGAGCCACAAACCTGATAACCGGTATCGCGACAGCGTATATGGACTCAGTCCCGTTAGTGGCTATTACCGGGCAGGTCGGGGTGGCAGCCATTGGCAAGGATGCCTTTCAGGAAGCTGATGTCCGTGGCATTACGACGCCGATCACTAAACATAATTATTTGGTTAAGAAGGTTCAGGATCTGCCCAGAGTAATGAAAGAGGCGTTTTATATTGCCCGTACTGGGCGGCCGGGTCCTGTCGTTGTCGATATCTCCCGGGATGTCCTTAACGCTGTATTTGATTTTGAATATCCTGACACTGTTATGATCAGAGGTTATACTCCGCTAATTAATGGTGATGCGGACAGCGTGCAATTGGCGGCCGAATCATTGGCTGCAGCCAAAAGACCGGTGATTTTTATCGGCGGTGGCGTTAATCTTTCCGATACGTCAGCAGAGTTGCGTAAATTGATCGAAATAACCGGGCTCCCTGCATTCTCCAGCTTAATGGGGCTGGGGTGTCTGCCGGCTGATTGTCCTGAGCATCTGGGCATGGTAGGCATGCACGGCACTTATGCTGCCAATATGTCGACAATGGAATGCGATCTTTTGTTGGGCATTGGTGTCAGATTTGATGACCGGGTAACGAGTCTGATCAAAGATTTTGCCCCCCATGCCAAGATTGTCCACTTTGATATCGATCCGGCTGAGGTCAATAAAAATGTACGCGCCCATCTGCGGGTGCTTGGCGATCTTCGCTGGTCATTGCCGCTGCTTTGTCAGCATGTTTCCCTGCGCAGTCCTCGTGAGTGGCGAGCAGGAATTGCCGAATGGACTGAGCGCATCGAAATGTGGAAACAGAAAAATTCTGCAGCATCTCGTCAGACGACAGTGGGAATTAAGCCGCAGACTGTGATCGAAGAAACGAGCCGGCTTACTCAGAATAACTCAGTAATTGTGACAGATGTCGGGCAGCACCAGATGTGGACGGCACAATATTATCAGTTTCAAAGGCCCCGTTCCTTCCTGACTTCAGGGGGATTAGGCACGATGGGCTATGGCTTGCCGGCCGCGCTGGGCGCACAACTGAGTCTGCCTGATAAAACAGTAGTGCTGTTTACCGGAGATGGCAGTATTATGATGAATTGTCAGGAATTGGCGACGGTAGCAGATCTGGGGCTGCCAATTAAAATTATTGTCTTAAATAATCAAGTATTAGGAATGGTTAATCAGTGGCAGCGAATGTTTTACGGCCGGCGGTATTCTCATTCAACAACTAAGGGGCATACCGATCTCGTAAAACTTGCTGAGGCTATGGGTGTTGCTGGTTTACGGGTAACTGAGCCTGAGCAATTGGTTTCCGCACTTGAGCAAGCTTTGCATATGCCGGGGCCGGTGTTAGTCGAAATTATGGTACCGTCAGATGAAGACGTGTTGCCGATGGTTCCTCCAGGCGGCCGCTTGGATAAAATGCTATTGGGAGGGGAGAATTGATGAAATATACGTTAGCTGTTTTAGTTGAAAATCGTCCGGGTGTCTTAACCCATATCTCAGGACTGATCAGCCGGCGGGCATTTAATATAGAGAGCATTGCCGCCGGCTATACTGAAGAGACTGATACGACCAGAATAACGATTAGTGTTGAGGTAGATAACGAAGTGGAATTAGAACAAGTCGTTAATCAGTTGTCAAAGCTTATTGATGTTATTAAGATTGTCAATCTCACCTATGTCGAAGCAATTGAACGGGAATTGGCGCTTATCAAGGTAAAAGCCAGTAAGACAAACCGCTCTGATCTTGTCAATGTAGTCGAGATTTTCCGGGCTAAGATCATTGATGTCAACAGAGAAACTGTAGCCATTGAGCTGACTGGCGAAGAAAGCAAGATCGATGCTTTTTGTGAAGTGTTACTTGATTTTGGCATTATTGAGATCGTCAGGACAGGTAAAATTGCTCTTTCACGGGGACCGATCCCTGCTAAAGAAATGTAGTATCAAACCGGTGGAAACAACGGAAAACTAATGGGCTGGTTTATCCGATGACTAAACCGCATCTTAACTCCTTCTTCTGCAAGCGGGAGTTAAGAGCGGCTAAGTTGTTCAGATAAGGTCGCTAAACTTCAGATGGGGTAAAACCCCCACCTTAGGCTGAGTCTCTCTTTATAAATTCAAAGGAGAACTATATGTCAAATACGGTGATTATGACTAAAGACGCACAGGCGCGGGAACAGGCCTGTGCGATCAGACGTAAAGTCTTTATTGAAGAACAACATGTACCGGAAGAACTGGAATGGGATGAATATGACACTCACGCAGATACTACCCATGTCCTGCTGACAGATGAACAAGGATTTGCCATAGCAACAGCCCGGTTTCGCCCTTATGACGACGGCTTGCTAAAGATTGAGCGTGTCGCTGTCCTCGTCTCGCAGCGGGGAACTGGCGCCGGAAAAATGATGATGGAGGCCATTGAAGTAGCGGCGCGCAAGGCTGGCTATAACGGCATGAAATTAAGCGCACAACTGCAAGCCCGCAAGTTTTACGAACAGCTCGGCTATCAGGCTTTTGGCCAAGTATATCTCGACGCCGGTATTGAGCATACTGATATGATTAAAAAAATAGCGGCAGAATAGGCTTTTCTACTTTCTTATTTAGTTACAGGGAAGATGCTTTTTTATTGCAGTAAATTGCGCATACACTCTACCCAATCCGGTAACCCAGGGTGTCTTCGAAATGTGTTAAACAAAAAATACCTATCCGCTAATAGCGATAGGTATTTCTTTTAAAGCGGGGAATTGTATAGATAAAGAGAGAGTTTAATCTGACCTTATGTTCTTGTCACTAGATAAAAGAACAAACAGGGATTTGAAATAGCGGGAGGTTAGAAAGGAAGCAACAATATGTCGGCCATTATGACTGAACTTTTTAATGAAATTACCGTCCGCTGGTTTATCGGATCTCTGGGAAAGCCGACTCCTGTGCAGGAGGAGGCATGGCCCGCTATCGCGGGGGGGAAGCATACGCTTGTAGCAGCGCCGACCGGCACCGGTAAAACACTGTCGGCTTTTTTAGTGTTTATCGACACCTTAAAGGCGCAAGCTCGCGCCGGTACACTCAAACAGGAACTTCAACTGATCTATGTTTCGCCACTCAAGGCGCTGGCAGGAGATATCCGCGAAAATCTACGCCGTCCATTGGAGGGAATTATTGCAGAGGAACGCCATACAAGCAATACATCAAAGACTGCCCCGTTCGCTGTCGATATAGCCGTCCGTACAGGGGACACAACGGCTGCTGAACGGCGTAGGATGATTAAGTCTCCGCCTCACATTCTCATTACGACGCCGGAATCGCTGTATTTACTGTTGACAAGTGCATCAGGGCAGTCAATTCTTTGTACAGCGCAGGCCATCATTATTGACGAGCTGCATGCGCTGATTGGGACAAAGCGAGGTGCCCATCTAATGCTCTCCATCGCACGGCTGGACAAGCTGTGTCCGGAGCCGCTTCAACGTATCGGACTGTCTGCTACTATTGCGCCGCTGCATGTTGCCGCCGATTATCTCGCTCCCGAACCGGTGCTGATTGCCGCACCTAACATGCACAAAGAGATCAAGCTGGTGGTTACAAGCCCGCTGCCTGACGATGGAATTCTGCCCCAGGGTTCGATTTGGCCGGAACTTGGGCGCGCAGTGTATGAGCATTGCGCTGCGGCTCGTAGCGTCATCGCCTTTGTCGAGGGGCGTCTTTATGCTGAAAAACTGGCGCATTACGTAAATCAACTGGGGGGCGAAGGTTTTGCCCGGACGCACCATGGTAGTGTATCCAAGGAACAGCGGTTTGAGGTGGAGCAGGCTCTGCGCGACGGTAAGCTGCGAATGCTGTGCGCCACATCGTCTATGGAGCTGGGTATCGATGTGGGCGATATTGACCGGGTCTTGCAAGTCGGCTGCCCTCGTACGATTTCCGGCGCTATGCAGCGGTTAGGCCGTGCAGGGCATAACCCTGGGCGTGTCAGTATGATGTATATCTTTCCTCGCACACCGGCCGAAGGACTTTATTGCGGGTTGACGGCCCAGGTCGTACGTGAAGGAGGGGTAGAACATTCCCGTGTGCCAAGGCTGTGCCTTGATGTGCTGGCGCAGCATCTTGTGTCGATGGCATCAGGTGGTGGCTATCAAGTGGATGAGGTTATGGAGATTGTCAAGCGGGCGTACCCTTTCCGCGATATAACATTGGCGGACGTTCACTCTGTACTTGGTATGCTCGCCGGAGATTATGAGCATAAACGGGATATTCCCGTCCGTCCAAGAATTCTGTATGATCGTATCAACGGGCGTGTGGAGGGCGATGCATACAGTCGGCTGCTGGCCATATCCACCGGTGGCACCATTCCCAATAAGGGAATGTATGCCGTTCGTGCTGAGAATGGAGTCAAGGTGGGCGAGCTTGACGAAGAATTTGTTTTTGAAGCACGTATAGGTGATAAATTTTTGCTTGGTTCTTTTGCGTGGAAAATTGTTTCGATGCAGAAGGATACTGTCGTTGTTGCGCAAGCGACACCCGAGGGAGCCCAGCCGCCGTTCTGGAAGGGAGACTGGCGCGGCCGACCTTTGCAGACAGGTCTTGCTTTTGGTAGATTGATGCGCGAACTTGGTGCGGCGATAAAGGAAGATGTCTTGCTTAGTTCCTTGCTGAATCTTGGGCTTGACGAGACGACGGCCAAACATGCACGGGATTTTTTGGCGCGCCAATTGGCAGCGACAGGCATCTTGCCGGATGACCGGACTATCCTTGTTGAGCATTTTAATGACGAGGCGGGTGATCACCAGATGATGGTTCATTCGGTGTTTGGACGCCAGGTCAACGCTCCTCTGTCCATCCTTGTGCAGGAGACGGCTAAACGGATAGCCGGTCGTGATGTTGGCGCCTTTGACGATGAAGAGGGCTTTTTGCTCTTCCCCTACGACGAACAAGCGTTGCCCCAGGGACTGCTGAGAATGGTCATACCGGAATCAGCGAGGCGGACGTTAGAGGCACTGCTGCCGGCGACGCCGCTATTTAACATGGCATTTCGCTACAATGCCGCTCGTGGGCTGATGCTGGGCATGCGCACAGGCGGTCGCCAGCCGCTTTGGATGCAACGGATACGAGGGGCCGAGATGCTGGACGCGGTGGTACGGCTTGAAGAGCACCCGATCATGCGTGAGACAAAGCGTGAGTGTTTGGAGGATTATTGGGATTTATCAGGTGTGGAATATGTGCTGACAGGCATTCGATCGGGTGCGATACAGGTACGGGAGGTATTTCTTGATAGGCCGTCCCCCATGTCTTTGCCGCTTCGGCGTCAGGCCGAGGCAACGCTGATGTATGAATATGCGCCAACGCCGTCGGGTATTCATATCGCGGCGGCGGAGGCTCTTGCGCAATCTCAGATGATTGTTCCTGCTCCCGAACAACTGCAGCGAGTGTCGGAACGTGGACGGATGCCTGAGGATGCTGGTCAGTTGCACTCGCTGTTGATGATCGAAGGTGATTTGATGGCAGGGGAGCTGGATGTTCCGGTAGGATGGCTGGAGGCTCTTGCCCGGCAGGGTCGCGTTTGTTATATCGAACCTGGGCTTTGGACGGCGGCTGAGCAAGCAGCTGAATATGCTGCCGCTTTAGAGCAGGAAGACAGAATGGCGCGGGAACGAATCGTCCGCAGGGTGTTGCGTTATCGGGGAGCGCAGTCGCCTGAACAGATTGCCGAGCGTTACTTTTGGCCGGAGCCGGTGGCGCAGGCGCTGCTGGCATCACTGGGTGAACAGGGCAGTGCTGTTTTGGACGGAGAGGTGTATTATCACGCGGAATTATACGACCGTGCGCGCCGTGAAACGGTACAAAGCCGCAGGAGGCAGGTTAAGACATTACCTCCCCAGCGCTATGCGGCGCTTATGGCAAGCCGTCAGCGCATAGCGGCGCCGCCTGCAGAACAGCTTGCTGCAGCATTGAGATCGTTACGCGATCGGTCTTATCCGCCGGCGCTGTGGGAAACCGTTCTGTTGCCGTCTCGTGTAAGCGGCTATCGTCCGGCCCTGCTGGACACACTGCTAGCCCAGGGCGGGCTGTTCTGGCGTTTGTCTTCTGCTGGTCTAAGCTTTCACCAATATGAAGACATTGATTGGGATGCTGATTTGTCGATATGAGCGGCATCACTAGCCGGAGATGAGCGAATTGTCTACAACGCCTTGCTCAAAAGAGGGGCGAGCTTTATGCAAGGGTTAACAGGCTTGCTGGTTAATGCTTCGCCTTCTGAAGTTCTGATGAAGCTTGCCGAAAAGGGCCTTGTTCATGCTGATAGCTTTGTGCCGGTACGTCAGTGGCTGTGCCGTGATAAGCTGCTGAAAGCTTCAGTCAGGCAAAGGGCCAAATCCCTTGTCATGGCGCTGACTGCCGGACGCTGGGAATTGTCGCGACCTGTGATAGAATCTACTTTTGAACAGCAATTGGAGCAAGCATTCGATAGGGCTAGTCTGCTTTGTCGGGAAACGGCCCATGGCTTGTCATGGTCTTTGGCGCTAGAAACGCTGCGCGTGTGGGAGTATACCGGGCGTGTGCGGCGTGGGTACTTTATTGAAGGTCTGTCGGGTGCTCAGTTCATCAGAGAGACAGACTTTGCCAGTGTCATGCTGGCTTTTGAGCAGCCGCGGGATGATGTTATCTGGATGTCTGCAGTTGACCCGGCGCAATTGTGGGGTAAGGAGCTTTCAAATACTGGCGAAAGGACGTTTTTGCGAGTACCCGGTACGGCGGTGGCACTGCAGGTGGGCATGCCTATCGCCGTTTTTGAACGCCAGGGACAAACGCTCCGTGTCTTTGACCCCGCTTACTTGCCGGGTGCATTGCGTATTTTTGTGCGGGAGTACAGTCAGTGTCGCCTATTTCCTTCCCTCAGGCGTCTGACTGTCAAGCAATACCCTCCTGAAGCGGCGGACGCATTGGCTAATGCCGGGTTTTCGCGGCACATGCTGGATTATGTGTTGTATCGGGGGTATCTGTAACCACTAGTTGCTTGTGTGCTGAAGCGCCGTTTTTGGACGGCGTTTCCTCGTGCGGCCGTAGCAGCAAGTGATTTCTTTAGACAATAAGGGCTTGATTAAATTACCGCTTGATGGTAATATATTGGTTAGATAACGAAAAACCAATTATATAGTGAGCCTTTGGGGCAAGGTGAGAAAGAGAGATCTTTTAATTCCTGACCGGCGGTAAAGCCCGCGAGCCGTTACACGGCTGATCTGGTGTTATTCCAGAGCCGACAGTATAGTCTGGATGGTAAAAGGCGCAAGAAAAATGTCATTTTGGCATTTTCTCATTTGCCCATTTTACTGTTGATAGCCCTAAAGCTATGAACAGTTTTTTATTTTGCCACTTGACTAATGGGGGGCTTTTATGGACGAATATTATATGCACCAGGCACTGAGCATCGCCCGGTACGGATTAGGGCGCACAAGCCCCAATCCGCTGGTAGGCGCCGTCATCGTACAGCAAGGACGCATCGTCGGTCAAGGCTGGCACCGGCAGGCAGGTACTCCGCATGCTGAAATTCACGCTTTAGCTCAAGCCGGTGAATTAGCCAAAGACGCCACTGTTTATGTTACGTTGGAGCCTTGCTCGCATCATGGACGGACCGGACCTTGTGCTGACGCGTTGATCCAAGCCGGTGTTAGCAAGGTCGTCGTTGCCATGACTGATCCTAATCCGCTAGTTGCCGGACAGGGCATAGCGCGGTTACGTGCTGCCGGCATTGAAGTTGTTGACGGCCTTCTGGCAGCAGAAGCGGCTAGACTCAATGAAATATTTATCAAATGGATTACTACGGGAATGCCGTGGGGTGTTTTGAAAACAGCTATGTCGCTTGACGGCAAAATTGCCGCATACACCGGTCACTCTAAATGGATCACCAGTCCACCGGCCAGGCATTTCGTCCATCAACTCCGAGATACTTATGACGGCATTATGGTCGGTATCGGTACAGTGCTTGCAGACAATCCTGAACTGACTACCCGCTTGCCGGAAAACGGCCGCAATCCTGTTAGAATTATAATTGACAGTATGGCCCGCACGCCGCTGACCGCTAAAATCGTTATAGACGATCAAGCGCCAACAATCATTGCCGTCAGCCGGAGTGCACCTGCCGAACGTGTTACGGCGCTCCGGAAGAGAGGCATAGAAGTGCTGACACTTGAGCAGACTACGGCAGGGCTTGACCTTTGTCAACTGTTTAAACTGCTTGCTGAGCGACACATTACCAGTATTCTCGTTGAAGGTGGTGCAACAATTAATGCTGCCGTGCTTGCAAGCAGACTAATTGACAAAGTACACTGCTTTATCGCTCCTAAAATAGTAGGGGGTAAAAATGCGCCAAGTCCGGTTGGGGGGATAGGCATACCGACGATAGATCAGGCCATCATGCTTGAAAATATTACTACGGAATCAATTGGCGACGATATATTAATTACCGGTTACATAACAAAACAGGGGGGATGAGATGTTTACCGGTCTTGTAGAAGAACTAGGAAAAGTTAAACAAATAGCTCGTGGCGCCAAGTCTGTCCGATTGACAGTCGCTGGCAGTAAAGTATTAGCAGATGTCAAAATCGGGGACAGTATTGCCGTTAATGGCACATGCCTGACAGTTGTCGATTATAACCGCGATTGGTTTACTGCCGATGTCATGCCCGAGACTGTTGACCGAACAGTCCTAGCAGGGCTTAAGCCAGGAGATACTGTCAATCTGGAACGAACACTGCGATTAGGTGACCGACTTGGCGGGCACCTCGTCAGCGGACATATTGACGGAGTAGGACAGATCTTAGCCAAAGAACAGAACGATAATGCCGTCATTGTTAAGATTGGAGCTGGGCCAGATGTTATGCGGTACATCATTGCCCAGGGCTCTATCGCTATCGATGGCACAAGCCTTACCGTTGTCAATTTTGGATTGGACTGGTTTACCGTTTCTTTAATCCCTCATACGGCTGAGTTAACAACAGTGGGACTAAAAAAAACAGGGGAGCAGGTAAACCTAGAAGCCGATGTCATCGGTAAATATGTAGAAAAATTGTTGGGATTAAAGCAGGACGCAAAACCTGCCGACAAGATAACACTCGGCTTTCTTGAACAACACGGCTTTACCTAGTAGGTACATTTAGACATGTACAAGAGGCAAACACAAAAAAGGAGGATTTAACTATGAAATTCAATACGATCGAACAAGCTATTGAAGATATTAAGTATGGTAGAATGGTTCTCGTCATTGACGATGAAGACCGCGAGAATGAAGGTGACTTAGTGATCGCGGCTGAAAAAGCAACCCCGGAAGCGATTAATTTTATGGCGACCCACGCTCGCGGCCTTATCTGCATGCCGATTATCGGCAGCAGGTTGGACGAGCTTGATATCGGCGCCATGGTCGTTGAAAACACGGATAACCATGGTACTGCTTTTACCGTCTCTATCGACGCAAAATCAGTGACAACAGGCATTTCAGCTCATGAACGTGCTGTGACGGTACAGACTGTCATTGACAAACAAACAGTGCCCAGCGATCTCAGACGGCCAGGTCATATTTTTCCGCTCAGATATTGTGAAGGCGGTGTATTGCGGCGTACAGGCCATACTGAGGCTGCTGTTGACTTGGCATTGCTGGCCGGTTTGTATCCGGCCGGAGTTATTTGCGAAGTCATGAATGAAGATGGTACTATGGCGCGGACACCGCAGCTCATGGATTTTGTCCAAAAACATAATTTAAAAATCATTACGATTGCCGATCTGATAAAATATCGAAAAAAACACGAGCGATTTATCACCAAAGCGGCAAAAACTATGCTGCCGAGCAAATACGGCAACTTCAAACTAGTTGCTTATGAAAGCCAATTAGACAATCAATGCCATATCGCCTTGATAAAAGGGGATGTCACCAACAAGCAAGATGTATTGGTTAGGGTTCATTCAGAATGCCTGACAGGCGATGTTTTAGGCTCTCTGCGCTGCGACTGTGGGGATCAATTAGCCCATGCGTTAAAGCGTATAGAAAAAGAAGGGTGCGGTGTATTGCTCTATATGCGCCAGGAGGGGCGAGGCATTGGTTTGGCTAATAAAATCCGCGCCTATGCCCTGCAGGACAAAGGCAAAGATACTGTAGAAGCCAATGAACTGCTAGGCTTTGAGCCCGATCTCAGAGATTACGGTATTGGCGCCCAAATTTTGGCCGATCTGGGATTAACAAGTATTCGACTACTGACCAACAATCCTCGCAAGCGTGTGGGTCTTGAAGGTTATGGCTTGACGATTACCGACCGTGTACCACTTGAAATACAAGCCAACAAATTTAATACCCGGTATTTATCAGCTAAAAAATCTAAACTAGGTCATTTACTCAAACAATATGAGGAGGCGGCAAATTAATGGAAATGATTAAAACATATGAAGGGAATTTAGTAGGCGAAGGGTTAAAATTTGGTATCGTTATTGCTAGGTTTAATGAATTTATTACCAGCAAGCTGCTGGGGGGCGCGCTTGATGCTCTGAAACGCCATGGTGTGAGTAAAGATAATATTGCAATTGCCTGGGTACCTGGCGCCTATGAAATTCCTCTTGTCGCTCAGAAGATGGCATTAACGAAAAAATATGATGCTGTCATTTGTCTGGGAACAGTCATCCGTGGCAGTACCAGCCATTATGACCATGTCTGCGCCGAGGTATCAAAAGGTATTGCCCATGTCGGTTTAGACACCGGTGTACCAACAATCTTCGGTGTGCTTACGACCGATACGATCGAGCAAGCCATTGAAAGGGCTGGTACTAAAGCAGGCAACAAGGGCTTTGACGCCGCAATGTCAGCGATTGAGATGACAAATCTGATTAAGAATTTGTAACAAACTCAAGCAGCAACGCAGCCATCTCACCCAAGGAGGTCAAAATGAAGATAGGTATAATCAGTGATACCCATGGCTGCCTGGAGACATGGAAAACTGTATTTGAACATTACTTTCATGATGCCGATTTAATTATCCATGCCGGCGATGTACTTTATCATGGACCACGCAATGATATTCCAGCCGAATACAATCCCAAACAACTGGCCGAAGTGCTTAACAATTGCCCGGTGCCTATCGTTACAGCTTGCGGCAACTGCGACAGTGAAGTGGATGGCATGGTACTTAAGCTCCCGATCCAGTCGCCGTATAGCTATTTAATGCTAAACGGCCTCAGTGTTGTTGTCACCCATGGGCAAAATTTAACACATGAGGCCAAGCAAGATATGGCAGAGCGACTTAAAGCCGATATCTTTATTACCGGTCATACTCATATCGCCGCCCTAGAAAAAAACAAGGGCAGATTCTATCTTAACCCGGGTTCACCCAGCATGAGCAAGCGGCCCGACGGTTGTGGCACCATTGCCTGGATAAGCGATAACAAAATTGAAATACTAGATATAAAAACAGGCCAGTCTCTTTTTTCGGAATCGTTGGCCTAATACCGGAGGTACTTGCCCTTATGCACGACCATTTAGTCCGCGCAACAGCGCCAGGTTTCCGCGCCTTTGCCGCAGTAACCACCAATCTCGTAGAAGAAGCACGCCGGCGTCATAATTGTTTCCCTGTTGCCACGGCAGCGCTTGGTCGCACAATGACCGGCTCGCTGTTACTGGCGGCTAATCTAAAAACGGCTGAGAGCCTAACTGTAAGAATATCGGGTAATGGTCCGCTTGCTGATATAGTAGCCGATGCCTATCCAGACGGTTCGGTAAGAGGTTATGTCAAAAACCCGTTTGTCGATCTGCCGTTAAATAACGGCAAATGGGATGTCGGACAAGCAGTAGGAACAGGGCATATTTATGTCACCCGCTTTGTCGGCCTTAAACAACCATTTATCGGTAGTGCATCATTAACATCAGGAGAAATAGCGGAGGACATCACCCATTACCTGACAGTGTCTGAACAAACTCCGTCAAGTGTCGCTCTGGGTGTATTAATTGCTCCTGACACTACAACGGTGGCAGCCGGCGGTATCTTTATCCAGACGCTGCCAGGTGCGACTGATGATGTTCTTAGTAAGCTAGAAGAGAATTTGCACCAGCTGCCCGCTGTATCCCAGATGGTCGCTAGCGGTAAAGGTGCCGAAGCTATTTTAGCAACCGTTTTTACCGGACTAGAACTTACAGTCTATGATTCGCTTGATCTAAGATTCAACTGCCGTTGCTCACGTGACAGAGTTCTGAATATGTTGATTAGTCTTGGCGTCGATGAAATAAGAGAGATGGTGGCCGAAGGCCATGCTGAAATTTGCTGCCATTTTTGCAGCGAAAAATATCAGTTTGATACCTGGGAGCTTACTGAAATATTGGAACAGCTCGAAACAACATAAAGAAAAACAGCACGGTGAAAATCGTGCTGTTTTTTGATAAAAATTTTAAAAAGACTTGGTGTAACCAAGTCCTTTTAAGCTACTTATATTAGTTGTTATACTGCGCGGTTGACTTTACCGGAACGAAGACAACGGGTACATACATTAACACGTTTAGTCTCGCCCTTAACTAAGGCCTTAACCCTTTGTATGTTTGGTTTCCAAGTACGCTTAGTTTTAAGGTTAGAATGGCTGACATTGAAGCCGGCACGCTCACCTTTACCACAAATCTCACATAGACTTGCCATCTATTTCCACCTCCTGTAGGATATCTTCTCATGTACTTAACATGACTATTCTAGCACAAACTACTTGTAGTGTGCAAGGATTAATCAATTTTTTACCACAGCTTTCATAAAATTGCTGTCATTAAGTGGTCAACAGCAGGATTTAAGCGTAATATATTGAAATTATGAATAGTAAACGAAAGGGGGCTTAACTATGTTCACAAGAAGTACTCCAATAATTTCCGTTTTACGTGCGCACCCGCGAGCTCGCGATATATTTATAAAATATGGGATGAGTTGTATTGGCTGTATGGGGTCAACTACTGAAACGATTGAGACAGGAGCCAGTATGCATGACATTGACGTTGAAATTTTATTGAAAGAATTAAACGAGCTGCTGCTGGCAGGGGCAGACAAAGTGTAAGGTGATTGTTATTCAAAAATTATGGTCTGTTAGCATACAATTTTTAAAAGGTGTTGGCCCTGCCAATGCCGCTAAGTTGGCAAAACTAGGTGTCTTTACTGTCGGCCAGCTGCTTGAGCACTATCCGCGCCGTTATGAAGACCGAAGTAACCATAAACTAATTGCCGAATTAGTTGACGGGGCGCTTGAAACATTCAAGGGGGTAGTGACTAACATCGGTGAAATAAAGTCCCAGCGCGGTCTGAAGATCGTCAAGGTTGCTGTCCGCGATCAATCCGGTACAGCTCAGCTCACCTGGTTTAACCAATCTTACATTAAAAATAAGTATAAGCTTGGTATGGAACTTATAATATCAGGCAAAATCCAACGACGCATGAATTCTATTGAAATAAACAAGCCTGATATTGAGCTGGCAGCTGAATTTAACGCCGGTGCGGGACATATAATTCCTGTCTACCCGGCCACTGAAGAAGTTCAGCAATGGCAGTTAAGAGCAATGACTCGCCAAGCTGTCGAACTACTTCAAAATCCATCATCGCCTGAAGCAGAAACTTTGCCTGATGATATAATAGTTGAGTATTGCCTTATGCGGCGCCAACAAGCACTGGTAAATATTCACTTTCCTGAGAATGGGGAAAAGCTGGCTGCGGCCAGACGACGTTTAGTTTTTGAGGAGCTTTATTTATTGCAATGCGGCTTGGCTTATTTAAAACACCAAAATAAATACCGGCATCAAGGGATCAAGCATGCTCCTGACGGTCGGCTTGTTACTTTAATAGAAGAGAACCTGCCTTTTTTGCTGACAAACGATCAAAAACGGACGTTGCAGCAGATAAAAGCTGATATGGAAGACATTACACCAATGCAACGTCTGGTACAGGGTGACGTAGGATCGGGTAAAACTGTTGTTGCCGCCATCGCGTTGGCGAAAACGGTTGAAAGTGGCTTCCAAGGAGCGATGATGGCGCCAACAGAGATACTGGCAGATCAACATTATCATACATTGGCCAGACTGCTTGCGCCATGCGGTATCAGATTGGCCGTGCTAACAGGCAGGCTTACCCGCAAAACCCGGGATGAGGTTTTACGCCAGATCAAAGAGGGAATTGTCGATATTGTTGTTGGTACTCATGCATTGATCCAGGAGGATGTCGAGTTTCAGCAACTGGGACTCGTTGTCACCGATGAGCAGCACCGTTTTGGTGTTCGTCAACGGGCACAGTTGGAGGCAAAAGGAAAACAACCTGATGTACTAGTGATGACAGCAACGCCTATCCCGAGGACAATGGCGCTTACAGTGTACGGTGATCTTGATGTTTCCGTTATCCGTCAACTTCCACCTGGTCGGCAGCCAATTGCCACATATTCTCGCAGTAGCGACCGCCGGGCAAAAGTGTATGCTTTCGCCTTAGAGCAAATCAGGGCAGGACGACAGATTTACGTCGTTTGCCCGCTTGTTGAAGAATCAGAAAAAATCGAAGCCCAGTCAGCTGTAAATATCTATGAGGAATTATCGTCTACATTTTTTCGAGACGCAGCCTGTGGATTGCTGCACGGAAAAATGAAATCGCAAAAAAAAGATGCTACAATGACGGCTTTTTCCTGTGGAGAAATTAAAGCACTTATTGCGACAACAGTCATTGAGGTAGGGGTTAACGTACCTAATGCTACTGTTATGATCATTGAAGGTGCTGACCGCTTCGGTTTGGCGCAATTACATCAATTGCGTGGCCGGGTTGGCCGGGGTGAACACAAGTCTTATTGTATTTTGCTATCAGACAATACCAATGAAGAAACACTGGAGCGTCTCAAAATTATGACCGAGGTTAATGACGGCTTTATTTTGGCTGAAAAAGATTTAATGTTACGAGGCCCTGGTCAGTTTTTTGGTACAGCGCAGCATGGCATGCCTGATTTAAAAATTGCAGATATCATCAGAGACACCGATATCCTGCTTGAGGCTCGTCAAGCTGCTCAGCAGACAGTCTGTACACCCGAATACCTTAATAAGGTATGGCAGACACTGCTAGGCTGGTTTGGAGAAAAATTTAAAATGGTGTTCTGCAGGTAAAAAAAGGGGCGGCTCGAAAGCCGCCAATTATGGGAGAGGAGAAAATTTACATTACTAATATTAACATTTTTATCTGCCTTTATACATTGCAATAACAAACTTTAATCAATTTTTATTATTTTTTTTAACTGTCGCGTACACACTAAAGGAAATGAACAGTTAGGAGTGGTAGCGACATGATAAAAGAATATACAGAACGACAACTACAAAGCATTGCCGGCGAATGTCAACAATTTGAGCATATCATCAATGCCATGGGATATGGTTATTCGCTGCTCAATGTTTCGGCTGATGACTTCACCAGACGTTGTACTGACTGTACCTACTGGCTGGGCGGTTCGTGCGACATTTTTCAAAAAGAAATATCCCAATGGGAGTAACTATATAGCGCTGCAGTCCCAGCGCTGTTTTTAAGAACAGGATGGTTTAGAATGAATAAAGTGCTGGGTTGGTTTGTTATCATAGCAATCATCGGGCTAACGTATATGTGGCAGCCTGAATTTTTTCATCATGCATACGGCATTATCGAAAAAGGCGATATCGCGGCATTGGCCGAATATCTTCGCTCTTTTGGCGCCGGCGCTGTCCTTGTCACGCTAATGTTATTTATTGTCATGACGTTTACCATCGTTTTTCCCTTTATGATTCTATCCGGTGCAGCAGGGATTGTTTTCGGATTATTTTGGGGTATTGCTATATCCTGGGCTGGCGAAGTAATTGGGGCGCTATTTATGTTCCTATTTGCCCGCTACTTTTTTCGTCAGGCTGTTGCAGGCTGGATAACGAAAAGCCGTTACCTTAAACAAGTTGATGACTATAGTGCTGACAATGGCTTTAAAGCGCTGCTTATTGCCAGATTGCTGCCGCTGGCCCCATCTGGAATCATTACGGCAGTAGCCGCGATCAGCAGAATTTCTTTAAAAGATTTCTTGCTGGCAACCGTACTCGGCAAACTACCGCCGGTCATTATCAAGGTTTTATTAGGACATGATATCGTTTTCGCTAGTGAAAATTCAGGTCGCTTATTGTTTATTATATTATTTGTTATTATCGTTTACGGCTTGTTATGGTGGCGAAAAAAAAGAAATAAACAGCAACCTGATTAATTTTTATGTTACGAAGCTGCGCCTAGTTACAAGGCGTATTTTTTTTTGATAAATTGTAGGCGAAATGATCTGTTAAAAAGGTAATTACAACAATTTTATTATCTTAGTGTACTTTTTTATTGAGTCTGCATAGATTGTAGTAGAGCAAGTATCAAAAAGGAGGAGAAAATGCATATGGGATTTTATGATGACATATGCAATAGGCATTGGTGCGAGGAGCTAGAGTGCGCCTGCGGAACTAATGTCGTATTGTTCACGGCTGATGGATTCGCCTTCTTCGGTTTAATAGAACGGGTAGAGGACGGAATCGTAATTTTGCTACCGGCAAGTTGCCAGGCAGAAGTTGTTGTATTGACTCCCGGCGGTGAGTTACAAGATGAAGAACTATGCTATGTCGATATTTGTACGATTGTAGCACTATCAAAAAATGTAATTGCAAATCCGTTAATAATCGGAGAAGCTTGTTAAAGAGGAGGGAAATATGTGAGTGACGAATTGATTTCTCGTTCTTCGTGCCGCCTCATCCGTATCTTAAAAAGACTTGAGGGTGAGCAAGGGGTAAATATCAGGACCCTGGGAGGTTTTCAATTTGAGGCCGAAGGTCGCCTGGCTCGTGTAGAGGATAGACTGGCCTTAGCTACCGGTGTGGTAGTCTTTTGTCCAGGTAGTGAAAATATCCTATTAAGTAACGTTACAATTAATCTTTGTGCAATAACTTCAGTAGGTCAAGACTAAATAAGCTTGGCGAGCTAAGCAGGATAGTGAATTCCCAGTAGGAGAGCTCTCTCCTGATAAAGTGGTGAACAAGCGCTCTTACTTAAAGAAATAAGTTGAAGGTAGAGCACCGGAGCCCTTATGGGTTCGGTGCTTATCTTACTTTGACACTTGATCATAATTTACTGATGACAACTAACCACATACTACATATGCTTTGACTTTAGATATGAGCGCGTAGATAATTACATTAAAGATTTCGGCTGCAGGAAGGATTTACTAGCATCATAACGAAAATAATATATAAGTTAAACTTAGCGTAAAATAGGTTAATATCCCCAAAACAGACTAAGCTATAGCTATATCTTAATAATAACGAACAGGTGGTGGATGTCTCCATGCTGCCAATTGATTTTTCCCTTGAATTAGAAACTGCGATAAATAAACAAATTTCACTAATCGCTAGTAGCACCGAAGAAGGAATGGCCCCAGTTTGGCCACTAGTTGACCGCTTCCAACAAGCATTCCTGCAACTGCTTGCCGATGCCGCTGTTGTTGATATCGATCAGGCAAATTACCCACTCGTTGATGCGGTTATACTTTTTGGCCCTGATGCCGCCTGGCAGCAGCTTACAAAACCAGCCCCCGCTACTATGCCTGAAGCCGATATGCAAAGATTAGTTGCACTATGGTCTATTTATGCCCTAATTGACAAATCAGCTCAATATTACCAGCAGGCCGCTGCCAACACGGCTCATCTAGCCACGCAGATATTTTTTCATTCGCTATATGAAAGCAAAAATATCTTGCGGATACGCTTTGCCGGTATTATTCAGGCAGCGTACAACCAGTATTGGGGCAAGCTGGGATTTGCACCGTTCGTTTTAGGTAAAGGCTGACCTTATCTGTATAATCTACGCATAGTTGAAGATGATGAAGCAAAAGACATGCAATCTGTAGATCAGGCTTATGAGCTTGGTGTCAACGTAAAAGTATCATATATTAGGTTAAATCTCAGGAATGCCGATGCTACAGCCGCAGAGCTATAATGTTCTGCCGGATGTAGCTTTTTTTATTTACTGCCTTATGTCTAGACTGTAGATTTAATATCTATGTAACCTGTAATCACACTATGGTAATTCGTGAATAAGATATAAAGGATATAAATTAAAAAGGAGTGATGCATGCATGAGTAAAACTTGCATCCAGACTGGAGCCACGACCATTTTAGTTGATGTTGGCGGTAGTGTACCTTTAGTTCTAACGGGTGTCATACAGAGAGATACATCGCTTAATTTTCGTAAAAATAATTGTACATTAGTTGAGGGGGAGATTACCGAACAAAAGAGTTATATTATTGTAAATGTTACTGAGGCGACTCCGCCAGTTGGCTTCCCAGTCGATATGAATCTTATAGGCTCAGATATCGCTATTAATAAAGACTACGTTATACTACTCCTCCCAGTAAACCTTGTATAGTTATCATAATCGGTGATGCGTAATCTACTACGAGCTGTTGCACTAGAGCGGCTCAAAAAACAAAGACGGCAACTGGCAGTAGTAGCCAGGAGCCGTTTTTTTATTATTTTCGGGTTGCAATCACACTATGATAATTCGCAAATAAGATATGAGGGATTAAAATTAAAAAGTCTGGCGGTGAACTGTCAAGCACCTATTTCGTGTTTAAAGATGTATATCGTGGAATTACCTTACTATGACGCTCCTTTTTATCCGATGACTAAACTTCAGTTGAGGTAAAAACCCCACCTGAAGCGTTCGTCTCTCTTTATTATTAATATAGAGGATTCTCTTGCATATACTTCAATAAACCTAGTTTGATGAAAGGGGAGGATTTTATGAGAAGCTTCAGGAATAAGATCGGGAAATTTGGCTCTTTAGTCAGCTTACTGCTGCTTACTGCGATGCTAGCCTTATTTGCCACTAGCTTTTCTGTGTTTTGGAGTTCAACCGCCGGACAGGTTTTTTCTATTTTTTGGGTAGCGTTTGTCATAGTTATGTGTACTGCTCATACTATCCGTCTGTCAGCGCGAGAGGAACGGCCGTTGCCGGTCATCGCACTTAGAGCCGGATCGAAAGATGCCCGTACCCGCAAAAGCGCCCGCATGATGCGGACGGTGCGAGGGTAAGACAGGTTTATACGGCCGGTATGCTAATGTTAATGCGATCTTATTGTTGCCAGGACATCACTGAGGTTGTTCAGCAGGTTGTCCAAATCCTTTTTTGTAATGACTAGCGGTGGCTGGAAAGCCATGACATTGCGGTCAGGTCCGTTTTTGCCGATTAAGAAGCCACGGTTTTTCATTTGTTCGAGGATATTGTCAAGCTGCTGCGCGGCAGGTGACTTGTCATCCTGGACGAGTTCGGCGCCCAGCATGAGACCATGGCCGCGAATGTCGCCAATAATTGGATGCTTTTGCTGCAGTTCAGTCAGACCCTGTTTGAGGTATTGGCCCAAAGCTGCGGCCTGAGACGGCAGGTCGTATTTTGTTATGACCTCGATCGTCGCCAGGGCAGCGACCGAGGTTACCGGATTGCCTCCCAGGGTAGATGCACCGGGACGGGTATATTTATCCGCAATTTCCGGACGGGATGTAAAGGCGCCGACAGGGGTGCCGTTACCGAGCGCTTTGGCCATCGTCATGATGTCTGGTTCGACATCATAGTGTTCGATGGCAAACATTTTTCCTGTTCGGCCAAAGCCCGTTTGGACTTCATCAATAATCAGCAGGATGTTGTACTTGTCAAGGATCTCTTTTACCCGTTTAAAATATCCGGGAGGCGGCGTGATGATGCCACCGTTGCCTTGAATCGGCTCGGCGATCAAGGCGGCCACTTGCCCGGAAGTCACTGTTTTGATAATTGACTCAATGTCGTTGGCACAGGCCAAATCACACTCCGGATGGCGCTTGCCATAAGGACAGCGGTAGCAGTAGGCATTGGGGGCAAAGCTGATACCGCCGACAGGGCTGGTGTCAGTGCGCCACAGTGATAGACCTGTCAGACTCATTGTTAGCTTGGTGCGTCCGTGAAGCCCCTGGCGCAAGCTGATGAATTCCTGCTTACCGGTATAAATGGAGGCTAGCAGGGCGGCCCCTTCATTAGCCTCGGTACCGCTGGCGCAGAAGAACGTTTTTTGCAGACGTCCTGGCGTAATCTGTGACAGGCGTTCAGCCAGATTAACGATATCTTCGGTAAGATAAATAGTACAGGTGTGCTGCAGGGTCGTGACTTGCTGGCAAATGGCCCGAGTGATTTCGGGATGACAATGGCCGCAATTGACTACCGACACACCGGCAAAGCAATCAAGATACTGTTTGCCGGTATTGTCGTACAGGTACTGCATTTCACCCTTAACGAGCTGCATCGGCTCATGATAGAAGTGATAGACGCAGGGGATAATATAGTCCTTTTTTTTCTTAACTACTTGCTCTGGGCCGATATAATTGATCTGTTCAGACATATTTTTTTTACCTCTCAACTGTTCTATAATAACGGGTTATCGTGAAACCCTGTGGCGGAAAACGCCGATGCCTAATTGGCGAGGGCTGCTCGCCGCCAGTTTGTCGATAACGCTGCTATCAACATCATCGCCTTTGCCTGCAGCCAGTTGATCGAGCGTCGTCCGGTATGCTGCTGTCACCTGGCCTACAAGCTCAGAGTTGTAATGCTGGCCTTCGATCCGGTAGTGGCTGAGACCTGAATCGAGCAGTATACGCAAATAGGGTAGTAGGCATAAGTCTTTGGCAAGCAAAATATGATTGCGGCAATACTGGTCAATCGTAATATCATGATGTTCACCGGCACTGTCGAGCAGCGAATAATTTTGAGTAGTGCATAAATGCTGGCAGGTATGAGGAGACGCTCCCGCAAGAACGGCTGCAGGCACACAGTGGTCAAGCACCATAGCATCAATAGCCCCATGGACGATAAGCTCGAGCGGCAGCTGGCTATTTGGGACCAGAGCGGCTATTTGTTCATACGTCGCTTCCAGCGAAATGGTGGCTTTGCAGGCTCCATTGGCTTTAAGCCAGGCGGCGGTCAGGTGGTTGAATAGATTAAAGGAAAAATCGGCCTGGATGGGCAAGCCGGTCGTTTCTGCTGCCAAGCGCAACATACCACTGTTGGACACCATCACTCCATGTGGCTTCAGCGATTCGAGGCTGGTAAATAGTTGTTCAAGTTCGCCGGTCTCTCGTTCCATGGTAATGCGGGGGGTCAGGACGACGATCTTGGCTTTGTATTGCTCGGCCAGCGTCATGGCGGTTTCAATATCTTGTAGTGTCAGCGGTCTGTTGGGTTTAAAAGCTTCGCCGCCGATATAGGCAATGTCCGCCCCATTGTCTAAGGCGTGTCTTAGTGCATCTAGGGCGGCTACCCGCACGGCCAAGGTGGGCTGCTGCGTACCGGGATGGGTGACTGTGGGCTTATTTAGCGTTACACATGATGCGATACTATTAGCAGCTAGGCCGGCTTCCTTGACTGCTTGGCTAAAAAAGCGGGGTTCGCGTTCACCGGTATAGCCGATCGAAGCAGCACCAGGATTGCCGAGGGCGTAGCAGGTCGAAAAGTCCCGGGAACGGTAGTCATAGAGTTCTTGCCAGTTGTCCTCATCAAAATGATAGCCGGCCGGGTCGGCAACATAGCGGTCAATGGCGCGGCGATACAGCTTGACGACCCTGCTGACAAAATCGGCTGTGCGCATTCGTCCTTCGATCTTAAAGGAACAAACGCCGGCCTGGATTAACTGTGGCAAAACCGTGTATAAGCACATATCTTTTATAGCTAATTTATATGGCCCGGGATCAGTTGCCGTCATTGCCTGACCTGTCGCCCTGTCGACAAGCTGATATGGCCAACGGCATGGTTTTAAGCAACGGCCACGGTTGGAGCTTTGCCCAAACACGATGCCAGAATGGAAGCACTGGCCGCTATGGGCTACGCACATATCGCCATGAATGAAATATTCCAGTTCAATGCCAGTGCGCTGTTTGAGCAACATAAGCTGTGAGAGGGTCAATTCACGGTTGGTGACTACTCTGGTGATGCCATACTCCATTAGTGTTTTTATCGAATGCTCATTATGGGTATTCATCATGACTGAGGCATGCAATGGTATCGTACTATTCATTTCCCGGGCCAGCTCCAAAATGGCTATATCCTGAATAATCAAGGCGTCAGGCTGAATGTCGCTTAGCAGTTTCAAGTATTCGCGCATGCCGGGCAGTTCCTGTTCACTAATCAGGTTGTTGACGGTAACATAGAGTCGGACACCATGAGCATGGGTATATTTGACGGCCCGGGCCAGCTTCTCATCGTCAAAGTTTGTATCGGTGCGGTGCAAGCGCATGTTAAAGCGTTTGCCGCCAAGATAAACGGCATTAGCACCGGCATCAACGGCTGCTTCCAGTACCTCCCAGGTGCCGACCGGCGCCAGCAGCTCAACAGATTGCGGGGTCAATAGCATGTAGTTCACTTCCTATGTTCTAAATTATGCTTACTTAAATATCTCTTGTGCTTTTGTCAACAGCGTTTGCGGTAGTTCAATTCCTAAGCTGGCGGCAACATAGGCGTTAAGTTGGATTTCCGGATGATCGACAAGGCCGACAGGTATGTCGCCCGCATAAGTACCTGCCAGGATTGCGGCGGCTTTAGCGGCACAGCAACGTCCCAACTGATAATGATTGGCAACAAGCGCACCTAGAGCGCCCGAGGGGACATTAGGCGCGTGGGACGTAATAATTGGAAGATTGGCCGCTTCGGCGTAATAGGCGACACTGGCGAAGTTTTCCTCAATGATCCGACCAATCGGTAAAAATAAGACATCAAGACCGGGAGTGAATTTATCGGGTAATGTTGATAAATCTTCAGGTTTATCGATAGGCAGCTCGACAAGTATAAAAGAATTGGCGGCCGCTTGTCTAAAATTATTCGCTTCCAACACTGCATTGGCATCGCCAGAATGATATAACATCCCGACTGTTTTGGCTGCAGGTAAAAGCTCGCCAATAAAAGCTGCTTTGCTGGCTGCAGTGACCATGCCGGCTACGCCGGTTGCCTTGCCGCCCGGTTTGTCCAGCGTCGCGACTAATGCTGCGCCGACCGGGTCAAACACCGGTGTGAATACTACCGGAATCGTGCCGTCTAAGTCGACTGCTGCCAGAGCGGCCGGTGTTGAACAGGCAAAAATAAGCTCAACCTTTTGCCCTGCCAATTGGTTGGCAAGGCGGGGCAAATCGGTCAAAACGCCATCGGCATTTGCATAGTAATATTCTACTGTCAGGCCTTGTTCAGCCATTCCTGCCTTAAAGCCATGTACTGCGTCGTCCAGGTTTTGTGTTAATTGTAAGATGCCTATATGATGCAAGCCATAACACCTCTAGTTTCTTTTTTTCTACAGTTTCCACATTTATTCGCCTAATACCTTCCTTACAACTGAACAATTAACTGATAAAGGTCGACTTAACCGCTCTTAACTCCCGCTTGCAGAAACGGGAATTAAGAGCGGTTAAGCATCCGGATAAAGAGACTGGATCAAAATTCTACATTCACAAATCTGGTGAAGTCGTGTTAAACTAGATAATGAACTATTTTGACGAAATTAAATAGCTAAATATTGCAGTATAGCGCTGTGAGCTTTTCGATAGATAAGATTAATTCTACGCTGGAGGATGTTTTAACAGTATGTTTACACATTTGCATGTACATACCGAATATAGTTTGCTTGATGGTGCTTCGCGCATTGAAGACCTGGTGTGCCGGGTGAAAGAATTGGGAATGTCAGCCGTGGCTATGACTGATCATGGCACGATGTATGGCACGATTGAATTTTATAAACAAGCCCGCAAACATGGAATTAAACCGATTATCGGCTGCGAAGTCTATATCGCTCCCCGTTCGCGGCTTGATAAGGTGGCGATTGAGGGCGAGTCCTACTATCATCTTGTATTGCTTGCCGCTAATGAAGTTGGGTACCGCAACCTTATCGAACTGGTATCGCGCGGCTACAGTGAGGGCTTCTACTATAAGCCCCGGATCGATAAAGAGATACTGCGCACGTATAGTGACGGCATTATCGGTCTCAGCGCCTGCATTGCCGGTGAAGTTCCGGCAGCGATTCTGCGGGGAGATTTGGCGGCGGCCGAAACGCTGGCCAGAGAATATATAGATATTCTTGGTCGTGACAACTTTTATCTTGAAATTCAGGATCATGGTATGTCGGAGGAAAAAGAGGCGAATCAGCACCTGGTGAAACTGGCAGGAAAGTTAGGCATTGGTCTTGTTGCCACTAATGACGCTCATTATATCAATAAGCAGGATGCCGAGTGTCACGACGTGTTGCTGTGTATTCAGACAGGTAAGACGGTTGACGATCAGGCTCGCATGAAGTTTCCCAGTGATGAGTTTTATCTCAAGAGTCCAGCCGAAATGGCCGTACTTTTTGACCAGTACCCGGAAGCGCTGGCGAACACATATAAAATTGCCGAACGCTGCAATGTTACATTTGATTTTGACAAACTGTATCTGCCTGACTTTCCGACTCCTGAGGGCATCAGTGACGACGAATACCTGGCCCAGCTGTGTAACGAGGCTCTTGCCTGGCGGTATCCGGTCAACACACCTGAAGTCGCCGGGCGCTTGGCATTTGAACTTGATGTTATCAAAAAAATGGGTTATTCCAGCTATTTCTTGATTGTTTGGGACTTTATCAAATATTCCCGCTCTCAGTCAATACCGGTCGGCCCGGGACGGGGGTCAGCGGCCGGCAGTATTGTCGCGTATCTTTTAGCGATAACGAATATTGACCCGCTTAAATACGGTTTGCTGTTTGAACGGTTTTTGAATCCGGAACGGGTATCGATGCCTGATATTGACATCGACTTTTGCTATGAGCGCCGCGGCAAAATCATTGAATATGTTGTATCCCATTATGGCAGTGACCGGGTGGCGCAGATTATTACGTTCGGTACGATGGCAGCCAGGGCTGCTATTCGTGATGTGGGCCGGGCTTTGAACCTGCCATATGGTGAGGTTGACCGGATTGCCAAACTGGTGCCGGCTGAGCTTGGCATTACCCTCAAAAAAGCACTAACGGCTAACCAGGAGCTAAAAGGCCTGTATGATACGGAAGATTCGGTACGGAAGCTTGTTGACCTGGCTATGGCGGTAGAAGGTCTGCCCCGCCATGCCTCCACCCATGCAGCCGGACTTGTGATCGCTAAAGAGCCGCTGACTCACTTTGCGCCGCTGCAGCTATCAAGCGAGGGCTTTGTCACAACTCAGTTTGATAAAGACCAGGTTGAGGAAATCGGCTTGCTGAAGATGGATCTTTTGGGACTAAGAACACTGACGGTTATCGGCGATGCCATTACCCTTATCAAGCAAAACAGGGGATTTGAGCTTGACGTTGAGAATATCCCGCTAGCCGATACTAAAACGTGCGCTATGTTGTCGATTGGTGATACGTCAGGCGTATTTCAGATGGAATCGGGCGGTATGACAAATCTCGTGAAAGAGCTTAAACCGGAACGCTTTGACGACTTGATCCCGCTGGTAGCGCTTTACCGGCCGGGACCGCTTGGCAGCGGCATGGTATCAGACTTTATTGACGGGCGCCATGGCAAAAAAACAGTCACTTATGTACATCCCTTGCTTGAACCTATATTAAAAGATACGTTTGGCGTTATTTTGTATCAGGAACAAGTTATGCAGATTGCTTCGGTGTTGGCCGGGTTTTCGCTGGGACAAGCCGATCTGTTGCGCCGGGCGATGGGCAAGAAAAAACACGACGTACTGGCAGCCCAGCGTGAATCGTTCTTGAAAGGGGCGGCTGACCAGGGAATTGAGGCCAAATTAGCCCATGATATCTTTGAACTGATAACCCATTTTGCCGACTATGGTTTTAATAAATCCCATAGCGCCGCGTACGCGTTGGTGGCTTATCAGACGGCTTATTTGAAGGCTCATTATCCCCAAGAATTTTATGCTGCCTTGCTGACAAGTGTCATGGGGACAAATGATAAGGTGGGATATTATATTGAAGAATGCCGCCGCCGGTCAATTGCCGTTTTGCCACCAGATATTAATGCCAGTGGTAAGGCCTTTTCGGTTGACGATGCGGCCATTCGCTTTGGACTAGCCGGTGTAAAAAATGCGGGTGCAAATGCCTTGGAGAGTATTATCACAGCCCGTGAAAAGGGCGGTAAATTTACCTCGCTTGTCGATTTATGCTCTCGCGTTGATATGCGCCTCGTCAATAAACGGGTCATTGAGAGTCTGATCAAATGCGGGGCGTTTGACTCGCTGAACGCCCGCCGATCGCAGCTGCTGGCTGTACTGGAACAAGCGGTAGAAGTAGCCGCCTGCCGGCAAAAAGACGCAGCAAGCGGCCAGCTTGGTCTTTTTGGGGACGAAACACTAGATTGCGTCAATGATGTTATGCTGCCTGATATCCCTGAGCTGCCTCAGGAAGAAATACTGGCATTAGAAAAAGAAATAACCGGTTTTTATGTAACAGGCCATCCGCTTGATAAATATCGGGCTAAATTATCATCGTTGCCTGCGCTTGGCAGCTTGGCCGAAGGCCATTATACTGACGGACAACAGATTAAAGTGGGTGGTTTGATTGCCAATGCTAAGCGTATTAATACGAAAAACGGCAGCACGATGTGTTTTATTAACCTTGAAGACTTCACTGGTCAAATAGAAGTTATCGTATTTCCCCGAGTTTTTGAAAAAAACAGCCGTCTGCTGGCGCCTGACATGCCGGTGTTAGTTTCAGGGCGCCTTAATATCCATGAAGAAGGCGCTAAAGTAATGGCTGACAGTATCTTGCCGCTTGATCGTGTCGGCGCCGAAGTTAGGATTACGCTGCGCAAAGCTCAGGAAACGCCGGCTGTCTTAGCCGAACTTAAGCAATTGCTGAATAAATACACCGGGCCAACGGCTGTTTATCTCCATTTGATTGATAGCAAGCGCGTCATTAAAACAGAACGGGATTTTTGGGTAGAACCATCACCAGCCGCCGTTGCTGCCATTGAAGGGTTGCTTGGCAAAGGGGCAGTCACTGCTTGCTAAAGACTTGAAGCAGCAATATGGCGGCTTCTTCAGCTAAACAAAACAGTGCCGCCTCCGGGATTACCGGTAGATGGCACTGCTTTTGTGTATTTTACCCGCTTTGCTTGCATTTGTCCGTTGTTATTCTTGCACTTCTTGTTTTAGCAACATACAGACCTGCCAGGATGAGAACAGCACCGGCAAACTGCAGCCAGCTAAATGGTTCGTTTAGGAAAAAGTAACCGGCGGCTATGGCAAATACAGGGGATAGGTTGTTATACAGCGATGCTGTCGTACTGCCGGCCTTGGCCGTTCCCCAAATCCAGAGACAGTTGGCAATACAGAGTGGAAATATACCTGAGTATATAACGCTGACCCAGCCGGGCCAGGGGATGAGTTGCCAGTCAACAGCCAGCATGGAAGGCAGTGAAACGAGGGCAAACAGGCCGGTGGAAATCAGCAGGATGTACGCTGTAAGCTGATAGGCCGAGTAAGTAACTGACAAGGGGCGTGAGAAAACTGTATAGTAGCCATAACCCAGCTGTGCAGCCAGCAGCAGCAGAGCACCGAGAATGTGTTCGCTGGCGACGCTGACTCCTTTGCCTGTTCCTGCCACCATCAGCGCAACACCGGCCAGTGAGATTATGATACCTGTAATTACCCCCTGTTTTGTGGCTTCCAGTCCGTGAACATGGTTAATGAGGGCGACGCTGACTGGGAGACAGGCCAAAATAAGTGACGAATTGCCTGCTGTTGTCAAGTTTAAGCCAAATGTGAAAAAAAGTTGAAAGAAGAAAAAGCCTAGACTAGAAATAAGGAGCGACTTGCTGTCTTCGCGCCGAAAGGGCAGCCAGGTACAGGTACCTAGTTGCCGTAAAACAAGCCAGCCGACAGCCAGCGCCGCGACTAAGCGCACGGCATTGTAGGGCATAAGCGGCATATACAACAACCCAATTTTCATGATCGGTGGGTTTAGCCCCCACAAAAAAGCGACTAGAATTAGTACCAAGTGTACGCGCATATCAACACCTCGTTAATACGTATACGATATAAAATAATGGACTCCTTCCTACGTAAACTGTGATAGAATGTTTTTTGAAAAGAAAGTAATTTATTTCATGGATTTTATTCCGGGGGCAGCAGGAACGAGCGCAGAAAAAATCTACTAAGTTAAAATACGCTTGAATACATAGCGGACGTATGGTATATTAGGATTTATAATATAGTTTACTGACGATGAAGAGGAAAAGTAAGCAGGCGAATTTCCGTTACAGAGAACCGGGAAGCTGAGAGCCGGAGCGGATAGGGTTGCTGAAGTTCACCTTTGAGTTGCTTGCTGAAATCTGGTTGATATCTGTCACCAGAAGGTAGGCAGAGCCGGCGACCTTCTCCGTTATCAATGAAGGGGAGTATCGGTGCTAAGCCTGTACTTTAACAAGTGATCCGCATATGTGGATAACAAAGGTGGTACCGCGAGATCAGCTCTCGTCCTTTTTACAAGGATGAGAGTTTTTATATTTTTTTGAGGGGGATTATAGATGAAAACAGTTGGCTACTTAGGACCTCAGGGAACGTATTGTGAGCAGATTGCTCTACATCTCTACGGGAAAGAAGACGCCCGTCTGCGACCGATTGCCGGTATTGATGGCGTTATTCGGGCTGTGGCGTTAGGTGAAGTTGATGAATGTATAGTTCCTGTCGAAAACTCTTTAGAAGGCTCGGTCAATATTACGCTCGATATGATTGCGCATGAGTTTAATTTATATATTACGAAAGAAGTTGTGTTGCCTGTCAGACATAGTTTGCTGGCTAAGAGAGACTGTGACGATATTGCCGTCGTTTTTTCCCACCCTCAGGCTCTAGCTCAGTGCCGTAAGACGATAGGCAGGTTGTATCCTCAGGCCAAACTTAAAGCAGTTGAGAGTACGGCGGAGGCTGCTAAAATGGTGGCGGCCAGTGATGGGCTATTTGCGGCTGTCGGCAGTCAACAGGCTGGAGAAATATATGGTCTGTCGGTGATCGCCGCCGATATCCAGGATAATAACGCTAACTCAACGCGGTTTATCGGTCTTGAGCGGCAACCGACAAGCTCTATAGCGGGAAAATGCAAAACGTCGCTTGTTTGTCAGATTAACGGTGAACGGCCGGGGAGCCTATGTGATATTTTGCTCGAATTTGTTACGCGGGAAGTTAACTTAACACGGATTGAGTCCCGTCCTGCCCGCACCGGCTTGGGCATGTATATTTTCTTTTTTGATATCGAGGGCAATATAGCTACACCTAATATTGCCGCTGCTGTCCACGAAGTGGAAGCAAGATGCTTGTGGTATAAAAATTTTGGTTCTTATCCGGTTTATATGATTACTAAATAAAAATTAACTCAAACTCAACAAGGAATGATGTGTCGTGTCTCTTGTTGAGTTTGAATTTTGTCTTTACCTATTATTGCCTCTTAAGTACTTTTGGATTGCTCTTTTTTAATACCGACCAAGGATTTTGTTCATAGCAAACTGAATATATAGATTGTAGAAGCATTACATAAATCAGCAAGACAATCCCATAGTGATACTTTAATATTGAATTAATTTTACGATGGTGGTGGATGATAATGGACAAGTTTAATGTTGTTGTTACCGGGCAGATTATGCCAGCGGCGTTGGCTGCAATTCAAGAACGATGCCAGGTCAAGCAGTGGGAGCAGGCCATGCCGCCTCAATTAGATCAACTAGCCGGGTGGCTTGAGGAGGCTGAGGGATTATTTGTTTCGAATAAAATAGTGGTAAATGAGGCGTTATTGGCAGCGGCGCCCAAGCTTAGAGTCATTGCTCAGCCGTCGGTAGGCTACGACAACATCGACGTTCAGGCGTGCATTGACCGGAAGATTCCTGTCAGCAACACGCCCGGTGTACTTGTTGAGACGACGGCGGACCTCGCGTTTGGACTGCTATTAACGGCGGCGCGGCGCATTCATGAAGGCTGGGATTGGGTCCGAGCCGGCAAATGGCAACAAGGGTCATCGTTGCCTTTAGGTGTTGATTTATATGGTAAGACACTAGGCATTGTAGGTATGGGCGCCATCGGTGCGGCTGTCGCCAGACGTGCCCAGGCAAGCGGGATGAAAGTCATCTACCATAACCGCCGGCCGCGCACCGATCAGGCGGCGCGGGGCGCCGAGTACCGGCCGTTTAATGAATTGCTGGCTTGTTCGGACTTTATTGTGGTGCTTACCCCGCTTACACCCGAAAGCAGCGGGCTGTTTGGTATACAAGAATTTAGCGCTATGAAACCGACTGCTTATTTCATTAATGCCGCCAGAGGGGCGGTCGTCGATACTCAAGCGCTATACAAGGCGCTGACAGACAAGCAGATTGCCTATGCGGCGCTTGACGTTACCGACCCTGAGCCGTTGCCGGCAGAACATCCGCTCATAAAACTGCCCAATATCTTAATTACCCCTCATATTGGCAGTGCAACGACCGAGACCCGTAACCGGATGGCGCTATTAGCTGTTGAAAATCTGTTGCTGGGGCTGGCAGGCAAACCATTGGTAACATGTATAAATCAAGAAGTAAATTATTGCTAACAAAGGCCGACTATTATCGATACCGCTAGATCAACCGTATACATTGATCGACTAATAAATGGATACACTAGTTGTTGACTGACGATCAAGCTGCTCTAAGACTCTTTTTATATAGGAGGTTTAGAGCAGCTAAGTATTATCTAACAATGAAGCTTGATTTTCTTGGAGGGTTGCTATGGATCAATCTCAGGCTCTGGGCCAGGAGAGAATTAGTAAGCTGCTGTGGAAATATTCATTACCGGCCATCGTCGGCATGGTAGTCAATGCGCTCTACAATATAGTCGACAGCATATTCGTGGGAAATGGGATTGGCAGTATTGGTCTGACGGCAGTGACGATAGCATTTCCTGTCATGATTGTTCTATTGGCGATCGGCATGTTAATCGGTGTCGGCGCATCTACGCTTGTATCAATTCGTCTGGGTGAGCAAAAGCATGATGAAGCTGAGATTATTCTTGGCAATGCTTTGACGCTAATGATCGTCGCCGTACTGCCCACGATAACAGTGGCACTTCTATTTTTAGATCCGATGCTGGTGCTGCTTGGGGCTGAGCCTAATGTGCTGCCTTATGCACGGGAATTTACCCGAATCATTCTGCTTGGCAGCATTTTTATGCACATCGGTTTTGGTCTGAATAACATCATCCGGGCAGAGGGGAATCCTAAGGTGGCAATGGCCACAATGCTGATTGCAGCTTTACTGAATACGGCGCTCAATCCGCTGTTTATTTTTGTTTTTAAACTAGGTATCGGCGGCTCGGCTTTGGCGACGGTGACTTCCCAGGTCGTTTCATCCATCTGGGTACTTCGTTATCTTACAAGTGACAATAGTATTCTTAAATTACGCCGGTGCAATCTGCGGCTAGACAAGAAGATTGTCTATGACATTATAAAAATTGGCATGTCACCGTTTATTATGCAAATTGCTGCAAGTGTAGTCAGTGTCCTGTATAATTACAGTCTGCTCAGATATGGTGGTGAATTGGCTGTAGCGGCAATTGGTGTCATTAACAGGGTGAGTTTATTGATTTTGATGCCGGTATTTGGAATTAGTCAGGGCGTTCAGCCGATATTAGGTTACAACTATGGCGCGAAAAATTATGACCGGGTCGTTAGAGTTCTAAAATTAGGCATATATGCAGCAACGGCTGTTTCTACTTTGGGCTTTATCGTCACACAATTGTTTGCTGCCCCAATTGTCCGGTTATTTAATAACAGTCCTGAGCTAGTTGCGATTGGCGCCAGCGGATTAAGAGTGTTTTTAGCCATGTTGCCGATTATTGGGTTTCAAGTGATCGGCGCCATCTACTTTCAGGCGGTGGGTAAAGCCAGGCTTGCTATTTTTCTGAGCATGTCGCGCCAAGTCATTATCTTAATTCCGGCTATTTGGTTTTTACCTCTTTTTTTCGGCCTGCAAGGTATCTGGTTTGCCGGGCCGATCGCTGATTTTATGTCATCGATCTTAACCGGAGCCTATTTGTGGCTGGAGTTGCGAAATTTGGACCGGCGTCATCTGAAGAATAAGTCTTAAAATACAAATTAAGCAAAGAAATAAAGTCTGGTTGTTTCAGTGTTTCAGAAGTCTAGTGTACTTTTGGAGGATAGATATGGCTAAACCGGCTCGGATTGTTACCTATGTGGCAATTTTTTTGATAGCTTTCTATGCTATTATTAGCATTGCATATAGCTTGTTTGACGACATGGATGGGAAATATCCCAATATGTTTGTGCGTGAGAATATTCATGTTGATGCAGAGCAAACTGTCGGCAAGCTAATTGTTGCCCATAGCAATGCCATTGTCAGCGGCAAAATAGCTGACAGTATTGTTGTCGTTGACGGCAATCTGACGCTAAAGCCGGGAGCGGCCGTCCATGGTAAAATCTTTGTATTGGGTGGCAAGATAACAATTGAGCCATGCGCAATTGTTAAGAAGATGCCGATAGTCGTCACGACGCCAGGCTATCTTGTTGCACCGGTTATTATTGGCGCATTGTTTTTGTTAGGGACGGCAAGTCTTGTCGTTGTACCGGTATTACTTTGGGTTATCGGCCATCTTTTCAAAAAAACACAGTGGTATTCCCGCTTGATCAAGCTATTTCAGTCGGTGCAACGACGGTGGCCTGCTTTCTATATTTTGACGAGTTTTGCCATTAGTGCACTGATGCTGACAGCTTTTTCAACACTAGCCTGGAAAACGATGTTTAGACGCTCGGTCGATTTATTTGATGATGCATTTATCTGGATTGTTCGCTATTTTGCCAGCGTGGCTTTAGATCAAGTCATGATTATTATTTCACTGCTAGGCTCTGGGTTGAGCTATATTATTATTTTAGTTGCTGCTATTTTTCTCCTCGGACGTTATCGCCGCTGGCTGGAAATTGGCGCGTTGACGATCTGCCTATCTGGCGGTGCGGCGCTTAATCTACTGTTAAAGCATTTGTTTCAGCGCGCACGCCCTGACATGTTTCGGATGGTCCAAGAAAGTGGCTATAGTTTTCCCAGTGGCCATGCTATGGCATCAGTATACTTTTTTGGTATGGCGGCATTTTTAATTATGCGCACAGTGCCAACATGGCGCTGGCGGCTAGTTGTAGCGACGTTGGCAGTTTTTTTAATCATCGCAATTGGTATCAGCCGTATTTATTTGGGGGTTCATTATCCGTCTGATGTTGTAGCCGGCTATGCTGCCGGCTCAATGTGGCTGGCATTTTGCATTTCGTTCTTGATGTGGTGGGAGCAGCAACGTCGCACGATGGAGAAATAATAGCGCGATCTATTTATTGAAAGCCAGAAGGCTAACCCAATGATGTTAGCCCTCTGGCTTTCTTTCGTATTTGCGACAATCTGCAAGCGTTTGATTTAATTTCAAATTTCAGGCAGGATTTCGCCAGTCATTGCTGTAAATAATTACAATAGATCTATTTTTATTATTAAGGCTGTTAGATAAGAAAGGACGGACTTATGACAAATAAAATGCATGAGCTTATAATAAAGGAACACGATTATGTGGTGTCGATGCGTCGTTATTTCCGGATGTTTCCTGAGATTAGCGCTCAAGAGTATGAGACGCAGAAAAAGATCATGGCCGAACTTAAAGCTATAGGGCTAGAGCCACGACCAGCGGCGGGAACGGGTGTTATCGCCGAGATTAATGGCAGTAAGCCAGGTAAAACTGTGGCCATTCGCGCTGATATTGATGCGCTGCCGCTTCAAGACAAAATCGAGCAGCCGTATTGTTCGCGAAATGCCGGTGTTTGTCATGCCTGCGGTCATGACGGCCATGCAGCGATGTTGCTAGCGATAGCTAGGGTGTTTACAGCTATTAAGAACGATTTCTCGGGTACGATTAGGCTTGTGTTTCAGCCTAGTGAGGAACGTTTTCCCGGCGGAGCCTGTGGTATGATTGCCGCTGGCGCCATGGATGGCGTCGATGCCGTCATTGGGGCTCATTTGTGGCAACCGCTGGAAGTGGGGACAATGGGCATAACGTATGGCCCGATGATGGCCGCCCCCGACCAATTTACGATAACAATCCAGGGTTCTGGTGGCCATGGTTCAATGCCGCATCAGGCGGTCGATCCCCTCTATGTAGGTGCGCAAATTGTTCTGGCTCTAAAAACAATTACCGGCAACAATATTAATGCGAATGAACTGGCCGTATTATCTCTAGGCACGTTTAAGTCCGGAGAAGCATTTAATATCATCCCTGATGCAGCCGTTCTTGAAGGCACAGTACGGTCTTTTTCCCAAGCTGTCCGCGAAAAAGTATTTGCTTGTATCGACCAGATTTGCAGTGGTATTTGCACTGCATCAGGCGCAAGTTACAAGTTAGACAGCCTGTATGGTTCTCCGGCGGTCATCAACGATCCTTATGTGGCTAAAGTTGTAGCTGAGGCTGGAAGCATAGTGTTGGGGAAAGACCAGGTAATCGAATTAAGCCCGGCGATGGTCGGTGAAGATTTTTCCTACTATCAGCAGCTTGTACCGGGTTCGTTTATGTTTATCGGTATCGGCAATAAAGAAAAGGGTATCGTTTATCCTCACCATCATCCGAAATTTGACATGGACGAGCAAGGACTTGCTTACGGGGTTGAGGTTATGGCTAACGCCGCCCAAAAATTATTGAAAAATTGAATTGACTGTGGTAGAAAAACCTTTTTTAGCAGGAATACAAGTAGTCTTGGAGAACAAAGCTATAGATGCCAGTTGATGGTGGTTAGTTTTTTTAAGAAGAAGCTAATACGAGGAGGATTCTTATGTGGATCGTAGTATATATAGCTTCTAACCGGGCACAGGCAGAACTATATAAAAATTTACTCTGTAATGAAGGACTGCTTGCCAATATCCGTGCGGCAGGAGTAGTATCTGCACTCGGTGATGGTTTACATGAAATTTTAGTATTAGAATCAGAAGCTGATGAAGCTCACGCCATTTTGTGTCAATATGCAACTAGATAAATTGTAGTTAGATTAAGGGGGAGTAATATTTGTTAAAAAAGACTAAAATTGTTTGTACTGTAGGTCCTAGTACCGATAAACCCGGAGTGCTAGAAGCTATGTTGGAGGCTGGGATGAATGTAGCTCGGTTTAATTTTTCGCATGGATTGCATGAAGATCATGCCAAACGCATAGCCCGGGTGAGAGAAGCTGCTAAAAATGTTAGGCGGCCGATAGCGCTTATGCTTGATACAAAAGGTCCAGAAATGCGTTTGGGCTTATTTTCCGAAGGCAAAGTGCACATAGAGAAGGGGCAGAAATTTATCTTAACAAGTCGTGATGTCTCGGGGACGAAAGAAATCGCCTCTGTTAACCATAAGCTATTGCCGCAGGAAGTTTCGCCTGGCCAGACAATTCTGATTTCTGACGGGTTAGTCAGCTTGCACATTGATGCGGTGGACGGCGATGACATCATTACAACTGTCAATAACAGTGGACAGATCAGCGACCGTAAGCGTGTTGCGGCTCCTGGGGTTGCCGTTGATCTGCCGCCGTTATCCGAACAAGACATTGATGACATCTTATTTGGTATTAAGAATCAAATGGATTCTATTGCTCCTTCTTTTATTCAGCGGGCTGCTGATGTGCTGGCCATCCGTAAGATTTTGGAAGATGCCAATTATCCGATGGATATTATTCCTAAGATTGAAAACGCCGAGGGCGTAAAAAATATCGATGAAATTTTAAAAGTATCTGATGGTATTATGGTTGCTCGCGGTGATCTTGGCGTAGAAATCCCGGCCGAAGAAGTCCCGCTTGTGCAAAAAACGCTGATCAAAAAATGTAATCAGGCAGGTAAACCGGTTATTACCGCCACTCAAATGCTTGAGTCGATGGTGACCAATCCGCGGCCAACCAGAGCCGAGGCCAGCGATGTCGCTAACGCTATTTTAGATGGTTCTGACGCCATTATGCTGAGTGGAGAATCGGCATCAGGTCAGTATCCGGTAGAAGCGGTGCAAACGATGGCTCGCATTGCCGTTCATATTGAAACATCATTGCGATATAGTGATATTCTTAAAGATAAAGGGATTCAAATGCAGAGCACAACGACCGACGCCATCAGTCATGCAACTGCCCAGATCGCATATGAATTGGGGGCATCCGCTATTGTCACGTCCACTCAGACCGGTTATACGGCCCGCATGGTGTCAAAATACCGTCCGCAGTCAACCATCGTTGCTGTTACTCCCTGTGAGAGAACAGTGCGACGGATGTTGTTGCTTTGGGGCGTTTATCCGCTGCTAGGGCCGAGCTTTAAAAATACTGACGAAATGGTGCAAAATGCAGTAGGTAGTTCGCTAGAAGCGGGAGTTGTTAAAGATGGCGACCTTGTTGTTGTAACGGCCGGTGTACCTGTTGGCATGTCTGGTACAACCAATATGATCAGAGTCCATGTCGTCGGCAATATTTTAACCAGGGGGACAGGGATTGGACATCGGGCTGTCACTGGCAAGGTTGTTGTTGCCATCTCTGTCGCCGATGTCCAGGCTAAGTTCCGGGAAGGTGATATTTTAGTCGTACGTAATGTCGACGAAGAAACGGCTTGTTATGCTGCCAAGGCTGCTGCTATCGTCGCTGAAGAAGGCGGGCTGACTTCCCATGCGGCAATCGTAGGCGTAAGTTACGGTATGCCTGTACTTGTCGGTGTTGAAGGCGCTACCGAGAGTCTGAAAGATGGTGCAATCGTTACTGTAGACGCCGCCCGGGGAATCGTCTACCAGGGAGAAATTAACGCACGATAGGGAGTCCTTATGACAGTAGTATGGTTGAGCTTATTAATGGGGGGCATGATAGTCGCATGGTGGTTTTACACCAGGCGACCTGACAGGCAATTTGCGCATATTGCGTCGCAATTACGGAGAATAACGATGCGGCGGCATGGAGATGCTGTTACTGGCAGGCGCTTGATGCGACAGCTCTATAAGCTGTTGAGGTCTAGTGTAATTGCTGGAAAGGCCGATGATGCTTATCGGGCATTCGACATGCTTAAGCTAGCATTAGGCCATAATTTGGGACAGGCAGGAGAGCCTGTACGCATTAGCTCTGTTATTTATCTAGCGATTAAGAGCGATCAGCCTGATACAGCCGGCCATGGCATAGACTCTTTTCGTCCGTTGCTAAAGAATATCGCCATAATAGAAATTCCTGCCGCCATTGAACAGCTTGGTCTGATTGCTATTATCAGCTTGAAACAGCGACAAAATTTTTTGGCAGCTCGGGCTGTCGATGTTATTTTTTCCAGCTTGCCTATCGCTGCAGATGATAATATCCATGTTGCCGTTATGCGGGTTGTCAAATTAATCGGATTGACGGCATTGCGGCGGGGTGATGATGGACTGATTCGTGAGATCCAGGCAAAGCTGGCAGGGTATCTTGCTGCAGAACCAGATGATAGTGCTGCTCATGAGCTAGCGGCAGGGGTATTAACGGCTTGGTTGCTCCAGTGTGTCAAAGCCGGCGATGCCGGTCTGATAGAGCTATTAGATGAATATATCAGACATCTGGCAGACAAGAAAATATTGCCTGAAACGGCTTTAGCCAGTATTATTGCTGAATGCAGCCATATTGCGGGTATGGATTGCCTTAATCCATACAGCCAGGTAGCCGGTGTTGTCTCAATGCTCAGCCTTTACTTAGCCCTACAGGTCAAAAGCAATGATACCTGGCGGCAAGCTGTAGATGGAGCTGGTCAAGCGGCTCGGCTGGCGGCATCGCAGCGCAGCTTGGCAGAGAGTTTTGCTGTTTTCTATCCTTTGTTTGAAAGCGGTCGCCGTTTATTAACGGATGAACTTAACTCAGGTTCTTTATGTAATCTGTTTCGGGAGCAGGCTCTTTATATAGTAATAAGAGAATGCCTCCAGTTAATCGAGTTTGTCTCTAGGCAAAACTTTACAACAACGACTGCTGATGTCATTGATCAGCTTTATCAAGACTGGAGTAAGCGCTATGACAGTAAAGGCCAACAGAAGTCGATAAAAAAGTTTTGTCAGCTGTTATTTTTATATGGCAAGCGGCTTAGTCGCCGCCAAAAGCGCCTTTCTGCAGATGGAACAAGGTTTAATGCTACTGATGTCATAACGGTGGCCAACAGGGAAAGATTGACACAACTTGGATATTTAAGTTAGCAAAAAGGCGGATACCAATTATTGGCCCGCCTTTTCAAAAGACTACCCTTTTCGATTAATCGTTCCCTGCTTAGGGAATGACCCTGTAAGTGCCAGACACAGCAGCGGGGTTAGGCTGCCTAATCTCTTGATTATTTCAGCCAAACAGCAGCTCAGCATCAGGGTTATAAAATAAAATGCCGCTGTGACAAATGGCGTTAAGGCAATATTACCCTCTGATAGTTGGAGGATTAAATAATACATAACTAGTGGATGGATTAAATAAATCAGATAAGAATAGTCACCCAGTCGACCTAAAACTGCTGTCAGTCTAACGGGTAACGGTCTGCTAAACACCGAGAACCAGAAGAGGGTGGCTGCCAGCGTATAGAGTACACCAATTGGACTGAGCTGATGAGCGGTATTAACGGCTTGCTCCAGACTATACTGCCTGAAATAAACAAGGTAATAGTAATATGACAGCATTCCGGCTAGTGCTACGGCAAAGAAAGCATTGACCCGTCGCTTGTTTCGCTCTAAAGCGGCCAGCAGTTGGGGATACAGTTCGGCACATACAGCTCCGAGAATAAAAACAAATAGATAGTGCAGCAGCCAATAGCTCATGCGGTGCTGTATGGCTAGATCTAGATAGTAATTGCCAAATCCGGCAGTAAGAATATAGCTGGAATAATAATTAAAAGCGATCTGCCCCAATAGCAGGCTGAGCAATCTTATGACCGGTGCTTTGACAATCCATCTTGCGAGGTGGCGCCAGAGCGGCATAAACGTATAAAACCAAACTAAAATAACGAGAAAATATAACTGATATGAGGCTAGGCCAAATAATAGATACTCGCAAATAAGCGGCCAGTTCCAGATATTGACGTTGGCACTTGTCAAGCTGTAGTGAAGCATATAGAGCAGTGACCAGGCAAGATAAGGAAGCAACACGGCGTTAAGGCGACGGCGCATGAAAGCCTGGTAACAGGACGGATTGCTAAGCGGCTGGCTGATAAATAAGCCAAATGCCGACACAAAAAAGAAGATCGGCACACTAAACCGGGTAAATATCTCAAGTAAAGCAAACAGATGCTCATTGACAGCCGGGTAGGCAAGCGAATAGGCCCCAGTATGGATGCCTAGTACGCCCAGCATCGAAAGGCCACGAATATAATCAAGTGCAACTATATGTTGTTTGGGCATAGTTTTTTACTAGTAGTCCACCAAGTCTAAACATGTAATATGAATTGGGTGGACTGCTAACTCCTCCAGGACATAGTTTTATCGGCTTAGTAGCAGGTAATATAATTTTATCCGATGACTACGGCGTATTAACTCCCGCTTTCTGTAAGCGGGCGTTAATAGCGGCTAGACATTCGGATAAGGTCGACTAAATTTCAGATGGGGTAAAAACCCATCTGAAGCTGAAGTCTCTCTATTAATTGTCCAGCGATATCATCATTAATTATAGGTCGTAACTTGTTTAACTGCAATAAACTTTTAATTAAAGGAGCTGGGAAAAAATGCATGAACAATTGACAGCAGGTCAAGTTGCCCCGGATTTTACTCTGCCCGCAACAGATGGTAGTCAGGTAACGCTGAGTCAGTACCGGGGCAAGAAGGTTGTGCTTTATTTCTACTCAAAAGATAATACTACGGGTTGTACAAACGAGGCGCGTGATTTTGGTGCGCTGAATGAGGCAATTAATGCCGCCGGGGCAATTATTCTGGGAGTGAGCCGGGACAGTGTTGAAACACATGAAAAATTCAGTAGAAAATATGAGCTGCCTTTCTTGCTGCTGAGTGATAGTGACAGGACTGTAAGTCAGCTATATGGCGTATTCAAGGAAAAGAACATGTATGGTAAAAAGGTCATGGGCATTGAACGCACAACATTTATTGTTGATGAGCAGGGAGAATTTGCCCGTATTTTTCGTAAGGTCAAAGTGGCCGGACATGCTGAGGCAGTGCTGGCGGCACTACAATAGATTAGATGTTTTTCTCAATAAGCAGGAGAATATCTGCTGTTGTATAAATTATCACTATAATAACAATGTATAGGGAGGACTTTCAATGAATCCGGTAGGGTTACTTGACGGTAAGCTAGTTGATTTAAACGAAAACGTTGTGCCAATGGAGGATAGAGGCCATCAGTTTGGCGACGGTGTATATGAGGTAACACGGGTATATAACGGTCGCTGCTTTGCACTAAAAATGCATGTTGACAGATTGTACCGCTCGTTGCGCGAGCTAACGATTCCTGCCGTCTATACATATGAAGAACTTGCCGAATTTCATGAGCTGCTGATCAAGGAAAGCGGTATTATGGATGGCGCCATTTACCTTCAAATTACCCGCGGTGTATCGCCGCGAGCTCATGGTTTTCCTGATAGCGTTATACCACGCCTTACAATGTCAATTCGAGCTACTGGCGCCGCAACTGATAAACATAAATTGGAAGGGGCCAAGGGACTGCTAATTCCAGACGAAAGATGGCTTAGATGTGATATCAAATCACTTAACCTGCTAGGCAATGTCATGGGTAAACAAAGGGCTAAAGAAGCCGGTTGCTTTGAAGGCATTCAGGTCAGAGACGGCTTTGTCACTGAGGGTACCAGCAGCAACTTTTTTGTTATTAAAGACGATGTTGCGTGGACATATCCTCGTTGCAATCTTATCCTTACCGGTGTAACCAGAACGCTGATTATTGAAAAGATCGCACCTGAGCTCGGCCTTGTCGTCGTTGAGAAGAAGTTTGACGAGGCATTTGCCAAATCGGCGCAAGAGGCGTTTATCTGTGGCACTAATAGTGAAATTACTCCGATCGTCACTCTCAGTGGACAGCCTGTTGGCGATGGTAGCGTCGGCCCGATTACCCGTAAAATTCAACAGGCTTACTATACTATAATTGATGAAGAATGCGGGCGTAAGTAATAAGTAAACTAAGGGGAGATAACGATGAACATGGTAATTGTTCCTGGGGCAAAGGAGCTTATTATGCAAGAAGGCGGCATTGTTTCTGTCAGGCTTGAACAGCGTTTAGCCCCAAATTGTTGTAATTCTCCGCAGATAACTCCCGCTCCCTCGGTAAAACTAGGCAAACCGGCAGAGCATGAACTTTCCGACTATCAAGCATTTGAAATTGACGACGTTACAGTCTATGCCCATACCTCAATTCAAAACTATAATAATGAAATTGTGTTGCGAATTGGTACAGAGACAACACTTTTTGGTATACGTCTGATTTTGTATGGAATGCCCACTCCTGCAAAAGGCTGCGGTAATTGTACCTTTTGTTAAAAAACAGCTGGAGGTTAATTAAATAACCTTCAGCTGTTTTATCTACTACTTTAAATTGCTGGCACATCCTGCACAACCGCCGTCTAATTCCTGAATTTTTTCTTCCAGGCGACCATTGTTATACAAGATCATTTCGGCTAACGCCATCGGCATTATCTCGGTTAACAGAACTTCCATCGCGTTATGCAATGCTTGTTGTTGGTCGCGGTGACTCAGTGCGGTGGACAGTTTGGCTTCGATCGGCTCGCGGTAGGTAGTGAGCCAACGCTGATAGTGAGCTAGTAATTCAGGTCCGTCAAAATACATATAGGTCACATCCTTTTATATTATGTCTGGCGGGTCAGATTAAGCGACAATATCTTAATCAGATGGGCCAGTGAATAGCACTCAAACATTGTGCAGTGTTTGTTAAACAATGGTATGGCGCTATTTTGATTCCAGCGTTCTCGGGGCTGGGTATTGAGCCATAAAATACGCTTAACTTTTTTGCTGATAATTGCGAGTTGGCCGGCTGCTTCTAGTGGCGCCAGAGTATTGGCATCGCTAATGATAAACAAAAGAGTAGACGTCGATAATAACTGTTTATAATCTTCTTCTAACCGTGATAAGGCGATAAATAAATTAGTTCCTTGTCCCATTTGGGTTGAACCTGTCATTAATTGCTCTGTAATCTGGGCAAAATCACCGTTACGCTTAAAATAATCTGTTACATGCTCTAAATCATTAGCGAAAATGAAACTTTCGATGTTTTTGATCACATTGGACAAACCAAATAGCAACGGAAGTGTAAAGCGGACATACTTGGTCATTGAGGCCGATACATCGCAGATGGCAACGACGTTCGGCTTATGTATTTTTTTTGTTTTATACTTCAAAGCGATCATTGTACCGCCATAGCGCATATTGCGGCGGATACTCTGACGAATGTCAATCAGTTTGCGCTGGCCAGTCATTCGAAAGCGCCGGGAGATGCGGGTCGTCAAGCGGTGAGCCAAGCGCTTAATCAATGCTGTGACCTGGGGAATTTCGTTTTCGGCAATATCCTGCATATTTTTGTATAGCAGGGGGTTGCGCCCGGCGCCACCAAGCCCGGCTGCCGAGTCGACGACATGATCGAGTTCATGATGGCCTAATAGTTGCCGGCGGGCGGCTGCAAGCTGGGCTAAGTCTTCGGGTGACAGTTGGCGCTGCCAGAAGGACAGCGAGCTCTTCAGCAAGTTTTCAACGACTGGTTGAAAAGATTCTTTTACGTTATAACCTGTTGAGGTTTTTTCCAAAAATCCCTGCAGACGTTGCTTTTCCTGCTCTGGTAAGCGCTTATAAACATCTTTGAGTTCGTCGGAAATATCAAGCGGACGGCCTTGAAAAACAAGTTCTTCCTGCGCCTGCTGCGCCTGCTCGTGTTCGAGTCTCTGCTTGGAATCCCATGTTTCTCGTTGCTGCTTTTTAGCCTCAGGCGGTACAAAAAATAGATTGAAGGCTTGGTCAAAGGCTGCTTGATCTTCGGAATTCTTAATCAATGTGCTTTTTAAGGCAGCGCGAAATTCGTCCCGTTCAAAATGATCAATGACAGTCAGGCCATCCACGGCATCGATTGTTTCTGCGATACTGACCCGTACTCCCAGTTGGCGCAAAATTTGAACAAATCCTACGAGATTATCAACAAGCGAGTTCAAAAAGATCAGCCCCCACAGCCGGCATTGCCGTGGATATGGTCGCCGGCCACTGCTCCTGTACCGGTCGCCTGTTTGACTGCGGCGCATAATCCTTCGGCGCCTAAATCCTTTTGGAAAGCGATTAAGTCATCACGGTTTTTAAATAAAAGCCCCATCGTTTGTTGGACAAGCGTTGGGTCAAGGTAGTCGGCGTGCATAGCGATCAGCGATCTCGTCCAGTCGAGTGTCTCGGCAATTGACGGCTGCTTGCTCAGCGTCAGATTTGAGCGTAGATGATTGACGGCTGTTGCAATCTGGACGGCCAGTTTTTCGGTAGCTTCAGGAATCTTGGTGCGAATAATATTGATTTCCTTGTCAATGGAAGGGTAGTTGATATATAAATAGATGCAGCGGCGGCGTAAGCCTTCCGACAATTCCCGGTCATGGTTGCTTGTTAAGACAACGATCGGGATATGAGTGGCTCTGACCGTACCGAGTTCTGGTATCGATATTTGAAAATCCGAAAGGATCTCAAATAAAAAAGCTTCAAACTCTTCATCTGTTTTATCAATTTCGTCAATGAGCAGCACTGGACGCTTTTCAGCCCGGATGGCTTTTAATAAAGGACGCTCAAGTAAGTAATTTGTAGAGAAAACATCGTCTTCAGTAAGATCATGACCAGCTGTGTCTCTCATCATCTGAATTTTAATCAACTGGCGCTGATAATTCCATTCATACAAAGCTTTGTTTTCGTCTAATCCTTCGTAACATTGCAAACGGATAAGTTCGGTATTAAAAACTTTGCTTAAAACTTTGGCGATCTCGGTTTTGCCGACGCCGGGCGCACCTTCAATTAACAATGGCTTTTCCAGTTTTAAGGCTAAATAGACAGTAGTCAAAAGCTCCTTATCGCAAATATATTCTTGAGCTTCAAAAGCAATCCGCAATTCCGGCATCGTTATTACGGTGTTAGTTTGCTTGTTCATAACTTGTTCTCCTATTCTCTAAAGCTACTGTTTTAATTTTACAGCAATCTGTTAATGATTGACAAGAGAAAACGTTTCTCAAAAAAAACAAAAGCTACTCAAATGAGTAGCTTTTGTCATGATTGTGACTACAGAGTGATTCCAATAAAATCCCCAGTCCTAAATGGAGTATTTTCAACTAACTGACCGGGCAAGATATCGAAATGCTTAAAGAATTTTTTTGCGCCGATATAGGCGCCTCTAGCGGCATAGCGTACAGGAAAGGTATTAGGTTGTAGTCCTTCCATTGGTAAAATACCGAGAGCCTGTTTTTCAGGATCATAGCCTAACATGCAGAAATGATTGTTTTCTAAAAGTTGAGTAGCCTTTTTGTTAAATACAATTCGGCCATTAGGACGAACTTCGATTAGTGGATCGTCATTCTTGGGGGTACGGTTACGATGCGGTTCAAACAGAGTAAATGCAAAGCCTATTTCTTCACTCATAAAATTCACTCCTTAAAAAAGTTAGATCATATACTAAAAGTATGCTCAAACTTGCAAAAGTATAAACATTGATTTTAAAAAAACAATGTTTATTTGTGATTTTTTGACGATTCCCTACCCAAAATGCAGGAATTTTATTGTTGCAAGCCTAATCATAGTTAGTGAGTTTGATTTAATTTTGGTGCTTACTTTGATTTCTGGAATATATTAATGTGAGGGGGAATTTAAATGAATCAGATATGGTTTCAAGTTCTGGCGGTTATGATTGTCGGCAGTATAATTAAGTACCTTGTGCATAGTCCATTGGCTTGGGTTGTTATTGAGCTAGTCGTACTTGGGATTGCTTATTTGATATTACGCCGTGATCGGTTTATCGATATGCAGCGTTCCATGATTTTTCTCGGGGGATTAACGGCTGTCAATATTCTTGTTGATTTAAATATCATGAACGGAATAGTAGGTAACTTAGCATTGCTCGCCCTTTTGGCCTATATAATGTTTGGCGGCAGATATAACATTCGGCGGCGGCGATAGTCAGGGTGAATAATAATGACTTCTAAATATAGGCTGATTACTAGAGCTGCACTCCTCTTAGCACTTACCGTTATATTTCAGTCGTTGCGTTTTTTTATCCCTGTTCCCCCGTTTTTGTCGACGTTTATTATTGGTAGCCTAGTGAATGCAACATTACTTGTCGCTGGCGAGAAGGTCGGTTTATGGCCGGCGCTGCTTATTGCCGTCGTTGCTCCACTGGTGGCTTATTTTCAACAGTTGCTGCCGGTACCGGTGTTTATTGTCCCGGTGGCACTAGGCAATGCCGTTTATATCTGCCTGTTTTTGAGCTTGCTGCGCTGGAGCCGCATAGGAGCCGTCACCTTGGGGGCAGTAGCTAAAACGGCACTATTATATGGAATATTTGCCTGGCTGCTGACCTTTATCGCTGTTCCGCCCAAGCTTGCTGGCGGCATTATGCTGGCAATGAGTTGGCCGCAGCTTGTGACCGGTCTCTTAGGAGGGTTGCTGGCTTCTCTTATTGTTAAACGTATCGAGTAAAAACGATATAATAGCAGGAAAAGGCTGCTGTATTGTCGAACGCTGTACTTAAAAGAGCGGGGGAGTTGATTTGTATGGAAGAACAGCAAACAAATGTAAATGCCAAGGAAGTAGCCGGTAAAATCTTTAAAGAGGGCTATAACTGTGCCGAGTCTGTTGTAAGGGCATTCCGCGATTTATTAAACCTTAATATATCTGACGAAGCTCTAAAGATGGCAACAGGTTTTGGGGGTGGCCTTGGCCAGGCAGGGTGTATGTGCGGGGCATTGTCGGGTGCAACAATGGTATTAGGTATTTTACAGGGAAGATCTAATAAAGATCAAAGCCGGGGTCCGGCTTATAGCAGCTCGCAACAGTTTCACGGCATATTTGCCGCAGAGTTTGGTGCGACTTGCTGCAGAGTGCTTAATCGCCATGAATTCGGCAGCAAGGATCAGCGGCTGACTTGTCTTAAGATTACCTCTACTACAGCTGACTTGCTGTATAAGTATATTCAGGATAAAAAAATAGCCCCAGTCAATAACTAAAGCTAAAATTAAAATATTCTGGACAATAGTTGGCTATTTTCGGTAAGCCATTTACGGCACGGTTGGTAATCAGGCGAGAACAGGCTGACTTGCTGCCAGAACTTGGCTGAATGATTAGGCACCAGCATGTGGCACAGCTCATGAATAATCAGGTAATCAGCTACTGGTGGCGGAGCCATAATAATGCGCCAGTTATAATTTATATTACCTAAACTTGAACAACTGCCCCAGCGTGTTTTCTGATCCTTTATCGTTATGCGAGCCGGATGTACGCCAATTACGGTTGCCCAATGCCTTGTTTTCTCAAAAAACAATTTTCCTGCCTGGTCTATCAGCCAGGCTTTTATTATTCCTTTAGTTAAGAACGAAAGGTTAGTTCCGGAACCGTCAGGGGGCTGCCTCACAATAATTTCGCTGGTCGTTAATTCGATCTCAGGCTTGTTACTGCCTAATAAAATTTGCAGCGTGTACGGCTTACCCTGGTAAAGTAGTTGAGTGCCTGAGACCAAGTGCTGATTAATAGGAGAGGCTGCTAGTTGAGCAAACTTGCCGAAGCGGTTTGCTAGCCACCGTTTCTTAGTTGCTAAAATTTCCGTAATTTCGATATTGCTTAGTTTTGCCGGTGAGACGATTTCTAGGTCTGCAGCTGAGACAACTTTGATCTGAATCGTTTTCCGGCGTTTATCGAGTCTGAGTATGTAGTTAATGGCTTGCCCGTTAAATTTGATTGATGGCATACTTATTTCCTTTTAAAATTTATTGTTAGTTCATAACATATCTCTATATTTGCCAGCAGGCTTGATTATCCTTTTAGTAAAAACAAAATTTTTTAGGAAATAGCTACTTGACATTAATTTGCGTAAATGGTATCATAACTAATGTCCGAAACAGGATGTATACGAAAATGCCCGGGTGGCGGAATGGCAGACGCGGAAGACTCAAAATCTTTTGTTGGTAACAACGTGGGGGTTCAAGTCCCTTCCCGGGCACCAAGCCCATATAATCCGAACCAATCACGACAGTTATTTGCTGTTGGGGATGGGTTCGGATTATTGCTTTATTTCGACTATAATTTCTTTGAGTGCACGGGCTTTCCTTGTAAGCTGATAAAGAATTTGGAACGCAGCTATATAAAACGTTATGGCGTCAGCCTGATAGAGAATAGCCGTTCGGCAAAAGAGAACGGAATATCTAATTTTTTTGAGGCAGAACGCAGAAAGTGACATGTGCTGAATGTGGCGGCGCGTTTTCTCTGCATGACGGTGTTTGCAGCGAGTGCGGTATGGAGGTAAAAGTATATGAGAACCACCAATGAGTACGTTGCTATATATAAGGCTCAGTTACAAAAAGGCGATATCCAAATCGCATATGAACGATTGGTCAAGTATGTCATGGCGCTGAAAACTCACTTTTCAAGCGAGCTTTCAGATCAGTATAGTTTCGGGAACGTATCACCCGGATATATGGATTACACCTATTTTCCGTTTTTTAATGATTTTTTGCGTGGGAAGAAGTTGCGGTTCGGTATCGTACTCAATCATCAACAAATGCGTTTTGAGCTATGGCTGATGGGCCAAAATGCGGAAGTGCAAAAGAAATATTGGGATTTGCTGAAATCAACCGAACGGAATAAAGGGCGTGATGCCATGCCGAGGTATTCCGTCCTTGAAGCCGTTTTGGTGGAGGCCCCGGATTTTGATGATTTGGACGCTTTATCCGTATCAATTGAAAAGATGGCTGTTCGCATTGCAGAAGAAGTGATGAAGCATATCCCGAAATAATAGGTGCAGTTGCAAGGTCGGGCCTTTTCCCGCCGCCCAAGATTATATCCATAAAACAAAGCCCGTCAAGGCTGATATGAACGCGCTCTGCGCGGCCTTGACGGGCTTTGTTTTATGGATGCTTTGCAAGCAAGCGGGAAAAAGGAAGATATATGCTGTCCAGCATTCTTCTTTATCAGGATGGGGCTTTTCTGACACTGGAATTTTCTTCTGTCTGTTGCTGGGCTTCCTGCAAAATCGTAATAGCTCCCGTTATAGAACGAAAGAGCGCAATATACATTTCTTTATAGTCAGGCATATTTATCCCATCTTGCTCTAATTTTAGAGCAATTATATACCACGGTCAATACACGGATTAACTAAGACGCGGAGCGATTCCTGCGTCTTTTTGTTTTATCCGGTATAAGCTAATGGCTATCAGCAGTAAGTTAAGATCGGTACTTGGTTAGCTGAAAAACAAGAAATTAAGGATTTTTATCCAAAAATTGATTATCAGACAGTATATGATTGATAAAATAAAAATATACCGTCTTACTAAATTTGACCAAATTGTAAGTAAGGTGTAATATAATATAATGTTGAATCCTTATAAGATATAGGGGTGAATCTGCGTAAATGCGGAAGGGCTATTTTCCTTCTCTTTGATCCTAGCCGACAACTAACCTTGGAGACAACTGATAAGAGAGGTGTGATCTATTGAATAAAACTCTTTTAAGAACACTTTTTGTATTTGTCGTACTTGCTGCCTTTAGTGTGTCCGCAATCGGATTGGCTGCTGAGCAGCCTAAAGAATTAGCGGTCGGCGTTGGCGCACGGGGCGATGATGTGCGGATAGTACAAAAGTTGCTTGCTGATGGTGGGTTTTATGCTGGCGAGATTGATGGTATATTCGGTCCAATCACGGCAAAAGCGGTAAAGGAGTTTCAAGGCAGTAATGACCTAAAAGTGACAGGGATTGTTGATAATGAAACATTTACTTATATTGAACGTCATTCGGGCGAACCTAGCAGATACAACAGATCGCTTATTATGAGAGCTTCGGCCTATAGCGCCTATGACCCTGGAAATGGTAAATATACCAGTCGCGGTAATGTTTTGCGTAAAGGCTTGGTTGCGGTCGATCCTACGGTCATTCCGTTAGGAACACGGCTGTATATCAAGGGATATGGCTATGCAATTGCAGATGATGTCGGTAGTGCCATTAAAGGCCAACGAATTGACTTGGCTTTCAATAGCCGCCGAGAAGCGTTGAATTTTGGAGTTCAAAGAATAACAGTTTATATACTCGAGTAAAAAAATGGATTGCAGGCTTTTGAGCCTGTTCTTTTTTTGCCATTATGAATTATCCCGGAATATTAATTAGCCCCGAGTATTATACTACATTTAAGTCTTTTTGACATTATTAGAAGGTGCACGTACTTGCTGATAATGAGCAAAATGATGGAGGCTTATACCGATGTCCTGAGGTACAAGCTAACTAATCATCTGTACGGGGGCGTGTTAGATTGAATATATTCTCAGGTGAAATGCTGCCGCTGATACTGGCATTAATTTCTGGGGTGATAATGGCAATACAAGGGTCTGTTAATGCTTCGTTAAGCAAGACAATAGGATTGCTGGAGGCCACTCTTGTCGTTCAACTAACCGGTACCATCTTAGTCATGATATTGTTGTTTATGTTTAAAATGGGCAAAGGAAATTTCCTTGCCTGGCAGAATGCGCCATGGTATTCCTGGCTGGGAGGTGTTCTTTGCGTCGGTATCATCTATTTGGTAGCGGCCAGCATACCCCGTGTCGGAGTAGCCAATGCTACTACGGCCATTATCGTCGGACAGGTTTTAACGGCAATTATTATTGACCACTTTGGAGGATTTGGCCTTGAGCGGATGACTTGCAGCCCAACTCAGTTATTTGGCATGGTTTTACTAGCTATTGGCGCTAAATTATTATTAAAATAGCGCTTTTTTTATTTTTTTACAATTTAGGTGTTAACAAAAAAATATATATACGGTATACTTAGCATTAGGATTTTTTTGTATTATCGAAGAAACAGGAGGCAAGCATGGATTTTAACTTTACTTCCGATCAACTGGATCTGCAAAAAATGGTAAAAAATTTTGTTGCCAAACAAATCACACCTCATGCCTTGGAGATGGATAAAGAAGGTGTGGTTCCCCCTGAGTTGTGGAAGCAGCTTGATGAAGCCGGCCTACTTAATTTAACTGTTCCCGAAGAATATGACGGGCCTGGACTTGATGCGGTTTCAATTGCGCTTATATATGAAGAGTTGGGAAAAGGGTGCGCCGGTATCGCCACAACAACCGCTGCTAATGCGTTGGCTTCTTACCCGGTATTTTTGTTGGGGACAGATGCTCAAAAAAAGAAAATGTTTGATGTACTCAATGATGGTAAGTTAGCCGCATTTGCTCTTACCGAGCCGGGGGCCGGGTCAGATGCCGGCGCTGTTGCCACTACTGCCGTCAAAGACGGTGATGAGTATATTATTAATGGAACTAAATGCTTTATTACTAATGGCGGTATTGCTGAGATCTATATAATATTTGCCAATACCCGTAAGACTGCCGGTATCCGCGGCTTAACCGCCTTTATTGTCGACCGTAACACCCCTGGTTTTTCTGTCGGCAGAGAAGAAGAAAAGATGGGGATTAGAGCATCCAACACTTGCGGACTGGTTTTGGAAAATGTACGTGTATCGGAAACTAATCGGATTGGCCGTGAAGGCGAGGGCTTCAAAATTGCGATGAAAACACTCGATGCCGCCCGTCCGTTTGTGGGGGCCGTATCGGTTGGCTTAGCTCAGGCAGCATTTGAGCTTGCCGTTAAATATTCCAAAGAGCGTGTACAATTCGATAAACCAATTGCTTCATTTCAGCTCGTCCAAGCCATGTTGGCTGATATGGCGATGCAGGTAGAGGCTGCTCGGCTGCTGGTGTACAAAGCCTGCTGGCTGAAAGACCAAGGCGTTCCGTATACAAAAGAGTCGGCCATTGCCAAGTGCTTTGCCGCAGATACAGCTATGAAGGTAACGACTGACGCTGTGCAGGTATTGGGTGGTTACGGCTATTCCAAAGAATATCCGGCAGAGAAATATATGAGGGATGCTAAGATTATGCAAATTTACGAAGGGACTAACCAGATTCAACGCCTGGTAATCGCCAATAATATTCTGTACTAATTTTAAATAACTACTTGACTTCTTTAGTAAACCGAAATATAATAACATATGTGATAAGGGATTATAGCTCAGTTGGTTAGAGTACTACGTTGACATCGTAGGGGTCACTGGTTCGAGTCCAGTTAATCCCACCAGCAGTAAAAGAGTAGACCTACAGACATTTTCTGTAGGTCTTTTTGCGTAAAAGAAAACCACTTGCTATGCATGTGGCTCCAAAAAGCTTATAGCTATACGTCGAAAAAGAAGCCCTTTTGGTTAGAAAAATGCAGGTTTATTGACCGCATGACTCAGAACAAAGGAGGCATTCAGAATGGATACTGACAGTTTAGCACATAGTAATGGTGTTGCAAACACCACATAGTATTTACGCCGACCCTTCCTGCCTTTTTTACCAATGACGGCTATTCAACTTCTGCTTCTGAACTTGCTCTATGATATCCTTTGTATCGTACTGCCGTGGGATCATGTTGATCAGGAGGTATTTTCCTCTCCCAGGGAATGGTCCGGTAAAACGCTGGGACGATTTATGCGGTTTTTTGGTCCTATCAGCTCTATCTTTGATGGAATTACCTTCCTGTTTTTATACTTTGTCTTTTGCCCTGCTCTTACCGGCGGACTGCTCTATACGCAGTTAACCGACCAAACCCTGCAGTTTCAATATATCGCCTTTTTCCAGACCGGATGGTTTCTGGAATCCATGTGGACACAGGTTTTGATTATACACATGCTGCGAACGCAAAAAATACCCTTCCTGCAAAGCAGGCCCTCAATCCCGGTCATGCTGATTACGATTATCGGCATCCTGCTATTCACGGGACTTACCTTCACCTCTGTAATCAGTGTTTTGGGTTTAACGGTTCTCCCTCTGTGGTATTTTGGGTTCCTGCTTGTTGTTGTTGTCAGTTACATGTTGTTAACTACTTTATGGAAGCGAATCTACATTGCGAAATACGGTGAGCTAATTTGAGGAGGAATCACATTGAAGAAAAATGCAAGCTTTATCATGATGGATTCCTCTCTAGCTAAATACCTGTGTAATACCTTGAAGGATTTACATCCCAAATCCAGGTATTCCAATGAACTGCTCCAGGGATTAGCGGACTTGATGGAGGGTGAAGTGGTTACCCTCATGCTGGGGATGGCCGACCAGGGAGACCATTGCGTCAATGTCTTAGACGATGGCATTTATGTCGGTTCCCTGGAGATTCATCCCAAGCGCCGCAAAGTGCTGCATGACGGGATAGAGGTCAATTTGACACCTAAGGAATTTGACATTCTCTATTTTCTTGCGAAAAACAAAGGGGAGGTTTTTACCAAGGAACAAATTTACCAGGCGGTTTGGGCGGAAGATTATCTCGTGGCAGATAGTAATATTATGGCCTTTATCCGCAAGCTCCGCAAAAAGATTGAGCCAAACCCGGATGCGCCGGAATACATCCTTACCATTTGGGGAATTGGTTATAAGTTTACTGAATGATAATAGGAAAACGGATAGAGTTCGCTGTGGAAAAGCTGAAATCAATCCGTTTTTTCTTGCTGTTTAGCAAGAAAATCGCAAGAATTTAGCTATAGGATGTAGTGACGATTCTAGTCACTGACCACCACTTCAAGTGGTGGTTTGTTATAGCCCTGTAAGGGCTGACTACTTGCTACGCCTAAAAGGCGGGTATCGCAAGCACTGTTACCTGCAACCCCTTAAAGGGGTTCTTTA
>Ga0153941_1000067_pt1 | contig 59935 bp, 43 predicted proteins | sample TSNJ025MetaG_FD_104733 | JGI IMG/M metagenome (GOLD analysis project Ga0153941, IMG submission 104733) | Attine ant fungus gardens microbial communities from New Jersey, USA - TSNJ025 MetaG | ecosystem: Host-associated > Fungi > Mycelium > Unclassified | place: USA: New Jersey, Brendan T. Byrne...
CCAGTATGGCATTCGCGGCCTGTTCATCGGTGTCCCGACCGTCATCGGCGCCAATGGCATCGAGCGCGTCATCGAAGTGCAGCTCAACAATGAAGAACAGCAGATGTTCGACAAATCTGTCGCTTCGGTCAAAGGCCTTATCGAGGCATGCAAGGGTATCAATCCGGCCTTGAAATAACCTCTTCACAGAGCGCCAGCCGGACAGAACGACGAAAAGGGATATACCCAGATGAATATACATGAATATCAGGCAAAGGCTCTTTTGAAAGAGTTCGGAGTTCCGGTGTCTGCAGGGCGCGCGATTTTCTCCGCCAGCGAGGCTGCTGATGCTGCAAGGCAGCTCGGCGGCCCGCTCTGGGTCGTGAAGTCGCAGATCCACGCGGGTGGCCGCGGCAAGGGAAAGTTCAAGGAACCCGCCGCTGGTGAAAAGGGTGGCGTTCGCCTCGCCAAGTCGATTGAGGAAGTTGAGCTGTTCGCCAGCCAGATGCTCGGCAACACTTTGGTGACGATCCAGACGGGCCCGGCAGGCAAGCAGGTCAACCGTCTGTATATCGAAGATGGTTCCGATATCGCTGCCGAGTTTTATCTCTCGATGCTTGTCGATCGCGCGACGAGCCGGATTGCCTTTGTGGTGTCAACCGAAGGCGGTATGGATATTGAGGAAGTTGCTCATTCCACCCCCGAAAAGATCATTACCTTCTCGGTCGATCCGGCCACCGGCATATTGCCTCTGCACGGTCGGCGGATTGCTGGTGCGCTTGGGCTGAAGGGCGAACTCGCCAAACAGGCGGCCTCGCTGGCCTCGCAACTCTACAAGGCCTTCATCGCCAAGGATATGGAGATGCTGGAGATCAATCCGCTGATCGTCAGCAAGGACCAGAATCTGCGCTGCCTGGACGCCAAGATATCGTTCGATTCGAACGCCCTTTATCGCCACGCGGATATTCTGGCGTTGCGCGACTTGACCGAGGAAGATGCAAAGGAAATCGAGGCTTCGAAATACGACCTTGCCTACATCGCCCTTGATGGCAACATCGGCTGCATGGTCAACGGCGCCGGCCTTGCCATGGCGACGCTCGATATCATCAAGCTCTACGGTGAAGAGCCCGCTAACTTCCTTGATGTCGGTGGCGGCGCTTCCGAGGAAAAAGTGACCGCGGCGTTCAAGATCATCACGTCCGACCCCAATGTGAAGGGTATTCTGGTCAATATCTTCGGTGGCATCATGAAGTGCGATGTGATCGCACGTGGTGTGCTGGCGGCGGTGAAGGCAGTTGGCCTTCAGGTGCCGCTGGTGGTCCGCCTTGAAGGGACGAATGTCGAGGAAGGCAAGAAGATCATTAACGAATCCGGATTGAATGTCATTCCGGCTGATGATCTCGATGATGCGGCGCAAAAGATCGTCGCTGCCGTGCGCGGCTCAAAGTGAGGGTAGGCTGATGTCCATTCTGATAGATAAAAACACCAAGGTCATCTGCCAGGGCTTCACCGGCAAGAACGGCACGTTCCATTCCGAACAGGCGATCGGCTACGGCACCAAAATGGTTGGGGGTGTCTCTCCGGGCAAGGGCGGCACGCTCCATCTTGGCCTCCCGGTCTTCGAGAGCGTGTTCGAAGCGCGTGAGAAAACCGGCGCCGACGCTTCCGTCATTTATGTTCCGCCTGCGGGCGCTGCTGACGCGATCTGCGAGGCAATCGAGGCGGAAATTCCGCTGATCGTCTGCATCACCGAAGGCATCCCGGTCATCGACATGGTTCGGGTGAAGCGTGCTCTCTCGGGTTCCAGGTCACGATTGATCGGGCCAAACTGCCCCGGCGTCATGACCGCGGGCGAATGTAAGATCGGCATCATGCCCGGCAATATTTTCCGCCCCGGTTCGGTTGGTATTCTCTCACGTTCGGGGACACTGACCTATGAGGCCGTGTTCCAGACGACCATGGTCGGTCTTGGCCAGACGACGGCTGTAGGCATTGGCGGTGACCCGGTGAAGGGAACCGAATTCGTTGAGATTCTCGACATGTTCCTCTCCGATCCGAAGACCGAATCGATTGTCATGATCGGCGAAATTGGCGGATCAGCCGAAGAGGAAGCAGCCGAGTTCATTGCCAGCGAGGCGAAGAAGGGCCGCAAGAAGCCGATGGTCGGGTTCATTGCCGGGCGTACCGCTCCTCCAGGGCGGCGCATGGGGCATGCCGGTGCCATCATCTCCGGTGGCAAAGGCGGAGCCGAGGATAAGATCGCGGCGATGGAAGCAGCCGGAATCACGGTTTCACCGTCTCCGGCAAGAATTGGGAAAACTCTGGTAGAAGTGCTCAAAGGTTGATCCGCATCGTCGGGCAATCTTGCAGAAACAGTGTCGCGTCGGCGCCAGCCGGCCGACGACCATAAGCGAAGCACCGCCGGTTTCCGAGCCTGGGGAAGCGGGAGGAGAGTAAAAGATGTCACGCCAGAACGCGAATAATGCGTTTGCTCAAACGGCTTTTCTTTACGGGGCAAATGCGTCCTATCTTGAAGATGCCTATGCCCGTTATCAGAACGATCCGGCTTCGGTCGACGAGGAATGGCAGACATTCTTCAGGGCTTTGAAAGACGATGCCGGGCTGGCCGCAAAAAACGCTCAGGGTGCTTCATGGAAACAGGCCAACTGGCCGACAGCGGCGAATGGAGAGCTCGTTTCGGCTCTCGACGGCAACTGGCGCGAGGTAGAAAAGGCGGTTGGAGAAAAGATCAGGAGCAAGTCGTTCGAGAAAGGCGTCGATCTGACTGCATCGACCGTGCAGCAGGCAACCCTTGATTCCGTTCATGCCCTGATGATGATCCGCGCCTACCGCATGCGCGGACATCTCCATGCCAAGCTTGATCCGCTCAATCTCAAGGTGCCGGATGATGAGGCGGAACTGCATCCCTCCCATTACGGTTTCACGGAAGCCGACTATGATCGCAAGATTTTCCTCGACCGGGTGCTGGGGCTGCAATTCGGCACCATCCGCGACATCATAGCCATTCTGAACCGGACCTACTGCCAGACTCTGGCAGTCGAATTCATGCATATCTCCGATCCAATCGAGAAGGCCTGGATTCAGGAGCGTATCGAGGGGCCCGACAAGGAGATCGGCTTCACGGCAAATGGCAAGAAAGCCATTTTGAATAAACTGATCGAGGCTGAGGGTTTCGAGAAATTCATCGACATGAGGTACACCGGCACCAAGCGTTTCGGGCTCGACGGCGGTGAATCGATGATTCCGGCACTGGAGCAGATCATCAAGCGCGGCGGTGCGCTTGGCGTCAAGGAAATCGTCTTCGGCATGGCCCATCGCGGCCGTCTTAACGTGCTGGCGCAGGTGATGGGCAAGCCGCACCGCGCGATTTTCAATGAATTCAAGGGTGGTTCCTTCACCCCAGATGAAGTCGAAGGTTCGGGAGACGTCAAATACCATCTCGGCGCATCCAGCGACCGCTCATTCGATGATAATAATGTTCATCTGTCCCTGACAGCCAATCCGTCGCATCTCGAAATCGTTGACCCGGTCGTGCTCGGCAAGGTTCGCGCCAAGCAGGATCAGTATGGCTGCCAGCCGGATCAGCGCAATATCATCCTGCCGCTGCTGATCCATGGTGACGCCGCTTTTGCCGGTCAGGGCGTGGTCGCGGAATGTCTCGGCCTGTCGGGCCTGAGAGGGCACCGCACCGGTGGCTCGGTACATTTCATCATCAACAACCAGATCGGTTTTACCACCGATCCGCGTTTCTCGCGCTCTTCACCCTATCCGTCCGATGTAGCGAAGATGGTCGAGGCGCCGATTTTTCATGCCAACGGCGACGACCCGGAAGCGGCGACCTATGCTGCCAAGATAGCGATCGAATATCGCCAGCGCTTCCAGAAGCCTGTGGTGGTGGACATGTTCTGCTATCGCCGTTTCGGTCACAACGAAGGTGATGAGCCTGCCTTTACCCAACCGCTGATGTATCGCCAGATACGTTCGCACGCGACCACGCTCGAGCTTTACAGCAAGCGGTTGACCGATGAAGGGCTGGTGACCAGGGAAGAGGTCGAAGAGGCGAAAGAGCAGTTCCGCGCCAAGCTCGATATCGAGTTCGAGGCTGCCCAGACCTTCAAACCCAACAAGGCCGACTGGCTGGATGGTCGCTGGGCAGGCATGAAAGCCGTTCGTGAGGATGTCGACGATCCTCGCCGTGGCTTGACAGGCGTCAGCTCCGCTACCCTGCATGAAATCGGTCGCAAGATCACGGAAGTGCCGAAGGGCTTCAATGTCCACCGCACCATCAAGCGCTTTCTCGATAACCGCAGCAATATGCTGAAATCCGAGCAGGGTATCGACTGGGCGACGGCAGAATCACTCGCCTTTGGCTCCCTGATGCTGGACGGTTATTCAGTGCGACTGTCCGGTCAGGATGTCGAGCGTGGCACGTTCTCCCAGCGCCACAGTGTTCTGGTCGATCAGGAAAACGAGGATCGCTATACGCCCTTGAACCATATCAGCCCCGATCAGGCCCGCTTCGAGGTTATCAACTCGATGCTGTCGGAAGAGGCGGTGCTTGGTTTCGAGTATGGATATTCACTGGCCGAACCCAACGCCCTGGTCTGCTGGGAAGCGCAGTTCGGTGATTTTGCCAACGGCGCCCAGGTGGTGTTCGACCAGTTCATCTCCGCAGGTGAGCGCAAGTGGCTGCGCATGTCCGGATTGGTCTGTCTGCTGCCGCATGGTTATGAGGGGCAGGGCCCTGAGCATTCCTCGGCAAGGCTGGAACGTTATCTCCAGATGTGCGCCGAAGATAACATGCAGGTCGCCTATTGCTCGACGCCTGCCAGCTACTTCCACGTGCTGCGGCGTCAGATGAAACGCGATTTCCGCAAGCCGTTGATCCTGATGACGCCGAAATCCCTGCTCCGCCACAAGCGCTGCGTATCACCGCTCGCTGACTTTGCGGAAGGAACCTCTTTCCACCGGGTGCTGCGCGATGACGCGGAGACCGGTCGCGATTCCGTCAAGCTGGTTCGTGACGACAAGATCCGCCGTGTCGTGCTCTGTACCGGCAAGGTTTATTATGACCTGCTTGAGGATCGTGAGAAGCGCGGCATCAATGACGTCTATCTCCTGCGCGTCGAGCAGCTTTATCCGTTCCCGGTCAAATCGGTGACGGCAGCGCTGTCGCGCTTCAAGAAAGCCGACATGATCTGGTGTCAGGAGGAGCCGAAGAACATGGGCTCATGGTCGTTCGTCGAGCCTTATCTCGAATGGGCCATAAAGACCGCCGGCATGAAGATCGAGCGGCCCCGCTATATCGGACGTTCCGCCTCGGCGGCAACGGCGACGGGGTTGATGTCGAAGCATTTGAGCCAACTCAAGTCCTTCCTCGACGAGGTTTTTTCGGTTTGACATCCGACGGGTGCGATCACGCGCCGCTCTGCCGGGAAATAGCGGTTACATGAGCGGCGAAAAAGGTTTGAGGCGAGACACCGGTCAATACGACCGATCCCGCCTCGGCAAAACGAAATGCTTCGATACCTCATTCAACGGAGGCGAAGCGAGCGTTTCGGGTCCCTGCAAGGGGCTTCGAACTCCACGAGAAAACGCAGCAGGTAATCATGTCCATTGAAATTCGAGTGCCGACCCTGGGCGAATCCGTCAGCGAAGCCACCATCGGTAAATGGTTCAAGAAACCCGGCGACCCCGTGAAGGCCGACGAGCCGTTGCTTGAGCTTGAAACCGACAAGGTTACTCTGGAGGTCAATGCTCCCGGAAGCGGAGTTCTGGGTGACATTGTCGCAAAAGATGGCGAGACGGTCGAACCGGGCGCGTTGCTTGGCTCTGTGCTTCCCGGTGAGGGAGGAACGGCTCCGGCCCCGTCGGCATCGGCGCCCGCCGCAGCTTCCGCTTCCAGCCCTGCTCCAGTCCGCGCCTCGCCCGCAGCTCCGTCTGTCGGCGGGAAGTCCCATGGCCCGGCGGTAACCCGGCTGGCTGCGGAGAATGGCATCAACCCGGATGCGATGAGCGGTTCAGGCAAGGATGGCCGTGTTACCAAGGGTGACATACTTGCCTCGTTGACCGAGGGATTGTCTGCCCCGCAGATTCCCGTGCTGACTCCGGCGACACCGCCGTCACAATTGCGCATGCCTTCGATCCCGGATGACGCCGCGCGCGAAGAGCGCGTGCGCATGACCAAGTTGCGCCAGACCATCGCCCGGCGCCTCAAGGATGCCCAGAACGTTGCCGCTATGCTCACCACATTCAATGATGTGGACATGAGTGCGGTGATGGCGTTGCGGGCGCAGTACAAGGATGTCTTCGAGAAGAAGCATGGTAGCAAGCTTGGCTTCATGGGCCTGTTCGTGAAGGCCTGTGTGCAGGCACTCAAGGAGATTCCGGCAGTCAATGCCGAGATTGATGGGCAGGACATCGTCTATAAGAACTATTATCATCTAGGCATTGCGGTCGGCACCGAGAAGGGTCTCGTCGTACCGGTGGTGCGCGATGCCGACACCATGTCGGTTGCCCAGATCGAGCAGAAGATTTCTGATTTTGGCCGCCGTGCCCGCGATGGCGCGTTGAAAATCGACGAAATGCAGGGTGGTACCTTCACCATCACCAACGGTGGCATTTACGGTTCGCTGATGTCGACCCCCATCCTCAATGCGCCGCAATCGGGTATTCTCGGCATGCATCGCATCGAGGAGCGACCGGTGGTGCGAAACGGACAGATCGTCATTCGCCCGATGATGTACCTGGCGCTCTCCTACGATCACCGCATTGTTGATGGCAAGGAGGCCGTGACCTTCCTTGTGCGGGTCAAGGAGGCGCTCGAAGATCCGGCGCGGCTCGTCCTCGACCTCTGATTCTTCTGGCCGGGGAGGGCTCTCCCCGGTGTCTCTCATACGGAATTCCTTCAAGGACAACCAACAATGGCTTATGATCTCGTCGTCATCGGGACCGGCCCCGGCGGGTATGTTTGTGCAATTCGTGCAGCACAGCTCGGTTTGAAAACAGCTGTCGTGGAGAAGAGGAAAACCCACGGTGGAACCTGTCTCAATGTCGGCTGCATTCCGTCGAAGGCGCTGTTACACGTGTCCCATGCTTACGAAGAAGCTTCTGGAAGCTTTGCTGATTACGGCATCTCCACGGGCAAGCTGGCAATCGATGTCAAGAAGATGCAGGCCTTCAAGGCAGATGGCGTCGAAAGCAATGTCAAAGGCATCGAGTTCCTGCTGAAGAAAAACAAGATCGAAGCTTTCCACGGTGAAGCCCGGATCGCGGCTGCCGGCCATGTGGAGGTAAAGGGGGCTGACGGTTCAAATCAGATCATCGAGACCAGGAATATCGTGATCGCCACCGGCTCAGACGTCACGCGCCTGCCCGGCATCGAGATCGACGAGAAGGTGGTCGTTTCCTCGACCGGGGCTATCGATCTTGAGAGCGTTCCCAAACAGCTCGTGGTTATCGGTGCAGGTGTGATCGGCCTGGAAATAGGTTCCGTCTGGCGGCGGCTCGGTGCAAAGGTTACCGTCGTGGAGTTCCTGGACCGGGTGTTGCCGGGCATGGATGGCGAGATATCGAAGAACTTCCAGCGCATTTTGACCAAGCAGGGCATCGCCTTCAAGCTCTCGACCAAGGTGACCAAGATAGAAAAGAACGACAAAGGCGCAACCGTGACGATGGAGCCGGCTTCAGGCGGTGAGGCGAGCGCTCTTGATGCGGATGTCGTTCTGGTGGCCGTTGGCCGTGTTCCCTTCACGAAGGGGCTCGGGCTGGAACAGATAGGCGTGCAGAAGGATGAACGTGGACGTGTTCTGACCGATGCCCATTACTCGACTAACATTACCGGTATCTACGCCATCGGCGATGTGATTGCAGGGCCGATGCTGGCGCACAAGGCGGAGGACGAAGGTGTCGCGGTTGCGGAAATCATCGCTGGACGCCATGGCCACGTGAATTACGAGGTGATCCCGAACGTCGTCTATACCGCGCCGGAAGTCGCGTCCGTCGGCAAGACTGAGGAAGAGCTGAAGGCTGATGGCATCGCTTACAAGATCGGCAAGTTCCCCTTCACGGCCAATGGCCGCGCCAAGGTCAATCATGCGACGGAAGGTTTCGTCAAAATTCTCGCCGATGCCACCAGTGATCGTGTTCTCGGCGTTCATATCATCGGCGCCAATGCCGGGGACCTGATTCATGAAGTGGTGATGGCGATGGAGTTTGGTGCATCATCGGAAGATATCGCCCGCACCTGTCACGCTCACCCCACCATGGCCGAAGCGGTCAAGGAAGCGGCGCTGGCGGTGGAAAAGCGCACTATTCATATGTAAAACTAGCTTACGCTCTATCGCTTCCTCGCCGCCCTCGGATGCGTCGCATCAAAGACATTCATCAAGCGGGTGGCGTCAACCTTGGTGTAGAGCTGGGTTGTCGCGAGCGAGGCATGGCCGAGAAGTTCCTGGATACCGCGCAGATCGCCGCCACCTGAAAGAAGGTGCGTGGCGAAGGAATGGCGAAGCGCATGCGGTGTTGCGCTCTCCGGCAGGCCCAGAGCCCCACGCATGCGCTCCACGGCAAGCTGGATGATTCGCGGTGACAGAGGCCCGCCGCGCGCGCCGACGAAGAGGGGGCCATTGCCAGGCAGTTGATAGGGGCACTGCTTGAGGTATTCGGCAATGGCGACCTGAACAGCCGCGATGACCGGGACCGTGCGGATCTTCTCTCCCTTGCCGACAACGGTCACCGTATCGATGCCTTTTATCGGTGCGTCCTGCCTTTTGAGTTGCAAGGCTTCCGATATGCGAAGGCCCGCCCCGTAGAGAAGCCCGAGCACGGCGGCGTCGCGCATCAGAATCCACTGCTCGCGCTCTTCCCCGGCGCGGGTTTCTGCATCCGTCATCGCCTTGGCAGCGGTTGCGGCCAATGGGCGCGGCAGGTTTTGCGGTACTTTCGGGCTTGATATGGCGGAGAAGGCGGAAGCCATGCCGTGGCCCTCGCGCTCCAGAAACCGCGCAAAAGAGCGAAGTGCCGCCAGTTGCCGCATCAATGATCGGCTCTGGACGTCCGTCTTCCGGCGGCTGGCAAGAAAGGCCCGGATATCAAGCGGCTTCAGATCGACAAGGCTTCCGATATCGACTGGTGCGCCGAGATGGACATTCAGGAAAGAGAGAAACTGGCGCAAATCTCTGGCATAGGCCTCCACCGTTTTCGGGGACAGCCGCCGTTGTTTGGCAAGCCCCTGCAGCCATTCGAATGCAGCCTCCTGAATATCCGTTGCTCCGGGCATGAAAGAAGCGTTGCCGGAATCTGCGGGCCTGGATGTTTCGGCGCTTTCCCTCATGGTCTCGCAGTCCAGAATACGAGAGGAGAAAATGGTTCACGGCTTTTCATAAAAAACATGCTTTATCATAAAGATATGAAGCGTGATCTGGTGAAACAGCCTCATGCTTCATATCTGGTTCCTGTGCAAACGATTCGATCCGTCATCGACATCATGCACCGGTTTGGTTGAATAAGTCCTGATGAATTGTCGCATTGCCGATATCCTGATCCCGCTCGCCCTGGAAACTGCGTATAGCTACGCTGTACCGGATCACCTGAGCTTAAGGGAAGGCGACGTGGTTCTGGTGCCGCTTGGTGCGCGCGAGACTTTCGGGGTCGTCTGGGCCCTGCGCGAAGGTGCGAAGGGAAATCTTAAAACCATTGCGAAACGGGTTGAAGCGCCTGATTTTTCCTCTGATCTGCGTCGTTTCCTCGATTGGGTCTCCTGGTACACTCTGGCTCCGCGTGGTTCATGTCTGGCGCTGGCTTTGCGCCCGCCTGAAATCGACCGTGTCGATGCGGTGCGCCTTGGAGTGCGGCTTGTCGGCCCGCCGCCGCAGCGCATGACGGCAGCTCGTGCCCGTGTGATCAAGGCCGCAGAGGGCGGACTGGTCTACTCAAAGCGCGACTTGAGCGAACTGGCCGCTGTTTCGACCGGTGTTCTCGACGGATTGATCGATGAAGGCACGCTGGAAACCATCGCCATGCCGCTTCCTCCGGTCGCGGAAGAGCCGGACCCGAATTTTTCGACCACTATTTTGTCGCATGAGCAGAAAAGCGTTGCCGAAGATATAGCGGCGGGAGTTTCCACAGGAGGCGCGTCGGTTACGTTGCTCGAAGGCGTGACAGGTTCCGGCAAGACCGAGGTTTACTTCGAGGCGGTGGCTGCGGCTGTCGCAAAAGGCAAGCAGAGCTTGATTCTCCTGCCGGAAATTGCATTGACGGCACAGTTTCTGGATCGTTTTGCGGCTCGCTTCGGCGTTCGCCCTTCAACCTGGCATTCCGGCGTCGCGGGCCGACGTCGCGAGCGGCTTTATGCTGCGGTGGCTTCCGGTGAAGCCAAAGTGGTTGCGGGTGCGCGTTCAGCCCTGTTCCTACCCTATCGTGACCTCGGCCTGATCGTGGTCGATGAAGAGCATGAGACGGCTTACAAGCAGGAAGACGGCGTTCATTATCATGCCCGGGACATGGCAGTCGTCCGTGGTCGGATAGAAGGCTGCCCGGTCATTCTTGCATCCGCTACCCCCTCCCTGGAGACCCGGACCAATGTGGAACGCGGGCGCTATGGCAGGTTGCATCTGCCGGAGCGATTCGGTGGCAGATTGATGCCGAAGATTACACCTGTTGATCTGCGTCGTTCACCGCCACCGAAGGGGCGCTGGCTTTCCGAACCGCTGGTCTCGGCGATGAGGGAAACGCTGGAAAGCGGAGATCAGGTGCTGCTATTCCTGAACCGCCGTGGCTACGCGCCCCTGACATTATGTCGCTCGTGCGGCCACCGCTACGAATGTCCGAATTGCACTGCCTCACTGGTTGAGCACCGCTACCGTCGGGCGCTCGTGTGCCACCATTGCGGCCATGTCGAGCGACGCCCGGACAGTTGTATCGAGTGCGGCAGTATTAATTCGCTGGTCTCCTGCGGTCCCGGGGTGGAGCGAATTGCCGAGGAGGTCGCTGAACTGTTCCCCGATTGGCGGCGGATTGTCCTGTCCAGCGATATGCCCGGTGGTACGGAACGGATGCGTCAGGAACTGGAGGCGGTCGCCAAAGGTGAGTTCCCGGTGGTGATAGGCACGCAACTGGTCGCGAAGGGCCATAACTTTCCGTTGATGACACTCGTCGGGGTGGTCGATGCCGATATCGGGCTGACATCTGGCGATCCGCGGGCCTCGGAGCGAACCTTTCAGCTTTTGCAACAGGTTACCGGTCGTGCCGGGCGCGGTGAGAGGCCGGGAAGCGCGTTGCTTCAAACCTACCAGCCCGATCATCCGGTGATCGCTGCACTGATCTCCGGCGATGCCGAGCGTTTCTACGCAGAAGAAACCCGCGTGCGGGAGCTCGCCGGGCTGCCGCCTTTCGGGCGTCTCGCATCCCTGATCGTCACGGCGCGGGAACGGGAAGAGGCTGAGGCGCATGCCCGCCTGCTCGCACGCCATGCCGAGCCGCCTCCCGGTGTCACGGTGCTCGGTCCGGCCGAAGCACCTATCCTGCAACTGCGTGGACGCTATCGTTACCGCCTTCTCGTCAAGACGCTACGTGAAACAGCCATCCAGGATTATCTGCGCGGCTGGGTCGCCCGAACGCCGAAACCCCGTGGCAGCGTCCGCGTTGCAATCGATATCGATCCGCAAAGCTTCTTCTGATTCCGGCTCCGGAGAAGGGGCTTTTGAAGCTCGTAATTCCCACGGCTCATTGTCGCAGTGTAAAATGTGACTGGATTAACCGAAAGTTCAAACTGCACCCTCTGCCGGGCTCTTCGCCGCATTACTGAATGACTTGGCTGTTTAACCATGTGGAGGATGGTGATTTTTCACCCCGCCTATCGCCTTGCGCCACCTGCAATCCCATGCTAGGTCCAACACGCTTTCCAAGCAGGGTGCCGTTTCTGCGGCTTCGCCTAACCCTTATCATCCGTCGGGTTGTATCGTTCGCTTGGGCGATGACCTCAAGGATATGTAAGACTGTGAGAGATATGCCGGTGGCTCAACACGGTTCAGATACGGGATCCATCATTGCCAGCGCTGCAGGGCGTTATGCTCTGGCGCTTTTCGAGCTTGCGCAGGAAACGAAAGCGATCGACACGGTCGCAGCCGATCTTGCGCGTTTTGAGGGATTCATCAACGAGAGCACCGCACTGAAGCGGCTTGTCCGCAGTCCGGTTTTTACAGCCGAGAATCAGGAACGTGGTGTCGGAGCAGTTCTAGACAAGGCAGGAATTACCGGAGCAGCCGGCAATTTCATCCGTCTGGTGACACGCAACAGCCGCCTTTTCCTGTTGCCGGAAATGATCAGAATCTATCGCGATCTGGTTATGAGCGCGAAGGGCATCGTCCGGGCTGAGGTCGTAATGGCCGAGCAGCCGTCGGCTAAGATGCTCTCAGCCGTTCAAACCGCGCTGAAAGATACGGCGAAAGCCGAAATCGACGTCGATCTCAAGATCGACCCGAGCCTCATTGGTGGCCTTATCGTCAAGATGGGCAGCCGCATGGTGGACACTTCCGTCCGCACCAAACTCAATTCCATTCGTCTTGCGATGAAAGAGGTCCGCTGATGGACATTCGTGCCGCTGAAATCTCCTCGATCCTGAAAGAGCAGATCAAGAACTTCGGGGATGAAGCCGAAGTTAGCGAGGTCGGTCAGGTTCTCTCGATTGGTGACGGTATTGCCCGTTGCTATGGTCTCGACAAGGTCGAGGCCGGTGAAATGGTCGAATTCGAAAGTGGTGTGCGCGGCATGGCGCTCAACCTCGAACTCGACAATGTCGGTATCGTGGTGTTCGGCTCCGACCGTGATGTCCAGGAAGGCCAGACAGTTCGTCGTACCGGCACCATCGTGGACGTTCCTGTCGGCAAGGGCCTGCTTGGCCGCGTCGTGGATGCTCTCGGCAATCCGATTGACGGCAAGGGTCCCATTGAGGCAGCCGAGCGCCGTCGCGTCGATGTCAAAGCCCCCGGCATCATCCCGCGCAAGTCGGTGCATGAGCCGATGGCGACCGGTCTCAAGGCCATTGATGCCCTGATCCCGATCGGTCGTGGCCAGCGCGAATTGGTTATCGGTGACCGTCAGACCGGCAAGAGCGCCATCGTGCTCGATACCATTTTGAATCAGAAGGCTCTGAACCAGGGTAACGACGAGAGCAAGAAGCTCTATTGCGTCTATGTCGCCATCGGCCAGAAGCGCTCGACAGTTGCCCAGTTCGTGAAGGTTCTCGAAGAAAACGGCGCCCTCGAATATTCGATCATCGTTGCAGCAACCGCCTCCGATCCGGCCCCGATGCAGTACATCGCTCCGTTCGCTGGTTGCGCCATGGGCGAGTACTTCCGCGATAACGGCATGCATGCGGTTATCTTCTATGACGATCTGTCGAAGCAGGCCGTGTCCTATCGCCAGATGTCCCTGCTGCTGCGTCGTCCTCCGGGTCGCGAAGCCTATCCGGGCGATGTGTTCTATCTCCATTCCCGCCTGCTGGAACGCGCCGCGAAAATGAGCGAGGAATACAAGTCGGGTTCGTTGACTGCCCTGCCGGTGATCGAAACCCAGGCCAATGACGTGTCGGCCTACATCCCGACCAACGTGATTTCGATCACCGATGGCCAGATATTCCTTGAGACGGAACTGTTCTATCAGGGCATCCGCCCGGCCTTGAACGTCGGTCTCTCGGTGTCGCGCGTCGGCTCTTCCGCCCAGACCAAGGCGATGAAGAAGGTTGCCGGCAAGATCAAGGGTGAGTTGGCCCAGTATCGTGAAATGGCCGCCTTCGCCCAGTTCGGTTCCGATCTCGACGCCACGACCCAGCGCCTGCTGAACCGTGGCGCACGTCTGACCGAGCTTCTGAAGCAGCCGCAATTCTCGCCGCTGAAGATGGAAGAGCAGGTTTGTGTGATCTATGCCGGCATCAACGGCTATCTCGATCCGCTGCCGGTCGATAAGGTGCGGCCGTTCGAAGATGCCCTGCTTGCTGCATTGCGCAACAAGAATGCCGACATTCTCGACGCGATCCGCACATCCACCGATCTCTCGGACGAGACCGCTGGCAAGCTCAAGAAGGTGGTCGAGGACGTGGCGAAGTCCTTCGCCTGACGGATTTCGGCTTGAGACGTTGAGGAGCAGCGCGCAATGGCGAGCTTGAAAGACCTGCGAACCCGTATCGCTTCGGTCAAGGCGACGCAGAAAATCACCAAGGCCATGCAGATGGTCGCGGCGGCAAAGTTCCGTCGTGCCCAGAATGCAGCCGAGGCGGCTCGTCCTTATGCCGAGCGCATGGAGCAGGTGCTGGGTGATCTGGCCGGTGGCATCACCATCGGCCCCGATACGCCGCGGCTTCTGGCCGGTACCGGTTCCGACAAGACCCATCTCCTGATTGTCTGCACGGCCGAGCGTGGCCTTTGCGGCGCGTTCAACTCATCGATTTCCCGTCTGGCCCGTGACCATGCCAACAAGTTGCTGGCCGAAGGCAAGACTATCAAGTTCATGTTCGTCGGTCGCAAGGGCTTTGAAGCTCTCCGCCGTCAGTTCGGTGATTATGCCATCGGTGCACCGTTTGACCTACGTTCAGTGCGACAGGTCGCTTTTGAGAATGCCGAACCCATCGCCCGCAAGATTCTTGATCTGTTCGACGAAGGCGAGTTTGATGTCGCGACGCTATTCTACGCACGTTTTCGCAACGTGCTGGTTCAGATTCCGACAGCGCAACAGCTGATTCCGGCGGACGTGTCTGCCGCACGGGTGTCGGAAGAAGATATCCCCGGCAAACGCGAGCACGCCGCCGAGGCGATTTACGAATATGAGCCGAACGAGGCTGAAATTCTGAACGCCCTCCTGCCACGCAACATTGCCGTCCAGATTTTTAGGGCATTGCTTGAAAACGGAGCTTCCGAACAGGGCGCGCGCATGAGCGCCATGGATTCCGCAACACGCAACGCCGGCGAAATGATCAAGAAGCAGACGCTGATCTACAACAGGACGCGTCAGGCCAAGATCACCACTGAACTCGTTGAAATCATCTCGGGCGCCGAAGCGCTCTGAAACAAATCTCTAGAGGGACTATCCCATGGCCAAGAAAGCAACAGCCGTCGCAACGACAAAGGTAGGTCGCGTCACCCAGGTGATCGGCGCCGTCGTCGACGTCCAGTTCGACGGTCACTTGCCCGAGATTTTGAATGCGCTGGAAACCAGGAACCAGGGCAATCGCCTTGTTCTTGAAGTTTCCCAGCAACTCGGCGAAAGCACGGTGCGCTGCATCGCGATGGACGTGACCGAAGGTCTGGTTCGCGGACAGGAAGTCATCGATAGCGGTGAACCGATTTCGGTTCCGGTCGGCGAGGGAACGCTTGGCCGCATCATGAATGTCATCGGCGAGCCGGTTGACGAGCTTGGCCCGATCAAGGGCGAGACCATGCGCGCCATTCACCAGGAAGCGCCGAGCTATGCCGAACAATCGACCGAGGGTCAGATCCTCGTGACGGGCATCAAGGTCGTTGATCTGTTGGCGCCTTACGCCAAGGGCGGCAAGATCGGCCTGTTCGGCGGCGCCGGTGTTGGCAAGACCTTGCTGATCATGGAGTTGATCAACAATGTCGCCAAAGCCCATGGTGGTTACTCGGTGTTCGCCGGTGTCGGCGAGCGTACCCGCGAAGGTAACGATCTTTATTATGAGATGATCGAATCGAAGGTTAACCTCGATCCGAAAGAGAACAACGGCTCCACCGCCGGTTCCAAGTGTTCGCTGGTCTATGGCCAGATGAACGAGCCTCCGGGAGCACGTTCTCGCGTCGCGCTGACGGGCCTTACCGTCGCCGAGCATTTCCGCGATCAGGGCCAGGACGTTCTGTTCTTCATCGACAACATCTTCCGTTTCACGCAGGCTGGTTCCGAAGTGTCGGCTCTGCTTGGGCGTATTCCTTCAGCGGTCGGCTATCAGCCGACGCTTGCCACTGACATGGGTCAGTTGCAGGAGCGCATCACCACCACCACCAAGGGTTCGATCACCTCGGTGCAGGCAATTTATGTGCCTGCCGATGATCTCACCGATCCGGCTCCGGCAACTTCCTTCGCCCACCTCGACGCCACCACGGTGTTGTCGCGTGCGATTTCGGAAAAAGGAATTTACCCTGCGGTCGATCCGCTCGATTCCACCTCGCGCATGCTCGACCCGCGCGTTGTTGGCGAGGAGCATTATCAGGTTGCCCGCCAGGTGCAGGAAGTCCTGCAGCGCTACAAGGCATTGCAGGACATCATTGCCATTCTGGGCATGGACGAGCTGTCGGAAGAAGACAAGCTTGCCGTTGCCAGGGCGCGCCGTATCGAGCGCTTCCTGTCGCAGCCGTTCCACGTTGCGGAAGTCTTCACCGGGTCGCCGGGCAAGCTCGTATCGCTCGAAGACACGATCAAGAGCTTCAAGGGCCTGGTGAACGGCGATTACGATCATCTTCCGGAAGCCGCCTTCTACATGGTCGGCTCCATCGAGGAAGCCATCGAAAAGGCTCAGCGCCTCGCTGCCGAAGCGGCGTAACGCTGGTTTTTCCCTGCCGGAGACGGCAGGGGACACTTCGGTGACAGTCAGAACAAGGACAAGCGGGATATGGCCACGTTGAATTTCGAACTCGTCTCACCCGAGCGTGTGCTCTTTTCGGGCGAAGTCGATATGGTCGTGCTGCCCGCAACCGAGGGTGAAATAACCGTCCTTTTCGGACACGCCCCGACCATGACGGCATTGACCACCGGCTACCTGACCATGACTATCGCAGGCAAGGCCACCCGCATGCTGGTGCTTGGCGGCTTTGCCGATATCAATGCTGAAGGTTTGACGGTCCTGGCGCAGCGCGCCCTGAGGGATGAAGAACTGACAGCCGAAATATGGGAAGCGGAACTTGCCAATGCCCGCAAGGCGATTGTCGATGCGAAAGGCGATGATGCCAAGCTTGTGGCTGAAATGGCGCTAGCGAAGCTGGAAGAGGCCAGATCCGGGCCGAAGCACTGAGCTTTGGAACGCTGCTACCTGACGTTCTCAGCCGGGCACGAGCCCGGCTTTTTCATATCTTTTTTGCATCAGGAAGCGGATCGTCTTTACCACCTCACTGTGGCACCAAGTCTGCCGTTCCAGGCCTCGCGGCCCCTGTTGTCGATGGAGCGATTGTAGGCCCCGGTCGCGAACAGCGCTACGGTGTCATTGACCTGCCCGGATATGCCCGCGCCGATCTCTGCCCAGGTGCCGCCAAGAGAGGAGTTGATGGTCAAAGGATTTTCGCCGCCAAAGCCCGACACCGTGGTCGAGCTATCGCCCATGAACTCATGCCAGACGTTGGTCCGCAACCATGTCGTTACTATGCGTGGCTTCAATGTATCGGCCATGTTCCAGGTCTTGCTCAGCCGTATTCCAAGCCGCCCGCGCAGGGATTCCCCGTCCGACAGGCTGAAGCGGCCATAGGCATCCGCGACATCACCGAATGAGACATTCTGATAGGCGAGTTGTGCCTGGGGCTCAATGGTAAAGCCATAGCCGAGCTGAAAGGCATAACCGCTTTCCAGCGATGCTATGATGCCGAATCCATCTGGCTTGAACTGCTGGCCCTGGACCGAACGGGCATCGACCGAATACCAGGTGCCCTGAACCACAGCGTCGCTGTACCAACCCGCCGCAGCTTTATGGGTCCAGTAGGCGCCGATGGTGTAGGCATCCGTATCGATGGTTCCAGCCCTGCCGCCATAAGCGCCTTTCTCGTTGGCGTCGATCCGGCCGTAACCGGCATAAATCCCAAGCTTGTCGAGGGTGCCGTCTGCCTGTTCGCGACCGAAGACATCCAGTCCGGTCTGGATGCCGGCAAAGGTGTAGTCGTAATCCGGTCCGCGACGGGCAAAGTTGTCATTGTTGCGAAAACCGCGATCACCGATCAGCCGTCCCCAGGCGCCGGAGAACCACGGTGTCTGGCTGACAGTTGTTGTGGCTGGAACGCGCATGACTGTCTCGCGGCCATTCCTGCCACGCACCGTTCTTTCCTCATGAGTGGGCGCCAACGGTGCAATCCAAGTGTTACCAATCCGTTCGTGCAAGGTGCCGAGCATCGAGAAGCCATATTCCATAGCCACCGGAGTAATCGAGGCGATCAGGGGCACCTCGACCCGGTAGTCGGGGACTTCAGTGATCTCCGGCAGGCCGGTGTCGGGGTCGGTGATAACGATCTCCTCGCTGCTGCGCAGATACCAGTTGTCGCTGTTGCTCGCACCGCCGCGATAAAGGAGGTATTCGTAGGCACCTGCGGCAACGCGTTCACCGAGGCGGAACGCGCTGGCGGCAGTGGTTCCTCCATTGCTCGTTTCAATCACCAGAATGCCGTCGCCGGATGTCAGAGCGCCCGAGCCGCCGATGTTCCTGATAAGAAGACTGGACAGACCTGTGGCGGAGCCCGTTATCACCAGACGGTCGCTGGGCGATGCATCGCCATTCAGCACCGTGTTGAGAACCAGAGCACCGCCGTTGCCGACATAAGTCTGCACAGTGAGTAGCGTGCCTGGTGCGCCGCCGGTAACGATCTGTCCACCATTGAGTACGGTGGGAAGCGTCTGGTCGTATCCGGCGAGATCAAGAGTGCCATCCGTCCGAATGTCGTGTAGTGAGGCCTGGTTGAAGTTATCGACCATGCCGGCTCTCAAGGAGCCACCGTAAATGGTGGTTGCGCCCGTATAGGTGTTTGCGACCGACAACTCCGTCACGCCTGCAAGAATATCGACTGCACCCGCGCCGCTGATCGTCGGAGCGAAAGAGTAGCCGGATGATGTATGGTTGAAGACGACGCGGCCATCGCCCGCTCCGAACACGACCGATGATACAGTTGTACTGCCGGGGGCGGCAGGAATACTGCCCGTCGGCGCGCCGATATTCAGCTCACCGACTGAGCCTGCCTGACTGGCCACCAGAATACTGTTTGAACCCGCCGAGACCACGCCGCCATCCGCCAGCGTCAACGAGCCGAAACCTTCTTCTCCGACCGTGATTGTTGTTGCGCTTTGCAGGAGCGAGCCGGTACCGGTGACCGTCACTCTGCCGGCTGAAGGTGCCTCAAGGCCAAGAAGAAGAGAGCCGGTGTCCAGCAGGCCACTATCCACGATGGATATAATCCCGGGGCCGCCGAAGCCGAGAAATCCGCTGCCCACCTGCAAGGAAGTGGTATTCTGCCAGCGGGAGCCGCTTCCGGTGATCAGAACATTGCCAAGAGATCCGTCGAATTGACCGATGACACCCTGATTGCTCGAAACAAAACCACCATTGCTGACGGTAAAGTTGGTCTCGGTGGCGTCCCCGATGTAAAGCGGGCCTGGCGTCGTCAGTGTCGAACCTGCACCGGTAACAAGAACGGTATTGGCGCTTGGGTCGCCACCAGACGTGCGTATGATCTGCGTAGCGGAAACATAACCTCCATTCGCGATTATCAGAGTACCGCCGGAATCGACATCGAGAGTGCCACCTGACAATATCCATTGAGAACCGGGTCCCGTCACCAAGGCGCTGCCGCCATTGATGTAGCTGCTGTAACTCGTTATTACCCCGCCGTTTTCTATCGTTATTGAGCTGTCCGCGTTCATGGTTACGGAACTGCCGAACAGCGAAAGATTCATTCCGCTGCCGATCACCGGTGTAAAAGGATTCCCTGGTTCCAAAATGATGTTATTGCCTGCTACGGGAATTGTACCTTCCACCCAGTTATCGGGATCGAGCCAGTTTGTTGATACGCTGCCATTCCAGGTGATGGCCTTCGCAGGGTTCATGAATGTCGAGGCGGCCAACATGGCAAGCGCGCCGCACAGAATGCCTGACCGTACAAGCCTGTGATGAGTTGTACGGGCTGATTTCTCTAAAGAACACGTATGGGACATTTCCGCTTCTTATCTCTATGACGTCAGATGAGGATGCATGGTGATCCTCGAACGGATCGGCTATGTAAGATTGAATATATTATAGTTAAAATAAATTAAATTATATATATGAAAATATATTAAATACGATAAAAATTTCCATGTACTTAGTAATTTGCAGAGTTTGGAGTTTCGTCAGGTAAGTGTCAGCATTGATTCCATTCAGTCGGAAAGCTGCCACTTGGTCGTTCCAAGACGTTCCGACCTCTATATGGTCGCTTCCGGTATGAATTCCATTCGTTACAGACAAACGGACACGTTTCCGTGCGAGGCCTTGCTTTGGCCATGACAAGCCCGTATCAACCGGGTTCCCGAAGTCTTAGAATTTCTCAAACGTGCAAATCTCCTCCCTGTCCATGCCTGCATTGCGGCCACCGCAGAAACTGTTTTCCTACCGCCATTATTGGGCGGAGAGGTTCGGCACGGCGCCGTTCCTGCCGATGTCGCGCGAGGAGATGAGCGCGCTTGGATGGGATAGCTGTGACATCATTGTCGTCACGGGTGATGCTTATGTCGATCATCCGAGTTTCGGCATGGCGATCATCGGGCGGCTTCTCGAGGCGCAGGGGTTTCGGGTCGGCATCATTGCTCAGCCGGATTGGCGCAGTGCCGATACCTTCAAGGTTTTGGGCAAACCGAACCTGTTCTTCGGCATTGCCGCCGGCAATATGGATTCGATGGTCAATCGCTATACATCGGATCGCAAGCTGCGTCACAACGATGCCTATACGCCAAATAATGAGGGCGGCAGGCGCCCCGATCGGGCGACCATCGTCTACAGCCAGCGTGTCCGCGAAGCTTACAGTGATGTGCCGGTGGTGCTTGGTGGCATCGAGGCATCCTTGCGACGAACCGCCCATTACGATTACTGGTCGGACAAGGTCCGGCGTTCGATACTGGTCGATTCCAAAGCCGATATCCTGACTTACGGTAATGCCGAGCGCGCCATCGTCGAAATAGCCCATCGCGCTTCCCGCGGCGAACCGGTGCGGGACATGCGCGATATTCGAGGTACGGCGTTCATGCGCCAGGTGCGCGAACCGCTGCCGGACACATGGCTTGAGCTCGACTCCAGCTCAGCCGAACCGGCTTCGACACGACATGAACGTGATCTCACGGTTATTCGCATGCCGTCATTCGATGAGGTCGCGGAAGACAAGATACTCTATGCCCATGCCTCAAGGCTCGTGCATCTCGAAACCAACCCGGGCAATGCCCGGGCATTGGTGCAGCGCCATGCAGACCGCGACGTCTGGTTGAATCCGCCGCCGGTGCCTTTGACCACGGAAGAAATCGATGGCGTCTTCGCGCTGCCTTTCGCACGCAGGCCGCATCCCGGCTATGGCGATGCCCGTCTTCCCGCTTATGAAATGATCCGCTTTTCGGTCAACATCATGCGTGGCTGTTTCGGTGGCTGCACATTCTGCTCAATCACCGAACACGAGGGTCGGGTTATTCAGAGCCGGTCCGAACAATCGATCGTCGATGAGATTGAGGCCATCCGCGACAAGACACCGGGCTTTACCGGCACCATTTCCGATCTCGGTGGCCCGACTGCCAACATGTATCGTCTTGCCTGCCGCTCGAAGGACATTCAGAAGTACTGTCGTAAGCCCTCATGTGTTTATCCCGACATCTGCCCGCAACTGGACACGGATCATTCGCCGCTGACGCGCCTTTACAAGCGTGCGCGGGAGTTGCCCGGTATCAAGAAAATCCTGATTGCGTCCGGTCTGCGTTATGACCTCGCGGTACGTGACCCGGCCTATGTCAAGGAGCTGGTCAGCCACCATGTCGGCGGTTATCTGAAAATAGCACCGGAACATACCGAACCAGGCCCGCTCTCGAAAATGATGAAGCCGGGTATCGGCACCTTTGACCGTTTCAAAGCCCTGTTCGACAAGGCATCGAAAGAGGCGGGCAAGGAGCAGTATCTGATCCCTTATTTTATCGCGGCGCATCCCGGCACCACCGATGAGGACATGCTCAATCTCGCTCTCTGGCTGAAACGCAACGGTTTCCGTGCCGATCAGGTTCAGGCCTTCCTGCCAAGCCCTATGGCCAGCGCCAGCACCATGTATCACACCGGCAAGAACCTGCTGAAAAGCGTCATCAACAATGGCGGCGAGGTAGTGTTCTCGGCCAGGGGGCTCAAGCAGCGCCAGCTACACAAGGCCTTCCTCCGTTACCACGACGCCGAGAACTGGCCGCTGCTCCGCCAGACCCTTGTTGCGATGGGCCGTGAGGAACTGATCGGCAACGGCAAGCATCATCTCGTCCCCTCCTGGCAACCTGCGGGCACCGGCAATGCGGGAGGAGAAGGCAAGCGCCTCGGTCGCAAGCACGGCCAGCAGCGTTTCCTCACCCAGCACACCGGCTTGCCGCCGAGGGATGAGGGCGAGAGGAAACCGAAACCTTCAGGCAGGCGCGGAAGACGTTAGCATCCTGGAGAAAGGGTCGATTCTCTGCCTCATTCCTCCATGGCGATCAGAGCAGCGTTGCCGCCTGCCGCGGCGGTGTTGATGCTGATGGTCTGCTCGGTCGCGAAGCGCGTCAGATAGTGCGGCCCGCCTGCTTTCGGCCCGGTGCCGGAAAGGCCGCAGCCGCCGAAGGGCTGAACGCCGACAACGGCGCCTATCATGTTGCGATTGACATAGACATTGCCGATGGGGAGCTGCTTCACGACCTTGCGCACGAAGGAATCAATCCGGGAATGAATGCCGAGCGTCAGGCCGTAGCGGCTGCTGGCGATGTCTGCCAATAATGATTCCAACTGATCGCGCGGGTAACGCACCACGTGCAGCACTGGTCCGAAAACTTCGCGGTCCAGTTCTGTGGCGCGCTTCAACTCGATGATGTGGGGCGCAACATAAAAACCCGATTCCGGTGCTGTTCCTGCATAGCGGAGTTTGGCGTTTCCTGCCGCTGCGGAGATATACGAATCAAGCCGTTGCTTGGCCTCGTCATCGATCACCGGACCTATCTGGGTCGCGAAGTCGCGAGGGTCGCCTATGGTCAGTTCCTGCGCCGCTCCTGTGATCAGGTCTATCACCCGATCGGCGACGTCGTCCTGGATGCAAAGCAGTCTCAAGGCCGAACAACGTTGACCGGCAGAGCGGAACGCCGAGGTGATGACGTCATCGCAGACCTGTTCCGGCAGGGCTGTGGCGTCCACGATCATGGCGTTGATGCCGCCGGTCTCGGCGATCAGCGGCACAATCGGGCCGTCCTTTGCCGCAAGTACCCGGCTGATGGAACGGGCGACCTCGGTTGAGCCCGTGAAAACGACACCATCGATATTCTGATCCGCGACCAGCGCCGCGCCGATAGCTCCATCGCCGAGAACGAGCTGGAGTGCCGTTGCGGGAATACCGGCCTCGTGGAGTAGGCGAACCGCCTCGTATGCGATCAACGGCGTCTGCTCTGCCGGTTTGGCGACGACGGCATTGCCGGCGGCAAGTGCAGCGGAAACCTGGCCGATGAAAATTGCCAGCGGGAAGTTCCAGGGCGAGATTGCAACAAAGACGCCGCGTGACCTCAGGATGAGTTTGTTTCTCTCCCCTGTCGGCCCAGGCAGTTCATCAGGCGATGAAAACAGATCTTCCGCGCCGAGAGCGTAATAACGCAGGAAATCAACGGCTTCGCGAATTTCTGCCAGCGCATCGTCAATCGTCTTGCCGCCCTCTGCCTGGAGCAGATGAAGGAAATAGGAACGGCGCTCCTCAATGAGATCCGAGGCCTTGCGCAAAGCGGCAGAGCGTTTCTCTGCCGGTGTCCGGCTCCAAGACAGGTAACCTTTCCGCGCGGCGTCAACGGCGGCAGCCGCACCCGCCAGGTTTGTCTCGACAATCTCGCCGTTCGGGCTTACCCCATCAATGGGGCTGACGAGTGTGCGGGTATTTTCCTTGTTGCCTGCCTCCTTACCATCGATCAACGATGTTGCGCGAAACGTCAGGCTCGCACTATTGACGATCTGGTTGAAAAGCATTTCGCGGGATCTGCGGCAGCCCAGCTCGAAACCCAGAGAATTGACGCGGTCGGGGCCGAAAAGGTCCAGCGGGCGCGGCAATTTCGGGTGCCTTGCCGCCTCGGCCTTGCCGACCACATCCTCGGGACGGACGATGAGTTTTTCTGCCGAAATATCCTTGTCCGCCGCCACTGACACGAATGATGAGTTGGCACCGTTCTCAAGCAGGCGCCGCACCAGATAAGCCAGCAGATCGCGGTGGTTGCCGACCGGCGCGTAAACACGGCATGCCAGTTCGGGTTTCATCGCCAGGAGGCGGCGATAAAGAGCATCGCCCATCCCGTGCAGTCGCTGGAATTCATATCCTGTCGTATCTCCCGCCAGGGCCAGAACAGTCGCGACCGTCAAGGCATTGTGGGTGGCGAATTGCGGGTAGATCAACGGTCGCAGATCTAGGAGTTTCTGGGCGCAATGCTGATAATTGAGATCGGTGACGGCCTTGCGGGTGAAGACCGGATAATCCCGCAGGCCCCGTTCCTGTGCCCGCTTTATCTCGGTGTCCCAGTAAGCTCCCTTCACGAGGCGAACCATCATGGGGCGATCATAACGGTTCGCGAGGTCGGCGACGAAATCGATCACCTCTTCGGCGCGCTTCTGATAGGCCTGAACCGCAAGCCCGAAGCCGTGCCATCCATCGAGCGCGGAATCGGCGGCAACCCGCGCGATCAGGTCGAGGGACAGTTCCAGCCTATCCGCTTCCTCGGCGTCGATGGTAAAGTTGAGGTTATAGGCTTTTGCCTGCCTTGCCAGGGCGGTGACGCTTGGCACAAGCTCCGTCAGAATACGCTTTTCACTGGTTGCCTCAAAGCGGGGGTGGAGGCCGGAAAGCTTGACGGAAATACCGGGCCTGTTCGGCAGGTCCTTGTTTCCGGCGCTTCTGCCGATTGTCTCGATGGCGTTGGAATAGGCGTTGAAATACCGCTCGGCATCGGCTGCGGTACGGGCTCCTTCGCCGAGCATATCGAAGGAATAACGGAACATCTTCTCCGATGCTCCCTGTCCTCGTTTTATGGCTTCCTCAATGGTCTGGCCAAGAACGAAATGACTGCCCATAAGCTTCATCGCCTGACGAACGGCGGTGCGTACGGTCGGCATGCCGATCCGCTTGGTCAACTGGCTTAGTATGCCTTCCGGTGTTTCATTCGGCTGGACGATCTTGGACGTGATGCCCAGGGCCCAGGCCGATGCCGAAATCAGAAACGCACTCGATTTCTGTTCATGCCCGACAAAGTCTGCCTGACGAATCTTGTCTTCTATCAGGCGATCCGCAGTTTTGGCGTCCGGAATGCGTAGCAGCGCCTCCGCCAGGACCATCAGCGCGAGGCCTTCCTTGGTAGACAGCGAATATTCGTGAAGCATCTCCTCGACCCCGCCGACACGTCCGGTCTGGGTGCGAATGGCCTTGATCAGTTCGCCTGCTATTTCGGAGATACGCTGCTCCTGCTCCGGCAAGAGCGGGGCGTCTGCCAGAAGCGGGCGAACGAGGGCCACGTCATCTGGGGCATAAGGCGGCGCGAAAATTGGAAATCCGGTATCGGTCATGATCAAAAACACCCTCCGGTCACGGAGTGAAACAGAGTTGATTGAGGAGAAATTTGCAGCTGCCCGGTAACGTCAGTCGTTACCCCATCAGTTGAAAGAGGATGCATCAGGATCGTAAAATAGCTGAAATAGAACTTACTCGCCGATGCATACTCAGTTCTCCCGGAGCAGGAATAGTTATGTCTTTATAGCAGCAATCTGCGCGGGGATCGATAGATGGAAAGTTAGGTATTGTGGCGTCGCTCGGACGGTGTGATGTGGCCCAGAGCGTTTTGCGTTCAATATGAATCGCTGCAATGCTCCAGCTTATTGTTAAGACGCATTTTCTTATCGTTTAGTCGATACCGATTAAACTGAAAAGACTCTAGTTATCAATGGCCAGTCTGGCGCCAATTGCTACCAGAAGCCCGCCCATGACGGCATCGAATGGGCGGCGCAGTTTCAGATAGATATTGCGAATTCTCCCCATTGAGAACAGCAGCGCAAGCGTACAGAACCAGCCGCAGGCGACGATGCCGACAATGGCGAGGGTGACGCCATGGACCCATAACGGCGCATGGATAGGCAGAACCGTGACGAACAGACTTCCGAAGAAAGCTGCGGATTTCGGGTTGGTCATCCCGACGAGGAATCCCCGCCGCAAAGCCCGTGGCATGGTGCGGACAGGAGCCGCCGATATTGCAAGTTCTGTGGCGGATAGCCTTAATCCGATCAGCATCCTGATACCGAGGTAGATCAGATAGGCCGCTCCGAGATAACGGATCACCTCGTAGAGCCAGGACAGGCGTGACAAAATCATGCCGAGGCCGAATATGGCAAGCGTGGCCCAGATAAGACAGGCGACGGTAACGCCGATTGCCGCGCCGATGCCGGCCTTTCGGTCGGAAAGCGATTGCGAGGTCACGGCGATGAAATCCGGGCCGGGGCTGATGCATGCGAGGAGCATGACGCTGGCGAGAGTGGCAAGTTGTGGCATAAATTCCATTTGCGCCGGTCTCCCCGTATGTGATTCTCCGGCAGATGAATCACATGAACGTACAAGGCTGTTGATTTTGCTTCATCGACGCAATGACAAGGGATTATCCGTCAAGGCTGCTGCGTCTGGTTGATCGATCATTGGAACTCCGAGAAAGGCATTCCATAGCGCGTCTATGACGGGGCGCTCGATATCCTTGACGATGAAGACGATACGGCTTCGATGATCATCGCTCGGCCAGCCGGGAAGGATCGCGGGAACGTGGATGACATGCTGGACGCCATGAATCACCAGTGGTTGATCGGGATGTTCCGCCAGCGCGATGATACCCTTGACCCGCAGGAGATTGGGGCCCTGGGTTGCGCGTAGCAAATCAAGGAACATATCGAGAGAGCTTTCACGGATCGGTTGTTCGCTCGTCAGGCAGAATGCGTGAATGTGGGCGTCGTGTCGATTGACGTCGTGCTCATGGTGACGGTGTGCGTGAGGGTGATGCTCACAACCGCAATCGCAGTCCCCGCCGTGATCGTGGGCATGTTCCGCCTTTGATACTTCCTCAGCCTGAAGCCATTGTCTTACATCGGCAATCTTGCCGTCCATGTCGAACAGGCCACCGCCGATCAGACGGTCAACGGCAACCTTGCCATCGATGGCTTCAATGATCATGGCACCGGGATTGATACCCTTGAGGCGACGATGCAGGGAAGAAAGAGTCCCTTCAGCGGGGACAAGGTCAGTCTTTGTCAGCACCAGCCTGTCGGCAACGGCCGCCTGGCGCAGAGCTTCCGGGTGCGCATCGAGGCTGGCGTCGCCGTTCACCGCATCGACAACCGTGATGACTTCCGCAATCGCATAACGTTTTGACAGATACGGATGATACAAAACGGCGTGGAGGATGGGGGCAGGGTCTGCAAGCCCGGTGGTTTCGATCACGACACGTTTGAACGGCAATATGCGGTTATTGTCGCGCTTGCGCAGCAAATCTTCGAGGGTATTGATCAGATCGCCCCGAATGGTGCAGCACAGGCATCCTGCCGAAAGCAGAATCATGCCATCCTCGACCTTCTCGACCAGAAGGTGATCAAGGCCGATTTCTCCGAACTCATTCATCACAACCACGGTGTCCGCCATCGCCGGATCACGCAGAAGGTGATTGAGCAGTGTGGTTTTGCCAGCACCTAGGAAGCCGGTGAGAATTGAAAGCGGGATAGGCGCGGGAGCGCCTGCGCCAGCCGGGGAAACCTGATCGATCATGAAAACACCGCTATTCGCAAAAAATTGCGTTACTCTGAAACTCAAAAGACGTCTCGTTCCAGATATGCACCGGGACGAGGGAATTCCAAACACTCTATTCTGTAGAAATGATTGGTGCGGGCGCAACAAGCTTGACAGGCCTGGATGGAGGCTTCGCCGTGGAAGCTTTCTTGCCGCTCGTGCCGGTCACCGGCTTGACGCTGGTAGACATTTTGGCCCCGGGCTTGATTTTCTGGTCAGAGTTTATCGCGGCTTTAGGCAGAGATGAGGGCGCTTTTGCAGTTGCGGCCTTGCCCTTAAGCGGCTTTGTCTTTGGCGTGTCAGCAGCGATTGCCTGTTCGCGGCTGGCAGGCGGGGTGAGGCCGGTCCATACGAGTTCGGGCTGGGTCTTGGCCCTGGGGCCGAGGGTCGCGCGCGGTGCAGCATTGCCATCGGAAAATGCAAGGGCGCTGGAGCCGAAAAATGTCGCCAGGTTAGTGTCGGAGTTACCGTTGGTGGTAACCGCGCCATCCTCGTCTTCCGCAAGCGGACCGCGCTTTTCGCAGATGAGCGACCGAAGATTGGGAGGTGTCACCGTATTGGAAGAGGGAAGAGATTCGAGAGACGGGCTCAGGAAGCTCGTGGTCGAAAATCCCCTGTCGAATAGATTTGCCGCGAGCAGGGTGCGCTCATTGGCCGAGTGCGCACCGAGAATCACCGTCAACAATTGCTTGTTGCCGCGTGTCGCGGTTGCGACCACATTGAAACCTGATGCACAGATGAAACCGGTTTTCATGCCGTCGGCACCGGGGTAACGCCCGATCAATCCGTTGGTGTTATGCATGACGCGCCGTCCGAGCTGGATAGCGCCGATATGAAACAGGCTGTTCTGCTCCGGATATTGCAAAATCAAGGCACGACCGAGTATCGCCATGTCGCGTGCCGAAGTCTGCTGCCGCTCGTCTGGAAGTCCGTGGGGATTGACGAAGCGCGTATTGATCATGCCGAGTTGCTGCGCCGTGCGGTTCATCATCGCGACGAAATTGTCGGTTGAACCGCCGATTCCCTCTGCAATCGTGTTGGCGATATCATTGGCCGATTTGACCATGATGATCTTGAGAGCGTTGTCGAGACGCACCTGCGTTCCCGGCTTGAACCCTATCTTCGATGGAGGCAACGACGCCGAGGCCTGCGAGACCGTCAGGAGAGTATCCATCTTGACGCGACCGCTCTGCACAGCCTGCAAGGCAACATATGTCGTCATCAATTTCGTTATTGAAGCGGGGTACCAGGGGTCGGTGGCGCGATCAGAGAACAACACCTTTCCACTATCGACATCGATAACGATGACAGGGTTGGAGGCGTTTGCAGTCGAACCGCCAGCCATGAGGGCGGGAAAAACCAGGGCGGCAACCAGAACGATTGCCGTGCGTAGGGCCGAACGCTTTAGCATATGGGACAACTCTGTTCCTTTCGCCGTATTGGCGACGACATCCATAGCCACTATGGGCGGATCCCAGCCAAACTAAATCTTACTCTCGCAGACGGCTCTTGCCTAGATCGCAGTTCAAAAGCGAAACCATCAACATCTGAAGCCGATGATCAATCGTAACGCTCTTTCATTAACGGATGATGCATCGGAAAAACGACTCGAAGGCACTCTCTTCGCGGCAATCCGTGGCGATAAAGTGACAATAGAACACTTTTCTGCCGCAACCATGAATTCATATCCTGTCAAAATCATCCCGGATGACAGGGGAGCGAACCTCGCTTCCAAAGAGATCAAATCTCGCCTGGAGCCTTTGCCTGGATGGCCAGGGCATGCAGGGTGCGCTTGAACGCTCCGGCCAATGCTTCGTTGATCATGCGGTGGCGGTCGATGCGGCTCTTGCCTTCGAAGGCGGATGACACGATCTCTATGCGGTAATGTGTTTCGCCGCCTTCGCGTGAGCCGCTATGACCTTCATGGCGTTGTGATTCGTCTATGACCGCGAGACTTGTCGGAGAGAAATGCTCGATCAGAACCTCCGACATCCAATCCTTGAGGGAACTGTTTTTCTCCGAAACCACCATGGTTCTCCTTCGTTGTCGTATTGTTTTATCGAAAAGGGGTACCGGTTTTCCATCCGATGCTCTAGATGTTTCTGAAATAGGGTGTCGATTTCGGAATGCATATTTTTTCCTTGGCCTGCACCCGCCAAATGAGCATAATTGTAAGGTTATGAATTTCAATTCTCCACTTTTTGATCGTATCAGGATCAAGCCGACCTGTGACGCACCGCGTCAAAAAAGTTCGCAACCCGCATGCGAGCATCCCGGATGCACGGCACCAGGCCTTCATCGCGCGCCGAAGGGGCGGGGCCACGAGGGTGAGTACTGGCGGTTCTGCATGCCGCATGTTCGTGAATATAACGCCACCTATAACTATTTTGACGGAATGACGGATGCCGCGGTTCAGGCATTTCAGAAGGATTCTGTTGTGGGCCATCGCCCGACATGGTCGATGGGCGTGCAGAAGAACAAGCGTCCGAATGGTCAGAGCGAAGGAAACCCCACCAGAGACTGGGAATATTTCGACCCGTTGGGTGTCATGCACGGTGAGCGGTTCACGGACGCCAAGCCAAAACGCGCCGAACCGCGCAAGCCCCGATTTTCAGCTCCGGTACGCAGAGCTCTCGATGTGCTTGATCTCGATGAGACCGCCGATGCGGCTGCGATCAAGGCAAAATACAAGATGCTGGTGAAACGCTTCCATCCGGACGCACATGGTGGAGATCGATCGTTCGAGGAAAGATTGCGTGACATCATCAGAGCACACGATATTCTCAAGACCGCCGGATTATGCTGACCTCAAGATCAGATATTTCATGGCGGCGATGGGCACGAAACACCTACCCAAGATTAATATTCACCTTGCGCGAAATTGCGCATAACGTCTTCCAGGGATATGAACGAGTTTGGTGGAGCATTCATTTCCTCCGCCGCCCGGAGAATGTGCCCGGGGCATTGTGATTGAGAGGGGTTTTTTATGTTGACCATTCCCGAAAAGGTCGCGGGCTTGCCAGATACCACTGTCTCCGTGCGACAGATTTTCGGCTTCGATTCCGATCTGGTGGTGCCGGCATATTCCGAAGAGACGGAACATGTTCCCGATCTCGACCCGGATTACCTTTTCGACCGCGAAACCACTCTCGCCATTCTCGCCGGGTTCGCCCACAATCGGCGCGTGATGGTGACCGGCTACCATGGCACGGGAAAATCAACGCATATCGAACAGGTCGCAGCCCGCCTGAACTGGCCCTGCGTGCGGATCAACCTGGACAGCCATGTGTCGCGGATCGATCTGGTCGGCAAGGACGCCATTGTTTTGCAGGATGGCAAGCAGATCACGGAATTCAAGGATGGCATTCTGCCCTGGGCCCTCCAGAACAATGTTGCGCTGGTCTTCGATGAGTATGACGCCGGCCGCCCCGATGTGATGTTTGTCATTCAGCGTGTTCTCGAGCAATCGGGGCGCCTGACACTGCTCGACCAGAAGCGGGTCATTCGCCCTCATCCGGGGTTCCGGTTGTTTTCTACGGCCAATACGGTTGGGCTTGGCGATACATCGGGTCTTTATCACGGCACGCAGCAGATCAATCAGGGTCAGATGGACCGATGGTCGATTGTAACGACCTTGAATTACCTGCCCCATGAGCGGGAAGTCGAGATCGTTCTGTCGAAGGCCGGAGGATATCAATCTGAGGAAAGCCGCGAAATCATCGACAAGATGGTTCGCGTTGCGGATCTGACGCGTTCCGCCTTCATCAATGGCGATCTGTCGACCGTGATGTCGCCGCGCACCGTTATCACCTGGTCGGAAAATGCCGAAATCTTCAAGGATATAGGCTTTGCCTTCCGCGTGACGTTCCTGAACAAGTGTGACGATCTTGAACGGGCCCTCGTGGCCGAGTTCTATCAGCGCTCGTTCGGCAAGGAACTGCCGGAATCGTCGGCCAATCTCGCACTTTCCTGAGCTTCCGTCAGGAAACTCTCCTTCGTCCGTCAGCAGGTCGATAATGGCGATTTCGAATCGCGTGACATCTGGAAAACAGGAAGCCTTCGCCGAGCCATTCAAGCGGGCGGTGGCTTCGTGCATGCGGGCATTGGCCGAGAAGCCGGAACTGGAAATTGCCTTCTCTGCGGATCGTCCGGCGCTCATGGGGGATAAGGCGCGCCTGCCCGAGCCTCCACGCAAACCAACTGCCGAGGATGTCGCCGTGCTGAGAGGCCAGGCGGATTCCATCGCATTGCGGCTCTCTCGGCATGACGCGGTGCTCCATCGCCGCCTGGCTCCACAGAGTGCGGAAGCGCGGGTGGTTTTTGATGCGATCGAGCAGGCGCGGGTCGAGGCAGTTGGGTCGCGCGGCATGGCGGGTGTGACGTCCAATCTCACGGCGATGCTGGAAGACAGGTACAATCGCAACACCCGCCTGCAGGATGTGACCGAACGTACCGAGGCTCCCCTGGAGGATGCTCTGGCGCTCATGGTGCGGGAACGGCTGACCGGCCAGAAGCCGCCGCAGGCCGCCATGCGGGTCGTTGATCTCTGGCGCGACGTTCTGGAGCGGAAAATCGGGAAGGATCTCGACGACCTTGCAAAGTCGATGGATCGTCAGCGAGACTACGCTCGCCTGGTTCGCGATATGCTCCACCATCTCGAAATCGGAGATGAGCAGGCACAGGAATCCGATAGCGAAGAGAACGACGACGATCAGGACGGCGATCAGGATAAACAGCAGAACGATGGCGAAGACGATGAGAATAATGACGGCAAGCCCACCGAAATAGAAATGTCGGAGGATGCCTCGAGTGATTCTGAGGAAGGGGCATCCGAAAGCGAGGATGCACCGCCCGGTGAGACGGAAGCCGACTTCGATCTCGACGCGGATGACAGCCCGTCCGAAAACTGGCGCCCTCCCAACCGGGCCAGCGAGCAGAATGTCATCGATTACAGGATTTTTACGGCTGCCTTTGATGAAACCGTTGCTGCCGAAGATTTGTGTGACCAGGAAGAGCTTGACCGGTTGCGGGCCTATCTGGACAAACAACTCGCACATCTGCAGGGCCTCGTCGGACGTCTGGCAAACAGGTTGCAGCGTCGGCTGCTGGCGCAGCAGAACCGTGCATGGGAGTTCGACCTTGAAGAGGGTATGCTCGATCCCGCTCGCCTGACCAGGGTTGTCACCGATCAGTTTCAGGCTCTGTCGTTCAAACAGGAGCTCGATACCGAGTTTCGCGATACCGTGGTGACGCTGCTGATCGACAATTCCGGTTCAATGCGCGGCAGGCCGATTACTGTTGCCGCAAGCTGCGCAGACATTCTGGCGCGGACACTGGAGCGTTGTGGTGTCAAGGTCGAAATTCTCGGGTTCACCACCAAGACCTGGAAAGGCGGCAGGGCACGCGAGCGCTGGCTCGAACAGGGCAAGCCGACCAATCCCGGGCGCCTCAATGATCTGCGCCATATCATCTATAAATCAGCAGATGCACCCTGGCGGCGGGCCCGGAAAAATCTCGGCCTGATGATGCGCGAGGGACTGCTGAAGGAAAACATCGATGGCGAGGCCCTGGATTGGGCCCATAGCCGCCTTCTGGCGCGTCCCGAGCAGCGCAGAATCCTGATGGTGATTTCGGACGGTGCGCCGGTCGATGATTCAACATTATCCGTCAATCCGGGGAATTATCTCGAGAAGCATCTGCGCTACGTGATCGAGGATATCGAGACACGCTCGCCCATCGAATTGATTGCAATCGGTATCGGCCATGACGTGACCCGCTATTATCGGAGGGCCGTGACTATTGTCGATGCCGAAGAGCTTGGCGGTGTCATGACCGAAAAGCTTGCCGAGCTGTTCGAGGATAAACCTGCACCCGCGCCGCAGGTTCGACGGCGACCAAGACGCCGTCAGGTGTGATGCGACAGAAAACTGACTTGGCTGCGAAAGCGGGGCTTATTTCAGTGGTCTCCCATTCGCGGAATGTCAGTGCGTCTTCCCCTTTGCGCCGACATCAGAAGAATTCAGTTGCAGGTATTTGATGACGAGGAAGTTCTCGTTTCGTGGCAATTGCGCAAAGCGTTCCATCGACTTGATCATGGAAGGCCACTGGTTGGCGGTGAAATGATCAGCAGGGTAGGTGGAGTGGCATGAAGAGCAGGTCGAAATGAAGGTGTTCGAGGCGTAATCCCACAGACCTGCGGGATCGCTTGTCATGGGTGTCCGCTTCATCCACGCTTTCAGGGTTGCTTCAGTCCAGCGATATTCGGTGTCCGGGTCGGTCCAGCTCGTTTTGCCCTCGGAGACGAGCGGCAGTCCGTCTTCCTTCACAGTCGCGGCAAAGATGCGCTGGCCACGCACTTCGTAGAGAACGCTGTCGACCTCTTCCTGACGCCAGCCATTCACCTGTACTTCGGCCCATTCCCCTTTGACCTGTAGAACCGTGATCCGGGTTGCGGGAAGAATCGAGCCTGCTAATTCCGCGTCGTCAGCGGGAGCAACAAACAGCTGCATGATCTCGATGGGGTAGTAAGCATCACCGGTTTTCCAGGTATCGTTCATCTGCTCGCGCAAGCGGGCCAGAGCGTTGCGGGAAAGCGAGCTCATATCGGGTTTCTTGTGAACGATGCCATGATGGCATGAGATACAGGTCTGACCCTCCTGGGGTGCCTTGGCATGCTGCTTTTGGGCATCCTCGCTCTGGGAATCCAGAACCATCGCATCGAATGAATGGCAGCTCCTGCATTCGCGGGAGTCGCTCTTCTCCATCTTGTCCCAGACACGCTGTGCCAGTTCCAGTCGTTTGGCCTCGAATTTTTCCGGCGTATCGATGGTGCCAAGGAAATGCTGAAGCAAATCATTGGAAGCCACGATCTTGGCCTTCAACAGGGCCAGACCTTCGTGAGGAACATGACAATCGGAGCAGACCGCTCTCACGCCGAACTGGTTCCTATAATGTTTGCTCTGCTGATACTCATGATAGGGGGTTGTCATCGAATGACATGACACACAAAATTCAAGGCTGTTGGTCATGTGCATGCCTTGCTGGGTTACATAAAGACCAGCCGCTCCCAGAACGAGACAAAGAACTATAGAAGCGATGCCAAATTTCTTTGTCAGTATTTTTTTAGCAACTTTACGAAAAGGCATTATCACGATGATCTTCTTCATTTTTAGAAATGAAAGTCATTTGAAAGATTATTATCATAAATAAATCTACAGGCAATTGATGTATATCAGTTACAAAAAATTCTATACATGTAATAGTATCTCATAAAATGTCTTTGACTTATCAAAGTATCCAAAAATAATTCCAGTGTAATGAACATATGGGGTTGTCATGCAAGAAAAGATTTCAAAATTCTCAATTGATCGTCGTCATTTTCTGCAGCACTCCATAGCAGTCGGGGTTGCCGCGAGTGTCTATCCCTGGGCTCGTGAAGCTCTTGCTGCGGCGGGAGATGCTGATAAGACCGTTGTCAACGCATCCCATTGGGGGGCTTTCAAAGCCAAAGTTCAGGCCGGCAAGATCGTCGATCTTGATTACATGCCGTCCGATACCAACCGAGATCCCAACATGAAGGCGCTGGTTGAAGCCCTGAGCTCGCCGACGCGTATCAAATATCCGATGGTGCGGGCTGGATACCTTAAGGATGGTCCCAAGAGCGCGGCCAATCGTGGTTCGGAAGAGTTCGTTCGCGTCAGTTGGGATCAGGCGCTTGATCTGGTGGCGGGAGAGCTGAAGCGTGTCAAGGAACAGCATGGAAATGCTGCCTTTTTCGGCGGTTCCTATGGCTGGAAGAGTATCGGCCGAATTCATAACTCGCGCACGATGGTTGGCCGACTTCTCAACCTGCATGGCGGTTGTACGCTGTCAGTGGGCAATTACAGCAATGGCGCCGATATCGTCATCATGCCTTACGTTCTTGGAACACAGGAGGTCAATGATCCGCAGACCGCCTGGCCTGTATTGCTTGAACATGCCGAACAGATCGTTCTTTGGGGCGCTGACCCGCTGACCACCGGTCTTATTGACTGGGTGCTCCCTGATGGAGAGATTACGGCCGGTTTCAAAGCACTGAAAGACCGGAAGAAAGCGGTTGTCTGCATCGATCCCGTGCGCAACACGACAGCACGTTTCCTTGATGCGGAATGGCATGCTCCTCGTCCGGGCACTGACGTGGCGATGATGCTCGGCATGGCTCACACCCTGTATTCCGAGAAGCTGCATAATGAGAAATTCCTCAAGGAATACACGACCGGTTTTGATCGTTTCCTTGATTACCTCATAGGAAAATCTGACGGCAAGCCGAAGACCGCCGAATGGGCAGCTGATATCTGCGAAGTGTCTGCGGACAAGATAAAGGATCTGGCGCGACGTTTCGCATCGAAGCGTACATTCATCTTGAGCGGCTGGTCGATGCAGCGTCAGGACCACGGAGAGCAGGCTCATTGGATGCTGGCGACGCTCTGCTCAATGATCGGCCAGATCGGCTTGCCGGGCGGCGGCTTTTCGCTGTCCTATCATTACAGCAACGGCGGCGCGGCCATGGCCGATGCTCCGGCCATGAAGGGAATCTCTCTGATGCCAGCGGTGTTGAGCGCTGGCGGTGCTTCCGCCGATGAAAAGGGTGGCAAGTACAACCGCATGGTAGCGGGAACGATTCCCGGAATGACGGCAATCCCGCTGGCACGCATCGTCGATATGCTCGAAGAGCCGGGTAAGGAAATCGACTTCAATGGTAAAAAGATAAAGTATCCGGATATCAAACTGATCTATTGGGCTGGCGGCAATCCGCTGGTACATCACCAGGATACCAATCGGATGGTTGCTGCCTGGAAGAAGCCGGAGACAGTTATCGTCAATGAAATATTCTGGACACCTTCAGCCCGGCACGCCGATATCGTGTTACCCGCGACGACGACTTTGGAGCGCGATGACATTGAGCAAGGGGGCAGCTTCTCGCTAAAATATATCGTGGCGATGAAGAAGGTTGTCGAGCCCATGTTCGAGGCCCGTGACGATATCTGGATTTTTAACTCCATAGCCCAGCGGCTTGGCTATGGTGACGATTTCATCGAGGGCCGCGATTCTGTCGGCTGGGCCAAATACTTCTATGAAGATGCCCGTGACCAGGCGAAGAAGCGCAACATTCCCATGCCGGATTTCGACACCTTCTGGAACAAGGAGTTCATTGTCGAGTTCAAGGTTCCGGAGAAAGCAAAAGCTTTCGTTCGCTACGCCGATTTCCGTGCCGATCCGCTGCTCAACCCGCTTGGAACGCCATCCGGAAAGATCGAAATTTATTCGAAAGCCATTGAGAAATTCGGCTACGACGATTGCGGACCACACCCGGCCTGGTATGAGCCTGCAGAGCGTCTGGGAACGGAAAAAGCTGTCAAGCATCCGCTTCATCTGGTCTCGTCGCACCCTGAGGGACGTTTGCATTCACAGCTTTGCGGCGTTGACGGATTACGCAAAACCTACACGATTGCGGACCGGGAGCCCGTCCTGATCAATACATCTGATGCAAAAACCAGGGGTATCGCCAGCGGGGATATTGTCCGTCTGTTCAATGATCGCGGCCAGGTGCTTGCCGGTGCCGTTGTTACGGATGATGTGCGTTCCGGAGCTGTTCGTTTGTGCGAGGGAGGCTGGTATGATCCGGCGGAGCCCGGTAAACCCGGTACTCTCGACAAGTATGGCAATGCCAACACCCTGACCCTGGACAAGGGAACGTCGAAGCTGGCCCAGGCCACGACTGCACATACCACTCTGGTTCAGGTTGAGAAATACAAGGGCAAGGCTCCCGGCCTGACAGCGTTCGCTGAACCGAAGACTGCGTGACCCTCCACTGCAGAGGCTCCCGCGGTATGCCCCCGGGAGCCTTTTATTAGAAATTATCAGACTCTGCTCTGATAGAGTTCCGCCCTTCGACCGGAGCAGTGCTCTCATGAGCATCGCCCTGATGGTCTGTTTGATCGCGCCAATCTCGGACGCGAATCATGGCTATCTATTGAACAGCTGGCGGACCTGTTGCGGATTGGAGCAGGTCGAGCTTTCAGCTTGACCATTCCTGCGGCCTGAGCGGGCGGATGGTGTTCATGAGAGCCCCATAGGGCAGAATCGACACCAATGACAAGATTGCCTTGACGCCGTAATCGGCGGCCGCCAACTGGGTCCAGGGTAATGCGACACATTGATCGGCAACTCCCACAGCACCGAGGAGGCCCGAAATGGTATGGGAAGTGCCGGGGATAAGGTCGCAATAGAAGGCGATGGAGAAGAAGATTGCAGTATCGAGCGCTGATGCGATCAGGGATGCCACGGAAGGCTGCAACCACCATGCTCTGCGACGAAGTCTCTGGAAAACCGAAATATCCAGCAATTGCGCGAATAGAAACGCGGAGCCAGAGGCGATGGCGATGCGAGGTGTCGCAAACTGGATTGAGAAAACGACGGCGACAATAAAGCCGGCATAAACCACGCGGCGCGCGCCTTTCGGCCCGAAGCGTCTGTTCGACAGATCCGTGACCAGGAACGCGAAGGGATAGCTGATGGCGCCCCAGGTCAACCATTCACCCCCACCGACGATGTGAATGGGATATTGCACCAGAATATTGGAGGCGAGCACGACAAGAGTCATCATCGCTACCGCCAGGGCCATTTCCCTGGCGTTGACGGAAGGTCTCTTTAGCTTCGCCGCCGATGAACCCATAGCAATCCTGTTGATTTTCCAGCTATCTACAAATGAAAAAGGGCGGCTTGAGCCGCCCGAATATCATAGTGAGGGAAGCGAAAAATCAGGAAGCAGCAACCAGCTTCTTCTCAATCTCGCGCTTCAGAACGCGGGCGCTCTGGGACAGATCGGTCTCGGAAGCCTTGACAAGAAAGGCATCAAGACCACCACGGTGCTCGACGCTTCTGAGAGAAGCAGCGGCAACCCGCAGACGGACCGAACGCTGCAAAGCGTCGGATTGAAGCGTGACATTGCAGAGGTTCGGCAGGAACTTCCGCTTGGTCTTACGGTTCGAGTGGCTCACGAGGTGGCCACTCAACACGGCTTTGCCGGTCAATTCGCAACGGCGCGACATCGGTTTTTCATCCTGTTGTTACTGGGTCGCGGTCGCAACGCAACAGGCTCGCTTCGGAGTTGAGCCCACGACGACCGGACAGATAAAGTCCTTGGAAGAAGGCAGCCTATAGGCAAAATACGGATCGCCGTCAAGAAAGATCGCCGAGAAGATCGACTGAATGTTGCCTTCTTCATCGGCCACAACGGTCGGATGAGGAGTTGGATCAGGCTTTTGTCCAGGAACGACACCTGGTTTTTGAGCAGGTAACTATTAAGAATCAATGGTTTTTGGAGGCCTCTCAAAGCATCCGAGGTATCTCTGGAAATTATCCGGGAGGCCGCAGCCGGGGAGAGGGCTTCCGATTGTTTTTTCCTCGCTTTCGGAAAGCAGTTCCTGCATTTCGAAAACTACTCTAGATTTTCAGGTTTGCACCAAGGGATTCCGGTTTTGATAAATTCAGCCAGGTCAGTTTTTTATGTGACCGCTTTCAGTCTTTTTTCGAATTTGGCTGCGGGGGCCGCTGAAGCAGCTTCCTTCAAGGTTGAGTACGGTGCCAGCTTAACGGGTGTTCCGGTGGGGAAACTCGAGATAAGTGGGGCGTTTCGACCAAAGGGATACGAAATGCAATCGGTTGGTCGGCTGACAGGACTGGTTGGGGTATTTGCCAGTGGGAAGGGAGCCGTCACCGTCACCGGTTCGTATCGTGCCGGGCAGCCTTCTTCGGTTTTTGATGGCATGTTCAGACTGGGAAAAGCCAGTAAACATGTTCAGATCGAGCTTGCGGGTGGTAGAGTAACCGTCGCGAAAATGGATCCGCCGATGGATGAGCGTCCCGGTCGCGTTCCCGTACTAGAGGAGCACAGGCGCAACGTACTCGATCCTCTCACGGCAATGGCCATGACGATGGCGGGGCAGGAGCCGGATACAGCAGATTGTAATCGCACCATCCCTGTTTTCGACGGTGGCTCACGCTTTGATATCGTTTTGAGCTATTCCGAAAAACGCAATGTGGATATCGCCGAATACAAGGGGTCGGTCCTTGTCTGCAAAGCTCGCTTCGTGCCGATATCCGGGCATCGTCCGGCTCGTTCGATGATAAAGTACATGCAGGAGAACAAGGACATGTCGGTCTGGCTGGCACCTCTGCCCGGCACTCAGTTTTTGTTTCCCTTGCGCATTTCCGTCCGTACGGTCCTGGGGACGGGTGTTCTGGAAGCGGAGAAATGGTTTGCTGACGCAAATGGCGGATAAGCAGGGGAGTTGGCGTAACAAACGTGAAGATGCTAGTACCGGAGATATCGCTTTGGCTGGATTTCTCTTTTGAAACACCTCTTTCCACCGGAATATGTCGCCAGATTGAAGGCTGAGGCCGCAAACAAGGCCGTTTCCGGGAATTTGCATTCCCCAGATGCACTGATTGCGAGAACGGAAGCTGAGCGCAAGCCCGTGACTGTGCGCCCGTCTTACGGGTTACGTCGTTCATTGCCGCCATCCGTGCGTGCCCGTACCGTTCATGCCGTGCTCGGCCCCACCAACACCGGCAAGACCCATCTTGCGATAGAACGCATGCTGGCACACGAGAGCGGCATGATCGGCCTGCCGCTTCGGCTTCTGGCACGTGAGGTTTATCAACGTGTCGTGGAGAAGGCGGGAGAACATAGCGTTGCGTTGGTGACCGGCGAGGAAAAGATCAAACCGGATTGCCCCCGCTACTGGGTTTCGACAGTCGAAGCCATGCCGAGGGATCTGGACTTGGCTTTTGTCGCGATAGACGAAATCCAACTGGCGGCAGATTTCGACCGGGGACATGTCTTTACCGATCGTATTCTCAATCAACGCGGACGGGAGGAGACCCTGCTGATCGGCTCCGAGACGATGCGCCCGATTCTGGAAACATTGATTCCCGGAATTCGTGTCACGACGAGGCCTCGTCTTTCCACATTGAGTTTCTCCGGCGAAAAGAAGATTTCACGTCTTCCCCGCCGCTCGGCCATTGTCGCATTCTCAGCCGAGGAGGTCTATGCGATTGCCGAACTGATCCGACGGCAAAGCGGGGGTGCCGCCGTTGTATTGGGGGCCCTCTCTCCGCGGACCCGCAATGCGCAGGTTGAACTCTACCAATCGGGGGAAGTCGATTATCTGGTGGCGACCGATGCCATCGGGATGGGGCTCAACCTCGATATAGATCACGTTGCCTTTGCTGCCGACCGCAAATTCGACGGTTTCAAATTTCGCAAGTTATTCAATGCGGAACTGGCGCAAATTGCCGGGCGTGCCGGACGTTACATGCGCGACGGTACTTTCGGCACCGCAGGACGATGTCCGCCATTCGATGCGGAAATCGTATCGGCGCTGGAAAACGATACCTTTGATCCGGTGCAGATATTGCAATGGCGCAATCCGGACCTCGATTTCTCGCAACTGGACGCCCTGCGCGCCAGTTTAGGCCACCTGCCAGGGGAGCGTGGTCTCACTCTGGCCCCGGTGGGAGAAGATGTCGCAGCGCTGGATAATATTTCCCGTGAATCCGATATTCGACAATTATCGCGTTCCCCGCAGGCGGTAGAACGGCTATGGGAAGTCTGTCAGGTTCCGGATTATCGCAAGGTTTCGGCCCAGGGGCATGCCGATCTTGTGGGGACGCTGTATCGTTTTTTGATGGAAAACAAAGAGATTCCTGTTGACTGGTTCGCCCGTCAACTGGCTTTAGTTAATAGGACTGACGGCGATATCGATACTTTGTCAAATCGAATCGCTCAGGTAAGAACTTGGAGCTTCGTCGCCAATCGGCCGGACTGGTTGAATGATCCAGAGCATTGGCAGGGCGTCGCGCGTCAGGTAGAGGACAAGTTATCGGATGCCTTGCATGAAAGGCTCGCCCAGCGCTTTGTCGATCGGCGAACCAGTTTACTCATGCGACGCCTTAGAGAGAACGCAATGCTCGAAGCGCAAATTTCATCTACCGGTGAGGTGACCGTCGAAGGTCAGCATGTCGGTCATATTCACGGCTTTCAATTCATGCCGGATTCCCAGGCCGACACTGTCGAGGCGAAGACCTTGCGCAATGCCGCCGAGAAGGCGCTTGCCGGGGAGATCGAGACCAGAGCCGACAGGTTCTCGGCTGCCGCCGATTCCTCGCTCATCATCTCCAATGATGGCACAATCCGGTGGACCGGGGAGCCGGTGGCCAAACTGGAGACCGGTGACAAACTGTTCGAGCCGCAGATACGCCTTCTGGCAGATGAGCAACTGGCGGGTGCTGCACGCGAAAAGGTCGAGGGACGGCTCAAGGCCTGGTTGAAAGCGCATATCGTGCGCCTCCTTGGCCCTGCCATGCAGCTTGAAGAGGCCAATGAGCTGACCGGCATTGCACGCGGTATAGCCTTCCAGATATGCGAATCCCTGGGAGTTCTGGATCGCAGCAAGGTGCTGCAGGACGTACGCGCCCTCGATCAGGACGCGCGGGGAATTCTGCGTAAGCTCGGTGTCAGGTTCGGGGCCTATCATCTTTATCTCCCGGCTTTGCTGAAACCTGCGCCGCGAACCCTTGCGGCACAGCTCTGGGCTCTTCGAAACGGCGGCCTTAACCAGAAGGGGATTGATGAGATCGCCCTGCTCGCCAGTTCCGGACGTACGTCCATTCCGCTTGATGCGGACATATCGGCGGGATTGTATCTCGCAGCTGGATTCCGGATTTGCGGAGTTCGCGCCGTTCGCATCGACATTCTGGAGCGCCTTGCCGACTTGATACGGCCCGCTATCGCTTATCGTCCGGGTGTCACACCGGGTGAGCCTCCGGCGGGAACCGCCGATGAAAATGGATTTGTGGCAACCGTTGCGATGACCTCGCTGGTCGGCTGTGCCGGTGACGATTTTGCCTCAATCTTGAAATCGCTGGGTTATGTTTCCGAAGCCCGTCAAGGTCCGGCAATTACGGTCGCGCTGATTCCGGCGGCCCCGCTTCAGGGCATCGTCGTGAAGCCCGCCGCTGCAACCGGGGAACCTCAGCAGATTGAGGTGTCAGTTTCGGAGGGCAGTGAATCGCCTGCCGATACTCATCCAGAGACGCTGGAGCAGCCCGTAGAGCTCATTGCACAGACTGTCGTTGAAGAGGAGCTTCCTTCTAGGCAGGAGCTGCCGGGGGGCGATAGTGCGGTTGTGGCAGTTGAGCCGGTCAATGAAGAAACAGGGGCTGTCGAACAGGAGCATTCTCCTGAAGCTGCTGCGCCTTCCATCGATGCTACCGCTGGAGAGGCAGCTTCTCAGGACATGTCCACCGGCGAAACGAATGCCGAGGTTGACGAAGAAGTACCTGTAGAGCCTGAGACAATAGAAATCTGGCGACAGAAACGTCACCACGATGGCGGGCATTCCAAGCATGGACGGCACCGTCAGCAACAGCGACATTCTGCAGGACAAGGAGACCGGAATCGCAGCGATCAGCCGGTCGGGGAGCGCCAGGAACGTCCAGCCCGCACGGAAGGGGATAATAATCGTCCCCGGCCACCACGTCCCGACAGGCGTGGCGAGCAACGCAACGAGCGCCCTGCCTATCAGGGCAAACGTAATGACAAGCATGGCGGAAGAGATCAGAACAAGGGGCAGTCCTTCGAACGCAAGCGTGAAGATCGTCGGGAAAAGCAGCCGGACCCCGATTCTCCTTTCGCCAAACTGCTGGTGCTGAAAAATCAGCTCGAAGGCGGAAAGTCCTGATAATCTGACAAGTCGAAGGTGCTTTAACTTATTGTTAAGAAATATTTCCAGTGTGTGCCTATGAGGGACTGAATGGTCCTGCCGCTGGAAGCCGGACGCTACCTGAAGACACTCCAGGTGTATCGATGCGAGAAGATCACCAGCGACTCGATAAATGGCTTTGGTATGCGCGAATCGTCAAAACCCGCACACTTGCGGCCAGACTGGTCTCCGATGGACATGTACGGGTTAACGGGATGCGCATCACGCAAACGGCTAAAGCCGTCGGCGCAGGTGATATCCTGACCATCGCCTTGCCAAATGCTACAATGGTGATTGAAGTTGTTGCCCCGGGCAATCGTCGTGGACCTGCCACGGAAGCACGCGAGTTATATGTAGAGCACAATGCCGGTAATGTTGAGCTTGTCAGAGACGATAGTAAGCGATAGAGGCTTGGCTTGAATTGCTCAGGCGGCAGAACATGCTGGAAGGCGTTGTTCCGGATGATGGGCGATATTGGAGCTTTAAGAGGGACGCCCTATGACATACGTCGTTACCGATAATTGCATCAAATGCAAATACACGGACTGCGTTGAGGTGTGTCCGGTGGATTGCTTCTATGAGGGCGAGAATATGCTCGTCATTCATCCGGATGAATGCATTGATTGTGGTGTCTGCGAGCCAGAATGTCCTGCCGAAGCCATCAAACCCGACACGGAACCCGATACCGAAGCGTGGTTGAAGCTCAATGCCGACATGGCCAAGATCTGGCCAAACCTGACCCAGAAGAAAGATGCTCCACCTGATGCCAAGGAATGGGATGGAGTTCCGAACAAACTGGAACATTTTTCTACTGAACCGGGAGATGGCGACTGAGTTTTGCAGGTAATCGCTTGTGCCAGCATCTGTCAGAAGCACGAGAAGAGCCTATCAGACGCTATAATCGGAAGTGAACAGTGTTCTGGAAACGGATGAAAGAGTCCGTCAGAGTATGAATTAGAAGCAGAGTTCATATTTACGCTCAGCTAACGAACTTTCCTGCTCACATGATTTTCTTTGCATTTCAGCGTTTTCTGTGGTAGGGTCCACAGTGCTGTCATTTGCGCCAGACGTGCGACCAATCCCGTAGCAAGCGACTGTCAGAAAGGTAGACAGGAGCATCATGGCCTACTCAACGGTAACGATTGTTATCGAAGCGGGATTCTGTGCGGGACGCTTTTCAGCAACTGACTCGACCGGAAAGATGCGGCGAAATCCGTTTCGCCCGATTTGTTAACGTTTGTCTGTTCGGATATTTCCGCACAGACTCTGCTGATATTGCGGAAGGGTTTTCCGCATTGGCAAACCAGGAGGCTCCTAAAGCATGACGACCACCAAGAAGACCGCACAGCGTGTAGGTTTCAAGACGGGCGAGGCAATTGTCTACCCGGCTCATGGCGTCGGTCATATCACGGCCATTGAGGAGCAGGAAATCGCAGGTTTCAAGCTTGAACTATTCGTTATCTCCTTTGAGAAAGATAAAATGGTGCTTCGTGTCCCGACTGCGAAAGCGGCGAGCGTCGGTATGCGTAAACTGGCTGAACCGGAGCATATTGAAAAAGCCCTGGTGGTCCTGACCGGTCGCGCACGCATCAAGCGTACCATGTGGTCGCGGCGTGCCCAGGAATACGAGGCAAAGATCAATTCCGGTGACCTGATTTCCGTTTCCGAGGTGGTGCGCGATCTCTATCGCTCGGATGTGCAGCCGGAACAGTCATATAGTGAGCGTCAGCTTTATGAAGCTGCGCTTGAGCGCGTTATCAGCGAGGTTTCCGCAGTCAATAAGCTTACAGCGACTGAGTCGCTTAAGCTGATCGAAGAAAAGCTTGCCAAATCGCCGCGCCGGGCCAAGGCCGATGCTGACATTGACGCCGACGCTGATGCCGAGGGTGACGCAGACGGAGATGCCCAGGAAGAAGCGGCCTGACAGATTATTTCTTCTATCCTGTTTTCAAGAGCCCGGTTTTATACCGGGCTTTTTTTTGCGGCCTCTTTAGCCAAAGGAAATCAGGAGCATCTTGCTCCAAAGTTTTTCAAAAAAATGATCCTGATATGGTCAAAAGGCATTTCTGCCCTATCTAAAATGAACAGTAAGCCACAGCGCCACAAAATCTCATCGTAAAACTAAAAGCGATGGAGTCCGACTTTTCAGGCGCAAATCGACAATTTATCAGGTCTGTCGGCTGGCGCACATGATTGCGCCTGGTGAGACGATGCTTAAGTTCAACTGAACTTTCTCTCGTTTCGACCGTTCCTATTCCAGTCGTTGTTATGGCTGTGTGATGGAGGTTGATATGGGGGAGGTTTCAGGAGTCGGACGTCAGTTCGTCAGGGCAGCCATGGATGCACCCTTCCTTGAGCGCGACGAAGAAAAGCTTTTGGCTCAGCGCTGGAAAGACGGGAAAGATGAGGTTGCACTTCATCGTCTCGCCTATGCCCATATGCGTTTAGTCATTTCGATCGCTTCGCGGTTCCGCCATTATGGCTTGTCCATGGCAGACATGATTCAGGAAGGGCATGTAGGGCTTCTCGAGGCGGCCGCCAGATTCGAACCCGACCGCGATGTGCGTTTTTCAACATATGCCACCTGGTGGATTCGCGCTTCGATACAGGATTATATCCTGCGCAATTGGTCGATTGTGCGCGGTGGAACCAGCTCGGCGCAGAAAACCCTGTTCTTCAATCTTCGAAGGCTCCGGGCCCGGCTGGCTCAGGGACAGAACGAGCAGATCGGTGATGAGGCGCACAAGACAATTGCACTGGCAATCGGTGTTTCCCGCGAAGATGTTGCCTTGATGGATGCACGTTTATCCGCTCCAGATACTTCGCTCAATGCTCCCATCGCCGATTCGGATTCCGGAGGTAGCAGCGAGCGGATCGAATTTCTGGTCGATAGCAGTCCCTTGCCCGATGAAAGCGTCAGCGAAACCATTGATAGTGAAAGGCGAGCGGAATGGCTCGATCATGCGCTTGACGTTCTGAACGAACGGGAACTCCGTATTCTGCAGGCGCGCCGTTTGCAGGAGAACCAGGTTACATTGGAGCTCCTCGGGGACGATCTGGGCATATCGAAAGAACGTGTCCGCCAGATTGAGAATCGCGCTCTTGAGAAACTGAAACGTGTGCTGGTGGAACGTTATCCGAAAGCTGTTGGAGCATTCATTTAGAGCGTTTTGCGTTCAATATGAATCGCTGCAACGCTCTAAGTTATTGTTAGGGCCCATTTTCTTATCGTTTAATCGATACCGATTAAACGGAAAAGGCTCTAGCGTAAGGCGCAGAAACGAGGTTCCGGTTTTCTGCAAGCAGCGATGCGGCATCGAGAAATTTATAAATGCCGTAGTTATGGAAAACCTGAACCCGTGTCTCCAGAAATCCAGAGCCTGCCCCAATTGAGGATTCGGGCAGGCTTTATTCTATGATTACCTTATAATGATCGCCTGGTTTCAGGGCAGCCGAGGAGGTTAAGCCGTTCAGCGCGAAAAAGCGTTCGAGCGCACGGTCAGGAACAACCATTTGCGATGCCAGACTTTCCGCCGTCTGCCCAGGCGTTGCAGCAACTATTCCGATACGAAGCGGCATCACTCGCCGGGCTTCATCGACATTCACATGTCGGACGGTGTTGAGCGTCTGTCGAAATGTTCTGTCGAGATCACCTATATTGGTGGGAGCTGCAAGGATGAGACGAAAAACGGTCGGGCCTATTTGAACGGCCGCCAGCCGGAAATTCCATTCGGCCCCTCTTGAGGCGGCAGTTGCGGCAGGTAGATCGTTGATCGTGATGGTCTCTACGGAATCCGTCTCAATGGTTTCATTCCAGGTGTTGCGCAGGATATCTTCCAGATTTTGTCCCGGACGGCTTTCGACGGCATCAAACAGCAACTTGTAGGAACCGTTCGCTGAGGAGCCGAGCACGGCGCGTGATGTATTTTCGAGCGCGAACCCTTCCGGAGCATCGAAGGCGACACCGAATCTGGCGTGCATGAATCGCCTGCCGCGAACGATGCCGTCCGACGGATCATCTCCGAACGCTATGCCGTTGATCGCTTCAAGGTAATGGTTGCGGTCCGCCTCGCCTGTCTTTCCCAGAGCCCGGGCCTCGGAAAGAGCGCGTTTGACCCGGTCGTTCGTACTCGGATGGGTCGCCAGCATATCGGGTGAGGTATTTGATCTGTTCAGGCTGAGATTGGCGAGAAAACGCGCAGCGCCATAGGGGTCATAGCCCGCATTGGCCAAGGTCTTGATGCCAATTTCATCAGCTTCGAATTCCTGCGCTCTGGAAAAGCTTGCGATCGTGACTTTGGAGCGTTCGCGCACCATTCGCCCCGCCGCTGGGTCGTTGAGGACTTGAGCATTAACGCGGCTGACCAGAGAAGACCTTGCCTGGAGCTCACTGCGGGCATCGGCGTGATCAAGAATGACATGCGCCATTTCATGGGACAGGACAGCGGCTATCTCCGCGCTGTCGTTGGCTACGCTCAAAAGGCCGCGCGTCACATACAGTTTTCCCGAGGGGAGGGCAAACGCGTTAGCAACAGGAGAATTCAAAATGGTAATCTGGTAAGTCATTTCCGGTCGACCGGATGCCTTGACCAGACGTTCGACGACATCATTCAGGAATTTCTTGGCCTGGGGAGATCGATATTCGCCTCCGAAGGCGGCCACCAGACGGGCATGATCACGGGCATTCTCTGATTCTGCGCCAAGCGTACGCGGTGTGTCAGCCGGCAGCGACAGCCCCGTATTGCCGGAGCATGCAGCGAGCAGACACAACAGAAATGCCGCCACGCCTTTTTGATAAGTGGTTCGAATTACCCCAGCCATGTCGTCGACGTATACGCCTGCCTGCTTTCTCTTTGCCATCAAGTGTAAGGCAAAGTGCCTATCCAATCATTAAAATCCCTGCATTTATACGGGAATCTCTCATTTATGGCCGTCTTTACCGGTGTGGGCACGCACATTGTCAATGACCTCCAACGTTTCCCATGCCGCTATATCCAGAGACGGCCCCTGCCATTCCCGGATAACGCCGCGAACCCGTATCATGCTACCCTTCAGTCTATCGGTATCAATGCCGTTTCGTTTCATGTCGGTCCAAATCTGCTTCGATATGGTGACCGTGAAGTCTGTTTTCCAGTCTTTTCCGAAATTCAGGTAAGTGCGGTTGCCCCGCTCTCCTACAGTACGAACCCGTCCTTCAACCAGCGTGAAACGTCCAACATGCCGCAACAGCTCCATGACATTCTCAGCAGCGATCGGGCGAGACTCTTTGTCTGACCATATTCCAATTTTTGCAGTTCGCGCCGTTTGCTCCACAGCTAGAAGAGATGGATTGCACAATTGTGACGATTCCCCTGCATCGACCAGCGCAAGGCCGTTTCTCAGCAGCTCTTCAGCCAGATCATTGCCCGTTTTCGCAGTGACCACCTTTGCGCGATATCGGCCCCAACGATCAGCTGAGGCACCGGTTTCAGCCATCACTGCGATAGAAATCAAATCTTTCAGCCGGGCAATTGCTTTCTCGTGCCAGACCTGACTCTCGGGAAGGATGATATCGGCCAGATGAACGCGGCTGTCAGAGGCCAGACGTAGATCGCCCAGCGCAGAAACATCCGCGACAATGGATTTTTCACTTCGGGGAAAACAGTTTTCTGCCAGAGCTTTCGGAACAGACAGCCCTGCCTGCATACAGCAAAACAGTATAGCCACCGACAGGAGGCGACACCGGAGCGCCGCTTCCCGCTGTACAGGTTCAGGCAATGAACATGCCTGGTGTCGTTTTGTCACGACTCATTCCGGAACGATCCGAACAGCGCCGCGGGCCGCACTGGTCGCCATCGCGGCATAGGCCTTCAGCGCTACCGAGACTTTACGATCGCGCTTTTTCGGCTTCCAGGCCTGTGCGCCTCTTGCAAGCATTGCTTCTCTGCGTCGCTCCAACTCTTCTGCTGGGACCGCAAGATGGATGGACCGGCGTGGGATATCGATTTCAATCCTGTCGCCATCCTCAACCAGGCCAACCAGGCCGCCCTCAGCGGCTTCCGGCGACAGGTGACCGATAGACAATCCGGAGGAACCGCCCGAGAACCGCCCGTCCGTTACGAGTGCGCAGGCTTTGCCGAGGCCCTTCGATTTAAGATAGCTGGTGGGGTACAGCATTTCCTGCATGCCAGGGCCGCCACGCGGGCCTTCATAGGTGATAACGACGATGTCACCTGCAGTGATCTTGTTGCCAAGAATTGCCTTAACAGCATCATCCTGGCTTTCGAACACCCGTGCCGGACCATTGAAGACCAGAATGCTGTCATCGACGCCGGCTGTTTTGACGATGCAGCCATCCTCGGCAATATTGCCGTAAAGGACCGCCAGACCGCCATCTTGAGAGAAAGCGTGTTCCTTGTCGCGAATGACGCCGCCGGCACGGTCTGTGTCTACCTCGTCAAAACGGCGCTCCTGGCTGAAAGCCTCCGTCGTGCGGACGCCGCCGGGGGCGGAACGATAAAAAGTATGAACCGCACTGCTGCTGGTGACCGTAACGTCCCAGCGATTGAGGGCATCTTTCATGGTCTTTTCATGAATGCACGGCACGGATGCGTCGAATAACCCGGCACGCTCGAGCTCGCCGAGAATACCCATGATGCCGCCGGCGCGATGAACGTCCTCAACATGCACATTCGCAACAGCCGGCGCAACCTTGCACAGCACTGGAACACGACGAGATAGACGGTCGATGTCCTTCATCGTGAAATCGACACCAGCCTCGTGAGCGGCTGCAAGAAGATGCAGGACAGTATTTGTGGAACCGCCCATGGCGATATCAAGCGCCATGGCATTCTCGAACGAAGCGAAAGAGGCGATGGAACGGGGCAGGACGGATGCGTCATCCTGCTCGTAATAGCGTTTGGCAAGGTCGACGATCAGATGGCCTGCTTCGACAAACAGCCGCCTGCGATCCGCGTGAGTTGCCAGAACGCTGCCGTTCCCCGGAAGCGCCAGCCCCATGGCTTCAATCAGGCAGTTCATGGAATTGGCAGTGAACATGCCGGAACAGGAGCCGCAGGTTGGGCAGGCGGATGCCTCCATTTCATTCACTTCGGCATCGGTAACGCTGTCATCCGCTGCGGCGATCATCGCATCGATCAGATCGACCGAGCGGGTTGTTCCCCGCCACTTGACCTTGCCCGCTTCCATGGGCCCGCCGGAAACGAAAACCGTTGGGATATTAAGGCGCAACGCCGCCATCATCATGCCGGGTGTAATCTTGTCGCAATTGGAAATGCAGACGAGGGCATCGGCGCAATGGGCGTTGACCATATATTCCACTGAATCGGCGATGACTTCACGTGATGGGAGGCTATACAGCATGCCGTCATGACCCATGGCGATGCCGTCATCAACCGCAATGGTATTGAATTCCTTGGCAACACCGCCCGCCTTGTCTATCTCACCGGCAACCAGTTGACCAAGATCCTTCAGATGGACATGGCCAGGTACAAACTGGGTGAATGAATTGGCGATTGCGATAATCGGTTTACCGAAATCTCCGTCCTTCATGCCTGTGGCGCGCCAGAGCCCGCGGGCTCCTGCCATGTTGCGACCGTGGGTGGAGGTACGTGATCGATATTGCGGCATTTTCCTGTTCTCACGAAATAATACGTTCGATTGATTAGTTCCTACACAATATTATGGCGCGTGTCAGTTTTTTTGGAAAATTTGTCGAAAGAGCAGCAAGAGCGGGCCAGCGTGGTTTTATTGCAAGTTTGAGTGCTATCCGATTGAGATGCAATTTGTTTAAGAAAAAATCATCCGTTCCGGGGCGGTTGCCCGGTATTATTTTTACAATGGTAATTTTGACGCCGAGCTGCGCCCAAGCGAGATCAACACTGGATTGCCAAAAATCCGAAAAGCTTTCCGCAAGCCTCTGGCACACGGCGCAGCAGCATGCTAAACGCTCCCGACACGGTCCCGTAGCTCAGCAGGACAGAGCAGCGGTTTCCTAAACCGAAGGTCGGAAGTTCGAGTCTTCCCGGGATCGCCAGGTTTTCAGGTGCTGACAAATTGATATTTAGTGGTGAAATTGAAGGCCGGAAAAATTTAAAGAGAAGTCTCTTTAGAAGGGGGCTGTTAATTTTCAGGAATAAGCAGGCGCGGGCGCGCTGAAGATTGAGACAATTGATGGAACATTCACAGCATAGCGCCTCTGAAAACGATATGCGTATGAAACTAAAGCAAGTCGCAAGACGTATTGCAAGGCCGCTTCCAGTTCCGGTTAAAATTAAAATCATACGTATTCTGACGTTAATTTACTGGGCCAGGACCGGGCAGTTATCATTTCGCATTAAAGAAAGCCGCGTCCGGAAGCTCGGGATTATTCCCGACGATATTTATGCTGAATGGATACGTCGCTATGATACGCTGTCGCTGCCCGACAAGGCCAGCATCTGCGAGCAAGTTACTCAGTTGACGAGAAAGCCGCTTATTTCCGTTCTCATTTCGTTAAGCCCGGGAATGGAAGAGCGCTTATTTTTCAAGACGCTGGATTCTCTGAAGCGCCAGCTTTACTCCAATTGGGAGCTGATCGTCGTCGGTGCGGAAATCAGCGATGAAATCAAAACCGCCTCTCAGATTGATAGTCGTGTCAGGACGATGGAATATGGAGCTCTCGTTCATGATGCCGAGAACTCGGCTATCGACTTGGCTTTAGGTGAATTCATCGCTTTTCTCAATGAAGGGGATATTTTGCCAGAGCAGGCTTTTGCAATGCTTGCATCGGCCATGAACAAGCGGTCGGAGGCGGATATCATTTACAGCGACGGTGATTCTGTCAGCGATGAAGGACGCCGTCACTCCCCCGTTTTTGAAACGGATTGGAACCTCGATTTATTCTTGGGGCGTAACATTCTCAGCCATTTATGCGCCTATCGCAGGGAATTGGTCAAACAGGCTGGCGGCATTCGTGAGGGCTTCGGCGGCACCCGACATTACGATCTGGCGATGCGAGCAAGCGAGGCAACGACACCAGCTAAAATCCATCATATTCCGTCTGTTCTGCACCACGCCCGCGATACGGATATTTCAGACACAACCGGCGAAGATTTTGAAAATCGTATCCGCATGGTTGAAGAGCACTTTTCTCGCATGAAGCAAGCCGGCGTTGCCGAGCGACATCCCGCTTCTTCGGACTGGGTCCGTGTTCGAAGGCTGTTGCCTTCGCCTGCGCCGAGAGTGTCGATCATAGTGCCGACCAGGGATAAGCCTGAATTGATCGGTCCCTGTGTTGAGGGGCTTTTGAACCGCACGGATTACCCGTCTTTCGAAGTTGTCATCGTCGATCACGAAAGCAGGGAGGCAGAGACTCTCGCCCTGTTCGAGCGTTTCTCAAAGGACTCGCGTGTTAAAATCATTCGATATAGCGGGCCTTTCAATTATTCCGCCATCAATAACGCCGCTATCGCCCAGTGCGAAAGCCCACTGATCTGCCTGCTGAATAATGATATCGACGTGATCTCTCCCGGCTGGCTCAAGGAAATGGTCGCTTATGCCATCTTACCGGAAGTTGGAGCTGTCGGGGCGAAGCTTCTTTATCCGGATGACCGTGTGCAACACTGCGGTGTATTGTTACGTGGAGACGGCGTCGGCAGCCACTTCCACCACTTTGCCAACCGTGATAGCTTAGGACACGGTGGGCATGCAGTTCTTGCGACAACGGTGTCGGCGGTAACCGGGGCATGCTTGCTGGTGAGGAAAGAAGTGTTTCACGAGGTTGGCGGATTGAACGAGTGCGACCTTCCTGTCGCATTCAATGATGTAGACCTATGCCTGAAGATCAAACGGGCAGGGTATCGGAATGTCATGGTTCCTCAGGCCGAGCTTTATCATCATGAATCGGCCAGTAGAGGATCAGATTTTACCGCCGAGAAAATGAAACGCTTTCGGGGTGAGCAGGCTTATATGAGTAGCACATGGAAAGATGTTCTGGACAAGGACGGATTTTATAATCTGAATTGTTCGCAGGAGTTTGGAAATTTCGCTTTGGCATTTCCTTCTAAGAAAGGTTGTGTAAGGTTTTGATGCTACTGATTTTCAACTGTTGATATATATATATATATGCACTGAAGTTTGCGTTTGGTGAGTTTATTGAAAAGCCAAGGTTTATGTGTAGAATTCACGCTGTCTATGTGGAAATAGGCTTGTTTTAGCTAGTTAGCCTGATTGGAATAATATGATTAAGCTTCGTAATAAGTATTGATCTTTGCTAAGCTCAACGTTACTAACTCTAGGAATTTTTAATGACCTCAGCTTCTTTCAAGACAAGTGGTGGGAATCTTTCTTCTGAAATATCAGAGCTTCCGTCTACAGGTGAACGATACCTACCAGGAATGGGAGGCAGGATTGCCGCGGAGCATCTCGTAAGATATGCGTTTGCATCCAGTTTTGTGAAAAATAAAAAGATACTGGATGTAGCGTCGGGTGAAGGCTATGGTTCTGCCATAATGGCGCAAACTGCATCATCCGTAATTGGTGTAGATATCGCTGAAGACGCGGTCATTTTTGCAAAGCACAAGTATGATTTAGTTAAGAACGTTGAATTTAAAGTTGGTGATGTTACTTCTCTAGAATTTAGTGCAGGTAGTTTTGATGTTATAACTTGCTTTGAGACTATAGAACATGTGGATGATCCATTAGAAGCTATAAGAGAGATTAGCCGAGTTTTAACAAAAAATGGTCTGCTAATAGTGTCTACGCCGAACAAAAAGAAATATAGTGCTCGCTATAAATATGAAAACCCATATCATAAGAAGGAGCTTGAGTTTGATGAGTTTTGTAATGCATTTAGCAATGCGTTTAAAAATGTGAGTTTTTACGGCCAGTTCTCTGGAGCCGCATCTAACATTGTGGAGCTTAAAAAAAATGGATCGTATTTTATTCCTGGTGAGGAAACCATTGTCACACAAGCTGATATTCCTAAATGGACCAATCAGGCTTCAAGTGGTGATGCTGAGCCGCTATATTACATAGCTGTTTGTTCGAATACCAGTTGGTCAACGGCGCTGGGGCCGATGGAGTTTTTTGATCCAGGAGACGAGCGTAGCATAGAAGACGAGTTTTTAGCGAGAGAGATACGGTCTTCTTCCTCTCTCGATACCGCTATTATGAATCAATTAATTTTTCAGATTGATATTGTTAATGTATTGCGTAATGAATTGAAAATTGCAAATCTTAAACTTGAAAAATCAAGTAATTTATACGATCCAAGGTATGAAGCAGAATTAAAAATACTACGTTCAGCATTTAATTCACTTAAATTGCAATATAATAAAACGTCTCTGACCCTGAGATCTATTGAAAATAGTACAACTTGGAGAGCTTCTCGACTGTTCCGTGAGGTTATTGGAAAGAGTAAAATTCTTCGATTTTTTTTCCAAATATTGTTTTCTTTCTTGAGAAAGAGATAATTCGCTATGGTAGAGAAGCAATATATTCTTGCTGGTGAAGAGTACATCAAGCAACTTGAACAAAGTCGTCGTGGGTATGTTAACAACAATTACTATCCAAAGAAACTTCCTGATTTTGACGTAAGGAACACAAATATTAAATTATTGGCGTATTACCTTCCACAATTTCATCCTTTTCCTGAGAATGACGAGTGGTGGGGAAAGGGATTTACTGAATGGACAAACGTGACGAAAGCGCGCCCTCAATTTGTTGGTCACTATCAGCCTCACCTCCCCTCTGATTTAGGCTTTTATGACTTACGGAATGAGGAAACAATGAAGGAGCAAATTGAATTGGCTAAGGCCTATGGTCTTAGTGGATTCATTTTTTATTATTACTGGTTTGAGGGACGGCGCGTTCTTGAAAAACCTCTGGATATTTTTATTAAGCGTAGAGACTTTGACTTCAATTTTTCTCTTTGCTGGGCAAATGAAAATTGGACGCGTCGATGGGACGGGGCTGAACACGAAGTATTGCTTGGTCAAACTCATTCAACGGAGAGTGATGAAAATTTTATACGGGACGTCGTCGAATACATGCGGGATCCACGCTATATCACTGTGGATGGGCGCCCACTGCTGACAATATATAGGATTGCGCTGCTTCCTGAGCTTGAGCAGACGGCGGCACGATGGAGAAAAATTTCGAAAGAGCTAATCGGAAAAGATTTATTTCTAGTATATGCGATGACTTTTGGAGAAACTCGGGACCCAAAGTCTGTTGGATTTGATGCAGCTATTCAGTTTCCGCCCCACGGGATTCAGACGGAGGTTATTTCTCATAAAATAACACCGTTTATGAATGAGTATAGTGGATGCGTATTCGACTACGAGCCTCTCGCTTCGAACGCCCGGAAACTTCTAGGCGAAGTGGAGCATCAAGTTATTCCAGGTGTTTTTCCGTCTTGGGATAACACAGCGCGACGTGCAGAACAAGGTAGCGTGTATTTTGGCTCAACGCCGGACACTTATGGAGCATGGCTTGCAGAAGCCGCTAGCCATGCTTTTAGTAAGCCAGTGGGGAAAGAGTCATTTGTTGTCATCAACGCATGGAATGAGTGGGCTGAAGGTGCGCATTTGGAGCCGGATCAAAAATTCGGACATGGGTTTCTCAGAGCAACAGCGGATGTCTTGCGTCCCTATATAAAGAAATCAGGAACTGAAATTAATCTCCCACGTTTAATTCCGTCAGCAAGCATTGATAGTCCTGTGCTTTCAACTGCTGAACGAACTGCGATAATTATTCACGGGCACTACCCCGAACCACTTGAAGAAATTTTGAAGTGCATCCCAGAAGACAAACATGCCGATGTTTTTATTACGCTGGCTAATGATGTGGATACAACTCTCCTCACGACCATCGCGTCGTGGGGAAAAAATACAAATCTTCTTTTCTTTCCAAACAAAGGGCGGGATATACGGCCATTTTTGGGGGCTCTAAGAGTACTGAAATCGAAAGGGTATGCGTATTTTATCAAACTTCATACAAAGCGATCTGTTCATCGTTCTGACGGGGCTCAATGGAATCGTGAATTAACTAAGCCTTTTTTAATGAGTATTAAGACACATGTTATCGAGAAATACTTGGATAAAAATCTAGATGTCTCACTTATTGCCCCGTTAGGCCATACCTTAGATGGTATCCAGTTCATGGGTTCAGCACAAAATTTTCAATGGCTTCGACAGATATGTGAGCATTTTAGTTTAACTTTTGAATGCGAGAATTTTCAGTTCATTGCTGGAAGTATGTTTGCGGGTCGTGTCTCAGATCTTATGATATTTGCTGATGACGGCTGGTTGCCTTCAATGTTTGAGGAGGAAATGGGCCGTCGAGATGGAACTTTAGCTCATGCTATGGAAAGAATGTTTGGGTTATATTGTAGCAAAAAGGGAAAAAAGATTGCTGAATTAGATGCCAAAAGAATGACAATCACATACAATGACCTAGCTCCCAGAAAGACGTATTGTTATGCTCATAACCAAGCATGGGGATGATTCTCTAAATAAATTAAATACAGTTATGGAGTTCTAAATTGACCGAAGTTGCAGATCATCATAGACGTCTATCTAATGAAGAGTGGCTAAAGATACTTATTCGAAGTATAAAAACTCCGCTAATTGATGGAATTCAGTTTCCCAAATTCCCATCCGACGAGCTTCAGAGAAACACTGTTGGTTCTAGCAATGAGGATGCCCTTAATGAGGCTTTTAATTTTTATAGAGAAGTAAAAGAACAGTCCTTACGCCTAGGGAAGCCGCTTAATCTAAGTAGTAGGATATTGGATTTTGGCTGTTCCTGGGGAAGATACCTTCGTTTCTTTTGGCGAGATATTTACTCTAAAAATCTATTAGGTGTCGATATTGATCCTGATGTTTTAAAAATTAGTGTTGACCTTGGAGTTCCTGGACTATTGAGCCATATTTCTCCTCACGGAGAGTTGCCCTTCGAGAGCAAGTCCTTGTCTCATGTTTTTAGTTACTCCGTTTTTACTCATTTACCAGAAAATATTTCTCTGCATTGGATAGAAGAGATCGCGCGAGTCTTGGAGCAAGGTGGAATTTTTATCTTTACTGTGGAGCCCCCGAGATTTATCGATTTTGTAGCAAGCATTCCAGCTGATGCTGAGTTTGCTTGGCACAGGGGACTTCGTGCGGCATTGGGCGATCCAAGCGAAGCACGTAGAAAAGCCGAGCGAGGTGAATTAGTTTATTTGCCTACAGGTGGAGGGAACCATCGGGCCTCTGACATTTATGGCGATGCGGTTATTCCTGAAATTTATGCCCGCTCGAGGTGGGCGGAATATTTTGAAGTTATCGAATATATTGATGAGCCAGATAAGTTCTGGCAGGCTGTTGTTGTTGCGAGACGCATATGAGTGTAATTTTCTTCAAAAAAAGGAAGTATGAAAGATAATTGCATGAATTATCTTGTTGGTAACCTTTTGCTTTTAGAGTAAGGCGCGTTTAAGTGGATATCGGTTAAACGCATGAAAGCTTCACGGCATAAGAAATTTAGAGTGTTTTATGATTCATATTAAATGCAAAACACTCTAAAAACTTCTGGCGAGACGGTGATGAAATTTTCCAAGAAACAATCTTTTTGACAATATTGGCATGGAGAAACCATTGGTATCAGTACTTATAAGGAAATTGTAAGTACTGATAACCTCCTTAATTCCGGTATCCTTAATGAACGAGTTCCTGAAAGATTATTATGCTTAAGTCTCCTCGCCGCCTGGCAGATGAACAAAACTTGGAAATAACAATTCTGGATAGAGCCTCTCTGAGACCCCCAGAGGAAATTACTGCATGGTTGTCTGGTAAGCTTGCGGGCTCAATTCCATTAGAAGGACTTGACGGTAGCCAAGGGCTATTACTCCGAGATACTACCGTATATCAGGGGCAAAATGTTTTTTATGCACCGGAATTTGGAGCTGTCCTAAATGCGAACTCACATATATATGAGACGACGGCAGCTGAAGCTAAATTCCTGTCGCCGGATTATAGCTTCATTCCATCAAAAACTGATTTCTCCGGCACGCATCTTGAAGAAGCGGGGATATTCATGGCATGGGGCGGAAATACAAATTATGGGCATTTTCTGATTGATTGCCTACCCGGTATTATTGCATTAGAACGTGCTGGCATTAAGTATCCGCTTATTTCTCCTCCGCTCTCCTCTTGGCACCGGGAGCTTATGTTTCTTCTCGATGTAAAAACAATAGAATTTCCAGACAAGCTTATAAGCGTTAAAAGAGCAGCTTGGTCGAATTGCATGGACCATTATATGCATTCACCCAATAAAACCCTCTTGCATCTTCGTGATCGTATACTTTCCAACGTTGGACCTTATGAAGGATCGGATCGTGTTTATGTATCTCGCAGTAGAATTACAGATAAACGAAAAATGATTAATGAGCTTGAAGTAGAAGAACGACTTATCCAGGAGGGTTTTTCTATCGTTCACCCACAAGAACTCCCTGTCTTTAAACAAATTCAAATTTTCAATAATGCGTCGTTTGTAATAGGGGCTACTGGTGCCCAGATGGCAAATACTCTTTTCATGAAGCCCGGGGCCACTGCATTCGAAATATGCCCCAGCAATTATGCTGGTATTTGGGTACGCAACATTTGCTATATGGCAGGTGTTGATTGGAGAAGTCATTATTTTCCTTCTCCAATCAATGAACTACCCCATAGTGCATGGATTTTTTCGTATAAAGTTGATGTGGAGACCCTTATGGCTTTCGTCCGGAAATCATTGGATCGATAGTGCTTGATATCGTTACTTTATCTTATGTTGAGTTGAGAAAAAGTACACTGTTCTTCGTCAGGGACGACCGGTTGAACGGTAGGTCATGCCGGAACACTGTTCCCCGCAAAGGTATTGATAATAAGGGTTCTCAAGCCAGCGTGCGCATAACGCCTCGTCGGACAGCCCATGAAGATGCTTCAGGATTAGCAGCCCAGCCACCAGACGCGGCGGCAAAGGCGGATGTCCCGGACCAGTCATTCCAACGGCACTGCCGAAGCACTGTTCGATGAAGCCCCAGTCAATCTCCCGCGCCAGAGGAGTCAACGGATGGTTGAGGGCGATGATCATCTCAAGCGGCGGACGGAACAGGTCACGATGACTGTGGCTGAGCGGCTTTTCCATACTCACCCCCGAATTCAGGCTGAAATGAGTGGAATATACCAAGCCGCTTTCGGGAATCCCAAAACGCAAGAAAGCGGAGATATTTTCTCCGCTTCAGACTGCTGACAAACCCGTCATTTTTGGCGGGTTTGTTTTTTGATGAGGTTTGCGAGTTTTTTAGCCATCCTGGTTCAGGATTATGATGCGAAGCGAACCCGATCTTCTCATGCGTGGCAC
>Ga0153941_1000069_pt1 | contig 58610 bp, 56 predicted proteins | sample TSNJ025MetaG_FD_104733 | JGI IMG/M metagenome (GOLD analysis project Ga0153941, IMG submission 104733) | Attine ant fungus gardens microbial communities from New Jersey, USA - TSNJ025 MetaG | ecosystem: Host-associated > Fungi > Mycelium > Unclassified | place: USA: New Jersey, Brendan T. Byrne...
TCCGGGTATCAATTGGAGGTGTAGAAGTTATGGAGCCAAGTATTCATGGCCTTATTCTGGCCTTCGGGCTGATTTTACCGCTCGGCGTGCAAAACCTATTTATCTTTTCTCAGGGGGCTATCCAGGTCAGCCTGTGGAACGCTATGCCGGCCGTTATAACGGCCGGGCTATGTGATACGCTGTTATTCTGGCGGCAGTGCTCGGTGTATCTATGGTGATCTTAAGCTTTGTCTGGCTGAAGCTGGGATTATTAGTGATTGGGTTTGTGTTTTTAGTCTATATGGGATGGGTGTCGTGGCAGAGTCAGCCGGCTAGCAATCAGACGCTGGAGGGAGGCAGTATGCCTCCGGCAAAGCAGATTCTGTTTGCCGCATCGGTATCGTTGTTAAACCCTCATGCTATCCTGGATACAATTGGCGTTATCGGTACAAGCTCACTCAATTATATAGGCAGTGACAAAGCTTTATTTACAGCTTCCTGTATTATGGTGTCTTGGCTATGGTTTTTTGCGCTGGCATTTGCCGGTCGAATAATGGGTAGTTTAGATGCTGGCGGGCGCCTGCTGAGGGTTGTAGGTAGAGTTTCGGCAATGTTTATCTGGGGGGCCGCCCTCTACTTGGGGTATGGAATAGTGAACGGGCTTTGATCCGATGACTAAACCGCGTCTTAACTCCCGCCTACAGAAGAGGCCACTGAAAAAGCTCTATTTTCAAGTCTAACACCACAATATATAGATAATTTAGTCGATTGTTGCACTGTATATTGTGGCATTAAAGCCTAAATTTCGACTTTTTCAGTGGCCTGCTACAGAAGCGGGAGTTAAGAGCGGCTCAGTCCTTCGGACAAGGTCGACTAAACTTCAGATGGGGTAAAAAAACCATCTGAAGCTAGTCTCTCTTTATCAGTTCACGTTGTGGCAAATGCGCAGGCAGGTGAACGCCTCTGGCGGCCGGTTGCCGACCTAATTATATATATTGGTAAGTTGCTGTAAGATCGCTTGCGTTTTCTTATCTAATTATGCTATAATTACTACGCATAAAGTGGCTTTTAAAAGTGAGGTGCAGGACGTGCAAGAAAAGATTCATCCTAAATTCAATGAAGCAAAAGTAGTTTGCGGTTGTGGAAATACATTTATGACAGGTTCGATTAAAAAAGAACTGCGTGTAGATGTTTGTTCCAAATGTCATCCGTTCTATACCGGTCAACAGCGTCAAGTCGCAGCCGGCGGCCGTGTAGAAAGGTTCAACAAACGCTATGGCAGCAATGCTCAAGCTTAATTGCAACTTGGCTAATTGAAAAGCAACAAGGCAGCAGAGCAGGAATGCTCTGCTGTACTTATATCATAAGCTCAAAGTTTCCTGCAAGAAATAGTAAAGGAGGGCGGATACCGTGAGTGACAAAAGACCTTTTGTCGGCGGCCAGGCCGTCATTGAAGGAGTTATGATGCGTGGGCCGGAATATATCGCTACAGCCGTCCGCGAGCCTTCCGGCGCGATCACGGTTCAAAAGGAGCGGTTGACCTCAGTGACCGACCGCTATCCTATTTTGAAGAAACCGATGCTGCGAGGCGTTGTGGCATTAGCAGAGTCGCTAATTTATGGCCTTAAGGCTTTATCGTTTTCAGCTCAGGCGGCCGGTGAAGAAGATGAGGCGCTGTCAACCAAGGAAATTGCCATGACGATGGTATTTTCGCTAACCTTGGCTGTTGTGCTGTTTATCATTATCCCGACGTATGCGGCCAAATATATTCATAGCGCCGTAACCGATCCCCGTCTGCTCAATACCTTTGAAGGTATTTTACGGCTGGCGATTTTTTTTCTGTATATTCTCGGAATATCTCTCATGAAAGATATTCAACGCGTTTTTCAATACCACGGTGCAGAGCATAAAACTATCCATGCCTATGAAGCCGGCGAACAATTGACTGTAGAAAATATCCGGAAGCATAGTCGGCTGCACCCCCGGTGCGGCACAAACTTTTTACTCATTGTCATGGTCGTGAGTATTATTATGTTTGCCTTTTTAGGCTGGCCGGATCTTTGGTTGAGGATATTGTCCAGGGTTATACTATTACCGGTAGTTGCCGGTATCGCCTATGAGATTATCCGATTTGCCGGCCGCAGCAAAGCTCGCTGGGTTGCCTGCGCCATTATGCCGGGCCTGTGGCTGCAAAAACTGACGACCCGTGAACCTAGTGACGATCAATTTGAAGTGGCCATTGCGGCCCTTAATGCTGTGCGACCTGACCAAGATTTAGAGGTGAAAACAAATGATTAATAAACTACAAGCCCTTGAAGATAAATTTCTTGAGCTGGAAGGCCGCATCAGTGACCCTGCTGTCATGGCCGATATGAGTGAATGGCAGAAGCTGACAAAGGCCCATAGTAAAATGATGCCGGTTGTCGAGAATTTTCGTGAATATAAGAAAACGCTTAAAACTATTGATGATGCTCGTGAAATGATGAAAGAAAAGCTTGATGATGATTTTAGGGAAATGGTTGAGGTCGAATATGCCGATGCCAAGGAGAAAACAGCCGTACTTGAAGACCAACTGAAGGCGCTGCTTTTGCCGAGAGATCCCAATGACGACAAAAATGTTATTGTTGAAATCAGGGGTGGCGCCGGTGGTGACGAAGCCGCGCTGTTTGCCGGGGATCTGTTCCGCATGTATACCCGTTATGCCGAAAATCAAGGCTGGCGCGTGGAGATACTGGATGCCAATGTCCATGAGCTCGGCGGTTTTAAGGAAGTAGTATTCTCAATTCAGGGCGATGGCGCTTATTCCAAGCTCAAGTATGAGAGTGGCGTACATCGTGTTCAACGGGTGCCGACTACCGAATCATGCGGGCGTATTCATACCTCAACTGTGACAGTGGCCGTGCTGCCCGAAGCCGAAGATGTAGATATCGAAGTGCATCAGAATGATCTTAGGATAGATACTTACTGTGCCAGCGGTGCTGGCGGACAGCATGTTAACAAAACGGAATCGGCTGTGCGCATCACTCATTTGCCGACAGGTGTTGTTGTTCAGTGCCAGGATGAAAAATCCCAGCTTAAAAACAAGGAAAAAGCGATGCGGGTGCTGCGGAGCAGGCTGCTAGAGCTGGCTCAGGCGGAGCAGGCGGCCGGGGTTGCCGAAAGCCGTAAAAGCCAGGTTGGTACCGGCGATCGCAGTGAACGGATCAGAACATACAATTTTCCCCAGGGCCGGGTGACCGACCATCGTATTGGCCTGACACTGCATAAACTGGACTTTGTATTAGACGGTGAGTTAGATGAGTTGATTTCGGCGCTGGTAACTACCGGTCAAAGCGAAAAACTAAAAGACGCAGAGTAAGATTGTAAAATAAGGAAGATATTAATGGCTGAACAATGGACTATCGCATCAATTTTAAATTGGACCAAGCAGTACTTCAGCACCAAGGGGATCGACAATCCCCGTCTGGATGCTGAGGTACTGCTTTCCCATATCCTGGCTAAGGATCGGCTGTATCTGTATACCCATTTTGATCAACCCTTGACCCCTGAAGAACTGACAGCTTATCGTGATACAGTAAAACAGCGTGCTGTTCGGGCGCCGGTTGCGTATATCACCGGGTTTAAGGAGTTTATGGGTTTGGACTTCGCAGTTAGTTCGTCTGTACTTATTCCCCGGCCGGATACCGAGATCTTAGTGGAAGCGGCGCTTGAGCGGCTTATTGCCGTCCCGGCGCCAGTGATGGCTGATTTAGGGACAGGGAGTGGCGCCATTATTGTCAGCCTGCTGGCTAGGCTGGCCGGTGCTGCAGGGGTGGCAGTCGATATCTCGTCTGCTGCCCTGGCTGTCGCCGGTGATAATGCCGTAAGACACGGGGTTGACGGTCGTTTGGAGTTTTTCAGGGGTGATCTGTTTGGGCCGCTCTTGGGCAGGAAATTTGACGCAATTTTATCAAATCCGCCCTATATTCCTAATCGAGATATTGACGGGTTAAGTGCTGAAGTACGGCAGGAGCCACTGCTGGCGCTTGCGGGCGGTCATGACGGTCTAGACTTTTACCGGCGCATTGTGGCGCAAAGCGCTGATTATCTAAATGCCGGCGGCTTTATTGCTGTCGAAGTAGGCATTAACCAGGCCGGACTTGTGGCCGGCTTGGCAAACACAGCCAGCCGTCTGCAGACTAGTGCGATTGTCAAGGATTATGCAGGCATAGAGCGGGTTGTAGTTTTAACCTTGCGGCCATAGGAGATGATTTTTATTGCGTACAAAGTACTATAAGCTTAATGCTGCTAATCCAGATCCGGCGGTACTGGCTGAAGCGGCTGCGCTGCTGCGCCAGGGAGGGCTAGTGGCTTTTCCGACCGAGACTGTGTATGGCCTCGGAGCAAACGGTCTCGATGCTCAGGCCGTGACCGGCATCTTTGCGGCCAAAGGACGGCCGTCTGACAATCCTCTTATTTTGCATGTTGATTCGGCAGATAAACTGAGTGCACTAGCGGCTGCTATTCCGTCCAGTGCCCAGGCTTTAATTGACAAGTACTGGCCGGGTCCGCTAACGGTAGTCGTAGCGCGACAACCTATCGTGCCTGATGCGGTAACGGGCGGGTTGAATACTGTAGCCGTGCGTCTGCCTGATTCTTTTATTGCCAGGGAGCTCATCCGGCTAGCCGGTGTGCCGATAGCTGCGCCCAGCGCCAACACCTCCGGCCGGCCAAGTCCGACAACAGCGGCGGCTGTACTGAGTGATCTTGACGGTAAGATTGACGCCATTATCGATGCCGGCCGGTGTAAGATTGGGGTAGAATCGACGGTCGTTGACTGTACTACACCGGTGCCGACACTGCTTAGACCGGGTGGCGTCACTTATGAAATGCTGCTGAGTGTTCTAGGAGAGATTGAGGTCGATCCGGCGCTGGCCGGCTCGGCGGCAGTGCCTAAATCACCAGGCATGAAGTATATTCATTATGCTCCAGCCGCACCTATGTTTCTGGTAGAAGCTGAGCCACAGCAGACTGCTAGCGTGCTGCGCCGGGAAGTTGCTCAGGCAGTAGCGGCAGGCAAGACGGTAGGGGCGGTAGTTTCTGCCGAACTGGCGGCTACGCTGCCTCGCCGTGTCATTGCTGCGGTATATGGATCACGCGCCGACACCGGTGTTATTGCCGCTAATTTATATACAGCGCTCCGCAGCTTTGACGATAGAGTTGTTGATGTCATTTATGCCGAGGGCATTGCTGAGCAGGGATTGGGGCTGGCCGTTATGAATCGGCTGCGTAAAGCTGCCGGGTATCGTATTATTCGCGAATAGTACAAGAGGGTTCACATATTGCTCTTTGTCACCTCATATATATAACCAGACTGTTGCTAACGCGCTTCTCAATTGGGCTTTAGTAAATTGTTCTTAGGTTAAAGGGGTGGAATTTTTGTGAGTATCCTTGAACTGTTCGTTTTAAGTGCAGCGCTGGGGACCGATTTATTTTCAGTGGCCGTGCCGATTGGCATGAATAAAATGCGGCGGCTGGTTATTCTCCAGGCAGCGTTTGTTTTTGCCGTATTTCATATCATTATGCTCCTTGCCGGTTACCATATTGGACATTGGCTGGGGACTATTGTTGAGCATGTTGGCGCCTACCATATCGATTGGCCTGCAGCTAGTGTCCAAAACGTTGCGACAATTATCGGCGCGCTGGTGCTAGCCGGGCTTGGCACGAACATGATTAAGGAAAGTATTACTGAGCAAGGAGACAGCTCATTAACAAACCCGTTGCACGGCGGATCACTTATTATGTTGGCGGCAAGTGTCAGTATTGATGCCTTGGCAGCCGGATTTAGCCTGGGAATGATTGATGTCGATCTGTTGCGTCTGAGTCTGGTTCTCGGTATTGTCATTTTTCTAATTGCCTTGTTGGGGCTGGGGCTTGGCCGTAAACTGAGCAGGTATATCGGGGAACGTGCCGGCTTATTTGGCGGGCTTGTATTGGTGTTGTTAGGAATACATATATTGTGGATGACAATTTGCTAGTATGAGATGTTTTTTTGCGACACAAAATAAGAGGGGTTGACGATTGAAATGTTCAAGATATTGCTTGTATGTACGGGAAATACGTGCCGTAGCCCGATGGCGGCCGCTCTTCTTAGCGAAATGGCGGCTAAAGCCGGGATGGCAGGGACAATTGTTCTTGATTCGGCCGGCATTGCTGCCGCTGAGCAAGCGGCTTCAGTCCATGCACAGTCTGTTATGCGTCAGTCAGGGCTGGACTTGGACAAGCATTGCTCAAAACAGCTTACGCTTTCATTGCTGTCAACTGCTGATCTGGTGCTGACAATGACGATGTCCCATAAACGAGCTGTCGCAAGTATTGCGGCAGGTATGACCGGGAAAATATATACCCTTGCCGAATTTGCCGGACAGGCAGGCGATATCGTAGATCCGTTTGGCGGCAGCGAGGTAGAATACCGTAAATGTGCTGAGCAGCTTAGGCAGCTGCTCTTACTGGCGTGGGGAAAAATTGTTTGTTTAGCAGGAGAAAACTAGTTGGCGTTGAAAAAAACTAAAAGACATATAAATATTTAACAATAATAGGAAGTGTTGCAAATAATGCAGGTAGCTATTGGTAGCGATCACGGCGGTTTTCATCTAAAAGAGGAAATTAAGACATTATTAGCCGAGCTTAAGATCGACAGTTCTGATTTTGGCACATACTCAACAGACTCAGTTGATTACCCTGACATTGCCAGCCAGGTTGCCGCGGCAGTGGTAAGTGGCCGGTGTGAGCGGGGCATTATTGTTTGCGGGACAGGTATTGGTGTAAGTATCGCCGCTAATAAAATTAACGGAATCAGAGCTGCCGTTTGCCATGACGTTTTTTCGGCACAGATGTCACGGGAGCATAATGACGCCAACATACTGGCATTAGGGGAGCGGGTTGTTGGCGTCGGACTAGCCCGGATGATTGTTGAGGTCTGGCTCAAGACCCAGTTTGCCGGTGGACGCCACGCCTGTCGGGTGGAGAAGATTATGGCGCTTGAGATTGAGCGATAACACAAGTAAGGGGAGTGATAACTAATGGACACCGACTTGACAACAATAGGTCGCCAGACTCTGCAGGCAGTTGAAGAACTGATAAAGATAGCTCAGCTAAAACCGGGGCAGATCCTGGTCGTCGGGTGCAGTACCAGCGAAGTGCGGGGAGCACATATTGGCTCCTCCGGCTCGGATGTGGTAGCTGCACGGATTTTTTCCAGTTTGAGTAAGGCTTGCTCCTGGTATCAAGTGTCGCTGGCCATACAATGCTGTGAGCATCTTAACCGCGCCCTTGTTGTTGAGCAGGCTGTAGCCGATAAATATCATTTGGAAGAAGTACGTGTCGTGCCGGTCGCTAAAGCGGGTGGGGCAATGGCTGCAGAGGCAATGCGGCAATTTGCCAAGCCGGTAGTAGTCGAAGTCATTACGGCTGATGCCGGTCTTGACATTGGCAATACATTGATCGGTATGCACATAAAAAGGGTAGCTGTCCCGGTGCGGCTTACACAAAAGTATATCGGACAAGCGTACCTGACTGCTGCATATACGCGGCCAAAACTGATCGGCGGAGCACGTGCCGTTTATCCGATGACTAACCCGCTCTAAGACTCCCGCTTCCGTAAGCGGGAGTTAAGAGCGGCTAAGTCCCTGGATAAGGTCGACTAAACTTCAGATGGGGTAAAAAACCCGCCTGAAGCGTGCGTCTCCCTTTACCCGATGGCTAACCCGCTCTAAGACTCCCGCTTTCGTAAGCGGGAGTTAAGAGCGGCTAAGTCCCTGGATAAGGTCGACCAAACTTCAGATGGGGTAAAAACCCTGCCTGAAGCTAAGTCTCCCTTTATGAGATATCAACCTAAATATATAATGATTAAGTCTAAACATGTGGAAGGGGAGTATTTATGACAATGCTAACAGCAACCGACCCGGAAATAGCCCGGGCGATTGACCTTGAACTCGCACGTCAGCAAAACAAACTGGAGCTTATTGCATCCGAAAACTTTGTCAGTAAGGCAGTAATGGAGGCTCAGGGATCAGTACTCACGAATAAATATGCCGAAGGTTATCCCGGACGCCGTTATTATGGCGGTTGTGAGTATGTCGATATTGTCGAACAACTAGCCATTGACCGAGCCAAAGAATTGTTTGACGCCGAGCACGTCAATGTTCAGCCTCACTCAGGAGCGCAAGCCAATACGGCCGTATACTTTGCCTTTTTAAAACCTGGCGACACAATTCTCGGGATGAACCTTGCTCATGGCGGTCACTTGACCCATGGAAGTCCTGTCAGTATTTCCGGACAGTATTTCAATGTTGTTGCTTATGGTGTCGATGAGGTTACTCATCGCATTGATTATGACCAAGTGGCTGAACTGGCGATGAAGCACAAGCCAAAAATGCTGGTAGCCGGCGCCAGCGCCTATTCGCGAATAATTGATTTTGCCCGGATGGGGCAAATTGCGCGCGACAGTGGAGCCTTGTTCATGGTTGACATGGCGCATATCGCCGGGTTGGTAGCGGCAGGTCTGCACCCCTCGCCTGTACCTCATGCCGATATTGTGACAACAACGACGCATAAGACACTGCGCGGACCGCGCGGCGGTCTGATTTTGTGCAGGTCCCAGCATGCCAAAGCTATCGATAAAGCTATCTTCCCTGGCATCCAGGGCGGTCCGTTAATGCATGTAATCGCGGCTAAAGCCGTCGCTCTTAAAGAAGCGCTCAGCGAGGAATTTCGCCAGTATCAGATCCAGATCATTAAGAATTCCCAGGCGTTGGCTGAACGGCTGATGCAAAACGGTTTTACCCTGTTATCGGGGGGCACAGATAATCACTTAATACTTGTCGACCTGCGCGCTCAAAATATCACCGGCAAGCAAGCCGAACACGCTTTAGATGAAATCGGTATAACTGTCAATAAAAACGCCATACCTAACGACCCGGCCCGCCCGATGGTGACTAGCGGTGTTCGGATTGGCGTTCCTGCCGTTACTTCGCGTGGCATGATGGAGCAGGACATGGTAGTTATCGGCGACATTATTGCTATGACGCTGAACAAGCCTGAAGATAGTGCTGCACAGGATAAGGCGCGCGCTCTGGTGGCCGAGCTATGCCGTAAATTTCCTCTATACGCTTAATGTCTCTGCCGCTGTACGACATCTTTCTGTAGAGAGGACTATTTCCTTGCCACTGTGGCGACATCCCCCTCGGTGAGGAGATTTAATAAGGAGAGTGGCTTATGCAAGTCAAAATAATTGACCATCCGTTAATTCAACACAAACTGTCGCTTATTCGCGACATTAAAACAGGTACTAAAGATTTCCGTGAGCTTTTAGAAGAAATTTCGATGTTGATGGCTTTTGAGCTGACGCGAAATATGGCGCTAAAAGCGACTGAGATCCAGACACCGCTTACTACATGCACCTGCAAGATGCTGACAGGCAAGAAAGTCGCTGTGATACCTATCTTGCGTGCCGGTCTCGGTATGGTGAATGGGATTGTAAAGCTGATTCCTGCCGCTAAAGTCGGTCATATTGGCGTATACCGCGACCACGAAACGTTGCAGCCTGTTGAGTACTATTGCAAATTGCCCTCTGATGTTGCCGAGCGCGAAATTATTGTTGCTGATCCTATGCTGGCTACAGGCGGGTCAGCGGTCGCTGCCATTGATATGCTGAAAGCCAGAGGCGCTAAGCAAATTAAGCTGATGTGCCTTGTTGCCGCACCGGAAGGTGTTAATCTAGTAAACGATCACCATCCTGAGGTTGAAATTTATGTTGCCGCTGTCGATAGCCACCTCAACGAGCTTGGCTATATTGTACCAGGTTTGGGTGATGCCGGTGACCGCATTTTTGGAACAAAGTAACTAGCCATTTTGTTCGGGTAATCACGATCTGGTTGCCACACTGGCGGGTTAAGGAGGCGTAGGCGCATGCGTGAAAAGGCGGAGCTTATTCGTCCGTCCTGGGATGAGTATTTTATGAATATAACAAAAGTCGTAGCTACTAGGTCAACCTGTCTGCGCCGCCAGATAGGCGCTGTCATCGTTAAAGAGCAGCGTCTATTGGCTAGTGGTTATAACGGCGCGCCTAGTGGTTTGTCCCATTGTGGCAAAACTGGCTGCTTACGGGCTGCCGCCCAAATTCCGTCAGGTCAGCGTCACGAGTTGTGTCGCGGCCTTCATGCCGAACAAAATGCTGTTGTGCAGGCGGCCATGTACGGTGTTCCTATTCAGGGCGCCACAATTTACTCTACACATCAACCCTGTTCAGCGTGTAGTAAGATTCTCATAAATGCCGGCATTAAACGGATCGTTTACCTGCAAAGCTACCCTGACGAGCTGGCGCAGCAGCTAATTGCCGAAGCCGGAATTGAATATGTCTGTTTTATGGATAAATAACTGTCGCTGCCTATCATGTTTATGTAGGCAGTTTTTTTTCTATAACTATCTAACGATCAAGAGACCTCCTAACGAAAAGTTTCGGTTAAATAGGTCAGAATGAGAAGGATTTGTACAATGTTTGGCGAATACATTTGAAATTGCAAATATTTTTGAAAGTATAAATATTAGCGTAGACGTAATGGATCGGCTATGGCATTTACTGCCCTGATACTTATATTACCTTGATAATAGGGGATTCTATGTTAGAAGCTATTTATTTACCTAAGCTTAATCGCTTGGCGCCAACACTTGACTCAACGCTGTTAAAGGCCATGGAAGAAGCCGGCGAATTAGCGCGTGCTGTGCTGCAGTTTATGCCGTGGGAGAACTTGAGCCCGGCGGAACTCAGTGTTCAGCCTGAAGCCATGGCTCGATTAGCAGATGTTAAAGAAGAATTGCTAGACGTTGCCCAGACTTGTGTTACCATGATTTTTGTCATGGAGGATCTATTCGGGATTGAGGCCGACAGTTTGATTTGCGAACATCTGAAGAAACTGTCTGACAAAGGCTATGGGTATGACGACAGCCAGAGCTACCGCATTGCTACAGTCAAGAATGTCCGTGCAGGCAACTTTAAATCGATCAGTCTGCCGCGTCTAAAAATTGAGGATGTCACGCTACTGACGACTGTGTGCAAAATACAGGAAGAGCTTGGTGAACTAACTCAATTTCTTGGCAAGCATGCCGGTGCGTCCGGCGAGCAATCACGCCTGGACTCCGAGCAAGTCAACCGTGGTGCTGCGCTGGAGTTGCTTGATGTTGCCCAGTGCTGCTTTACTATGATGTATATTCTAGCTGAACGGCACCATGTAAACATACCAGAGCTTGTCGACGCTCATGTAGACAAACTGCGCGTCAGAGGCTATTGTTAGCAAAAACGGTTTAAACCTTGTTAGTACGAGGTATACTGAGCAAATGTGGCGCATATAGTTATCGATAATGAAAACAATATTGCTACAGGATTGTTTGACGGTTCAGTTTGATTGACACTTTTATGCACTTGAGGTACAATTGTTGTTGCGTAGAAATGAGGTGTTGATGTTATATGCAAATATATGTAGTAGCATTTACTGTTGCCTTGATAGCAACTTATTTTATCACTCCGCATGTTAAAGAGTTAGCCATTAAAGCTGGAGCTCTCGATGCTCCCGATGCCCGCAAAGTGCACACACTGCCAACCCCCCGGATGGGAGGACTGGCCATTTATTTTGGTTTTGTACTGGCCGTGCTGTCCAGTATGCATATTAGTCATGAGATTGTGGGACTGCTCTTGGGTGGTACAGTTATTTTAGCAGTCGGTATTATCGATGATTTAACACAACTGTCAGCCAAAGTTAAGCTGCTGGGTCAGATTGGGGCCGCCGCTGTACTTATCCTATTCGATATTCGCATTGAATGGCTGACAAATCCGTTTGGTGATATGATTTATATTAATTACTTATCGATTCCTCTGACTATTTTGTGGGTCGTCGGCTTGACGAATACTGTTAACTTAATTGATGGTCTGGACGGACTGGCGGCAGGAGTATCGACAATTGCATCAGTGACCATTCTTTTGGTGGCACTGGAACAAAATTTGTGGACAGTGGCCATTATGATGGCCGCGTTGGCAGGCAGTGCTTTTGGCTTTTTACAACATAATTTTAATCCGGCAAAAATTTTTATGGGTGATACCGGCAGTATGTTCTTAGGATATATGCTGGCCGCCGTCTCGATCCTGGGGACTGTAAAAAGTGCGGCTACTATTGCGCTGGTTGTGCCCATCGTGGCTCTTGGTCTGCCCATTATGGATACAGCCTTTGCGATCATTCGCCGCTATATGAGTGGCCGGCCGATTTTTAAGCCGGATAAAGGCCATTTACACCATCGCTTATTAGCTATGGGTCTAAGCCAAAGGCAGGCTGTGCTGCTTATGTATGTCATTAGCGGCTGTTTGGGTGTCAGTGCTATTGCGTTAACTGAAGTTAGCAAAACCTATGGTGCGCTAATTTTGCTGACAATTGTTTCAGTCGCTTTTTTCGGGGCGAAAAAAATCGGTGTGCTTAAAAATAATGACGGTGTGCTTAAAAGCAGCGATTCAGTCAAAAGCCATTAAGCTTACAGCGCAAGGATATGAAATTTTACAAGCTACAGGGCGGGCATTTTTTGCTCGCCCTGTGTCGTCGGCTCGAATAGTGAATTTTTCGCGCAATATCTGATAAGAGGTGAAACTTATGTCACGCATTAAAGTAATGACTGTATTTGGCACTAGACCGGAAGCCATAAAGATGGCGCCGGTCGTCTTGGAATTAGCTAAACACCCTGAGGCGATAACATCGGTTGTCGCTGTCACTGCCCAACACCGAGAAATGCTTGATCAAGTATTGAACTTGTTTAACATCACGCCCGGTTACGATCTCGATATTATGAGTCAGGGACAAACTTTGTTTGATATTACCTGCCGGGCTATGCAGGGGTTGAGTCAGGTGCTTGCTCAGGAAAAACCGGATATCGTCCTTGTTCACGGTGATACAACGACGACTTTTGCTGGAGCGATGGCAGCTTTTTATCACCAAATAGCAGTCGGCCATGTTGAAGCCGGTCTTCGTACAGGGGACAAGTTTTCGCCCTTCCCCGAGGAAATGAATCGCAAACTGACCGGTACGCTGGCTGATATTCACTTTGCGCCAACGGCTACTGCCAAGCAAAATTTATTGCAGGAAAATGTCGAATGTCAAGCGATTGTCGTTACCGGTAATACCGTGATTGATGCCTTAATGGCTACGGTCGATGCTCGTTACCGTTTTACCGATCCACTTCTTCAACGCATTGATTATGTAAATCGCAAGGTCATTCTGGTGACGACTCATCGTAGGGAAAACCTAGGCGAACCGATGCGCCATATATATCAAGCGCTCAGGCAAATTGTTGCAGATTATGCCGACACAGAGATTATTTTCCCTGTACATAAAAATCCTCTGGTACGCCAAGTTGTTCAGCAAGAATTAGGCCATCTTGACCGGGTTCATCTGATTGATCCCTTGGACTATCAGCCGTTTGCCAATTTAATTGCCCGGTCGTACTTGGTGCTGACCGACTCCGGCGGCATTCAGGAAGAGGCTCCGGCTCTCGGCAAGCCAGTACTCGTCCTCAGAGATACTACCGAACGGCCTGAAGCTGTGGCAGCTGGCACTGTTAAGCTGATCGGTACAGACCGCGAACGCGTTTACGCCGAGACGCAAAAACTGCTTGTCGAAAAAAGCGAATACCAAAGTATGGCGAGTGCCGTCAATCCTTATGGCGACGGTCAGGCTTCCGCGCGTATTGTCAAGGCTATTTTACATAAATATCGTTTAACGGATAATCTTCCTGAAGAGTTTATCCGATGACTAAACGCGCCTTAACTCCACTTCTACAAGCGGGAGTTAAGAGCGGTTAAGTCCCCTGGATAAGGTTGACTAAACTTCGGATGAGGTAAAAGCCCCACCTGAAGCTTAGTCTTTCTTTTATCCGATGATTAACCCGCTCTAAGACTCCCGTTTCGGAGCGGAAGTCTTAGAGCGGGTTAATCCCTGAGAAATACTTTAAAGGTGTAGCCGGTAGGCCAACAAAAGACCGTATGCACATCATGAGGCTAGTAGTTTGCATTGAACGGAGTAGCCTGTAGGAAGACGGAGTGGGACCTCTATACTGAGCTTTGGGTAAATTTATGGAAATAATTCTTGACAAATTTTTAGGCTTGGTTTATTATTTAAATGTATTTAAATAATAAAGGTGTACTATGCTCAGACCATCATAAGATCCCCAGATTCGCATTACCGAGATTCTAATCACCCTGAATAATTATACTGCAATTTTTATTTAAGGATAGGGCCTGAGTCCCTGGATAAGGTCGACTAAGCTTCAGATGGGGTAAAAGCCCCACCGAAGTTTAGTCGACCTTGATTCCGGAATCGTAAAAAACACAATTGTATATACAATATACAATTTACATATACAATTTACATATACAATTTACAATTTGCATATACAATATACAATAGATTTTTTCATTGATAGCAGGAATTGATGTTTTTGTAGAGAATAAACCATTCAGATGTTGCTTTTTTGGGATTCTTCGTGGCAGGTAATAACATCTCCATCCCACCAGAGCTATTGATAATAAAAAGCCTGTATGAGGTGCGCTGTGTCTGAAAAACAACAAGGAATATGGTCAGCCTTAAGCCTAGCCGGATCCATTGGACTGAGTTGGGCGGCGACCATCGCTGTCGGGCTGTTTTTAGGCCGGTGGGCTGATAATTATCTGGGGCTGTTTCCTTGGCTTACTGTGGCCGGGATTGTACTTGGTATGGTAACAGGCTTATGGGCTACATATAAAAAAATCGTTAAATGAAATTGTTTCAGTAAAACTGAAACATCTGGGGTTTAGGTGGAGAGTCTGCTCCGCCTGAAGCCTGTAGAGGCGGGAGTCTTGACTAATGTTTCAGATAATGTTGAATAATATGACAAGGATGTGCATTTTTGTTAAAAATAGGTTTTGCAGATAATTACGCCGCTCAAGTGCGACAAACGTTGGTTCATCTGTCGGCCTGGGGCTTATTAATAACCGTTGGTGCTTTCTTGTCAAATAAAATATCTATTATACCCGGTTTACTGACAGGCTGGTCAGGAAGTGTCATCTATTTCCTGCTAATGTGCCGCCGGGTAAAAAAAAGCGCCGAACTTTCTCTAAGTCAAGCCGTCGCTACTATGCGCTCCGGCTGGCTTATCCGTTTGAGTTTCACAATTTCATTGTTGGTCTTATCTATTTATGTGCCGGGAATTGATTTTTGGGCGGCAGTAGTGGGGTTATTCTCACTTCATATAGTATTTATGTTGAATGCCGTGCTTTTCGTGGCTTCAGAACTTGTTGGAAGTGTAGGAAAGTCTAAAAATAATTCGGGAAAGGAGTGAAAAATGAAGTATGGGACATGGTGGAGGAGGCCATGAGATTGGCGGACATAAGCTGGCGCACTTTGCCGGACTTACCTTTAATCTCGATACCTTATATATGACATGGCTGACAATGGCGATCGTCATCTTTTTGGCAGTGATTGCCACACGCCGGGCTGAGATTGTTCCCCGGGGCTGGCAAGCTTTCCTGGAGATGGTTGTTGATGCGTTGTTAGACCAGATTGATAACAACATGGGGCCGAAAGGCAGAAAGCTGGCGCCATTTATTATTACTCTGTTCTTGTTCCTGGTTGTAGGCAATCAATTGGGTCTGGTGCCTGGGTTTGTCTCACCTACGAATGATATTAATACAACACTTGGCTTAGCTTTGCTGGTAGTTATCATTGTACATGTTGTAGGAATGATCAACCAGGGGCCTGTCAGGTATCTCAAACATTTTTTTGAGCCGTATATCCCCTTTGTCATTATCAACATTGTTGAAGAATTGGCCAAACCGATTACACTGTCATTTCGTCTATTCGGCAACATTCTGGCTGGTGAAATTCTGCTGATTATCCTTGGCATGCTGGTACCGTATATTATTCCGACGGCATGGTTGGCCTTCAGCGTGTTTGTCGGTGTTGTACAGGCGTTTATCTTTACAATATTGACAGTATCGTATCTATCTAACTCATTGAAAGATGAGCATCATTAATTTTCCGCTTTAGTTTATAATAGACCAAAGACAAAAAGGAGGAATTTTTTTATGGAACAAGCTATTATTATTGCTGCCTCTGCCATTGGCGCGAGCCTGGCTATCGGGCTTGCCGCCATTGGTGCTGCCCTGGGTGACGGTGTCGTAACTTCCAAGGCAATTGAGGGGATGGCAAGACAACCGGAAGCAAAAGGGACTATTCTGGTAAACATGCTGATTTCGGTAGGTTTGATCGAGTCTATTCCTATTATTGCCGCGGTTATTGCCATCGTACTTGTATTTGCCAATCCGTTTATTAAGTAACTACAGCGTTATTGGGCGACTGGCAGACACATGTTTTCTACCAGCGCCCCCCTATACGCCGGAAAGAGGAGGGGCTCTCAATTGGTTGACTTGAATGCAACGCTTATAGCGCAAATTATAAACTTCCTTATACTTGTTGCTATCTTAACTAAAGTGGCATACAAACCGCTGATGCGGGCGCTGGCTGACCGGCAGGCCAAAATTGCTGAAAGTCTGGAAAAGGCTGAACAGGAGCGGCAAGCTGCTGAAAAGCTTAAGCAGGATTATCTTGCGCAATTATCTGAAGCACGTAACCAGGCTCAGGCTATTATTGAAAAGGCCGCTAAGCTGGCTGAACAAACAAAAGAAGATATAATGAAAGAAGCCCGCGAAGAAAGTGCCCGTCTGCTAAAGGCCACACAGCAAGAAATTGCCCGCGAGCGCGAGCAGGCCATCGCCGAACTTAAAGGTGAGGTCGTGACACTTGCTGTTGCTGCTGCAACAAAAATAATTGCGCAGAATATGGATGAACAAGCAAACGCTAAACTTGTCGATGATTTTATTAATAATCTGGACGGCAAGAAAATAGGTGGATTGCCATGCTAACAAATCAGTTGGCACTTAAATATGCTCAGGCTTTATATGAAATTGCCAGCGAAAAGTCGCTGCTCGACAGGGTGGAGCAGCAGCTTAAACTAGTTGATGCCACTATTGCCGGCCATGCTGATTTATCAACACTTATGTTTCATCCGCTTATACCGGCTGCCGTTAAAAAAGCTACGATCAACAAAGTATTTGCCGGAGACTTGGACGGTTTCGTCCAGAATTTCTTGCAGCTGCTAATTGATAAGCGCAGGGAGCCAGCGCTTTCTGCCATTATCCGCGAGTACATCCGCCTGGCTAATGAAGCCAGAAATATTGCCGAGGCCGAAGTTTTTACTGCCAAGGAGCTCACGGCAGTTCAGCTGAATGCTCTGGCAGCTAAACTAAGCACGGTTATCGGCAAGAATGTTATATTTAAAACGACCATAAATCAAGAGCTTATCGGCGGTGTAGTTGTTAAAATCGGTGACAAACTGATTGACGGCAGCGTAGTCCGTCAGCTTGAGGCATTAAAAGCGGCGCTTTTGACAGACAAGGCCACTGCCGTATAACGGACTTAATGATTGGGGTGAAATCTTAACATATGAAAATGAGGCCAGAAGAAATAACGGCGATTATCAAACAACAAATTGAGCAATACCAAGTAGATCTCAATGTTGACGATGTCGGCACCGTTATTGAAGTAGGCGATGGTATCGCCCGGATTCACGGCCTAGAAAAGGCTATGGCCGGTGAATTGTTAGAGTTTCCGCATGAAGTGTTTGGTATGGTGCTAAACCTGGAAGAGGACAACGTCGGCACCGTATTGCTTGGAGGAGAAATAAAGATCAAGGAAGGCGACACAGTGCGCCGGACGGGACGCATCATGCAGGTGCCCGTCGGCGAGTCCATGATTGGGCGTGTTGTTAACGCCATTGGTCAGCCAATTGACGGTAAAGGACCGATCAATGCCACCGAGTTCCGGCCGGTTGAATACCAGGCGCCAGGCATTGCCGACAGACAGTCGGTTAATGAACCGTTGCAAACGGGGATCAAAGCCATTGACTCGATGGTGCCAATCGGCCGTGGTCAGCGCGAATTGATTATCGGTGACCGTGGTACTGGTAAAACGGCGATAGCCGTTGATACGATTATCAACCAAAAAGGGCAAGGCGTCGTTTGTATCTATGTTGCCATTGGCCAAAAAGCATCGACTGTAGCCCGGGTTGTTAAAACACTGGAAGAAGCCGGTGCTATGGAATTTACCATTATTGTCGCCGCTACCGCATCAGATAGCGCCCCGTTGCAATACCTGGCTCCTTACGCCGGTGTAACAATGGGCGAGCACTTTATGTATAAAGGCGGAGCCGTACTATGCGTGTATGACGATTTATCAAAACACGCTGTCGCTTACCGTGCCATGTCGCTGCTGCTTCGGCGTCCTCCCGGACGAGAAGCTTATCCTGGCGATGTGTTCTACTTACATTCCCGCTTGTTGGAACGGGCTGCCAAGCTGTCGACTGAACTTGGCGGCGGCTCAATCACTGCGTTGCCTATTATTGAAACACTGGCAGGCGATGTGTCGGCGTACATACCAACAAACGTAATTTCTATTACTGACGGCCAGATCTTCCTGGAAGGCGAGCTATTCTATTCTGGTATGCGTCCGGCCATCAACGCCGGTTTGTCCGTATCCCGTGTTGGCGGGTCAGCTCAGATTAAGGCCATGAAACAGGTGGCCGGCCGTCTACGCTTAGATTTGGCTCAATATCGCGAGCTTGCGGCGTTTGCCCAGTTCGGCTCTGATCTTGACAAGGCTACCAAAGCCCAGCTTGACCGTGGTCAGCGGATGATGGAAATCCTTAAACAGCCTCAATATGCTCCTATGCCTGTAGAAGAACAAGTTATGGTCATTTACAGCGGCATTAACGGTTTTTACGACGATGTGCCCATCGAGGATGTAACAAAGTTTGAACAAGATTTTTTGAAGTTTATGCGCGGCAATTATGCTGAAGTGGCCAAAACGATCAGAGAAAAGAAGACACTTGACACTGAAACCGAGGCGGCTATTAAAAAAGCCATAAAAGAATTTAAAGACGCTTTTGTCAAAGTTGAAGCAGCGAGGTGATAATACATGGCTAATGCCAGAGACATCCGCCGTCGCATCAGAAGTGTAAAAAATATTCAACAGATAACGAAAGCCATGAAGATGGTCGCTGCCGCCCGGCTGCGCCGGGCTCAGGAACGCGCCATTGCCAGCAAGCCGTATACCGACAAGATCAGCGACGTTTTGGCTAGTGTGGCCGCGCATACCGGTGATGCTTCTCATCCGCTCCTTACGGTGCGGGATGTAGAACAGATTGGCTATCTTGTTCTCAGTGCTGATAAAGGCTTGGCCGGCGCCTATTCGTCCAACCTCGTTAAAGAGGTATTGTCTCAGGTGCGCGGCAAGGACAATGCTGTGCTCGTCACTGTGGGCCGCAAAGCCCGGGATTACTTTAAACGGCGCGGGTATACGATTGACGGCGAATACACTGGTTTTTCGGAAAAGCCATCTTATCAGGACGCTGCAGATTTGGCGCAGCTTATGGCCGGAAAATTTGCAGCAGGTGAGTATGATGAGATTTACTTGGTTTATACTCAGTTTTACTCACCGATCAATCAGAAACCAACAACAGTTAAGCTGTTGCCGGTAGCCGGAGTCGGACAAGAGAAAGAAACGCCCCAAACTGAGTATATATTTGAACCGTCAGCCGGTGAAGTTCTTAATATGCTATTACCGAGCTATCTGAAAACAGTAATTTATAGTGCGTTGCTGCAATCGGCAGCGAGTGAGCTGGGAGCGCGGATGACGGCTATGGGCTCGGCTACTGATAACGCGCAAGAGCTCATTTCCAAACTGACGCTGAACTACAATAAAGTTCGTCAGGCCACCATTACCCGGGAAATAACCGAAATTGTGGGTGGCGCCGAGGCGCTTAAGTAGAAGCTTGAAGAAGTTAAGGAGGGGAAACCCTAGTGAATATCGGTAGAATTATCCAAGTTATTGGTCCTGTTATTGACGCTGAGTTTCCTCCGGGAAAGCTGCCTGCCATTTACAATGCCATCACTGTAGACGAAACAGTTGGTGATGTGCATGTTAAGCTGACTGCGGAAGTCATGCAGCACTTGGGCGATAATACCGCCCGTTGTGTAGCCATGTCTTCCACTGACGGACTTACTCGCGGCATGCAGGCAGCCGATACCGGGGGGCCTATAAAAATTCCGGTCGGCAAGGGGACATTGGGCCGGGTATTTAATGTACTTGGCGAAACGGTTGATAAAAACCCTGAACAAATTGCTGCTGATGATTTCTGGCCTATTCATCGGCCGGCGCCGGTGTTTGAAGATCTGGAAACATCGACACAAATACTGGAAACAGGCATAAAGGTTGTCGACCTGATTGCCCCCTACGCTTTAGGCGGTAAAATCGGACTGTTTGGCGGCGCCGGCGTAGGCAAGACTGTACTTATTATGGAACTGATCCGTAATATTGCCACAGAACATGGCGGCTACTCGGTGTTTGCCGGCGTAGGTGAGCGTACGCGCGAAGGCAACGATTTATGGAATGAGATGATTGAATCAGGCGTTATTGACAAGACAGCGCTCGTGTACGGACAGATGAACGAACCGCCTGGAGCACGTATGCGCGTAGGTCTTACCGGCTTGACAATGGCCGAATATTTCCGTGATGTCGGTGGTCAGGACGTGTTGTTTTTCGTTGATAATATCTTCCGCTTTATCCAGGCCGGCTCCGAGGTCTCGGCGTTGCTTGGCCGGATGCCGTCGGCGGTAGGCTATCAGCCTACCCTTGGCACAGATGTCGGCACTTTGCAGGAGCGGATTACTTCTACAAAAAAAGGATCAATCACCTCGGTTCAGGCTGTATACGTGCCTGCCGACGATTTGACCGACCCGGCTCCGGCAGCTACATTTGCCCATCTTGATGCCACAACAGTATTGTCCCGTCAAATCTCGGAACTGGGCATCTACCCGGCCGTTGATCCTCTGGACTCGACCTCCCGGATCATGGACCCGAACGTACTTGGCGAAGAACATTATCAAGTGGCTCGTGGTGTGCAGGAAGTGCTTCAGCGCTATAAAGAACTGCAAGATATCATCGCCATTTTGGGCATGGAAGAATTGTCTGACGAAGATAAGCAGACAGTGGCCCGAGCCCGGAAGATCCAAAGATTCCTGAGCCAGCCGTTTTTCGTTGCTGAAGTGTTTACCGGCACGCCTGGCAAATATGTATCGCTTAAGGAAACGATCCGCGGGTTTAAAGAAATCCTTAGCGGCAAGCATGACGAGCTGCCGGAAACAGCCTTCTACATGGTAGGCACGATTGACGAGGCAGTGGAAAAGGCTCAAAAAATGAAGGGGGAATAATAGATGGCCAATAAAATTCGGCTTGATATTGTTACTCCTGAACGGATGGTCTATTCCGATGATGTCAATATGGTTATCGCCAGAGCGACCGACGGCGAACTCGGCATTCTTCCCGGTCACGCACCGCTGATAGCCGGTCTTGATATTTGGCCGCTAAGAATTATGCACGACGAAGGCGAAAGGCATTTATCGCTTGCTGGCGGCTTTATCGAAGTCCGCCCCCAGAAAATAACGATATTGGCCAATTGCGCCGAACTGCCGGAAGAAATTGATGTCAAGCGGGCAGAAGAGGCGAGAAAGCGGGCTGAATTGCGGTTAAAATCCAAAGGCGACATTAATATTGATGCTGCACGGGCCGAAGCAGCCCTAAGACGCGCTATTATGCGCATTAAAGTTGCCGAATGGAAATAGTATAAGTATCTATAAGTGAGATTGCTTTCCAAATGTTGGCAATGCGGTAAGACTTACCGCCATTGCCGGCTGACGGAGCAATCTCATTTCTTTTTGCTCACCATAATTTACATAGAATAACGTGCCTAAATGCTGGCAAAAATGAAGATAACAGTTTTATATTATGTTATAGCTCTTGCTTAGGTCATAAGGTGATGATAAACTATTATAAGAAACAATGAACGGTTTCTAACGTACATCTCAATGTTTAAAAGTAAGACTAGATAATTAAGGTTACTGCTGTGGTGGGAGGAAAATTTTGTGGAAAAACTGATTGTTCGCGGGGGCAACCGCCTTTCTGGCACAGTAAAAGCCAGCGGTGCAAAAAACGCTGTGCTGCCGGTAATTGCGGCCACACTGCTGGGTACTACTCCCAGCACATTGGAAGAAATACCGGATTTAGAGGATGTTCGCACGATTTCCGAAGTGCTTGAGCACTTGGGAGCAACGATAAAATTTGACCCATGTCTATTATCTATTGACAGTTCCACTATTACTTCCTGTGAGGCTCCATACGAGCTTGTCCGGAAAATGCGGGCATCGTTTCTCGTTATGGGACCGCTGTTAGCACGGGAGGGCTGTGCCAAAATCTCATTGCCGGGCGGCTGTGCTATTGGGACAAGGCCAATTGATTTGCATCTGAAAGGCTTTGAGGCCTTAGGCGCCGAAATCATTATGGGACATGGTTTTATTGAAGCCAGAGCACCCAGAGGCTTAAACGGCGCCAGGATTTACCTTGACTTTCCTAGTGTGGGCGCGACTGAAAACATTATGATGGCTGCCAGCATGGCCAAAGGGCAGACGATTATTGAAAACCCGGCTGAAGAACCTGAGATTGTCGATCTTGCTAATATGCTAAACCATATGGGAGCCAGCATTCGCGGCGCCGGTACTAAGATGATTAGAATTGAAGGAGTTAGCCAGCTAAAAGGCGCTTGCCACACGGTTATTCCTGACCGGATAGAAGCCGGCACATATATGGTGGCTGCAGCGATGACTGGCGGCGATGTGTATGTGGAAAACGCCTTGACGGAGCATTTGAAGCCGGTCATTGCCAAGTTGAAAGAAGTCGGCGTAGAAATTGAGGAAGACGTTAACGGCGTGAGAGTCAGGAGTCGTGGCGGTATTCGCTCAGTTGATATTAAAACGTTGCCTTATCCCGGCTTCCCTACCGACATGCAGGCTCAATTTATGGCCCTGATGACAGTTGCCCAAGGAACGAGCATCGTAACCGAGACGGTATTTGAAAACAGATTTATGCATGTTGATGAGCTCAAACGTATGGGCGCTTGCATTAAAATTGAAGGACGCAGTGCTGTTGTCGAAGGGGTTGCCAAATTGACAGGTTGCCAGGTCAAAGCCACCGATCTCAGAGCCGGTGCGGCACTGGTGCTGGCCGGACTTGTGGCCGAGGGACAAACGGAGATTGGGTATCTTCATCATATCGATCGAGGTTATGACCGGCTTGTGGAAAAGTTTCGCAGTCTTGGCGCCGATATCGAACGTGTGAACTAATAACTATAAATAACTTAAATTTCAACCGAAGAAAGATAGATCTTGTCCTTATGCCCTGTGGGCCAACGCAGCAGTGCAGCTTTTTCTATTTGTCCTACCCCTATATTTTACAAAAAACTTTTTTCGTTTTCCTTAAACATAGCGGAGAATACGGCTTGCAGCTTGCAGCCGGGATTCTCCGCTATTGTTCATTTTAACAGTCGCCGGAATCGATGCTCATGCCGGGATTGGTGTCGTTACCGTCAGACTCACATTCCAATCAAACCAAACAACAAGATTAGCAACGGGCGCGAGGCCAGAGCGAGACTGCTAACGACATCGTCGTGGTCTCGCTTTTATTTTACTCATATGGCTTAGCTTGTTTGCATATTATGAAATACATAGTGTTCCGGAAGAAGGTGGGGAAGGTGAGGCATGTGGCCGTCTATAGTCTACTACTTGTCATATTGACGGTGATTGTCATCCCAGCTCTCATCGTCCGAGGCGTCGTTAACTGGGGAAAAGATTCTGCGGCCACAGATTCTCCAGTCGTTTACAGGGGTGAGGATTTGACAATCAAAGTTTATATGCATGACATTAAGCAAATAGTAGCCATGAACCTTGAAGATTATGTCAAAGGTGTGGTAGCTGCTGAAATGCCGGCCGAATTTGAACCTGAGGCGCTGAAAGTACAGGCCGTGGCGGCCAGAACTTATGCCGCAAAACATATGGCAGTGTTTGGCGGTACAGGCTTAAGTCAGTACCCGGGGGCCGATGTGTCGACAGATCATAATGACAGTCAGGCATGGCTTAACGAGACGGCTCTTAGAACGAAATGGGGCGCAAATTATGCAAAATATTGGCGTAAGGTCAGCCAGGCCGTTAACGAGACGCAGGGGCTGATCATTACGTATAATGGTCAACCGATTAATGCTGTTTTTCACTCGACGAGCGGCGATCATACTGCCAGTGCTGAAGAGGTCTGGGGCTTTGATTATCCGTATTTAAAAAGTGTCGCTTGCAGCTGGGATCAAAAATCGCCGCGCTATCACGATACTAAAGAAATTACATTCGCCGAGCTGGAAGCACGGCTAGGTGTGGAAGCCGGTATCCTGGCCGCGGCGCAAAGCGGCGGTAGTGCAAATATTGCCAGGATTATTGACCGCACCGCCTCCGGGCGAGTCAGCAAAGCACGGATTGGCAGCAAAACATTAACAGGGCAGGAAATCCGGCAAAAACTGGAGTTGCGCTCATCCTGGTTTAGCGTTCAGCCTGCCGCTGATAAATTAATATTTACAACAATCGGCTATGGGCATGGGGTTGGTCTATGTCAGTACGGAGCCAACGGTCAAGCCAAAGAAAACCGAAACTTTCGCCAGATTTTAACCTATTATTACACCGGGGTCGCCATTAAAAATATATTTGGCTCATAACGAGGTACTAGCGGAGCGGTTGTCGCCTTCGCTATGTTTTGACGCTTACATTCCTGGGCATAATAGCTATGAGGTGATAATATGCCTGGCAGAATGTTAAGTAAGATAATGCGGTCCAGTTATTGTGGACAGATATTTACGGCCGGGGTAATGGCAGCAGCAGCCGCCATTCTCCTGCTGGCAGTGACCGGTACGCTGGAGTCCGGGGCTAAGCAGCCCGACGGCAGCAATGCACTGCAGCCGACGCCTGTTGCTCTAATTACAGAAATACCAATTAATCAGGCAGTAGGCTCAGTGCCCAGTCCAGCAAAGCCGGCAGCCGATAGCGCGGTTATCCAACAAGTACCAGATGGTGTTGATGGGGACGTGGACAAAATGGCAATTGGTGACTTATGGAGCGGCGCCTTACTGCGCGATTTTGGCTGGCAGTTCCATCCACTATATAAAGATTGGCGCTATCAAAGCGGTGTTATCATCAGTGGTGCAGCAGGCCAGGTAGTGCCTTCTCTGATGAGCGGACAAGTAGTTGACGTGTTTACCGACAAACATTACGGCCTGACAGTAGCGGTGAAAAGCGAAAACTATACAATATATTACGGCTCGCTATCGAGTGTTGCCGTATATAGTGACAACCTGATTCAACAAGGCAGACCGATTGGCGTGATGGGAAGCGGCGCTGGCGGACCTGGACCACACCTCTATCTCGCTGTTAAAACAGGCGAGAACAAATATCTTGATCCGAAAGAATTGTTTCTGGAAATTAAGTGATAATTAGTGAGCTAATTTTCACAGAAAAAGTCTAAAGAAAAGCCTATGAAATTTACAGCAAGTGAGAAGAAATTTATCCGATGACTAAACTACAGATGAAGTAAAAAACCACCTGAAGCGTTCATCTTAAATATTGAGTCAAGACTCCCGCCTCTACAGGCGGCTTCAGTTCAGGTGGAGTAGACTCTCCACCTGAACCCCCGACGTTTCAGCTTTGCTGAAACAAGTTCACCGGGCTACCCCGTTAATCATGGCTTTACCGGCCTGCTTTGAGGTACGAATCTTGAGTTAATGACCTTTTAGCAAGGTCATTTTTTCTTTTCCTCCGCATATATATGTTAGCAAAGGGTTAAAAGGACGGGGTGCGAGGGGGAAGAGACTGGATGAAAGAATATATTCGCAAGCGGGTGCTGGATATATGCAATCACATCATGGAAACAAAGCATACAGTGCGTCAGACGGCAACCATCTTCGGAGTAAGCAAGAGCACTGTTCACAAGGACATGATTGAACGGCTGCCGGAAATTAATAAGCGGCTGGCGGCAAAGGTGAAAAATATCCTGGAACTGAATAAGGCTGAGCGGCATATCCGAGGCGGCGAAGCTACCAGAAAAAAATATAAAGACGAAAAAGAAGAAGAATAGAAAATGGGGAGCCAGCACTCCAAAATGCGAAAAAAGATAGAGGAGTTTTAATTTGTTTGTAGAATAGCTTACACAAATATATTATCTTGTTATTATTACCTTTTTTCTTTGTAAAAAAGTTGGACAAATTTTAGCGACAGGTAAGATCGCTTGAAGGGAGATAAATGTACCACATGTTTGGAACAATGGATATTGGCGTCGACTTAGGAACAGCTAACGTTTTAGTGTACATAAAAGGCAGGGGTGTTGTATTGACAGAGCCTTCTGTAGTAGCTATCGATCGTGATAGTAACCGTATTTTGGCTATTGGTGAAGAGGCTCGCCGGATGATTGGCCGAACACCAGGCAATATTATTGCGATTCGCCCCATGCGCGAAGGTGTTATTGCTGATTATGAAACGACTGAAAATATGCTCAGACATTTTATTCAAAAAGTAGCCGGCAAGAATTACTTTTTTAAGCCGAGAATTATGATATGTATTCCATCTGGAGTCACAACGGTTGAAAAAAGGGCTGTATTGGAAGCTGCTATGCAAGCCGGAGCCAGCAAGACTTATCTTATCGAAGAACCTTTGGCGGCGGCTCTTGGCGTCGGTTTAGACATCTCGGAGCCGTGCGGGGCGATGGTTGTTGATATCGGCGGCGGTACGACTGATGTCGCCGTGCTTAGCCTTGGCGGCATCGTTGTCAGTGAATCGCTCCGGATTGGCGGCGATAAGTTCGATGAAGCCCTGATTCGTCATGTCAAAAAAGATTACAATATCCTAATCGGTGAGCGTACTGCCGAAGCTCTTAAGATGGCTATAGCTACAGCCTATCCGGATGGCCGCAACGACACGATGGAAATCCGCGGCCGGGATCTGGTATCTGGCTTGCCAAAGACGATCCGCATAAACTCGGCTGAGACCCGGGAAGCGTTAGCTGAACCGATAGCACTAATCGTTGACTGTGTTAAATCCGTACTGGAAAAAACTCCCCCGGAATTATCGGCCGATATTGTTGACCGCGGTATTGTTATGACTGGCGGCGGGGCGATGATTCACGGTTTGGATAAGTTAATCAACCAGGAGACAGGCATTGCTACATACTTAGCTGATGATCCGTTATCCTGTGTGGCTCTGGGAACAGGCAAAGCTCTCGATTCGCTGGAAAGTCTGCAAGATACACTGACAACACTCAAAAAAGGAACTCTCGCCGGTTAATGCCCTCAGGGTTTTCGCTTATTTTTTGAAAAACAACTATTAAGGATATGATAAAGAGAGGTCGAGTCTATGATTCGGGGGTTATATTCTTCAGCATCCGGTATGCTTGCCGAAACGACAAGGACGGGTGTCATTGCCAATAACCTGGCTAATGGGAGCACTGCCGGTTATAAAAAAGACATTGCAGTCGGCAAGGATTTTGCCGGCATATTGATTAAGAGGATTAACGACGGACAGGGTGCGCCGGTTATTGGTACACTCGGTGTGGGCACACAGATTGACGAAATAGCGACAATTCATGTCGCCGGCCCGATGCGGCCAACAGGAAACGCACTCGATTTTGCCGTTAATGGCAATGGCTTTTTTTCCGTTGAAACACCGGCCGGTGAGCGTTTTACCAGAACCGGTGCGTTTACCCGCAATGGGCAAGGAGAGCTTGTCACTAGCGAGGGTTACCGGGTACTTGGACAAAACCAGCCTATTAGACTGCCTGAAGGTACAATTTCGGTTGAGCCGACAGGACGAGTGACAGTTGACGGTGTTGAAGCCGGACAATTAAGGTTGACTGAGTTTGCCGATGAACGCCACCTCCTAAAAGAGGGGGCTAATCTTTTCCGGGCGTCTGCTACCGGCCAACCGGCTACCGGCCAGGTGGTACAGGGCTGCTTAGAACAATCGAATGTCAATATTGTTGCTGAGATGGTCAATCTTATCTCAGGCTACCGCGCCTATGAAATATGTGCCAAGTCAGTGCAAGCGCAAGATCAATTGCTTGATAAGGCTGTTAACGAAGTAGGTAGAGTTTAAAAGTGTATCCCAATGATTATCTTTTTTGGCTGACCGGCAACTGCCAGCACATTGCGTGCTAGTCTGAACGGACGGTTGGTTAGTGCAGCGGAAACGCTTTATGATGAATTTATTATCCGTGAGATCGCAGCGGAGTCAGACGAGTTTCACGAGGCACTGATTATAGGCAGAGTGATGGGGAAGAATGAACTTGGCATCAGTGATGCTTGGATTGCCCAACGCATTGAAAACATGATTTGCGCCGGAATGCTGCTTCCTGTTACCGAGCCTGCACCTGACAGTCCGATTTATCATCGAAGGTTAAAAAAAGTGCTGCGAAATAAAATAGTATGGGGGTATAGACTATGATGCGGGCATTGTGGACGGCCGGGACAGGGATGGTTGCCCAGCAAGCCAACCTTGATAACATTTCCAATAACCTGGCCAACGTACAGACGACCGGCTTTAAAAAAAGCCGTACCGATTTTCAGGACTTAATGTACCAGACGATGCGTCAGGCCGGCGCAGCGTCCGGTTCTGATACCAAGCTGCCAACTGGGGTTCAACTAGGTCATGGTGTACGCCTGGTAGCTACCCAAAAAATACACCTGCAGGGTAATTTTCAGAATACTGGAAACGATTTTGATTTAGCTATTGAAGGTGACGGTTTTTTCCAAATTACAATGGCTGACGGGACGTTGGCTTATACCCGTGACGGTTCTTTTAAGAGAGACTCACAGGGACGTATCGTTACCTCCGAAGGCTATCCGCTTGACCCGGAAATCACTGTCCCGGAGAATACTACCGGCGTAACGGTATCGGCTGGCGGACTAGTTACGGCTAGTACCCCAGAGGGCAATCAAGAGTTAGGACAAATTACCCTTGCTCGATTTGTCAATCCCGCCGGTCTCGAGAGTATTGGCCGCAACCTGCTGAAAGAAACCGAAGCTTCGGGTGCGCCTGTTGTTGGCAATCCGGGCGAGGACAGTGCCGGTACACTTGTACAACAGTATCTCGAAATGTCTAACGTGCAGGTAGTTGAAGAAATGGTTAATATGATTGTAGCCCAGCGGGCGTATGAGATCAATTCCAAAGCCATTCAGACAGCGGACGAAATGCTCGGTCAGGCAGCTACCCTCAAGCGGTAGAGGATATCCATGAAGGCTAATTTATATCGGCTGGCCATAATCATGCTATGTGTTGCCGGTATATTCTTCACCGGCGGCAGTGTTAAGGCTCAAGGCATCGTCATTGCAGTGGCCGACGAATCGACCGTTGCCGGGCCTGCCTTTTCCCTTGGCGATATTGCCACCATCAGCGGTGACGATAGCGCCCGCATCGCCAGCCTGAAAGCGATCAGACTGGGATATAGTCCGTTGCCAGGGCAAAGCACTGTATTAACCCGCGAATTGTTAGGGCTCAGGTTAAGTGCCGGCAATCACGATTTTTCCGGCATCACCTGGCAAGTTCCGCTGCAGTTTAGAATAACGTCGCTGTCTCAGCTAGTCGATAAGCAAACGATTATCAGCCAGGCCGAACAATACCTTAAAAGGCGGCTTGCGAATTCTGATGTTATTATCACCTTGGCGGACTTGCCCCATGGCGTACGTGTTCCGGCGGGTGATCTGACATTTACGGCTGAAATGCCTTACGGTGTAAAGTTTAATGCGCCTAGCCATGTACATATTGGCATTGTTGTCGCCGGGCAGCCATTCGCGACAGCCAAATTGAAATACAATATAAAAAAATACCAGCAGGTTGTTGTTGCTTCCCGGTTGATAAGCGCCGGCAGTCTGGTGACAGCCGATAGTGTTATCTTTGAACGACGGGACGTGGGGCGGATGCCGCCCGGATACATTACCGATATTAATAAAGTGCTAGGATTCGTTGTAAAACGCCAAATAGTTCCTGGAGCAACAATGACCGACAGCATGGTGGAAAAACCGGTGTTGATAAAACGGGGGCAGAATGTTCGCATTGTTGCCGTAATCGGTGGCATCGAAGCAACTGCACTGGGAGTTGTTATGCAGAATGGCAGTATGGGCCAACTAGTCAGGGTTCAAAACGTAAGCTCTAAGAAAATAATTACCGGTCAAATTATCGATGAAATGACAGTCAAGGTAAAGTAACGGCTGCTTGAGACAAGACTGCAGCAAAACGTAAAATGAACCGGTCTGTCAATACAATATAGCAGAAAGTAAGGTGAGGAATGATGGGTAAACTCGTAGGTTTTCTGCTGTTGCTCATAGTCATCATTCAGCCTGTGTCTCCTGCTCAGGCTGTATCTTTATGGGTCGACGATGCACCATCCGCTAATTTATTTAACGATCGCCGGGCTCGTGCCGTTGGCGACATTATTACAATCGTTATCAGCGAAGCGTCAAGTGCCAGCCGCTTAGGCAACGCTGCCAATTCCAAAACGGCCAGTGCCAAACTGGGTGCCGGAGTTGGGTTGTTTACCTTTATTGATCCGGTAAGCGGCGACGCATCAGATAGCTTTAAGACGCAGGGTTCCATTTCCAATATAAACCGGGTAACCGGACGGCTTACCGTTATGGTAACCGAAATTAAGCCAAATGGCCTAATGGCTATTGCCGGAACGCAAACGATAAAACAGAATGCTGACGAACAAAAAATCACAATTACCGGCATCGTTAGACCAGAAGATATAACGCCGGATAACAAAGTACTGTCAAGCAACGTTGCCGATGCTCAGTTAAAAATTGAAGGCAAAGGCCCGCTTACTAGAAAACAGCGGCAAGGTGTACTGACTCAAATCTTTAACTTCTTATTCTAAAAACAATACGACGGTTGTTGTTTAAAAAATTAGCGGAGGACATATGCGTAAATTAACAGTCACGCTGCTTATTGCCGTTATGACCGCCGGGCTCATGCTGCCGGCTTTGGCGGCGCCGACACAGGTGAGTGCCCGGATTAAAGATGTGGCTAAGGTGCAAGGCGTGCGCAGCAACCAACTGCTAGGTTATGGTTTAATTGTAGGTCTGGCAGGCACCGGCGATTCTAATAAAATTGAGTTCACTATCCAGTCTATTGCCAACATGCTGAAATCTTTTGGCGTTGTCTTTAATGCAGCGCAGCTTAAACCTAAAAATATGGCTGCCGTTATGGTAACAGCTAATTTGCCGCCTTTTGCCAAGCCAGGCGATGCCATTGATATTACCGTATCATCGATGGGAGACGCCAAGAGTCTGCAAGGCGGGACACTGCTGCAAACGCCGCTCAGGGCGGCTAACGGTCAAGTATATGCTGTCGGGCAGGGGGCGCTGTCGACCGGCGGTTTTGCTGCAGGCAGGGGTGGCGCCAGTCAGCAGAAGAACTTCCTGACAGCAGGCAACATTCCTAACGGAGCCATAGTGGAACGCGAAGTGCCGATGGCCATTACTGACCGGGACAATAGTAAAATTACGCTGGCGCTTAATCAGGCCGACTTTACTACGGCCAACCGCATCAGCACCGCTATTGACCAGCGTTTTGGCTTGATTACTGTAGCGAAAGACCCTGGTACAGTCGTCGTTGATGTTCCTTACCACTACAGGAACGATATTGTCGGCTTCATCGCTGCTGTTGAAGAGCTGGCTGTCACGCCGGATACGGCTGCTAAAGTCGTTATTAACGAACGCACCGGCACAGTCGTTATCGGCGGCAACGTAACGATCGATCAAGTGGCTGTCGCTCAGGGCGGGCTGACCGTCAAGATTGGCAGGACAACCGAAGTTTCCCAGCCACCATCATTTTCTGAAGGCAACACGGTTGCGACGACAAATACGACAACAGAGGTAGATGAAGAGCCGGCCGGACTGATTGTGCTGCCCGCATCGGCCAGTGTCAGTGACGTCGTTGCCGCCCTCAACGCCGTAGGGGCAACACCACGTGATATCATTTCTATTCTGCAGGCGATAAAAGCGGCAGGCGCTCTCCATGCAGATCTCCAGATTATGTAGCTGGAATTTGACCGCTGTCAACCTGTACAAAGGGGTGAACGTAATTTGCAGATAAATAATAACCTCATACAGCCAACACCTATCCCGGCAACAAGCAAAGCCGCCGCACCCGATCAAGAAGCAGCCTTTGCCGGCCGACTGGAAAAAGCGATTCAGGCCGCGGAGCAAACAGAAAAATCACAGCAAGATGATTTAGCCAAGCGCCGCGAAGATGCAAAACTAAAAACAGCCTGTCAGGAGATGGAAGCTGTTTTCCTGAATATGATGCTGACCAAAATGCGTGCTTCAGTACCTAAAACCAACTTGATGGGCGACAATTCGCAGGAAGAAATGATGCAATCGTTATTAGACACGGAATTAACAAAAAATATGGCTCAAGCCGGTGGTATGGGATTGGCCAATATGTTATACCGTCAATTGAGCAAAAACGCTGTTAAAAGCCAGGTGTAAGTTAGCCTGGTTTTCCCTTTCTTCCAGGCAATCGCCTAAATGCCATTTAAGGAGTGAACTTTTGTGATAAATCAAATTCGGCCGGTATTGTCCCGGCTGCTGGCGCTGCTGGCTTTTGTCCTCGTCTTGTTCCAGAGCGCTGCCTGGGCCGCACCCGATGCAACGGTCAGCAACATCAGAGTGAGCCAGACAGCAGCAACCATACGGATTGTATTCGATGTGAGCACTGTGCCTGAATACAAGGTGATGACCCTTGATAACCCACTCCGGTTGGTTATCGATATGCCCGGTGTTGTCAACAAGGCTGCAGATCAATATATTTTTAATGACCTGACAGTGGACAAACTGCGCTTGGCTGAAACTGAGCCAGGAAAATTGAGAGCCGTCGTTGATCTGAAAACAGCTTACATGTACAAAGTTTTTACCCTAAAAAACCCCAACCGCCTAGTCGTTGATATCATAAAAAATCTTGACCAAAAGCTTGTCGAGGACATAGCTCCTGGCATTCAATATACTTCCTTAGTGAGAAGCACTGGCAAAGGACCGGTATGGGCTCATATTCTTGAGGTTGACCTTTCAGCAGGTTACGCCCTCACCCCTGTTTTGTCTAACGGTATGGTGAAAGGGCTTGAACCGTTGTTGTCAATTGCTGATCGATCCCAGGCGATAGCTGCCGTCAATGGTTCCTATTTTGGTCTAGACGGCTCAATCATCGGTTTGCTCAAAATTGATGACGAACTCGTCAGCACACCGGCGCTACCCCGTACCGCATTAGGCATCAGGCCGGACGGCAAGCTGTTTATCGATCAGGTGCAGTACCAGGGTAACGTTGAATTGCCGGACGGCCAATTACTGCCGATTAACGCCATTAATCGGGCGCGCGGCGAAAATGAGCTTGTTTTGTACAATCGTCTATATGCCAGCGTTACCGGCAGCAATAACCACGGTGTAGAATATCTTGTTGTCGATGACATGATTACGGCTGTCAACAGCAATAGCTCACAGATACCGCCAGACGGTATCGTGCTTTCCGCACATGGGCTAAAAGCCGATCAATTATCTTCTCTTAAAATTGGTGATAGTGTTAAAGTTACCCAAACACTTGGCGCAGAATGGGATGACGCCCGGCATGCATTAGGAGCCGGACCAATGCTTGTCAAGAACAAAAGTGTATTCCTGACGACTAAAATTGAAGAATTCGGTTCAGATGTCGCCGGTGGCCGCGCGCCGCGCACAGCGCTGGGGCTAAAGCCCGACGGCGGCCTGCTGCTGGTAGTTGTTGACGGACGTCAACAAAATAGCATTGGCATGACGCTGCTGGAATTGGCGCTCTTTATGCAAGAACTGGGCGTACAAGATGCGATGAATCTTGATGGTGGTGGCTCGAGTGAGATGGTGCTCAAAGGCAAAATTGTCAATAAACCGTCAGATGGTCGCGAACGACGGGTCGGCGATGCTCTAGCAATTATTCCCTCTCGTATTGCCAACTTAGAAAAATGAGTTATAATGAACTTAATACAAGTTTCTTAAAAAGCACAAAGGCAGGTGTTATAAATTGACTCATAAAAAGAGTACCATGGTTATTATACTGCTGCTGATTATCGGTGTGGCAGCGTGGGCCTTAGCCGCCGGCCAGACGGTAGATCAGAATGGCGTTTTAGCCGGCACTGTGTTGGCGAACGGTCTGGCAACCCCTGGCAAGACGGTTCGTGAAGGTGATGTTTTAGTCTATGTTGACACACTGGCTGGCCCGGCTGTTGCTGTACGGGCCAACACTGACGGTATTGTCCGTGAAGTCCTTGTCAAGCCAGGCGATAAAGTCAAAAGTGGTGACATATTAGTCAAGATTGAACCAACGAAGCGATAAAGAGAGACTTAGCTTCAGGTGGGGTTCACCCCATCTGAAGTTTAGTCGACCTTATCCAGGGACTTAGCCGCTCTTAATTCCCGCTTACGGGAGCGGGAGTCTTAGAGCGGGTTAGTCATCGGGTAAAGAGAGACTTAGCTTCAGGTGGGGTTCACCCCATCTGAAGTTTAGTCGACCTTATCCAGGGACTTAGCGCGGCTTAGTCACCGGCTAATTCCGATAGCCAGAGCGGATTGAACAGGTGCCTGTTAGGCGCCCTAATTGTTTTTTCAAGGAAAGGATGAACACATTGGTTACAACTCTAAAGCGCTTTCTGGCAGGAGTGGCAGCTGTCTTTATTATCCTGCCGGTCACGTATGTTCAGGCTGCAACAGAATTTATGCCTGTTGACCAAGTCGTCAAAGGTATGCATGGGACGGCTAAAACTGTAATTTCCGGCAGCCAAATCGAAGAATTTGGCATAGAAGTTTTAGGTGTTATGAAGCAAAAAGGTCCGTCCGGCGATCTTATCCTGATCCGTACATATGGCGATCTAATTAAGCGTACCGGAGGTATTGCTCAGGGTATGAGCGGCAGTCCGGTATATATTAATGGCAAGCTGGTCGGTGCTATTGCTTATGGCTGGCCATTGACCGATCATAAAATCGGGATGGTTACACCGATTGCCGACATGCTCAAGCTGTGGGAGCTAAACGACGTTCAGGCGGAACTAAGTCTGCCGGAGGGCGAGGCTGCGCCTGGCAATGGAGTCAGCACACCGCTGATGGTATCGGGTTTTGGCCAGCAGGCGCTCAACCTATTGACTGATAAACTAAAACCCTATAACATGACCCCTTATGCCGTAAATGGCAGCATGTCGGACGCTAATAATGGCATTGCGTATAAAACGGTTGAACCAGGCAGCACTGTTGGCGTACAATTGGTACGGGGCGATGTCAGCGTAGGGGCGTTAGGGACAGTAACCTACGTGGAAGGGGACAAGATACTGGCCTTTGGTCATCCTTTTCTCAAGCGTGGCAAGGCCAACTACTTTTTGACAGATGCTGAAGTATATACAGTCTTAAATAGTTTGGAGAATTCGTTTAAAGTAGGCGCATCGACTGAAACGATCGGCAAAGTCAATCAGGATCGTGGTGTCGGTATTGCCGGCCAACTCGGGCGTTTTCCCGGAGTTGTACCACTGAGGATCAGCGTTACCGATCATACACTAGGGCGGACAAATGATTTATGGGCTCAAGTTGTCCAAGATGAGGAAATGGCTCCGCTTCTCTCGGCCGTAAGTATCTTTAATGCTATCGAGAAAACTTCAGACCGGATCGGCTCCGGCACTGCTAGAGTTAATTTTGAAATCAGTGCGGCCGGTATTCCCGGTGGTGTATTAAAGCGTGAAAATATGTTCTATACACAGGGAAATATTGGCGAATTGGCGGTAGCCGAGGTGCATGAGTCACTGGCGATGCTGGCCAGCAATCAGTTTACTCCTGTTAATATTATGGATGTTAAAGTGAATGTTACCGTCGACAATGAGCGGCGGACAGCCTCGATCGCCGAAGCTAGAGTGAGTGCGGAAACGGCCAGGCCTGGTGACAAGGTGGACATCGCCGTACAAATCAACCCGTTTCGCGATGAACCTACGACTAGGCATATCACGTACACCGTACCGGAGCAGCAGCAGCCAGGCGCGCTGTTATTGTCAGTGCGCGGCGGCGGTATAGTCTCGATGGCTCAGCTTATTGGCAAATCTCAGAACGGTCAAGAGGATCTAAGCAAATTATTTGCTATGAAACCTCGTCCCAAATCGCTGAATGAGGCCGTTAATGAGCTCGCTAACCGAGACCGGAACAACGATATTGTTGTAGAAGCTATCGAGATGAATATGCCCGGAGCGGCTACAGTCGGTGAAGAGAAACATACAACTCCAATTGCGGCTATACTTGATAACACTCCCGCTCCGGAGCCGCCAACAGCCGCTGATAAACAAGCGGCAACGGCTGTGCGCCCAAGCAGTAGACAGACTAAAGCTGTCCAAGAAAGCAACAATAAAGTCTATATTACAACAGACTATATTATTGATGGTGAGACACAAGTGATGCTAAATATTACGAAATAATTATAAGCCGCCGCTGCGGCTTTTTTCTTTTAAAGGAACAAAGCAAAAAGTGAGCTGTCGCCGCGCTTTATAAAGAGAGACTTAGCTTCAGGTGGGGTGCTACCCCCATCTGAAGTTTAGTCGACCTTATCCAGGGGCTTAGCCGCTCTTAACTCCCGCTTACGAAGCGGGGTCTTAGAGCGGGTTAGTCATCGGGTAAAGAGAGACTTAGCTTCAGGTGGGGTGCTACCCCATCTGAAGTGTAGTCGACCTTATCCAGGGGCTTAGCCGCTCTTAACTCCCGCTTACGAAGCGGAAGTCTTAGAGCGGGTTAGTCATCGGGTAAAGAGAGACTTAGCTTCAGGTGGGGTGCTGCCCCATCTGAAGTTTAGTCATCGGATAACTGGAAAAGTTTTAAAAAAGTTGCAGGCAGGAAATTACAAATAAATATTGAATAATAGCAGGATAACAGTCTGTCAGGGAGATTAAACTCATTGTAAGCAGGTAAGGAGCCGGTCGATGCTTAGTAAACTTTTCGCCCGTACGGGGAGAATCGTCATAAATATTTTGGATAATGTGGGACAGATCGCCCTGTTGTTTGTTCGGACTGTCTACCAAGTACGGCAGTTAAATAGCGCCCTGCTGCTGCGCCAGATGGCGCATTTGGGGGCTGATTCCCTCGCGATCATACTGTTGACTATGCTGTTTACCGGCATGGTTATGACTGTACAAACGGCTCATGAATTCGTGAAATATGGTGCGCAGTCTTCAGTCGGTGGCCTGGTAGCTGTAGCTATGGGCCGCGAGCTAGCCCCCGTTTTGACGGGCGTCGTATTTGCCGGCCGGGTAGGCGCCGCGATTACGGCTGAAATCGGTTCGATGAAAGTAACAGAGCAAATCGATGCGCTGCGGGTTATGGCCGTAAATCCTATTGCTTATCTGGTTGTTCCCAGAATGATCGCATGTCTGCTGATGCTGCCGCTACTAGTCGTTTTTGCCAATGTCATTGGCAGCATTGGCGGCTATATGATCGCGACAGCCTATGCCGGCATTGGTTCTTTCACTTTTTTAAACTCCATTCAGGTGTTTGCTGTTCCTCACGATATTGTCGGGGGAATGATTAAGGCCATGTTCTTTGGGATTATTGTCGCCATTATCGGTTGTCACAAGGGTTTAACGACTGCTCAGGGGGCCGAAGGAGTAGGCAGGGCGACAACCGGCTCTGTTGTATTATCAATCATTTTAATTTTTATCAGCAATTATTTCTTATCAGTTCTGCTATATCGTTAGCACCTCAGACATGTAAATTAATTCAGCACTAACACGTCAAAACGAGGTACATCATGATCAACCTAGTTAATGTCAATATGAATTTTAATAGTAGACAAATACTCAAAAATATTAACCTGACAATCGAACAGGGAGAAATAATGGTCATTATCGGCCCCAGCGGCTCTGGTAAAAGCACGCTGCTCAGGCTGATTATCGGCTTGCTGCAGCCGACTGCCGGCGAGGTTTGGGTTGGTGGCCGGGAAATAACCGGTATGAGTGAAGATGAGCTTAACAAGATCAGGCTTGAAATGGGAATGGTTTTCCAGTATTCCGCCTTATTTGATTCAATGTCGGTGGGCGAAAATGTGGCATTTGGCCTTAGGCAGCATACGAGTATGTCGGAGGCCGAGATTTTACAGACAGTGGCGCGTAAATTACGCATGGTAGGTCTTAGGGGGCAGGAAAATGCGATGCCTAACGAGCTGTCTGGGGGCATGAAAAAACGGGTCAGCCTGGCTCGAGCTATTGCCATCAATCCGCATATCGTCCTCTACGACGAGCCTACAGCCGGACTGGACCCGATCATGTCGAATACCATTAACCGTCTGATTGTCAGCACAAGGCGCCTGATCGACGCCACCTCGGTCGTCGTTACCCATGATATGTCAAGCGCTTTTGGCATTGCCGACAGAATTGCCATGATTTATGACGGCAGCATTATTGAAATGGGTACACCAGACAAGATCAAACAGTCTGAAAACCCGGTTGTGGCTAAGTTTATCCGTGGGGCAACTGCCATGCCGGAGCGTAAGGGGAGATACAGAGCATGAATACCGAAACAAAAGTCGGCGCCATCACTCTGGCCGGTCTAGTCTTATTGGCCGGAATACTTGTTTTTCTGGGCGGTATCAGTTTTGGCGAAAAGAGCTATCCGATACAAGCAGTATTTGGACAAGTCAATGGCTTAAAACAAGGAAATATCGTACGTTATGCCGGTGTGGAAATTGGTAAGGTGACAGCGGTGCGGGTGCTGCCTCAAGGCGTAGCCGCCGACATTATGCTGAATGTTGGCGTCAAAGTGCCGGTAGGTTCTAAGTTTACTATCGGTTCTGACGGTTTATTAGGAGAGAAATTCGTCAACATCATCCCACCCCGTGAAATTAATGGCTATCTCATGCCTAATGATGCGGTACATGGCGAAAACATTCAGGGGATTGATGAATTTATGGAGTCGGCCAATCAAGTGCTCGCAGAGGTTAAGACCTTGGTTCAATCGCTTAATGATGTGCTTGGGGACGAAAAGGTTGCGGCTGCACTCAAAGCCAGTGTGCTGAATGCCGGCGAAATAACGGAAAATCTGAATAAGCTTACGGCAGCGTTAACCGTGATGGCCGACGATAATAAAAACGATGTTGCTGCGATGGTCGCCAATTTGAACGCCATGTCCGTCAGTCTGAGAAATACGGCTGCCCGGGTTGATACGATGCTGGCCGATGTCGATAATAATGGTCAGACAGTCAAAGAATTGCGGGAAACAATTACCGCCCTTAAACAGACCAGCCTCCGAGTTGAAAAAATGGCCGCTGCCCTGGAAAGTGTGGTGACAGATCCTGAAACCGCGGAAAATATTAAATCAACATTAGTCAATGTTCGTGATGTCTCGGCTAAGGCTAACAAGATGCTGAACAAATTCGGTGATGTTAAGACCGAAGTCAGCGTGGAGGCGCTGTACAATACAGATACTGACAAGTATAAAAGTAATGCCGATGTTACCATCAGCACTTCACCGCAAGACTTTGCAGTCATTGGTGCGAGTGATATCGGTGAAGACAGCAAGCTTAACCTGCAAATCGGTAAAAGCCGCTCAGCCTTTAGCCAGCGCGTCGGCATTATTGAGAGCAAAGTCGGCGCCGGCGTCGATGCCAAACTGGGCAAACAATTGCGCCTGTCGCTCGATGTGTATGACCCGAATGATGTGCGGGTCAAACTGCGGACACAGTATGAAGTTGCGGCCAACACTTTTATTGTCGGTCAAGCGGACGATATTAATAAACATGATGAACAGACATCGTATTTTGGTATCCGGCGTTCCTTCTAAATGAGTTATTTCATTGACATCAATTAGGTTTGGACATATAATTAAAATTATCTGACTGAACAGTCAGAACTTGCATTGCGATAACGTCTGGGAGGTAAAACTTACTATGGATCAACTTAAATTATCCGGCAGTCTGGCTAGGCGCCTGTCATCATTGCTGACAGCCAGTATGCTGGTAGCCGTTGCGCTCCCTGGTTTGGCTGCGCCGGTAGAGCTTACCCTCGATGAAGCCGTCGATATGGCACTTAACAACAATCCGTCGATGAAAATTTCGGCGACCGAAGTAGAAAAATCAAAATGGGATGTCAAAGCCGCCAAGGCCGGAAAAGGGCCGTCGATTAGCCTTTCACACGATACCGGCCGCTCCAAAAGTGCGGCAACGTCAACCGTTGCGTACAATTCTGCAACTCAGTCACTTTTCCGAGTTCCGATTTCCGAAAGCTATGCTACCCGGTATGCCAACAGTGTCGACCTGACGCTGCCTATATACACCGGCGGCAGGCTTGAAGGCGCAATTGACAAGGCTAAGCTTGGCCTTAAAGTCGCTGACTTTGGTATGGAAGAAACAAGGCAGCAAGTCAAGCTTGATGCCACCGTCGGCTATTACAGCATCTTGCAGACTCGTAACCTTGTAGCCTTAAGCGCCGAGTCATTAGATCGTCTGAATGCTCATTTGGAAAACGTTGAAGCGCAATACAGCGCCGGTGTTGTAGCCAAAACCGACGTATTGCGCTCTGAAGTGGAAAAAGCCAGCGCTGAACAAAGCCTGATTATTGCTGAAAACAATTATGAGCTTGCCATGTCAAGCTTGAACAATGTCATCGGTTTGCCGCTCGATACGCAGATTACCGTTGCCGAAGAGTTGAATTACGCAAAGTATAACAAGACACTGGCAGAATGCATCACTGTTGCTTTGGCCAGCCGGCCGGACTTAGCGCAAGCTGTTGCCAATGTGGAAATGGCTAAAGCCGATATTAAAGTGGCTGCAAGCGGCAATAAGATTACCCTCGCTGCTACTGCTGCCGAAAAATGGAATGATGACGATTTTCCCGGTACAGACAACAACACCTGGGCTATTGGCATTAATGCCAGCTACAATTTATTTGACTCTGGTTTGACCAGATCCCAAGTTAAGGGGGCAAAAGTTTATCTCGAAAAAGCAACAGAACAGCTGCGGCAAGCCAGGGACAGTGCGCAGCTCGAAGTGCGTCAGGCATACCTTAACATGCTGGAAGCCGAGAAGCGTATTGACACAAGTTCGGTAGCTGTAGTAAAGGCTGAAGAAGACTATAAAATTGCACGAGTGCGTTATAGTGCCGGCGTAGGCACCAATCTTGACGTTATCGACTCCCAAGTTGCGTTAACTACCGCCAAAACAGATTATGTACAGGCCCTGTATGATTATAATACAAGTCGTGCTAAGCTTGACAAGGCTATGGGTGTAACAGTAGAATAAAGCCGCTAAGTTAAAGGGCGGTGGGAAACTTATTTTAAGCTTTCCTTCGGCCCTTTTTTTCTGAGTCAAGATGGTGTCGATTTACTGTTTCACTAAAAGACCGGAGGAGGCACACCATGCGAGCCAGAGCCAAAATCGTAACCGTAATCTTATGTATACTTGGTATGGCTGCCTATGGCTGGTGGTCGGCCTACAGTCAGACAATATTGGCGCAGTTGGAAACGACGCTGGCGGCAGAACTGACGCAGGCGCTTGACACCCGAGTCGAGCTAGGACAGTTGCAGACCGCCGGCTTGACCGGGGCTGCTGTAAATAATGTTATTATATTTGATCAACAAGGACGGGAACTGGCCGTCATCAAACAAGTCAGAGTAGACTATAATTTGCTGAGCCTGGCGCGCGGACAAACAGTGACTGCTGCTTTGCGGCAGATTACGCTGATTGAGCCTGTCGTCACGCTGGTAGAAGAGGCCGATGGCGTCTGGAATGCCGAATTCTTAAGTCGGGAAAAACAGCCGGATAGTCCCGCTCTAACCGTCAATGTCGTTATTGATCAGGGAATCGCTAATGTCAGTGCTCAGCAGGGGCAATGGCAAATTGCCGGTATTGCCGGCCGGCTTACGATCCAGGACAGCCGGGACTTCGAGGTTGAACTGGCGGCACATCATAATAAATCGCAGTTAACAGTCGCAGGCACAGTGAAGACGGACGTCAACAAGCTGGCACTGACAGTTAAAGCCGACCAACTAGATCCGACAGAATATCAAACCTTGCTCCCCGCTAACAGCGGCATTACATTCACCGGCGGTTTGTTGCGACAAGTTGAAGCAACGATTGCCACCGGTTCGGATGGCGTCAGCTATGCCGGTGAAGTTTTACTCGATAATGTTGCCGGCCAAGTTGCCGGAATAACGATCGAACAAGCGACAGGGCAGGTAAGCTTTACCAACAACTATATCTACATACTTGGCAATAATGTTCTTGTTGCCGGTCAGCCGGCAACACTGCGCGGTAAAGTCGGTATAGCCGGCGATCAGCCTGTGCTTGATTTGAATGTTGTCTCACCCGGTTTTGACTTAGCCGCAGTTGGCCACAACTTGCCTGTTGCCGGCAGCGCTGCCTTTACCGCCTCAGTTACGGGCATAGCGGCTAACCCTACTGTTGTTGCCGACGTCACAGCTAAAAAATTGACTGTTTCAGACTATGTTCTCGCGGATACCAGCGCCAAAATTAAACTTGCCGATAACATCGTTACTGTTGACGAGCTTGCCACCCAAGCAGCGGGAGGGCAAGTAAGCGGTCAAGGGATACTAGACATCGGCAGTCAGCAGTATCAGGTGAAGCTGGCTGCCGGCAATATTGACGCTGCTGCTGTAAAGGGGCTGCCTGTCACCCTTAGCGGCCGGGGCGATATCTATCTAGCGGCCACCGGCCAGGGAAGCGACTGGAAGACAATCAAGGGTTCAACGACTATTTCGCTTGCGGACGGACAACTGGAAGGTGTCGCTTATACCAAAATGACCGGGGTGTTCGAGCATCATGGCCGCGATATCGTGATTAAGCATTGCGATATGCTGTTGCCGACAGGTCTCGTTTTGGCTGAAGGGACTATCCAGGATAATAACTTAGCTATACAAGTTGACGGCCAGGGTATCGAGCTTGCCGGCTTGCCGCTCGCCCGCCTTAACAATGTTGTTAACTTGGACGGCCGGGTTGATTTTGAGGGGCGTCTGACAGGAACAACAAGCCTGCCGCAGCTTGGGTTACAGGTTAATGCCACCGAACTTAGTGTCAATCAGCAATTTTTGGGTCAGGCCAGCGGCACGATGACAGCGTCTCCGGCTATGCTGACATTCGAGCAGGTCGAGCTTACCGATGGGGCGGCCAGGCATCTGCTCTCCGGCAATGTGGTGCTCACCGGCGCCCAGCCTGAGCTGAACCTAAAGCTTGCTTCCCGTTCTGCCCGAGCCGAAACGTTTGCCCGGATGATAATGCCCAAACTTCCATTAACCGGTAATGTTGAACAGATAATGCTGATAGATGGACCGCTGAACAACTTAGCCGTGCGCGGCAAGCTACGGCTGACTCAGGGTAGTTTTGGCGGCTATCTTATTGATAAAGCCGAGGGCTCCTACAGACGGCAGGGTGGCGTTATTACGCTGGAAAACCTTACGGTCGACTCGCCTTATTCCCAAATAGCACTGGCGGGAACGGTGGCAGCCGACGATAGTCTGAACTTTGCCGTAACTGCCAAAAATATAGATATTGCCCGGCTGAAAATCGACTATCCTTATCCTGTAGCCGGCCTGTTCAATCTAAATGGCCAGATAACAGGCAGTATCGCGAGTCCTGCAGCCAGCGGCTTATTGACATCAAGCAAAGTAACACTCAATAATCAGGATCTAACAGATATTTATGCCGATCTCAGCTATCAGGACGGTCAGGCCGACGTTAGAGAATTTCGCTTTGCTCAGGGTGAGGGCAGTTATGTCTTTAACGGCGCTATTGATTTTGAAACTCACGGCATCGATGGCATATTGCGCGCCCAAGGCGGCGAGTTATTCGGCATAATGATCATGGCCGATGTGCGTAGCCGCAGTCTTCGCGGTCTTCGTGGTCAGCTAAGCGGCGAAATTGTATTAAGCGGCAGTATCGATAACCCGAATCTTATACTGCGAGGCGCTATTGCCAACGCCAAAATTAAAAATTATCTGTTTGATTCTGTCGATATCGACGCCCAGCTCCAAAATGAGGTTATTACCGTCAATAAACTTATGGCCAGACAAGGGCCGAATGGTATCCTTGCCGCCAAGGGGCAGGCCGACCTAAACGGAGCGATCAATTTTGAAATTGGCGGACGCTCGATTGACACCGGTCTTATCGCCGCATTGTTTGATACAACAGTTGAAACTACCGGTAAGTTTAGTTTTACGGCTCAGGCCAGTGGCGCAACAGCCGATCCCAATGTATCGGTGTCGTTGGAAGTACAGGACGGCAGTGTAGCCAATGGCGAGTTTGACAATCTTTACGGTCTGTTAATGTATAGCAAAGGCAGCATTCATGTCAATCAGCTGTACGTGGCGCGTGGACCTTACAAGGCAAGCGCTTACGGTATAGTGCCGCTCAAGGCGATCAACCCGCAGGGGCGCAGCGAGGCCGGCAGCGCTGACACGATGGATCTGAAACTGCGGCTAGACAATGCCGATCTCAGAATTCTGCCCGCCTTAACGAAAGATATTGCCTGGGCCAGCGGACCGACAACCGGTGAAATCGATGTCGGCGGCACCTTGGCGGCGCCGACGCTTGACGGTCACCTGACGGTGACTGGTGGCGCCATCAAATTTAAGGATCTGCACGATCCTATCCAAAATGTAGAGATTGATATTCGGTTAAAAGGTGATAAAATAAGTATAAACACATTTAATGGGGAAATGGGCGGCGGCAACTACTCTTTGTACGGCTCGGCCAGAGTAAACGGTTTAGCGCTTGACGACTATGACATCAAGCTGGTCCTAAACAACTTGGGCGTAAAGCATAAATACTTTACCGGCCCGATTAACGGCGCTTTGTCGGTAGCTAGCAAAAATGCCAGGCCGTATATTGCCGGCAGTGTCACGGTCAACAATGCCACTGTCAATATTCCGGCAGTGCCTGACAGCGGTGAAGTTGCTTTTAATGCCGGATTAGATATTGAAGTGGTAGTCGGTGAAAAAGTCCGGTTGTATAACCCATATCTCTATGATTTTCTGGCTGAGGGAAAAGTGAAGTTTTCCGGTACCCTGCGACGCCCCAATGCGGCAGGTCGCATCGAAGCGCGGCGCGGTACTGTAAAATACCTGACAACCCGCTTTACTATTTTAAGCGGCAGCGCTGAATTCCATCAGTATCGCTCGATTGAGCCGGTCATCAAGCTGCAGGCTCAAGCCAAGTTTGACAGTACCAGAATTAATTTGAACATTAACGGCCCGGCTACCGAAATGGAGCTTAAACTGACTTCAGAGCCGGCCATGAGCCAGCAGGAAATTATGTCGCTGCTGACCTTGCGCGGCAGCTACTTTTCCAAAAAAGATTCCTCTGATTATGGCAGCGAGTTTGGCCGCGATGAATTAATCAGCTTGCTCGATGCCGGTCTTCAGATGCGCTTTATTGCTGCTTTGGAAGGCACTCTGCAAAGTGCGCTGGGCGTCGATGAATTTCGGCTCGTGAGAGCGTCGCAATATAGCTCCCGCCGCAAAGCTTCGCGCCAGTCACAAAGCGAGTATCAGGGATATAACATTGAAGTAGGCAAATATCTTACCGATAAGCTTTTAATCAACTATAGCATTGGCCTTGACAACCATGACAACAGTGTTGGATTCCGTTATGATTTGACGAGAAATATTGGGGTTGGCGGCAGTTTCGGCGGCTCTGCCAAGACTCTGCTGACTCTTGAGACAAAATTCGCCTTTTAATTTAAGTAAAAGGGATGATCGCATGATACTCAGTCAATATCTGGCTGAATTAAAACATATTCGTCTGCTAACAGCAGAAGAAGAGGCAACGCTCTGGCGAGGCTACAAAGACGGCGGCGACCTTAGCTGCCGTCGCCGCCTGATCGAAAGTTACCAGCCGCTCGTCTTTAAAACGGCCATGCGCTGGCAGTTGCCTGAAACAACGATGCTGGATATTATCCAGGAAGGCACAGTCGGTCTGATCGAAGCTGTTGAAAATTACGACAATACCCGTGGCGTTGCCTTCAGCCTGTTTGCCGTTCACCGCATCCGGGGACGTATGATCAATTACTTAAACCGGGAAGATAACGGCCTGCTGCGGGTTGACAGTCCGGTTGCCGCTGACAGCAGCCAGGCAACGATTGCCGATTTGCTCGTTGACGCCCATGCCGAAGTAGCGGCTCAAGCAGAGCATAATTATCTTGTTGACCAGCTCAAAGCGGCACTGGGGCGTCTGCCGGCCAGGGAACAACAAGTGTTAAGCGGTGTTTACTTTGAAGATTGTGAGCCGAAAGAACTGGCGGCAAGCATGGAGTTAAGCGTATCGCATATCTATCGCCTGCAAAAGCAGGGAATTCGCCGTCTCAGAGGCATGCTTTCCAAACTAATGGGTAATTGGTAATCGTAATCCTAAAAAACAGCAAAACAGTCAAAATAAGTCGAAATAGACACTAACAGCGAGATAATTATGAAATTTGCCTGTTTTTGCTCATTTGGCAGTAACCAAAATATGGCCTCTTCCCAGGAGTATATTAAATGTTTATAATAGGGGTGGTGGTGAATGTGGCGGATTGTAAACAAAACATCAACAAGCATCTAAACTCAGCCCAGCAGTGGCTCTCTGAGGCCGAACAAGCATTTGACAAAGACAGTGACATTCGCGGTGAGCTTAACTTGTTTTTAGCACAGGCCGAGCTTACCCATGCCAAAGAGGTCAGTCGTTCTCGGTATTGGCGGCACAGATACCCTGTTCTCCGGCATAGCCTGGCTATTGGTCTGGCCGTGGTTATAACAGCCGGCGGCATGGCTGCCGGTTACCTGTGGTCGATAAGCAGCTACAGTGACGCTGAGCCGCTGTCTGTTGAGCAATCAATTGCGATGCCTGCGAAAAGTCCGCTTCAACCAAGTCACCTTAATGAACAAACAGTGCCGACAGCTTTACCTGCGACAGCCGACCCCGAGTATTCAGTCAACGAGAATGTAGACGACAAGGGCGGCCAGTCAACTGCCGTTACGCAGACGTCTGCACAACCGTCGCCGGTTGAACGATCCAAGTCAGCTTCAGTGGCTGAGCCAAGCAAAGCCAGGCCGCTGACGGCTGAGGAAATTAACAAGTTAACCCGTTTAGCCGGGAAATCGTTGCGCGGGCTATAACAAATAAGCAAGGAGGCTATGAATGATCACTCTTAAATATTGTAAATTTTTTATTGCGGCAGCTATTGTTTTCTGTATGGCCGCAGGCAGTATTCTGCCTGCGAGTGCGGCAGATATCGAAGGAAAAACAGCGACTGCGGTAACAGTAACCGGCACGAACCAGATTGCAGAAAACATTGTTATGGGCGTAGTAAAAGTGCGGCCGGGAGATACTCTGACGGCTGACAAAATAAAAGAAGATATGCAGGCCATTTACGATTTAGGCTATTATTTTGACGTTGTGGCCAATTTTACCGAAGTGCCGGAAGGTGTACAAGTAATATACACCGTCATGGAAAACCCGCGGCTGGCAGACATTGTTGTCAAGGGCAACAGCAAGGTAGATACTCATAAGATTACTGAACTAGTGACGACAGGTAAAGACGGTAATGGCATCTTAAATTCCCGGACACTTAATAGCAACGTCCGCGCCATTGAACAGTATTACCACGACCAGGGCTACATTCTGGCCAAAGTAAGCGACGTGTCTATGACGCCGGACGGAGTGCTGACATTGACGATTAACGAAGGTCAATTGGAAGGCATTGTGATCAAAGGCAATGAAAAGACAAAGACTAACGTCATTACCCGGGAAATGAAGGTTAAGCCCGGTGAGGCGTTCAATGCCAGGGATGCCCGTCGCAGCATGCAAAAAGTGTACAACCTTGGCTATTTTGAAGATGTGAACATGAAGCTTAACCCCGGCCAAGAGCCGAATGCCGTTGTGCTGGAAGCAAGCGTTGTTGAACAAAAAACCGGCACCTTTTCTATCGGCGGCGGTTACAGCAAGGCCGACGGCATGATTGGTATTATCGAGGTCGGTGACAATAACTTTAAAGGCACCGGCGACAAAATCAAGCTTCATTGGGAGTTTGGCGGTACAAGCAACAGGAACTGGGAAGTAAGCTATACCCGTCCTTGGCTTGACAGCAAGCAGACGTCCCTTGGTTTTAGTGTGTATGATATAACGAATGAGTATAACAAGTATAAAAAGAGTCACCGCATTTCAACGTATGACAAAAAACGTAAAGGCGTTGAAGTGACGCTTGGCCGTCCTAACGGTGAGTATATCCACAACTATATCACGCTCAAAAACCGTAAAGACGAGTATGTTGAGCATGTCAGCGGAAAGGATTTAACAAATGACCCAGATTACCCAAATTACCTTGACGATAACTTTGGTTTAACCCGCTCTGTTACCTTAACGCGGGTCTTTGATTCGCGGGATAACGTGTTTAATGCCACCGAAGGCGCTCGTTATTCGTTGTCGGCGGAGTTTGCCGGCAAAGCATTCGGCGGCGATTTTGACTTCAATAAATATACTGCCGAAGGCCGCAGATACTACAAAGTAGGCCGTGATCACGTAATTGCCGGCCGCCTTAGCCTCGGTTACGCCGATGGTGATATGCCTGAGACCGGTCGGTTCTCTGTAGGCGGTTCCGATACATTGCGCGGCTACGAAGACGATGAATTTGAAGGCAACAAGATGTTGACGGCTTCTGTAGAATATCGCTTCCCGGTAGTCAGCAAAGTACAGGGCGTCGTTTTCTCTGACCTTGGCAATGCCTGGGATGGTAAAGGCTATAAGCTTGATGATCTCAAGTACAGCGTTGGTGTTGGTATTCGCCTGACAACACCGATTGGCCCGGTTCGTATTGACTATGCCCAAGGAGAAGATGGCGGACGTACCCACTTTAGCTTTGGCGGTCAATTCTAGACAAGGCGGTAACGAGTCAGGCGAATCGTCTGACTCGTTTGCTAAGAGGAGGTGTGCATTATCGCAATAGCATGCCTGCGGCGTACGCTGTATTTAGCGCTGGTGGCATTGCTGCTTAGCCTCTGGCCGACGCCAGGTGCGGCAGCGGCGATGACAGTCGACAGAGTCACCGTAACAATTTACGCTCCTGAGCCGCCGCCGGACAGTGTCGCCAAACGGATGGCCACCAGTATTACCAGAGTCGGTGAAGAAATGCTCGTCGGGAGAACGATCAGCGATATTAAACTTAATCAGACAGTTTTTGAAAAGCTTGTGCGGGAGATATTTGACCGGGTGCTTGTCGGCTATACAGTCGAAGCTGTCAGTATTACACCGGGGGCCACGACCCATATTGGCGTGACTATCGTTCCCTGGGGCGAACTGGTGCGGGACGTTACTCTTGAGCTTGATATGGCAGGGCTGTCAGCAGGCGTAGCCGAGCTCATCAAGCAAGATCTGGGGAACATAGAAGAGCAGGTTGCCAATGTTTTGGTCGGTTTGCCTGTCGATTCGGTAGACTGGGCCGGCGGCGTATCGCGTGTCGTGATTCGTCAGCTGTTGCAAGACCAATTGCCGGAATTTCGCAGCAATCTTGAAATAACGGCCGGACGAGTAACTCATATTGAGCTTTCACTTATTCCCACCGGTCCGGTCATTGATAACATCCGACTGTCGATTAAATCGCGTACTATCCCCAATATCTTATTGGCCGAGGCCGAGTTTCCGATTCGGGAGGCAGCCTCTATGCTGCGCGGGCTGCCGGTGTCTTTTGTCGAACGGCATCAGGACTATTTTACCAGCCTGATCGCAGAGGCAGCCGTCCGGCAGCCGATCGTCGGCCGGTATAGCTTGACAATAGCGCCGGCAGTCCATGCCGGAACAGATACCGAGATTATTGTTAATGCCGAAACAACAAAATACAGGGTGACTCTGGAAGGCAGTCTGGATATGGGCCGGCACGAGGACAATACGATGGCCAAGCTCCATGTCGGCAAGTTTATCAGCGGCCGGGACGAAGCTTTCTTTGAAACCCGTTTTTTCCCTGAAGACTTAAGCTGGAGGTTTGAGCCTGGTTGGGGACATAAATTTAATGACAGTACGATTGTCGGTATCAGGTATAACATTTCAGACAAGGAAAGTACGCTATGGGCCAAGCAATATTTGGGCAGTAGCTGGACAATCCGTTTTGAACATCAGACCAAGTCCGCCGATAATGAATTTGGCTTAAAGTATAAGCTGCACGACTCACTGAGCGCCGAATATATAATTGCCAATAAAGAAAGTTGGCTGCGCCTGATCGCCAACTTGTAGGCTTGCTGAAAAAAGTACTGCCTGCTATAATTAGGTAAGAGAAGATTTTATTGCCAAAGTGGCAGGAAAGAGGGACGAGATGTTTAAAAACAAAAAAGTTGCTAAAATAGTGGCTGTATCCGTAGTTGCCGTATTTCTGTTAGGTGTATTTGGTCTGGCTTTGGTACAAACGGGTACAGGCTATGCCGCTAGCGCCGGTACTTCCTCCAATGTAGGTAAAGTAAATTACCAGAGATTGATTAATGCCAGCCCGGATCTGGAAAATTTCAAGCAAACGATGAATAATGAAGTTGAGCAGGCTCAAAAAGATTTTGACGAAAAATCAAAAACTATGAACGATCAGCAAAAACAAGATTACAGCAATCAACTGCGTGAACGCCTGGCACTAAAAGAGCAGGAGCTTAGAGCCCCGATCTTAAGCAAGATCGATGCAGCCGTTAAAGCCGTTGCCGATAAAAAAGGACTTGCGGTAGTGCTTGATGTTAACAATATCGTATATGGTGGTCAAGATATCACCGATGACGTAATAAAAAATTTGGGCGGTAAATAATTTAACCCCGGTATTTGAGCCGAGCCGGTTTATCCTGTGCTCGGCTTTCTTTAGTAGTCCGCCAGCCGAAAGCTATAGGATGAATTGCGCGAGATTTTTCGTCTAACAAGCCGAAGACGCTAACTAAATTCATTGAGATTTACTTTAAATAGCTGTATGGTATAGTCGGCTCTAACATGAGCGGGTCGCGCATATCAGAAATATGTAAGGCGACACCAACGCAGAGGAACGGGAAATATCGCGTCAAGAACACTTTAGATTTGAGCTTGGCGGACTACTTTAACCTACTAGAAAGGGTGATTTGGCGTAATGAGAGCGACTTCAATAACGTTTTTTGCAACACTGATCCTTGCTGCTATTCTGCTGACAGGCTGCTCCCGTTCAACACCTGAAACCAAGCCACCCACAGCGCCGGAGATCGGCGTAATTGATATGGATAAGGCCATTGAGGCTCATCGCCGTTATCCGGAATGGCAAAAAATAAAACAACAAGGCGCCACCCTCAATCAGCAACTGGCGGCGATAACCAGACAGGCGTCCGACCGGGAATTGTCGGCGTTCAACTTGTCAGGCAAGGCTGCCGAGGGGCTCAGGGCAGCAGCCGAGCAAGAATTTAAAGCCAAGATGACGGCAAAACAGCAAGAGCTTCAGGCGCGTCTTGCCGACAAAGCGGATAAAGTCCGTAGCCAACTAGCGCTTGAGCTCAAGGCTTATGCCGAGCAGCTTGAAAAAGAATATCGGACGCCGCAGTTTAATCTGCAATTAAAATTGCAGATTGTCCGCATGAATGAGCAAGAGGCTGCTGCCGTGCAGCAAGAGCTTAATGATCTCAAGGCTGAGCAAGCCGGGAAAATAGCGGCCCGGGAGCAGCAATTGGCAGACAGTATGGAAGCGGTCCTGGCTCCTGAAAAAGAGGCTATTGAACAAGAGCTTGCATCCTATGCCCAGCAGCTGCATGCCGAAATCAGCGCTAAAATGTCGGCTCAGACAGCCGGTATCGCCGGCAATATTTCGCAGTCAGCTATTTCACCGGATGATATGACCACTATAAGCGGTCTTAAGCAGCAATTGACGATGAAGCAACAGGCGATGAATGATGTCGAAACAGAGATTGTTAATGATATTAAGGATAAAACTGCCAAAGTGGCAATTGACCGCAACTTGGAGGCCGTATTGACCGGCCACAAAGTTAATGTAAGCGCTGTAGATGTTACCGATCTAGTAATTGCCGAGGTTAAGAAATAACCGGCTTGCATATACTATTTTTGCACGTATCTTTTAAGGATCTAAGGAGGTTTTTGGAATGAATAAACAGATAAAAATGACGTTAGTATTCGTGCTCATTCTTGTCGCTGCGTTCGCCTTGGCCGGTTGTAGCGGCGCTCAGACGATTGGTGTGCTTGACGTAAACAAAGTGATGTCTGACAGCCCTAAAGTCAAGCAGCTCCAGGATGAACTGAATAGTAAAGGGAAAGAATTGAGCGATCAGCTGGAAAAAGATAAAGGCGGCCTCAGCGCCGAAGAGTTTCAAAAACGTCAGGAAACTGCCTATGGCGAATTCCTCAAAATTAAGCAAGACATGGAAACCCAGATCGATACCAGCATTCAGCAAGCGATTGACCAAGTAAGCAAAGATAAAAAACTCAGTATTGTACTTTATAAGAATGGTGTCGCCCAGGGTGGCACTGACATCACCGATGAAGTCATGCAGAAAATGCAATAGCAGGAGGCCGCGTGTGTGAAAAAGACATTAGATGAAATTGCCGCCCTGCTTAACGGTACTACCGATGCTGCCGGCATAGAAATTACCGGTATCACCAATATTGATGACGCCGGCCCTGGCGACATTACCTTTGCAGTGCCGCCACATATTGAGAAAGCTGCAAAATGTGCGGCTGCTGCCGTCATTATTCCCGACACAGTTGAAGCTTTTTCCAAACCGGCTATTCGGGTGGCTAACCCCCGAATAGCCTTTACCGTGTTATTGAATTTATTTACTCCCAAACCTAATGTACCGCCCGGCATTCACCCTACGGCAGTAATTAGTGATACCGCCTCGCTGGGGGCCAATGTCGCTGTAATGGCTCATGCTGTGATTGACGAGCATGCTGTCATTGGCGACAACACGATTATCTATCCTCATACCTATATTGGGCAAGATGTTATCGTTGGTCACGATACCTTAATTTATGCCAACGTTACAATCCGGGAAAATTGCCGGGTGGGCAGTCGGGTCGTTATTCAGAGCGGGGCTGCTATTGGCGGTGATGGTTTTGGCTTTATCACCGTAGAAGGCAGGCACCGGAAGGTGCCGCAGGTAGGAAATGTCATTATCGAAGATGATGTAGAGCTTGGCGCTAATTCCTGCATTGACCGGGCTACTACCGGCAGTACTGTCGTCAAACAAGGCACAAAGATCGATAACCTCGTACATTTGGCTCATAACGTCGTTACCGGTGAAAATTGCTTTTTTGTGGCGCAGACCGGCATTGCCGGCAGTGTAAAAATCGGCAATAATGTAACATTTGCCGGTCAGGTAGGCAGTACAGGACATATAACGATTGGCGACAATTGTGTATTTGCCGCCCGCTCGGGCCTGATTAGCGATGTGCCGGCCAATTCGTTTTACGCCGGTTTTCCGGCCCGGCCTCATAAAGAATGGCTGCGCGCGGCAGCATCAACCGTTCGCTTGCCTGACCTGATCAAGAAAGTCCGCGAGCTTGAGCAGCGTCTGGCAGAAATGGAAAAGTCATAAAGTCATAATGTCGCCGGGGAATACAGGCGTATGCCCCGGCTTTTTTGTGCGATTGACAAATTGCAAAATGTAAAATAGCAGGATTTTTACATACGACAGGGAACTACAATATAATATCGCTGTTGCGTCGCTACAGCAATGATAATGAAGGAGAATACCTATGAGAAAAAATACGATTGCTGCTTTTGCCGCTGCTGCCTTGCTGCTCGCAGCTGTCCCCGTATATGCCGCGCCCTCGATCAATGGATCGACAGGACTGATTAATACCCCGACGGCCGATGTCTTGCGAGAAGGCCGGTTTTCACTGGGCTATCATCATTTAGACGAGGGCAATGCCGGCAGCTTTACCCTTGGTTTGTCCAATGAGCTGGAAGTAGGTGTTGCCGGCTTTCGCTATGACAGCGACAGTCATAAAGACAATCAAACCTACCTCAATGTCAAATATAGTCTTTTGTCTGATACCGTCTTGACTCCAGGTCTGGCCATTGGGATTGAAGACATCGGCGATAAAGACAAGCGGACGTTCTACGCCGCCGCCAGCAAAGCGTTGCCGTTTGGGTTCCGCATCCATGCCGGTGTCGGTGACGGACGTTATGACGGCGTATTTGCTGCTTTGGAAAAAACGATTAGCCCAACAAGCATTGCCACCGGCAACAATGTGTTTCCGGCTACTACTCTGATTGCCGAGTGGGATGGCGACAAGATGAACTATGGCGCCCGCATGGCTATCGTACCGGGTCTTAAACTTGATGCCGGCTGGCGTCATAGTGAGACCTATGTTGGATTAACCTATACTTACTAAGGAGTCGTCCTATGCAGTATTGCTTGGTGAAGTCTATGAGTGCGCTAGTCTGCCTCTTCCCTGCCAAACTAAGACAGAAGTTAGGCAGCTTAATCGGTCATGTCTTCTGGCTGCTCGTTCCTCCGAAGAGAAAGAAATTAGCGATTGATAACATTGGCCGCAGCCTTGGACTGGATGAACGCCAGGCTTACTCTCTGGCCAAGGCTAGTGTCGTGCGATTTGGCCCGATGTTCACCGAAGTGCTCTACATGCCGCGACTTAATAAGAGTAACATTGATCAGGTCGTCACATTGAGCGGTCGGCAGCATCTGGCGGATGCCTTAGCACTAGGACGCGGGGCTGTAATAGCAACAGCCCACAGCGGTAACTGGGAGCTGCTCGGTGCGTCATTGGCGATGCATGGTTTTCCCATAGTCGCTGTTGTACAGCGTCAAACAAATGCGGCTATGGATAGCTTTATCAATAAATACCGTACGAATGCCGGCATGCATGTCACTTACAAGCAAGGTGTCCGAGAAATGGTCAAGCTTCTTAGCGCAGGTAAAATTATCGGCCTGCTCATGGATCAGGACAACCGTGAGGACGGTGTATTTGTCGAATTTTTTTCCCGGCCGGCATCAACACCGCAGGGAGCCGCTGCCTTGGGCCGGCTCAATAACGCTCCGATCGTTCCGGCCTTTATTGCCACAAACCCGGACGGTACGCATACGGTCATTATTCATCCTCCTTTATTGGTCGAAAAGACAGCCGACCGCGAAGACGATATCCGGACAACGACACAGCGCTTAACCCAGATTATTGAAAGCCATGTCCGTTCATACCCGCACGATTGGTTTTGGCTGCATAATCGCTGGAAGACGCAGCCGCCTGCTATGTAGGCAAAGAAAACTTAACGAAAGCGCAGCATGCAGGCAATCGCTCGATTGCCTGCATATTTTTTATCCGATGACTAAACTGCTCTAAGACTCCCGCTTCTGTAAGGGGAGCTAAGTGCGGCTAAGTACCTGGATAAGGTTGCCGTCCCCCTGACCTTTGCCGGAAAAAGCGCTCCGCAGGAGAAAAGCCAGGCGGTATTCCGTTAAGAAATCCGTATGTCTGAGCGGTTTGTTACAATAAGCCTGTGCCTACCATGCTACGTTACATAGTCTCGTAGGCGACGGCGTAGCGAGTTTACGGGTTTTACCGCCTGGCTTTTCAGGTCCGCGTATTGATATGGAGACTATATCATAAAGCGTGGAACACAGATCTCTCCCTGAATAGGTTAGCGCTGGAGGCTTCGGGTCTAGACCTTTTGGTACTTTTGGGACAATGCCAAAAGTACGCCCCCCCCTTTTCTCCCCAGCTTTATATTGGCAATCAAACCTAGTGGTCTGTAAGCTTTAAACTATTAAAATGGAATTGCGTATTTCGTCTAGCGAGGCAGAGGAGGTGCGCATATCGGACATATGTAAGCTGACAAGAACGAAGGTTCGTGTAACTCAACAGGAACTACTGGAAGGAGTCTTTTAGGAGGAGATGGAGCGGTAATTTACTTGTATCCACTGTTTTTAATTTAGAAATATATACTAAAATGTATTTTTTGATATACTTATAGACATAAAAATGATGTACGTGCTATAATATACACCAGGAATGAGGTGGCTTTAGCTAATGCCGACACCAGCAAAAAACAAGTTTAGCTTCATACAAAAAATATTTAAGGATTCTATTCAACGCGATATTTTGACGCTGCTTGTTGTCAGCATCGTGATTGGCTCGCTGTTGGCTAGTTCAGTTGCCGTCGCTGCGAATGCCTATTTTTCCAATACGCTGTCTAACCTTGTCGGCGATTATGGTGAATATGACGTACTTATTCAAATTGGTGAGGAAAACCGTGTTGACGCGGCTGCTCACATCGAAAAGATCGTTAATGATCTGTTTACAGGCGGCAAAGTAAAAGAAGGTCCGACAATTACCGGTAAGACGCCGTTTTTCGTCGCTTTGCCCGACAAATATAAGACAAAACAAGTATACGAGGATTTGGCGAAAAGCTTTGGCAGCATCCCCGGCGGCAGTCATGTCGGCATTATGACTGAACCGCGTCTGACTGTACGCGGCGTGCCGGAAGGCGCCAGAACGATGCTGATGGAGCGCATCAGCCAAATCGATGGCGTCCGCTTTGCCTTTCGTGATGGCTCTTCTGTCGGCGTTATTTTACAGTCTCTCGACAAATCGTTGCCAGTCAATGATGCTATCAAGTCAATCTTGAAGGATTATCAGGTTATTGAAATTAGCTTTCCGGTAGGCAGCGAACCTGCCAATCCGGTACGGCTAGGCGAAGACATTGCCGCCGTCGTGCAGCAAGAGTTGCGGCTGCCTTACGCGCAAAACGTATCTGTCGATGGCGACAATGACGACATGACTTACCTTGTTAGCACGATGCTGGAGCTTAAACGCTTTCTACAAGCCTATGCGGCAACAGTAACCATCACCCCAGACGCCGGCGCCGAGCTAGCTAAAGGGGATATTGTCGTTTTTCAAGGCAGGGAAGCTGCAGCTCCTCAGGCCGGCGACATTCCGGCTAAAGGCAATGTCGTTGTGGAAATTACGGCTATTGGAGTGAACGGCACAGCCGAAGGACGGATAACTGAAGGGGATGCCTCTTGGTTAACTAATCCGGGAGGCAGTGTCCAAGGTATCAAATTAGAGAAAAACGTAGTAGGCGGACAGGCTGTAACGGCTTCCTGCCAAAATCCGCGCCGGCAATTGGGCGATGCGCTTAGTGAAACAGGGAAAATCGTCGGTCAGATCCCCGGTTTTGCCCAAGATACTAAGAATCTCAGCGGCATTGCCCTTGGTTCACTCGACAACTATGGCAGCAGCGTGGCTGCCCTGGAGCAGATGCTGTCTGGCCTGCAGACAGCAGGCGGTACGATTCAGGCAGCGACCAGCGGACTTGCCGGTATCAATACCAGCAGCATTCGCAGTCAAATTGACAACTCGTCCCGTACCATTGGCGACCTGGCTAACAGTCTGCAGCTATTACGTTTAGTTAACAGTGATGTCGAGCCGACAATCAATACACTCAGTGGCGCTCAGCAAAACCTTGCCAGCTTAAGCGCCAGTCTGGCAGAGCTTGATAATGTGGCGGCTAATGCGCGCCGGGGCAAAGCAGCGATCGACAATATTACGGCAAATGGCAGGAATGTCCTGGGGACGCTGAGAGCCTTTGACGTAAGTAGCGCGAGAGCAAGCCTCATGAGTGCCAATACCCGTCTGGAAGCGCTGCAAGCGCTCAATGTGCCGCTGATCGGCGCCCAGGTCGAGTATTTGGCGGCTGCGGTGCCTAATCTTAAAGATGAAGAAATCAATCACTCCATTAAGCTGCTGGATAGATTTATTGCCGGTCAGGTCATTCCTGGTGCGCGCATTCAGATATTGACAACGAGCAGCATTGACGTTAACGCGGTAGCGCCGCTTGTTCATGTCCAGACCGGACATAACAATGTTTCTCTGTACTCTACGGCTCTCGGGGTTATCCAGCCTGACCCGCGTGCAGAGGTTTATCAGATACTGACTGAAGTCAAGAGCATTTTGGCCGGCATAATGGCCATTATCGTTACTATCTTGCTGCTTGGGCTTGATCATACTGCAGTTATGACCGTAATGCGCCGCAAACGGCTTAGCGGCAAAGGAGCGGCAACCGGCTGGCGGCAGACGGCTAAACGGTTGAAAAATACTATTGCTGCCCCGGAGCGTTGTTATGGTATGGGGGTAGGCGCCGCCATGCTGAGCGCCATGTTTTGTTTGGCCGGCGGCGGCATTCCGTATTTGCCGTGGCTGGGCGTGCCTGTTCTTGGGGCGATGCTAGGTTTTTTCGTTGCCTGTTATAGCGAAAAAATCAATCCGATTGCTGAGGAAGAAGTGATGGCCGGTGAAGCATTAGGCTTATCGGCAGATGAGATCATGCGGGAAATTGTCATTCCCGGCGGCCGTCCGGGCTTGATGCAAAAATTGAATTGTCGCAAACTGAAATTTAAGTGAACCTGTTACTCAATTTTTTGCACCTCAAAATGGGCAGCAAAGCCATGATATAACTGGGTAGTCTTTCTTAAGGTGTTTTGACAACAAAATAATTAGGTTTGATCACCGATATAAGCTGGGGAGAAGGGGGCGTACTTTTGGCATTGCCCCAAAAGTACCAAAAGGTCTAGGCCCGAAGCCTCCA
>Ga0153941_1000070_pt1 | contig 58103 bp, 51 predicted proteins | sample TSNJ025MetaG_FD_104733 | JGI IMG/M metagenome (GOLD analysis project Ga0153941, IMG submission 104733) | Attine ant fungus gardens microbial communities from New Jersey, USA - TSNJ025 MetaG | ecosystem: Host-associated > Fungi > Mycelium > Unclassified | place: USA: New Jersey, Brendan T. Byrne...
GCCCCTCTGTCCAATGAGGCGGGGGCCGAGATTCCGACGGTCGCTAAAGACCTCCCATGAACTCGCAACGCCCCGCCCCAAAGACCTCATAATCGAGGCGGGTCAGACTTACGATCCATGAACGCGGCGTTCATAGGTCCCGGCTCGCGGCGCCGTTGGCGCCTTGGCCGGGACGACGGCCGCGGAGTTGGGGACTGCCGTGGACCCCGATCACATTTTCGAGCTGTTTGCCGCGTTCGGCCGCGTCGCCGTGCGAAACATGTTCGGCGGCGCCGGCATCTATGCCGACGGCGTGATGTTCGGCCTTCTCGTCGACGACGTCATCTACCTGAAAACCGACGAGCATACCGCGGCCCGGTTCGAGCGGGAGGGCTGCGGGCCCTTCACCTACGACACCAAGCGGGGCGAGCGCGCGCTGAAATCCTACTGGCGCCTGCCGGACCGACTGTACGATGAGCCGGAAGAGCTGGCGGATTGGGCCAAGGCCGCGCTCGAAGCGGCGCGGCGCGCCGCCGTGCGGACGCCTAAGCGCAAGCGGGCCAGATCGTAGCCCGCATGGAGCGAAGCGGAATGCGGGAACGGCAGTCCCGGATTTCGCTGCGCTCCATCCGCTACAAAGCTTGGGAGGCTTACGCCTTCACCCGGATCGGGCGCAGCAGGAAGGCGGGGAGGTGGGCACCGTCCGTCTCGGCCCGATGCTGCGGCCGCGGCGGCCTTGCCTCGGGCCGTGCCGGCCTTGCCTCGTCGAGATGCGTGACCTTGGCGGGCGCGGGCGTGAGCTTGGCGGGCGCGTGCGGGCGCCGGTGTCGCGGCGCGGAGCTTGCGCGCGGCTCGGCGCGAGGGTGCCGGGATTTTTCGAACGCGCGGACCGGCTCGGCGCGCGGTCGTTCTTCGTTGGCGCCATGGACTGGCCCCGCCATCGAGGCGATCTTCTGGCCGATCAGCTTCTCGATCGCGGCGACCGCCTTATGGTCGCTCGGCGCCACGATGGTGATCGCGGTGCCGGATTTGCCGGCGCGGCCGGTGCGGCCGATCCGGTGCACGTAATCGTCGGGATGATGCGGCACGTCGAAATTGAACACGTGGCTCACGTCGGGAATGTCGAGCCCGCGGGCGGCGACGTCGGAGGCGATCAGGAGCGGGGTCTCGCCGCGGCGGAACTGGTCGAGCGCGGCCATGCGCGCGGGCTGGTCCAGATCGCCGTGCAGCGCCACCGCGGAGAAGCCGTGGCGCAGCAGCGAACGGTGCAGCACGGCGACTTCGCGCTTGCGGTTGCAGAACACGATGGCGTTCTTGAAGCCTTCGGCGCGGATCAGGCGGCGCAGTGTTTCACGCTTGTCCGCAGCGTCGCGGCCGCTCGGGGCCAGCCATTGCGCCGTGGTCGCGACCGTGGTGGCGGGACGCGTCACTTCCACCTTGACCGGGTTGTGCAGAAACGTGTCGACGATGCGCCGGATCTCCGGCGGCATGGTCGCGGTGAAGAACAGTGTCTGGCGCGTGAACGGCACCAGCTTGCAGATGCGCTCGATGTCGGGAATGAACCCCATGTCGAGCATGCGGTCGGCTTCGTCGATGACCAGAAGCTCGACCCCGGAAAGCAGCAGCCGGCCGCGCTCGAAATGATCGAGCAGGCGCCCCGGCGTGGCGATCAGCACGTCGACGCCGCGGGTCAGCTTGGTATCCTGATTGTCGAAGGACATCCCGCCGATCAGCAGCGCGACGTTGAGCTTATGATTGATCCCGTATTTGGCAAAATGGTCCTCGACCTGCGCGGCAAGCTCGCGCGTCGGCTCGAGGATCAGCGTGCGCGGCATGCGGGCTCGGGCGCGGCCCTGCTCGAGCGCGGTGAGCATCGGCAGCACGAAGGCGGCGGTCTTGCCGGTGCCGGTCTGCGCGATGCCGAGCACGTCGCGGCGCGCGAGCACGTGCGGGATCGCCTGTTCCTGGATGGGGGTGGGGCTGGGGTATCCGGCGGCGGCAACCGCCGAGAGAACCTTGTCGGACAAGCCGAGATGGGAAAAGGGCATGCAACCTCAAACGTCGTTGTCGTCCCGGCTCAAGTCTCGCCGGAAAACATGAAACGACGACGACATGCACGGAAAGCGATCGAATCTGACAGTTTCGATCTGCCGGGAACATAGGGAGAAGTCGCAGAAAGTCAACCCTTTTGGCCGCCGGACCCGTGCTAAACCGAAAGAACCATTAATCTTTTTTGGACGAATGCGGATCAGGAGCGGAAATGACGGATCAAGCTCTGCCGATCGTGCTCGTTCCCGGCTTGCGCTGCTCGGCGCGGCTCTATGCGCCGCAGATCCCCTCGTTGTGGCAGCGCGGACCGGTGATGATCGCGGATCACACCAAGGGCGACAGCATCGCCGAGATCGCGCGCCATATTCTGGCATCGGCGCCGCCGCGGTTTGCCCTCGTCGGGCTTTCGATGGGCGGCTATATCGCCTTCGAAATGCTGCGCCAGGCCGCGAAGCGGATTGCGCGGCTCGCCTTGCTCGACACCTCGGCGCGCCCGGAAAGCCCCGAGCAGACGCAGCGCCGTGACGAGCAGGTCGCGCTGACGCGAACGGGGCGTTACGAAGAAGCCGCGCTCCTGCAATTTCCGCTCGTCGTGCATCCCAGCCGGCGCGGCGAGGACGGCTTGCGCCGGGAATACCTCAGCATGGCGAAGGAGACCGGCCCCGAAGTCTTTCTCCGCCATCAGCAGGCGATCATCGCGCGCGCCGACTCGCGGCCTTGCCTTGCATCGATCCGCTGCCCGACCCTGGTGCTGGTCGGGGACGCCGATCTCCTGACCCCGCCCGGATGGTCGAAGGAGATGGCGGCCGGGATCCGCGGCGCGCGCCTCGTTGTCGTTCCCGAATGCGGCCACCTCTCGACGCTCGAACGGCCCGAGGCGGTAAGCGAGGCGCTGGTAAGACACATCAAAGATTAGAAGCGAGTAGCCCGCATGGAGGCGAAGCCGAAATGCGGGGGTCCCGGATTGCGCGCCGGAGCCTGTCCCGGACCTGATCCGGGGGCGCTCCATTCGGGCTACGATTTCCAGCTTACGGGATCTCGTAGACCATGAACTCGTCGGCGATGCCGCGCAGCGAGGCGCGCTTGGGCAGCGGCTTGAGCCCTTTGGTCTCCAGGATCGACGAGGACTGCGGGTGGTCGACGACCGGCTCGGTCGCGAAGATCGAGCGCGACGCGGCGAGCCCCTGCACGCGCGCGGCGATGTTCACGGTCTGCCCGAAATAGTCCTGGCGGTCGTTGAGCGTGACGGCGAGGCAGGGGCCCTCGTGGATGCCGATCTTGAGCAGCAGGTCGCGCTCGCCGTCGCCCTGCTTGATGCCGCGCATCGCTTCGCGCATGCGCAACGCCGCGGCGATCGCCCGGTCCGGGGTCGGGAACGTCGCCATCACCGCGTCGCCGATGGTCTTGACCACCGCGCCGGCCTCCGCGGCGATGATCTCGTTGAGGACGCGGAAATGCGCGCGCACCAGGTCATAGGCGACGAGGTCGCCGACGCGCTCGTAGAGCTCGGTCGAGCCTTTCAGGTCGGTGAACAGGAAGGTCAGGCTGGTGATTTTCAGGCGCTGGTCGACGTCGAGCGTATCGGTCCGGTAGATGTCGCGGAACGTCTGGTTGGTGAGGAGGCGCTTGGCGGTCAAGAACGGCCGGCGCTTGCCGAGCAGGCCGTGGAGCGCGTCGCCCGCGATCCACACTCCCGGAAGCACCCGCGCGTCGGTCCGGTTCTCGAGCGAGAGCCGCAACGGCCCGGGGCGCATCGTCAGCGTCGCGACCGGCGCGCTCACCTTGTTGAACACGACGCTGAGGTTTTGGCGCTCCCGGGTCGGTTCGCCCTTGACGTCGAGGAACTGCGCCGAATGCGTCACCGGCTCGAACACGATGACGAATTGCTGGGGGAGCTGCAGCGACAGCGAGGCCCGCTCGCCGGGCGGCAGTTCGATCGCGTCGAGCACGATCTCCGCGATGATGTCCTCGAAATTCTCCGGCAGGTCGATGCCCGTGCTCCAGAAAATCTGCCGCTGGTATTCCCACATCGGCAAACTATGCGGATCGTGCGCCGCGATCCTGCGAACGCGGGGATTCACCGTGAACGACACCTCGACCATCTCGTCGAGGGTCGGCTCGTAGCCCGCGCCGCACAGCGCGCAAGTGTACGCGTCCTCGTGCACGGTCTTGAGCGAGGTATTGGCGTCGAGCACGCCGCCGCAGCCGGGACACAGTACGTTCCAGGAGAGGTCGAACAGGCCGACGCGGGCCGCATGCAGGAACGCGGCGATGGCCCGCTCCTGGTCGAGCCCGCGTTTCGCGGCGAAATCCAGCACGTTGACGCGGTTGAGCGCCGGATCCGGGGCATCGCGGACTAGCGCCTCGATGGCGGCGACCACGTCCGCATCGGCCGACTGGCGCAGCACCGCGAACAGCGCCTCGGCCTCGCCGAGCTTGACTTGATTCATGGCGAGAGCTTACGCGAAAACGGCTGCGCCGAAAGGGCTTGGGACGCCGCGCACGAACTTGTGTGATATGCCATCTGCCCGATCGGTTCGCGTTGAACATGCGACATTCTCCCCACCTCCCCTGGAGGGGGAGGTCGGCAAGCCGCAACGCGGCGAGCCGGGTGGGGTGAAGCAGCGTCACCCCACCCCGGCAGCTCGCAAGATGCTCGCTGCCGACCCTCCCCCTCGGTCGACATCGGATGTTTCCGATGTCGACCAAGTTAATATGCCGAACCCGGGAACACCCGGGTTCGGTGGGAGGGTGAAACGCGTACGCTGCTCTGTAACAAAGCTCATCGCTACGTTCTCTGGAAATATTCAACCCTTTCCGGATTCTTTCATCGAGATGCGCACGCAGGTGGGGATCGTAGGCGCCGGGCCGGCGGGACTAATGCTCGCGCATCTGTTGCGCCGGGAAGGCATCGACGCAATCGTGCTGGAGCGGCGCAGCCGCGAGTATATCGAGGGCCGGGTTCGCGCCGGCGTGATCGAGCAATGGGTCGCCGACCTCCTGGTCGAGACCGGGCTCGGCGAACGGATGCGGCGCGAGGGGCTCGTTCACCGCGGCATCAACATCAGCTTCGCCGGCAGCCTGCATCACCTGGATTTCACCGATCTCATCGGCAAGCACATCACGGTCTATGGTCAGCAGGAGGTGGTCAAGGACCTGGTTGCCGCGCGGCTCGAGAGCGGGGCCGAGATCCTGTTCGAGGTGGAGGACGTCGGCATCTCCGATTTCGCCGCCGCCGGCGCCGCGCCGCGCATCCGCTTTCGAAACAAAGGCGGGGAAGCCGTCGAGCTTGCTTGCGATTTCATTGCCGGTTGCGACGGCTCCCATGGCGTGTGCCGGCCGAGCATTCCGGACGGCGCGCTGAGGAGCTTCGAGCGGGAATATCCGTTCGGCTGGCTCGGCATTCTCGCGGAATCGCCGCCGCCCTGCGAGGAGCTCATCTACGCCTATCACGAGCGCGGCTTTGGGCTCTACAGCATGCGCTCGCCGACGCTCTCGCGGCTCTACCTGCAATGCTCCGCCGACGAGGATCTGGAAAACTGGCCGGACGAGCGGGTGTGGCAGGAGCTGCACGCGAGGCTCGGCGGCTCGAGCCAGCTGGCCGAGGGCAGGGTGCTGCTCAAGGGCGTAACCCCGATGCGCAGCGTCGTGGTCGAGCCGATGCAATGCGGAAAGCTGTTCCTGGCGGGGGATTCCGCGCACATCGTGCCGCCGACCGGCGCCAAGGGCATGAATCTGGCGATTGCCGACGTCCGGGTGCTCTCGCGCGCGCTCGGCGAATACTACCGCTCCGGCCGCACCGAGGCGCTCGATGGCTATTCGCAGACCTGCCTGCGCCGGGTGTGGAAAGCGCAGCGCTTTTCCTGGTGGATGACGACGATGCTGCATCAGCCGGCCGACGCCAATGCGTTCGACCGCCGCCGCCAGCTCGCCGAGCTCGATTATTTGACCGGCTCGCAGAACGCGCAAAAGGCGCTCGCCGAGAATTACACCGGCCTGCCGTTCGAATAGCCCTCATGCTCCGCAGGGACGGCTCAGCGATGTTACGAAGCGGGGCAGCTGGCGCGCTTTCCCCTCTCCCCTTGTGGGAGAGGGTGCCGAGCGGACGAAGTCCGCGAGGCGGGTGAGGGGTTCCTGCCCGCCAAGTGCGTTTCCAATGGACCCCTCACCCGGCCAATCCTCGTTCCACTCGGATCGGCCACCCTCTCCCACAAGGGGAGAGGGTACCCGAGCGCGGCGCTAGAGACGTCCAAACGGATATCACGAGATTGCGTCGGCGTGCATACACCAAGAACCCGGTCATTGCGGCGTCGTGCAGCCGCGTGCGCTGTTGCCGCCGGGCGCTGCGAGGCGTTAAAGTTCGCGCATCAATAAGATCAAGCGCGTCTGGAGTCGGCGGGACCGCTATCCGGGGAGAGAAACCGATGCCCGAATTCACCCGTCGTACCATGCTCGCGGGTACTGCCGCCGCCGCGGCGGTGAGCCCGCAATCGATGGTCTTGCCGGCGCATGCGGCTGCGCCTCCGATCGGCAAGCAGGCGCCCGGATTCTATCGCTACAAGGTCGGCAGCTACGAGATCACCGTGGTAACGGACGGCGCGCGGCTTTTCCCGCTGTCCGACGCCTACGTGACCAATGCCCAGAAGGACGAGGTCAACGGCGCGCTCGAAGCGGCGCATCTGCCGAAGGACGCGGTGACGCACGTCTTCAACCCGATCGTCGTCAACACCGGCGCGAAGCTGATCGCCATCGATACCGGCTTCGGCGCGGCCGAGGCGGCGAAGCCGAACAGCACCTACGGGCTCTATCAGCAGAATCTGGCAGCCGCCGGCATCGACGTGAAATCGATCGATACCGTCATCATCTCGCACTACCACCAGGACCATGTCGACGGCGTGGTCGGCGTCGACGGGCATCCCGCGTTCCCGAACGCGGAAATCCTGGTGCCGGCGGTCGAGCACAAGTTCTGGATGGACGACGGCGAGATGAGCCGCGCCAGCCCGGGCCGCATGCAGAGCCTGTTCAAGAACAGCCGGCGCGTGATGAGCGGCGAGATCCTCAAACGCACGTCGATCTACGAGTGGGGCAAGGAGATCGCGCCTGGCATCACCGCGGTCGCGACCCCCGGCCATTCTGCCGGCCACACCTCCTACGTAATCGCGTCGGGATCGGCGCGCCTGTTCGTGTCCTCCGACGTCACCAATCGTCCGGAGCTGTTCGTGCGCCACCCGGGCTGGCACGCCTATTTCGACCAGGTCCCGGATCAGGCGGAGGAGACGCGCCGGAAAGTGCTCGACATGCTGGTTGCCGAAAAGATGCTGGTGCAGACCTACCATTCCCCGTTCCCGGCGCTCGGATACATCGAGAAGGATGGCCAGGGCTATCGCTTCGTGCACGCGCCCTGGAGCCCGGCGATCTAACGAGACAGATTACCGTTCCCCGAACGCGGGGCACCAATTAGCTGCGCCGCAGATCCGGGGTCCATGCAGCGCATCCGCAAACGCTGAGTGTCCCTGATTCAGCGTCAGTCCCGGTTCAGCAGCGCAGCACTTTTGCTGCGTTGCGCCTGGGGACGAGCGCATTCTGATCACACGTCCAGCAGTTCCTCGCCGGCGAATTCCGCGCGCTCCTGGATGAAGGCGAAGCGCGCCTCGGCCTTGGTGCCCATCAGGCGCTCCACCGAATCCGCGGTGTCCTCGCGGTCCTCGGTGAGCAGCACCACGCGCAATAGCGTGCGCTTGGCCGGATCCATCGTCGTCTCCTTGAGCTGCTCTGCCATCATCTCGCCCAGCCCCTTGAAACGGCCGATCTCGACCTTGGCGTTGCCGTGGAACTCGGTCGCGATGAGCGCGTCCCTGTCGGCATCGCTCTTGGCGTAGACGGTCTTGGCGCCGTGGGTGAGGCGGTATAGCGGCGGCACCGCGAGATAGAGATGGCCGTTGTCGATCAGCTTCGGCATCTGCCGGTAGAAGAACGTGATCAGTAGCGAAGCGATGTGCGCGCCGTCGACGTCGGCGTCGGTCATGATGATGATTTTGCCGTAGCGCAGATCCTCGTCGCGGTAATGCACGCCGGTGCCGCAGCCGAGCGCCTGCACGAGGTCGGCGAGCTGCTGGTTCTGCGCGAGCTTGTCCTTGCCGGCCGAGGCGACGTTGAGGATCTTTCCGCGCAGCGGCAGCACCGCTTGGCTCGCGCGCGCGCGCGCCTGCTTGGCGCTGCCGCCCGCCGAATCGCCCTCGACGATGAACAGCTCGGAGCCTTCCGCCGCGGAATTGGTGCAATCGGCGAGCTTGCCGGGCAGCCGCAGCTTGCGGACCGCGGTCTTGCGGGAAATCTCCTTTTCCTGGCGGCGCCGCACGCGCTCCTCGGCGCGCTCGATCACCCATTCGAGCAATTTGTTGGCCTGGTTGGGATTGCCGGCGAGCCAATGGTCGAACGGGTCGCGGATCGCCTGCTCGACGATACGCGTGGCGTCGGCGCTGGCGAGCCGGTCCTTGGTCTGGCCCTGGAACTCCGGGTCGCGCATGAACAGCGAGAACATGGCGGCGGCGCCCGCCATCACGTCCTCGCTGGTCACGGAGGCGGCGCGCTTGCCCTGGCCCATGCGCTCGGCGTGGTCGCGCAGGCCCTTGCTCAGCGCCGCCCGCAGCCCGGATTCGTGGGTGCCGCCTTCCGGGGTCGGAATGGTGTTGCAATAGGAGGAGACGAATCCGTCCGCGTCGGCGACCCAGGCGATCGCCCATTCCACCGTGCCGTGGCCGCCCTTCTTCTCGGACGATCCGGCGAAGACGTCGGGGTGCACCAATGTGGTGCCGTGGATGCTGCTGTTGAGAAAATCGGTGAGCCCGCCGGGAAAACGGAAGGTCTCCTCGACCGGCACGCCCTCGACCCCGTGGAGGAGCTCGGGCGCGCACGACCAGCGGATCTCCACCCCGCCGAACAGATACGCCTTCGACCGCGCCATCTTGAAGATGCGCAGCGGCTTGAAGCGGACGTTGGCGCCGAAAATCTGCGGGTCGGGCCGAAAGCGCACGCTGGTGCCGCGCCGGTTGGGCGCGCGCCCGACGGTGGCGAGCTTGGTCTTCGGCTTGCCGCGCTCGAACGCCTGGGCGTAGAGCGTCTGGCCGCGCGCGATCTCCACTTCGAGCCGCTCGGAGAGCGCATTGACCACCGACACGCCGACCCCGTGCAGCCCGCCCGAGGTGTCGTAGACCTTGGAGTCGAACTTGCCGCCCGAGTGCAGCGTGCACATGATGACTTCGAGCGCGGATTTCTTCGGAAATTTCGGGTGCGGATCGACCGGGATGCCGCGGCCGTTGTCGGTCACGGTGACGAAGCCGTCGGCCTCCATCTTCACCTCGATGAAGCTCGCATGCCCGGCGAGGGCCTCGTCCATGGCGTTGTCGATCACCTCGGCGAACAGGTGATGCAGCGCCTTCTCGTCGGTGCCCCCGATGTACATGCCGGGCCGGCGCCGCACCGGCTCGAGCCCCTCCAGCACCTCGATATGCTTTGCGGTATAGCCGGCCTCGGCGGGGCTGCCCGCCTTGCCCATGGTTCTGCGGCCGGTGACGCGACGCGGCGCGGGCTCGGGCAGATCGAACAGGTCACCGGTCCTGGCGGGCTTTTTTGCGGGTTTTGCCATGATTCCAGGGAGGGTTCGGGCGAAGGTTCAGGCGAATCAGCCGGCAACGACTATGCCACGGCGATGGCCGCAGTGTGATGGGGCCGCGGCCATGCCGGCCGGATACGACCCCGCGCTTTTTTCTACCGGGCGCCGGGCGGCGGAAACCTGATATAGTCACTCGGCTTGGTTGCTGAAGCCTCGCAGGCGCGGGAATACCCCGGCATGGCGGGTGTTCTCGGATTGCTCGCAAGAACCACTCAGGGAGGACATCATCATGCAAACGACACGCCGCAACCTGCTCACGGGCACGGCGGGCGCTGCCGCAATGGCGCTGTCCGGCCAGCTCGCTGCAGTTTCACCCGGTTTTGCCGCGGCACCGCCCGCGGGCAAGCAGGCGCCCGGCTTCTACCGCTATAAGGTCGGCGACTATGAGATCACGATCATCAACGACGGCGTCTGGCTGCGCGCGCTCGAGCCCCTGCCGACCCCGAATGTCCCGGTCGCGGATCTGCAAAAGGCCCTGGCCGAGGGGTTCCTGCCGACCAACGCCGTGCCTTATCCGTTCAATATCACGATTATCAACACCGGCTCCAAGCTCATCGCCATCGATACCGGGACCGCCGGACGATTCACCCCGACCGCCGGCACCTTCCCGGACAATCTGGCCGCTGCCGGCATCGATGCCGCGAAGGTCGACCTCGTCGTGATTTCCCATTTCCATCCCGACCATATCAACGGCATCTGGACCAAGGACGACAAAATCGCCTTTCCCAATGCCGAAATCATGGTGCCGGAGCCCGAGTGGGCGTTCTGGATGGATGACGCCAAGGCGAGCGCCGCACCGGAAGGCCTCAAGGGCAATTACGCCAACTGCAAGCGCGTGTTCGGCCCGCTTGCCGGCAAGCTCACGCGCTATCAGCCCGGCAAGGAAGTCGGGCCCGGCATCACCTCGTTCGCCGCCTATGGCCACACGCCCGGGCACATCGCCTATACGGTTGCTTCCGGCAACCAGTCGCTGCTGATGATCGTGGATTCCGTCGCCAACCCGGCGGTGTTCGCGCGCAATCCGGATTGGCAGCATGCCTCCGACGTCGATCGCGACATGGGCGTCGAGACCAGAAAGAAAATGCTCGACCGTGCGGCGACGGACAAGAGCCTGATCCAGGCGATGCATTTCCCGTTTCCGGGCACGGGCCACATCGTCAAGGACGGCAGCGGCTACCGCTTCGTTCCCACGACCTGGACGCATCTGCTCTAGGTTGCGGCGCGGACCATCGGCCGATCGCCCGGAAACGGTCGGCCGGGTCCGGCGGCGCCGCGCGCCTGGCGTTCGGCATTGCCGCTTTCCTCCAGGGGCGAGGACGCGCGGCTTGACCCCTGGAACCGCGCCCGCTATAGCGCGCGGCCATGAGCGAGAGCATCATCTGCGCATGCACGCACCGCCGCCGCCGCAAAAATGCGGCTGCGGCGTGCATTTGATCGTTCTCGCCGAGCCGCCGGAAAGCCTCCCGCGGCCCTGATTTTCGCCCAAAAATTCCGCGGTCTGGCCTTCTGCGGCGGCGCCTGCTGGCAGAGAATGCCGGCTGTTCGCACCTGCGGATCGCCGGAAGCGAAGGAACGGATCGATGGCGAGGAAAGCACGGGTCGGCGTGCTCGGCGCTTCGGGCTATACCGGCGCGGAGCTGCTGCGGCTGCTCGTCTTGCACCCGCGGGTCGAGATCGTACTCGTCACCGCCGATCGCAAGGCCGGACAGGAGATCGGTGCGGTATTCCCGCAATTCGCCCAGCGCGCGCTGCCGAAGCTCGTCGCCATCGATGCCGTGGACTGGGCCGGCGCCGGGCTCGACCTTGCCTTCTGCGCCCTGCCGCATGCCACCACCCAGAAAGTGATCCAAAAACTCCTGGCCGCCGCGCCGGCGACCAAGGTCGCCGATCTCTCCGCCGATTTCCGGCTCGCCGATCCGGCGGCTTATGCCCGCTGGTACGGCCACGAGCATTTCGCCCCCGAGCTGCAACAGGAAGCGGTCTACGGCCTGGTCGAGATCTATCGGCGCGAGATCCGCAAGGCCCGGCTGGTCGCGATCCCGGGCTGCTACCCCACCTGCGCCCAGCTGCCGCTGATCCCGCTGCTCAAAGCCAAGGCGATCGAGCCGGACGAGATCGTCATCGACGCCAAGTCGGGGGTGACCGGAGCCGGGCGGGCCCTGAAGGAAGAGATGCTCTTTTCCGAGGTTGCCGAAGGCGTCCACGCCTATGCGGTCGGCGGCCATCGCCACACCGCCGAGCTCGACCAGGAATTCTCCAAGGCCGCCGGGCGCGAGGTCACGGCGACGTTCACCCCGCACCTCATGCCGATGAACCGTGGGCTGCTCGCGACGATCTACGTGCGCGGCCGGCGCGGCCGCACCGCGGAGGATCTTCACGACATTCTCGCCAGGTTCTATGCCAAGGAGCCGTCCGTCCGCGTGCTGCCGTTCGGGGAGACGCCGCAGACCCGGCACGTGCGCGGCTCCAACATGACCGGCATCGGCGTCGCCAAGGACCGCATCGCGGGCCGCGCCATCATCGTCGCGGCGCTCGACAATCTCACCAAGGGCGCGTCCGGCCAGGCGGTGCAGGCGATGAACGTGATGCTCGGCTTTCCCGAGATTTTGGGGCTCGAGCAGGTGGCGCTGTTCCCGTGACGGGCGGGCCCGTTCGCCCGCATTGATCGAATTGCCCGCCCTATGGTGCAATGCCCTTGGCCTTGTGGCCGTACGAGGTGATACGGAAATCCGGTTGATTAGTTCGTGTTGAGCGCGCGGCATTCTCCCACCTCCCCCTGGAGGGGGGAGGTCGGCGAGTGTCGCAGACACGAGCCGGGTGGGGGTGAATCTGAATCACCCCACCCCGGCGGCTCGCCTCCGGCGTGCTGCCGACCCTCCCCCTCAGTCGACATCGGATGTTTCCGATGTCGACCAGGGGACGATTGCCGAACCCGGGAACACCCGGGTTCGGTGGGAGGGTGAAAGCGCGCGGGATGCTCGGCAGCGAACCAGTCACGCGAAACGGGAGTTCGCGTTCTGATGAGGGGATTTGGCCGAACCCTGTTGTGGCGAGCCGCCGGGACGCATTCGGTCTCCGCGCTCTCCGGCGCGAAACTGGGAGATTGGCTGCGTCGGCGCGGGCCGGCTTCCGTTTCCGCGCGCGCGGCGGCGGCGGTGCTCATCGCCGTATTGGTGGCCACGGCGGCGCTGTTTGCCGCGGTCGGCTTGCAATCGGGGGGATGGTCGGCCTGGACGCTGCTCGCGCTGCCGCAGGGCAGGATCGTCGCGCCGGCAAACAATCAGAATTTCGGCTGGATCGAACGGGCGATCGCTCAATGCGAAGCGGAAGCCGCGCGGAACGCCGATACTCTGTATTTTCTGGTCATACCGGTGGTGGCGATCGACGGCAACCAACAGGCATGGCTTCCCAAGTCCAACGGCACGGTCGGCGGGTCGCTGCTGCTGCTCGGCTCCCAGGACACGCTGGATGGGCTGAGGGCCGGTTCGCTGCGGCTCGTCCGGCGCGCGTTCAATTTCGCGATCCTCGAGCCGTCCACGACTCGCGTCTACCGATGGAGACCGGCGCTCGGGGTGCACAAGTTCGCCATCCGCGATGCGAAAGCCGTCGCGGCGTTCAAGCCCGGCTTTGAAATCACCGCCGGCGGCGACACCCGATGGGCGGACGGCGGCGCCATCACGCGCGAGGCCGGCACCTGCTACTGGACCGGCGCGCTGATGCGCGGCTGACGCCGCAGCGCATCTACTCGGAGTCCGGCATACCGAATTCGCCGCCGAGCGACTTGCTCTCGGCCTCCCCCCGCCGAACCTTGGTGTTCCCGGGTTCGGCCATTTATTGATTGGTCCAAGTCGGAAACATCCGACTTGGACGAGCGGCGGGAAGGGTGGCGAGGTGCCATCCGAAATCGGCTGTTGCCGATTTCGGCAATCATCGTTGGCCAAGTCGGAAACATCCGACTTGGCCTGCACCGAGCCGGGTGGGGGCAGGCGAGATCGCGATTCTAAAACCCCCACCCCTAACCCCTCCCCGCCACTCGCTTTGCTCGCGGGGGGAGGGGAACCCACCGTCTGGCGCGTTCAAATGCACGGGAAATGCGCGGATTGCACCTGATTCCGCTCTGTCAATCCCGCGCCTTAACGTAGCTGCCGGGGGCGTCCTCGATCGGCTTGTACTTCCCTACTCCGGGCTTTCGCGCCGGCACTTCGGCGGGGTCCTGGTCTTTGAGCCATTGCGCCCAGTCGGGCCACCACGAGCCGGGCCGCTGCTCGGCCTTGGCGATCCAGCTCTCGAGATTGCCGAGTGCCGGTCCGTCGCTCCAATAGAAATATTTCACCGGCTCGGGCGGATTGACGACGCCGGCGATATGGCCGGATCCGGCCAGCACGAACTTGACCTCCCCGCCGAAGAATTTCGATCCCAGAAACACCGATTTCGCCGGCGCGATGTGGTCCTCGCGCGTCGCCAGATTGTAGATCGGGATTTTGACCTTGCCGAGATCGAGCGTCTCGCCGCCGATCACCATCTCGCCCTTGCTCAGCTTGTTCTCCAGATAGCAATTGCGCAGGTAGAACGAGTGGTTGGCCGCGGGCATTCGCGTCGCGTCGGAGTTCCAGTACAACAGGTCGAACGGGAAAGGCGCCTTGCCCTTGAGATAATTGTTGACGACGTAGGGCCAGACCAAGTCGTTCGAGCGCATCATGTTGAAGGCCATCGCCATCTTCTGGCCTTCGAGATAGCCGGTCTCCTCCATCTGGCGTTCGAGCGTGCGCAACTGCTCCTCGTCGATGAACACCAGAAGATCGCCCCCATAGGTGAAATCCACCTGCGCGGCGAACATGGTCGCGGAGAGGACGCGCTTGTCGCGCTTGGCCGCCATGTGGGCGAGCGTGACCGCCAGCAGCGTGCCGCCGACGCAATAGCCGATCGTGTGGATCTTGTCCTCGCCCGTCACCTTGGTGACGACGTCGATCGCCTCGAGCGGCCCCTTGCGCATGTAATCCTCGAAGCTGTTCTTGGCGAGCTTCGCATCCGGATTGACCCAGGAGATGACGAACACGGTCAGCCCCTGCGCCACCGCCCATTTGATGAAGGACTTTTCCGGTGTGAGGTCGAGGATGTAATATTTGTTGATCCAGGGCGGCACGATCAGCAGCGGCCGCTTGAGCACGGTCTTGGTCGCCGGCGCGTACTGAATGAGCTGCATCAGCTCGTTCTGATAGATCACCTTGCCGGGCGTCACCGCGAGATTGCGGCCGACCTCGAACATCGAGGAATCGGATTGGCGGATTTTCAGGTGGCCGCCGCCCGCCTCGATGTCTTCGGCCAGCATGTGCATGCCGCGCACCAGATTCTCGGCGTTGGAGGCCAGGGTTTCGCGCAACAGCTCCGGATTGGTCAGCACGAAGTTCGACGGCGAGATCGCGTTGGCGATCTGGCGCACGTAGAATTCCGCCTTCTGGCGCGTATGCGGGTCGAGCCCGTCCGCGTCCTCGACCATGTGGTGGGCCCAGTTGGTGGTGAGCAGATAGGCCTGCTTGAGGAAATCGAAGAACTGGTTCGAGCTCCATTCCGGATCGGCGAAGCGGCGATCCTTCGGATCGGCCTCGGCGACCGGCTGCGCCGGCTCGCCCGCCATGCGCCGCATCGTCGAGGCCCACAGGTCGAGATAGGTCCTGCCGATGCTGGTCTGCAGCTCGAGCGTTCGTTGCGGGTCGCGCAGCCAATATTCCGCGACCTGGCCCAGCGTCTTGACCACTTCGACGATTTGCGTGCCCTCGCCCTTGACCTGGCCTTCCTCCCGCGGCTTGAGGTAGGCCGCCGCGGCCTTGCCGCTCTCCTCGATCAGGCGTGCGATGTTGTTGGCGAACTGCTCGACGTTGACCGCGGGCGCCGGAGCCGGCGGCGCGGGGCCGGTTTGCGCCGCCGCAGCCGGGCGCGGCGCGGGTTTCGCCACGCCAGCCTTCGGCGGCGGCTTTGCCGTGCCGGCGACCACGTCCGCGGCCTGGGCGAATGCGCTCACCCGGTCCGGTTCGGCCTTTTTGCCGCTGGTCTTCCTGCGGGGGCGACGGGTCGTGTTCGGCGCGCCGCGCTTGCGATCTTGTGGCGATTTCTCGTCCATGGCAGTGCCACCCGCGCCGCGTGGACCGGCGGTCCACGGTTTGGACATATTACCGGCATACGCCTCTGCCATCCATCCCGGAGACTTCGGGCAGGGCGTGAAAATCGGCTATAGCGCACGCATGGCGTCGAACCCGCAGTGCCGCCGTCGAGCGCCCGCCCGCCTTGCCGGCGCCGTGCTGGCGCTCGCGGCCGGTCTTGGCGCGTGCTCCTCGCTCGGCGACAACCTTCCGGCGCCGCTCGGGTTGCCGCAAAACGCGCCGGAGCGGCCGGCGGTCCAGCCCGAGTTCCTGTCGGTTCACGAAATGCCGCCGGCGCGGGACACCAAGCCGCTCACCGAATCGGAGCGCAAGAAGCTCGAGGCGGACCTCAAGGAGGTCCGGGATCGTCAGGAACACCGCGCCGACAAGGCTTCCTTAAAGCAACCGAAGGAAAAATCCTCGGCGGAGGGCCGGACTCCCGCCAAATCGCCGGATTGAAGCAACGGCCGCTGGCGCGTAAAGCGTGATAGAGCCAGGAGACCGGCGGCGCCCGATGAGGCTGGTGGACGCCGGGGAGTGACGAAAGCATGCAAGAATTCTTCCGCATCCGGCGCCTGCCGCCCTACGTATTCGAGCAGGTCAACCGCGCCAAAGCCGCGGCGCGCAATGCCGGGGCCGACATCATCGATCTCGGCATGGGCAATCCCGATCTGCCGGCGCCGCTCCACGTCGTCGACAAGCTCAAGGAGACGGTCGGCAAGCCGCGAACGGACCGTTATTCGTCCTCCCGCGGCATCCCCGGCCTGCGCCGCGCCCAGGCCGCCTATTACCGCCGCCGGTTCGGGGTGAAGCTCGACCCGGAGCGGGAGATCGTGGCGACGCTCGGTTCCAAGGAAGGCTTCGCCAATGTCGCCCAGGCGATCATCGCGCCAGGCGACGTGGTCCTCGTTCCCAACCCGAGCTATCCGATCCACGCTTTCGGGTTCCTGATGGCCGGCGGCGTCATCCGCTCGGTGCCGTCGGAGCCCACGCCCTCGTTCTTCGAGGCGCTCGAGCGCGCGGTCATCCATTCGATCCCCAAGCCGATCGCCGTCGTGGTCTGCTATCCGGCCAATCCGACCGCCTATGTGGCGAGCCTCGAATTCTACCGCGACCTCGTAGCCTTCGCGAAGAAGCACGGCCTGTTCGTTCTTTCGGATCTCGCCTACGCCGAAGTGTATTTCGACGACAACCCGCCGCCTTCGGTGCTGCAGGTGCCGGGCGCCATCGACGTCACGGTCGAGTTCACCTCGCTGTCGAAGACCTATTCGATGCCGGGCTGGCGCATGGGATTTGCGGTCGGCAACGAGCGCATCATCTCGGCGCTGGCGCGGGTGAAATCCTATCTCGACTACGGCGCGTTCACGCCGGTGCAGGTTGCCGCGACCGCGGCGCTCAACGGTCCGGACGAGTGCATCGAGGAGATGCGCGCGACCTACAAGCGCCGGCGCGACGTTCTGGTGGAATCCTTCGGCCGCGCCGGCTGGCCGATCCCGGCGCCGCGCGCCTCGATGTTCGCCTGGGCGCCGATCCCGCCGGCGTTCCAGCCGCTCGGCAGCCTGGAGTTCTCCACCCTGCTGGTCGAAAAAGCCGAGCTTGCGGTCTCGCCCGGTATCGCCTTCGGCGAGCACGGCGAGGGCTTCGTGCGCATCGCGCTGGTCGAGAACGAGCAGCGCATCCGCCAGGCCGCGCGCAACGTCCGCCGTTTCCTTGAAACCGGCGTCGAAAAGTTGCACAACGTCGTTCCCCTCGCCACGCGGCGCTGACGCTCCGCTTTGCTCTTCCCGAGACGGCCCATGGTCGCGCCGCTGAAAGTCGGTCTTGCCGGGCTTGGCACGGTCGGCGCCTCCGTGGTGCGTCTGATCGAGCGCCAGCGCGAGGCGCTGGAGGCGCGCTGCGGCCGTCCGATCGAAGTCGTTGCGGTCACCGCGCGCTCGCGCGGCAAACGCCGCGACGTCGACATCAGCCGATTTCGCTGGGCGGCGGACGCGGTGGCGCTGGCGGGCGATCGGGAGATCGACGTGTTCGTCGAGGTGATCGGCGGCGAGAGCGATCCGGCCAAGCGCGCGGTCGAGGCGGCGCTTTCCGCCGGCAAGTCGGTGGTCACGGCCAACAAGGCGCTGCTCGCGCGGCACGGCGTGGCGCTCGCGGCGCTCGCCGAGCGGCACCACGTCGCCTTGAACTTCGAAGCGGCGGTCGCCGGCGGCATCCCCATCGTCAAGACGCTGCGCGAGGGTTTGGTCGGCAATTCGCTGACGCGGATCTACGGCATTCTCAATGGCACCTGCAATTACATCCTGACCCGCATGGAGCGGGACAATCTGTCGTTCGCGCACGCTCTCGAGGAGGCGCAGCGCCTGGGTTACGCCGAGGCCAATCCGTCCTTCGATATCGAGGGGCACGACACCGCGCAGAAGCTGGCGATCCTCGCCAGTCTCGCCTTCGGCACCCGGGTCGATCCCGGCGCGGTCTACGTCGAGGGCATCGCCTCGATCACGCCGGAAGACCTTCGCGCTGCCGACGATCTCGGCTACCGCGTCAAGCTCCTGGGGGTCGCGGTGAAGACCGAGAACGGCATCGAGCAGCGCGTGCATCCGACCATGGTGCCGAAGAATTCGGCGATCGCCCAGGTGATGGGCGTGACCAACGCGGTCACCGTCGATGCCGACGCGGTGCGCGAGATCACGTTGGTGGGTCCGGGCGCCGGCGGCGAGGCGACCGCCTCGGCGGTGGTGTCGGATGTTGCCGATATCGCCCGCGGCGTGCGCACGGCTCCGTTCGGCCGCCCATCGGCCCGGCTCGCCAGCGTCGAGAAGGCGCCGATGCAGCGCCACGAGGGCGGCTATTACATTCGCATGCTCGCGGTCGACAAGCCGGGCACTGCCGCCCGCATCGCGACCTGCTTCGCCGAGGAGAGCATCTCGCTCGAATCGATCATGCAGCGGCATGTCGGCCCGCGGCTGCTCGGCGGCGAGGATCCGAGCGCGGCGCGGCCGGTGCCCGTCATTCTCATCACCTATGCGACCACCGAGGACGCGGTGCGCAGGGCGCTCGCCAAAGTCGAGGCCGAGCGGGTGATCGAGGGCAAGCCGCAATTGATCCGCATCGAAAAGACGTGACAATCGGCGAATCGGGGGCGGTCCGCGCCTACAATCGTCCAACGCGGACAATCCCGGGAATCGCCCGAGCCGGCGCCAAGGAAGGAAACGATGGCAGCGATCAACGTGCAGCCGCAGCAGCTGTTGGACCGCATTCTCTCCCTCGAGATCGGGCGGGTCACCGAGCGGGCCGCGGTATCCGCGGCGCGCCTGCGCGGGCGCGGCAACGAGATGGCGGCCGACCAGGCGGCAGTCGACGCCATGCGGCGCGAGCTCAACAAGCTGCCGATCCGCGGCACCGTGGTGATCGGGGAGGGGGAGCGCGACGAGACGCCGATGCTGTTCATCGGCGAAATGGTCGGGCTCAAGACCGCCACCACCAACGTCGATATCGCGGTCGATCCGCTCGACGGCACCACGCTGTGCGCCAAGAGCCTGCCGGGCGCGATCGCCACCATGGCCATGGCGGAGCCCGGCACGCTGCTCAACGCGCCCGACGTCTACATGGAGAAGATCGCGATCGGTCCCGGTTATCCGCGCGGCCTCGTCGACCTCGACGCGTCGCCGGAGGAAAACATTGCGGCGCTCGCCAAGGCCAAGGGCGTGCCGCCCGCCAATATCACGGCGCTCGTGCTCGACCGGCCGCGCCACGCCGACCTGATCGCGGCCTTGCGCAAGGTCGGCGCCGCCGTGCGGCTGTTCACCGACGGCGACACCGCGGGCGTCATTCACACCGCCGATCCCGACGGCACCGGGGTCGACATTTATCTCGGCAGCGGCGGGGCGCCCGAGGGCGTGCTCGCCGCGGCGGCGCTGCGCTGCATCGGCGGCCAGATGCAGGGGCGCCTCGTGCTCGACACCGAGGAGAAGCGCGCGCGCGCCGCCAAGATGGGCATCAAGGATCCGCGCAAAAAATACCAGATGGAGGACATGGTCAGAGGCGATTGTCTGTTCGCCGCGACCGGCGTGACCGACGGGCCGATGCTGCGCGGAGTGAAATTCCGCAAGCACGTCATCGAGACCGAGACGGTGGTGATGCGCTCGGTCACCGGCACCGTGCGCTGGATCCGCGCCGAGCACCGCGACCTCGACAAGTTTCATCTGGATTGAGGGATCGCTGCCAGCGGCTGCCGCCGGGTTATTTCTCAGCCGAGCTGCAGGCGACTCCCTCCCCCGCGCGCGGGGGAGGGATGGGGAGGGGGCCCCCTCCCGACCGCCAACCGAAATCGACTGTTGCCGATTTCGGTAATTATGATTGGGCCAAGTCGGAAACATCCGACTTGGCCGCGGTCGACCTCCCCCGCAAGCGGGAGAGGTGACCGGAGCGTGCTGGGCGGCCGAGAATTCCTCTAATCTCGGAACATCGATTCGCAGCTAAGCTGGCTCGCACAGGGATCGCGCATGTTGGCGCAACGCCGCCTGTTCCTCGACGTGGCGCGCTCGGTGACCGGCCGCGCCTGGCGCGACCGGCTCGACGAGCGCACGGCCGCCGGCGCGCTCTCGATCGTGCAGCGCCACGGGGTGCCCGAGCTGTTGGCGCGGATCGTCGCCGGACGCGGCATCGAGCTGGAAAACTTCGAGGCGTTTCTCGACCCCAGTGTGAAGCGGCTCATGCCCGATCCCGAAGTTCTCACCGACATGGCCGCGGCGTCGCAGCGACTGGCCGACGCGGTCGAGCGCGGCGAGCAGGTGGCGATCTTCGGCGATTATGACGTCGATGGCGCCACTTCGGCCGCGGTGCTGGCCCGCTTCCTGCGTCACGGCGGGCTCGACCCCCTGATCCACATTCCCGACCGCATCTTCGAAGGCTATGGGCCGAATCTCGAGGCGGTCCGCGCGCTCTCGGAGCGTGGTGCAAAGCTGCTGGTCACCGTCGATTGCGGCACGACGAGCATCGCTCCGCTCGAGGAGGCGCGGCGCCTGGGTCTCGACGTGATCGTGATCGACCACCACCTGGCCGATGAATCCCTGCCGCCGGCACTGGTGGTCAATCCCAACCGGCTCGACGATCTCTCCCGGCTCGGGCACCTGGCCGCGGTCGGTCTCACGTTTCTCGCCGTCGTAGCCGTGAATCGCGCGTTGCGCCGGCGCTCCTTCTGGAACGCGTCGCGGCCGGAACCGGATCTGCTGTCCCTGCTCGACCTCGTCGCGCTCGGCACGATTGCCGACGTCGCGCGCCTGGAAGGCCTCAATCGTGCCTTCGTGGCCAAGGGGCTGTTGGCAATGCGCCGGCGCGAACGCCCCGGGCTTACCGCCCTGATGGACGTGGCGCGCCTGGCCGGTCCGCCCGAGCCCTGGCATCTCGGTTTTCTCCTGGGTCCCCGCATCAATGCCGGCGGCCGCATCGGCAGGGCCGATCTCGGCACCCGACTGCTGCTCGAGGAGGATCCGGTGGAAGCCGCGGCGATCGCTGCCGAGCTCGACCGCCTTAACGCGGAGCGGCAGCTGATCGAGCAGACGACGCTGGCGCAAGCGGAAGCCGAAGCCGTAGCCGCGCTCGGCACCGGGGACAACGGCGCAGTGATCGTGACCGCGGCGGCGGGATGGCATCCCGGCGTGCTGGGTCTCGTTGCCGCCCGGCTGAAGGAGAAGTTCGGGCGTCCGGCGTTCGCCATCGCGTTCGATCCGGCCGGCATCGGCACCGGCTCGGGGCGCTCGATTGCCGGCGTCGATCTCGGCCGTGCGGTGCGAAGCGCCCTCGCCGACGGCCTGCTCGCCAAGGGGGGCGGTCATCCCATGGCCGCGGGGGTCACGCTCGAAGCCGGCCGGCTGGCCGCCTTCCGGGCCTATCTCGAGGCCGAGCTCGGTCCGGCGGTCGAGGCGGCGCGGCGCGACAATGCGCTCCTCATCGACGGCGCGCTCAGCGCCGCGGCCGCCGGCGCCGAACTGTGCGCGATGGTCGCGCGGGCCGGCCCGTTCGGCACCGGCAATCCGGAGCCGGTGTTCGCGCTGCCAGCGCACGTCCTCGTTCACGCCGAGGAGGTGGGGCAGGGCCATGTTCGCGCGCGGCTCAAATCGGGGGACGGCGCGAGCGTGCAAGCCATCGCGTTCCGCGCCGCGGGCCAGCCGCTCGGCGAGGCCCTGCTCAAGAGCCGCGGCCGCGCGCTGCATGCCGCCGGCAGCTTGACGCTCGATCGCTGGCAGGGCGAGGCGCGGACGCAATTGCGCATCCTCGACGCGGCGCAGGCGGCTCCGGACGGGCAATGCTAGCGCTCGCCGAGCCGCGCTTGACTGTGCGCCGCGCGACACGTGCAATAAGCATTGGCCAAGGTCGAGCGCCCGTAGCCCGGATGGAGCGAAGCGAAATCCGGGATCGCCGTCCCCGCATTACGCTTCGCTCCATGCGGGCTACAGGAGCAAATAACCGCTGCGCCCCGACCCGGTGCACGCGCTCCTTTGTCGAACACTGGGATGCAGGAAGGAAGACGTCATGCAGGGTAACGTGCTGGTCGCCCAGGGCGGCGGCCCCACCGCGGTGATCAACCAGTCGCTGGCCGGCGTGGTCTGCGAGGCGCGCAGGTTTTCCGGCGTGCGGGAGGTCTACGGCGCGATCCACGGCGTGCGCGGCATCGTGGACGAGGACCTGGTGAACCTTACGCGCGAGACCGTGCAGAACCTCGAGACGGTGGCGCTCACGCCTTCTGCGGCGCTCGGGTCGACGCGGGACAAGCCCGATCATGCCTACTGCAAGCAGATCTTTCGCGTGCTCCAAGCCCACGAAGTCGGGTGTTTCTTCTACATCGGCGGCAACGACAGTGCCGACACGGTCCGCATCGTTTCCGAGGAAGCGCACAAAGCGAGCTACGATCTGCGCTGTGTGCACATCCCCAAGACCATCGACAACGACCTGATGGGCTCCGATCACGTGCCGGGGTATCCCTCGGCGGCGCGGTTCGTGACGCAGGCGTTCATGGGGCTCAATCTCGACAACCGATCTCTGCCCGGCGTCTATGTCGCGGTGGTGATGGGACGGCATGCAGGATTTCTCACCGCGGCCTCGGCCTTGGCAAAGACCTTTCCGGACGACGGGCCGCATCTCATCTATTTGCCCGAGCGCACCTTCTCGGTGGACAAGTTCCTTTCCGACGTGAAGACCAGCGTTGAACGCTACGGGCGATGCGTCGTCGCCGTATCGGAGGGAATTCACGACGCACAGGGCACGCCGGTCACGGTTTCTCTCGCCAAGCAGGTCGAGCGCGACGCGCACGGCAACGTGCAGCTTTCCGGAACCGGGCTGCTCGCGGATTCGCTCACCGATGCGGTGAAATCCAAGCTCGGCATCAAGCGGGTGCGCGGCGACACCTTCGGCTATCTGCAGCGCTCGTTTTTCGGCTGCGTTTCCGACGTGGATCGCAGCGAGGCGCGCGAGGTCGGGGAAAAAGCCGCGCACTACGCGATAGCGGACAAGCAGGACGGCTCGGTGAGCATTCTCCGGACCGGCTGCTATGCGGTGGATTATCGGCTCACGGATCTCGCCGCGGTTGGCGGCAAGACCCGAACCATGCCGGACTCCTTCATTACCGCTGACGGCAACGGCGTCACCGACGCGTTTCATGCCTACCTGCGGCCTCTGCTCGGCTCCGACCTGCCGCAGCCGCACCGGCTTCGGCTCGATCCGGTCGAGAAGATATTGAAGAAGAACTGACAAAAAATCCGTGGCATCCGTAGCCCGGACATGCGCGGAGCTCACCCCGGACTATGCGCCGCTTCGCGGCGCTCCATCCAGGCTACAATTCACTCAAATTCACGAGCCCTGCCGCAGCCGCGCCAGCACTTTCAGCCCCGCATAGCCGTCAGCCGGCGTAAGCCCGGCCTTGCGCTGGAACGCCTGCACCGCGACCATCGTATCGTGGCCGACCCCGCCGTCGGTACCGCCGGTGTCGAAGCCGAGCGCCGTCAGGCGGCGCTGAAGTTCGCGCAATTCCTCGAGCGTGGGGGTGGGCTCGCCGCCGGGAAATTTCTGCACGAACTCGCCTTTGCCGCGGATGCAGTCGGCGAGATGCGCGATCGCGAGCGCGTAATTGTTCGACGGGTTGTAGGATCGGATCGCGAAGAAGTTCTGCGCGATCAGGAATGCCGGTCCGTCCGGCATCGGCACCCAGGCTTTCGCGCACTCGCCGGGCCGCGGGAACGACGTGCCGTCAGGTACGATTCACACCGCAAATATAGCTGAGAGAAACTTCAACAGGTCATACCGAGAAAGCGCGCCAAATCAGCAGGAAAGTTGCTTTGGTTATCACAATCGCTGCCGCCAGCGGTGAGCCAAGAAAAAAGTCCCAGTGGAATGGGCTACCCCATCAATCTGGATCCACTGGGGAGACCGCTCTGAGGGGAGTGCCACGAATCTGCGTAAGTTCCACCAAGGTCTTCAGAGTCCCCCTGAGAAACTGTCGTCGCGTTTCGGAGCGGCGAAGCTTTCCGCTTGAGGTTCTGGGGATCGCGCCGGGTACGACCAGCAGAACTGCACGCAGGGTCAAATCGAATTCCTCTAATACAGCTTGCCGGATCGCCGCGACCGCCGTTCGCGCGGCCATGTTGGCACGGTGCACCCGTTGCACCTCCTGGACCAATACTAGTTGCCCACCGTCAAGTGTGAAGCACGCCGACGCGCTGCGGCGAAGGCCGGGGTAGGCCTGCTCGGCGACGAACTCAATATCTTGAGGATAATAATTTCGGCCGCGTATGATGATCAGATCGTCGAGCCGCCCAGTGACATACAACTCTTCGCTGTCCACAAACCCAAGATCGCCTGTGCGAAGAAAAGTCCCGTCGACTCCGACAATCGTTGCGCGAAAAACTTCACGCGTCCGATCCGCCTTGCGCCAGTACCCTGTGGGGATATGAGGGCCTTTCACCCAGATCTCGCCAATGCTGTCGGCCGCGCAGGGCATGCGCGAATCCGGATCTACGATCCGGATTTCTTCCTGACGGAGCGCCTGTCCACAACCAACTGCCCTAAATTCGTCGTGAGCATTCTGTGGAGGCGCGACTCGATGGTCCTCCAGCCCCCTCTTGCTGATGGTTTTCCTCTTCGCGGCACGCAGCGGAACCGGGGCGGAAACCAACAACGTTGCATCCGCCAGCCCGTAGCACGGATAGAAGGCTTCCGGCCGAAAGCCTATCCTGGCAAACGTTTGGGCGAAGCGGTCGAGCGTATCCGGGCGTACCGGCTCCGCGCTGTTGAAGGCAATGCACCAATGAGAGAGGTCGAGGCCTCGTTCACGCAGAATGCGCTCAGCGTAGTCGATGCAATGATCATAGGCAAAATTTGGTCCACCGCTCACTCGTGCACCGTACCGGGTGATCGCTTGAAGCCAAAGCCAAGGTCGTTGCGCGAAGATCGCCGGCGCCATCAAGATTGATAGTGCGCCAATATAAAATGGCTCCAACACATTCGCGATCAAGCCCATGTCGTGAAATAACGGTGCCCACCCAACGTAGGTAGAATTTTCGTCATTATCGAAGGCGATCCGCATCATTTCAAGATTGGCGAGAACGTGGCGATGCGTCACCATCACGCCCTTAGGCGAAGACGTTGAGCCGGAGGTGTATTGCAGAAACGCCAGAGCGTCGGGAAAAGGTTCGCGGGGCACGAAGTCCGCAACCTCGTCGAATGCGCCGTCGACTGCAAGAAGGCAAATGCTCTGCAGATCCGGATTTTGCGCTAGCTGCTCCGAGATCAAACCGTGATACGCGACCGTAGTAAGCGCCATACTTGGCTCGCAGTCGCGGATAATTGCAAGAACCGAATCGCGCAAGCGCCTGCCTCGTGGTGGTACCAGCGGAACCGCAACCGCCCCGGCGTAGAGGCAGCCGAAGAACGCCACGACAAACGACAGGCAAGTCGGAAATATCAGGAGAACGCGGTTCCCCCGCTCTGCGCGCTTCAGAATCCGGGCAGCGACGATCCGAGCTCGTCGATCAAGTTCGGAGAACGTCAGCACCTCCGTCTCGACATTGTCTTCGGCTAGGCACACGAAGGCGCGTCGGTCCGGTGCTTGACGCGCCCGTTCCGAAAGCAATCCGACGAGGGAGCCGCCAAAGTCCAGATGGGTCGGCATCGACCAGCTCACCGAGCGGGAGTCCTAGGATACTCGCCGACGCACGCTTAACCGTTTCTGCGTGCAGCCGCAAAATGGCTTCGGGCGGAAAGAATTACTGGGGCGACGGTATGAGCATGGTGAGATTTCGTGTCGTTTGGGCATGCTATCCTCGCAATTCCGCTCGCAAAAGATTAGATCACCCTTCATACCCACGCAAGTATTCCACAAGTGCCAGGTCCGCGCTGCGTTTGCACATGGCTTAGTTGCACGCCTGTCAAATCGCAGCAGCCGCCGAGATGGTAATCTATGAAATTCAGGAAAATAACCACGACTGTCTGCACAAATACCCTGATACGATCTTGGCATTGTCCCGGTCGATCGCCTTGTCCAAATGCACGAGCCGGTGCTCGAAGCGGATCAAGTCGGCGGACGTATCGTAGTGATCCCGGCATCCCTTCGCCCGCAATTTGGCCGCTCACGCCGCGCGGCGCACCTCGTCGATCAGCGTCCAGTACGACAGCGCCTCGGCGAGGTGGATGCGGCCGACGTTTTCTGCGCCGTCGAGATCGGCGAGCGTGGGTGCGACGCGCAGCACGCGGTGATAGCCGCGCGCCGAGAGCCGCATCGCGTCCGCGGCGTCGCGCAACAGTTTCAGCCCGGCGCCGTTGGGCGTCGCGATCGCCTCCGAGCACCGGCCCTTGCGCCCTGCGCGTTGGTGCGCACGTTCGGGAGTCCGAGCGCGGCATAGCGCCGTGGCCGGAGTTCGCGCGCGGCGGCAACGCGCGCGCCGACTTCGCGGCTGCCCTCGGCGGGCGGCGGCAGGATCAGGTCGGCGGCGCTCGCCCGTTTGCCAGCGCCCGATCGCGCATGGCGATGAGGCGGTGTTAGCTTCGTCCTACGCCGGTGAACTCTCAACCCATGTCGGCTATAAATTTGGAACTTGAGCTTGGCGTGTGGGCGCGCGAACTCAGGAGCAGTCCTCATCATTGTCCTTGGCGCAGCCGCGCCAGCACTTTCAGCCCCGCATAGCCGTCGGCGGGCACGAGGCCGGTCTTGCGCTGGAACGCGCGTACCGCCACCATCGTGTCACGGCCGACCCTGCCGTCGGTGCCACCGGTGTCGAAGCCGATCGCGGTCAAGCCGCGCTGGAGCTCCTGCAGTTCCTCGAGCGTCGGGGTGCGCTCGCCGCCGGGAAATTTCTGCACGAACTCGCCTTTGCCGCGGATCCGGTCGGCGAGGTGCGCGATCGCGAGCGCGTAATTGTTGGACGGGTTGTAGGATCGGATCGCGAAGAAGTTCTGCGCGATCAGGAAAGCCGGCCCGCCGGGGACCGGCACCCAGGCTTTCGCGCGCTCGCCGGGCCGCGGGAACGGCGTGCCGTCCGCCGCCGCGACCCCGGATTTCTGCCATTGCGCGATGCTGCGATTGCCCATGCGCTCGGCCGCGGCCGCGGAAAGCCCGCCCGGAAGCCGCACTTCGTAGCCCCATGCTTCGCCGCGGCGGTAATGGCCGCGCTGCGCGAGGTAGCGCGCCGTGCCGGCGATGGCGTCGTCCGGCTTGCCGTACGGCGAGATGCGGCCGTCGTGATCGTAGTCGACCCCCATGTGCAGCCACACCTCCGGCATCCACTGGGTGTGGCCCATCGCGCCGGCCCAGGATCCGATCATTTCTTCCGGGCTCGACCAGCCGCGCTCGATGATCACCAGCGCATTGAGGAGCTCCTGCTCCCAATACGCGCGCCGGCGCGGCTCGCCCCAGGCGAGCGCCGCGAGCGCCGGGATGATCGGGCGCATGTGCTTGAGGTTGACCACGACATCGCCGAAGGCGGATTCCATGCCCCACAGGCCGAGCATGACGAACGGGTCGACGCCGTAATCGCGCTCGACGCGCGCCAGCAGGTCGCGATGTTCGCGGGCGCGCTCCTTGCCGGTCCGGATGCGCCAGTCGGAGACGCGGCGGTTGAGATATTGCCACAGCTGCTCGTTAAACTCGGGCTGCTCGCGATCGAGCGCGAATACCGCCATGTCGGGTTTCAGATTCGCCATGACGCGGGTGTAGGTCGCATCCGACACGCCGCGGGCACGGGCGCGGGCGCGAAAAGCCTCGACCCAGCGCGGGAACGGCAGCTTGGCTGCTTGCGCCAGGGCAGGCGGCCCGGCCGCAATCGCCGCACTGGCCGCGATCAACGCGGCAGCGATGAAATGACGGCGAGAAGGCATGCAGAGCATCAAGCGCATCGTTGTTTGATTCACGTTTCGAGCGCGACGAACTCGTTCCCTCCCCCCTTGTGGGGGAGGGGCAGGGAGGGGGGTAGGTTTTGTAGCAGTTCGTAAAAATCACCCCCCTCCCGGCGCAGCTTCGCTGCGCCGACCTCCCCCACAAGGGGGGAGCTAACAGCTGTGGCACTGCCTGCACGCATTCTATCCGTCCCGTTCTGCGGCGCGCCTCAATCCTTCGCGCGCTCGACGTAGCTGCCGTCTGCGGTCATCACCACGATGCGCGTGCCCGCGCTGACGTGGGGCGGCACCATGGTGCGCACGCCGTTCGAGAGCATCGCGGGCTTGTAGGACGAGGAAGCGGTCTGGCCCTTCACGGTGGGCTCCGTCTCCACCACTTCGAGCACGGCACGCTGGGGGAGCTGGATCGCCACCGGCACTCCCTCGTGGACGCTGAGCGTCACCTTCATGCCTTCGGCGAGATACGCGACCTGATCGCCGATGATGTCCTTTGGCAGCGTCACCTGGTCGTAGGTCTCCGAGTTCATGAAATGGTAGCCGTCGCCGTCGCGGTAGAGGAACTGGTACTCGCGATCCTCCACATAGGCGCGCTCGACCTGCTCGGTGGTGCGATACCGCTCGGAAATCTTTACGCCGTCGCTGATGCGGCGCATGTCGAGCTGGGTGACCGGCGTTCCCTTGCCGGGGTGGATGTTCTCCGCGCTCAGGATGACGTAGAGCTTGCCGTCGATGTCGACGATGTTGCCCTTGCGGAGCGAGCTGGCAATGACTTTCACGAGCGGTGCTTCCTCATGGCGGCCCCCGGGCCCCGGTGCGGGGGCCGATTCCGGCGCGCACCATAGCGCTCCGCAGCCCGAGTTCCAGCGATTTCCGCGCCGGCCGGTAGCGCTCGGATGAGGCGCCTCGATGGCTGAGGCTTCGCCTTTTTGGGCGCGACGGGTCCATGCCGATCGCCGGCCGCTGCTCCTCGCGCGCGGGCGAATCGCGGCTGCGGTGCGCGCCTTGTTCGCGGCCCGGGATTTCGTCGAGGTCGAGACCGCGATCCTGCAGGCATCGCCCGGCAACGAGGCGCATCTCCACGCGTTCGCCACCGAGCTCGTCCGACCGGATGGACAGCGCGTGCCGCGCTACCTGCGCACCTCCCCGGAGTTCGCCTGCAAGAAGCTGCTGGCTGCCGGCGAGCCGCGCATCTTCGAGTTCGCGCGCTCGTTCCGCAATCGCGAGCAAGGCGCGCTGCATCATCCGGAATTCACGCTCGTCGAATGGTATCGCGCCGACGAACCCTATGGCGTCCTGATGGAGGATTGCGCCGCCCTGCTCGCCGCGGCGGCCGAGGCCGCCGGCACGCGGCGGCTCGTCTTCCGCGACCGCATCGCTACGCCGTTCGCCGAGCCGGAGCGGATGACGGTCGCGCAAGCCTTCGAGCGTTTCGCGAACATCGATCTGCTGGCGACGGTCCGCGCGCACGACACCGATCGCGATGCGCTTGCCGTGGCGACGCGGGCGGCGGGGGTGCGCGTCGCGGACGATGATACCTGGGCCGACATCTTCAGCCGAGTGCTGGTCGAATTGATCGAGCCGAACCTCGGCATCGGCCGGCCGACCATTCTCTACGAATATCCGCTGGCGCAAGCCGCCTGGGCGCAGGCCAGTCCGCTCGACCCGAGCGTTGCCGAGCGCTTCGAGCTCTATGCCTGCGGCGTCGAGCTCGCCAACGCCTTCGGCGAGCTCACCGACCCCGGCGAGCAGCGCCGCCGCTTCGAGGCCCAGATGGCGCTCAAAGCGCGTCTCCATGGCGAGCGATACCCCATCGACGAGGATTTTCTCGCGGCGCTGGCGCACATGCCCCAGGCTTGCGGCATCGCACTCGGCTTCGACCGGCTGGTGATGCTCTTGACCGGCGCCACGCGCATCGAGGAGGTGCTGTGGACGCCGGTTATATAGCCGGTCAGGAAGCTTCGCTTGACCGTACCGCGCCCGCGGAACAAAATTTCAGCGCGTAACGTGGCTTCTTCGCGTGGGTTCGCCGGAACCGCAGGGTCGCCGGCGGCTTTTGAGGCGACCATCGCTTCCACAAAAGCTTTATCCATGCCGCTTTGTCATGCTCCTCGCACATCAACGACGCACGGCGCCCAAATTAGCGACCCTCTTGACCTCGACGCCTGATCCAATAGCCTCAATCCCGCCGGAGACCGCTTTCAAAGCTCTTCCAGCACAGATCGCGACAGTACCGTTTCCCAGGGGAGCATCATGCCGGGATCGCACGGCGCGCAAATTCCCAAGAAGAACGTCACGATTGATTGCGGCAAATATCTTCTGCGAACCCTCAAGGAGGAAGACGCTTCGGAACGGTGGGCAAGTTGGATGTCGGACCCCGAGGCGATGTACTTAATGAACTCGCCGAAACGGAGCTGGACGAAAGCTGACATTGTTAAGTATATAAAGCGCTTCGACCAAAAACGTCACATCCTGTTTGGCCTGTACAATAAAGAGCCGGAGACGCATATCGGAATTCTCACCGTAGAGATTGATGATCTTGGACAATTTCTTGTCAATTATATGGTTGGGGAACCTGCCTACAGAAACCGAAGCGTGACAAACGATATCACCGTGCCGTTTCGAGACTACTTTTTCGAGACCATGGGATTGAAAGCGATGATGGCCACGGCTTTGAAACGGAACGAGATTATTATTCATTATCTGTACAAGACCGGCTTTAAGCTCGACAAGACATTGAAAGGGCATGTGAAGTCTAATTCTGACAGCTCTATGCTGGATTTATGTCTATTCAGCCTCTCGAAGGATGCCTGGCGCACCTGGAAGAAGGCAAATCTTGCGAAGAAGCAGGCTTAGGGAAAACAATAGAAGAAGGCCCGGCGGGGGCTCAAACCCTCCGGGCCTTCGTTTCGGTCGCTCGGAATTCCTCAAAGCCTTCCCGAGCGATCAGCTCTCAACCTCAGTATCTCGCGACGACCGGAGTCTTTCCCTTGCCCCAGTCGAACCGATAGTTCAGCCCCACTTTGACCATGCTGATCCTTTGTTGGAGATCGAACGAGAACGTGTCGAAGCACTCGCCGCTACAAGTAAACGTGCCGGTTCGACGCGTACCAAAATCGAGGAAATCGTATTCGAGTTTGCCTGACCAGCTCGGAGTGAAAGCATACTCAATTCCACCGCCGACCGTCCAACCGACCCTCGTCTCGTTCGGAGTCGAAATAGGGGTACAGAAAACGCAGTTCACACTGAACTTGTCTTGGGTCCAGGCGACACCGGCCTTCACATAGAGCAACGCGTGATCAACGGCGCCTCCAATACGTCCTGTCAGCGTCGCGAACCAATCTGATTTTACACCCAGTCCGCCCTCTTCAAAAAAGCCGCCGTCGATTTTACTGGCTCTCACGTCTGCAAAGCTGAAATCTCCATCAATGCCGACCACGACCCAACTCAGTTGGTAATTGTAGCCAACCTGAAAGCCGCCCAGAAATCCACTTACCGAGCCATTCCCGACGGCTTTGCCCCCAAAAATCTCATCCGCTGCGAAAGGGTCCAAGACATCCTTGGTCCCCCAGCCACCCCCGATATGCGCACCGATATAGAACCCCGTCCAACTCCACGGCACGGGCGCAATCGCCGGAGGCGGCGCCTTGTAGGCGGGAGCGCGAAGGTCGGCGGCGTTCGCGGATCCAGCGGCCACGAGTGCCATCCCGGCAACGGTGGCGAGCAAGAGCTTTTTCATCTGAGCCCCCAATGAGCGGGTTCAACTATGCAAATTTCATCATCAGACTGCGGCAATCAATCGACAGAGAGGGCTTTTCCACGCGGCGGCCCCCGATTTTCGCCTCCTATGGCAATTATGCAACAGCAGTCTCCGGCACTAAGTTATTGAGATCACACGACCCTCAGGAGATCGGCGACACTGCGCACCGCATCGATCGTTCGGATTGGGGCGTGCTTGCGCACTCGGCGAGAATCGCCGTCACGGCCGGGGCAAGGCTGATGGACAAAACGGTATTATGAGGTGGTTGACCTGCCGATCCGCTCGCACCGAATTGGCTTGGCGCGGCGCTTGCCGTAATCCGAAAACAGGATCGTCTAACGTGGCATCCCAGTTGAAACTCCTCCGCACCCCCGCCGCTCTCGTCGATGCCGGGCTCGCCCCGCCCGAACGGCTTGCCGAGCTCGAACGGGTGGCCGCCCGCTATGCCGTTGCGATCACCCCGGCGCTGGCGGATCTCATGGATCGGAGCGATCCGGAGGACCCGATGGCACGGCAGTTCGTGCCCGACGGCGCCGAGCTCAATGTCGGCGCGGACGAGCGCGCCGATCCGATCGGCGACGAGGCGCATGCTCCGGTCGATGGCATCGTGCACCGCTATCCCGACCGCGTGCTGCTCAAGCTCACCGATCTGTGCGCGGCGTACTGCCGGTTCTGCTTCCGGCGCGAGCGGGTCGGCCAGGGCTCGGGCCTGTTGCGGCCGAAGGTGCTCGCGGCGGCGCTCGGCTACATCCGCGCGCATCCGCAGATCTGGGAGGTGATCCTCAGCGGCGGCGATCCGCTGATGATTTCGGCGCGCCGGCTTGCGGCCCTCGCTGCCGAACTCGCATCGATCGAGCACGTGAAAATCCTGCGCGTGCACACCCGCATGCCCATAGCCGCGCCGTCGCGCATCACGCCGGCGCTCCTGCGCGCGCTCGAGAAAAGCGGCAAGGCGGTCTACGTTGCGGTGCATGTCAATCACCCGCGCGAGCTCTCGAAAGAGGCACGGCGGGCCTGCGCGCGCTTCGTCGATGCCGGCATTCCGCTGCTGAGCCAAACCGTGCTGTTGCGCGGCGTCAACGACGACGCGCAGATGCTCGGAAGCCTGATGCGCGCGCTCGTCGAGTGCCGGATCAAGCCGTATTACCTGCATCACGGCGATCTTGCGCCCGGGACCGCGCATTGGCGCACCAGCATCGCGCGCGGCCAATCGTTGATGCGCGCTTTGCGCGGCCGCTATTCCGGCCTGTGCCAGCCCACCTATGTGCTCGATATTCCCGGCGGCCACGGCAAAGTGCCGGTCGGTCCGCAGTATCTGCGCGGCGACGCCGAAGCCAGCTATGAGGTTGAGGATTCCCGGGGGAGACGGCACCGGTATCAATCGACGGAGGTCGGACGGGGGACGCTGGCTCGATGATTCCTAGCGGCCGAGCCCGTCTGACGAGTCGGTCAAAATTCGAACGGGCAGCCCTGAGGCCAATACAAGATGGCGGACACGATCAAAGCCCGGTATTCTGAATGCCGCTTTGTAATTTTGCCGGCTAACGAACTCTAGGCCCTAGCCGACAGGGGGAGCCCGTTCGTGGGAGAAACGATTACGCCTTGCGCTATCCGCCTCGAAGCGTCCTCGTTCTGCCAATTGCGCTGCCCGTCGTGTCCGACGACGGCTCGGGCAATCCATCCGGCGGTCGGAAGCGGCTTCCTCCGGCTCGAGGATTTCCGCAGGCTGCTCGACGAGAATCCCTCTCTCGCCCGCATCGAGCTGTCGAATTACGGTGAAATCTTTCTCAATCCGCTGCTTCTGCAGATCCTCGAGCTGGCGCACGAACGCAAGGTCGCCCTGGCGGCCGGCAATGGCGTAAACCTCAACAATGTCCGGGACGAAGTTCTCGAAGGATTGGTCAAATTCAAGCTGCGGCAAATGAACTGCTCGATCGACGGTGCGAGCCAGGAGACGTATAAGATCTATCGTGTGCGGGGAAATTTTGAAAGTGTGATCGCGAATATCAAAAGAATCAATCATTTCAAACAACTGTACCGGTCGGAATTCCCGCGGCTATGTTGGCAATTCATCGTCTTCGGGCACAACGAGCATGAGCTGACTCGGGCGCGTCGAATGGCGCAAGAGCTCGGCATGGACTTCCGCGCCAAGCTGTCCTGGGACGATGATTTTTCGCCGATCAGTGACAAGGAGGCGGTCCGCCGCGAAACGAGGACAGGCGCGGCCACTCGGTCAGAATTCAAGGAACGTCATGGACGCGACTACATGCAAGCTATTTGCCATCAGCTCTGGGACATGCCGCAAGTAAACTGGGACGGTAAAGTGCTGGGCTGCTGTCGCAATTTCTGGGGGGATTTCGGCGGCAATGCCTTCGCCGAGGGACTAATTCCCAGTCTCAATACCGAGAAAATCACCTATGCGCGCAAGATGTTGCGCGGGCAAGCCACAGCGCGACACGACATTCCGTGCACCACCTGCGAGATCTACCTCCACATGCGCACCAACGATAGGTGGTTGGAACGCGAGGACTTCGCCGGCGGCCAAATCTTTCCGCCGGAGAGGACGCGCGAGGCGGCGTTCGGTGGCCCGGCGCGGGGGTTGCCCCGAGGCCTCGCCGCAGCCTCCGTTGGTGCGGGCTCGAGTGATGCGAAATCCCGGGCCGAGGTCCGTCGCAACGACCTTTGCCCGTGCGGCTCCGGCAAGAAATACAAGCACTGCCACGGAGGATTCGGATAAGCACGTAGGAGGGGTTGAGCACCAGCGAAACCCATCTCCATCATCATTGTCGATGCCGTTGCGACGGGTTTCGCTACGCTCAACCCATCCTACTGCTTGCTCACCCGCACCAACAGCTTGCCGAAATTCTTGCCCTGCAATAGCCCCAGGAACGCCTGCGGCGCGTTCTCGAGGCCCTCGACCACGTCTTCCTTGTATTTGATCTTGCCCTGCTTGAGCCACGCGGAGACGTCGCGTCCGAACGCCTCTGCTTGGCTCGCGAAATCCGAGACGATGAAGCCGCGGATGGTGAGGCGCTTGGTGAGCACCTGGCGGAACAATTGCGGCGTGCGATCGGGGCCTCCCGGCAGCTCGGTCATGTTGTACTGTGCGATCAGCCCGCACACCGGGATGCGGGCGAAATCGTTGAGCAGGGGAAACACCGCATCCCAGACCGCGCCGCCGACGTTCTCGAAATAGACGTCGATGCCCTTCGGGCAGGCCTGGCGCAGCTCGTCGGCGAAATTCTTGGAGCGATGGTCGACTGCCGCATCGAACCCGAGCTCGTCCACCAGGTAGCGGCATTTGTCCTGGCCGCCGGCGATGCCGACCGCGCGGCAGCCCTTGATCTTCGCGATCTGGCCGACCAGCGAGCCGACGGGCCCCGTCGCGGCCGCGACCACGACGCTCTCGCCTCCCTTGGGCTGGCCGATGGCGAGCAGCCCGGTATAGGCGGTCATGCCCGGCATGCCGAGCACGCCGAGCGCGGTCGAGACCGGCGCGCGGCCCGGGTCGAGCTTGCGCAGGCCGGTCCCGTCCGAGACCGCATAATCCTGCCAGCCGGCATAGCCGAGCACGATGTCGCCCGACTTGAATCCGGGATGGCGGGATTCCACCACCTCGTTGACCGTGCCGCCGACCATCGGCTCGCCGACCCCGACCGGCTTGGCATAGGACCGCGCCGCGCTCATGCGCCCGCGCATGTAGGGATCGAGCGAGAGCCACAATGTGCGCAGCAGCACCTGCCCGTCCCGCGGTTCCGGCGCCGGGCTCTGTTCCAGCCGGAAATTGCCGGGCTGAGGGGCGCCCTCGGGACGCGACGCGAGCACGATCTTGCGGTTGGTGCGATTGGGCATGGGTTCCTCGAGCTATTTGCAGCAGTGCACAAAGACAATTTGCCGACCCGGCGAATCGACTGGTCATCCGGTCGAATGCAGTGATAGGTTACATGTAACCACTGGACGCTATCCGAAGCAAGGCAGGCGGCCAAATGCCGGCATCGATGCGATCGAAGCGAACGCGCGACAAGGTCAAGGCGCATCGGGAACGCTTGCGCCGGCAGGGGCTGCGGCCGATCCAGGTGTGGGTGCCCGACGTTCGCTCGCCGGCCTTTCAGGCCGAGGCGCATCGTCAATCCCTCGCGGTCGCGCGCAGCCCGCAGAAGAGGGAGGATCAGGACTTCATCGATTCCATCTCCGATCCCGGCATCGCATGAAACGCGGCGAGATATGGACCCTTGCCGGGAGCAAGGATTACGCCGGCAAGCCGCGCCCGGTCGTGATCTTGCAGGACGATCGGTTCGACGCGACCGCATCCGTCACCATTTGCGCCTTCACGACGAATCCCACGGACGCAGCGTTGTTTCGCCTCGCCGTCGAGCCGAGCGAAACCAACGGGCTGCGGGTATCCTCGCGGTTGATGGTGGACAAGATCGCCACGGTGTCCAGAACCAGGATCGGGACTCACCTCGGCCGGCTCGAAGACCAGGACATGCTGCGGCTCAATCGCGCCGTGCTGGTGTTCCTGGGCATCGCGGGGGCCACGGTCCGCGGCTGATCTCACCGTGCACGTATGGCGCCGAAAGCACGGATGGCGCCAATTCACACCCAGCGGAAGATCGCGAGCACCAGCACGATTTCGGCCGCAAATGCGACCACGAAGGTCAGCGTGCGCAGCACCGGCACGCCCATGGTGTAGATGATGTAATGGGCGAGCCGCGCCCAGAAGTACGTCGCGCAGGCCGCCGCCGTGACATTGTTCGATATGTGCAAGGCATTGGCGACCAGCACCAGAATCGCGAAGATGACGAGATTCTCCACGGCGTTGTCGTGGGCATGCATTTGCCGCCATGCCCAGGGCGAATGCGGCTTGGCGTTCGGGCTCGGATTGTCCATGGCGCCCATCAGGCCGCGCACCATGACGCGGTCGAGGATGTAGGGCGCCCACATCAGCCCGGTCATGATCGCAGTCAGCGTCAGCCAGAACAGTTCTCGGCTCATGTCTGCCTCTCTGCGGCCAGGGTGTGGAGATCAGGAAGAGGGCAAAAGAAAAATCGCCGGCCGATTCGATGGCTGACGCGCAGAAGTCCGCGCCGGGCAGCCATCACTGGATCGGCGGCGCCGCCGGGGCGAGCCCCCACTGCACGCGCGGGATCAGCGTGATCCCTTCATCCGTTCCGCTGTTCATGGCCCGGAGATTGTTGATGTACACTTCCGGATAGATCGCGCTCGGCGGCGTCCGCAATCCCATGAACTTGGCGACGTCCCCCACGAACGAGGTGCAGCTGTAGAGAAACGCGTGCCAGACCGGCGTGCTGGCCTCGTGCTCCTTGATGTAGGCCACGACCCGGTTGTACTCGGCCGCGCTCAGCACGATGCGGTAGCGCGCCGATACGTACTGGTCCTCCAGGTCGCCGTCGCTCGCCCCGTGGTCGGCCGGCACCGGGATGAAGTGGCCGATCATGTAGGGAATGACGCTGTTGGTGGCCGGATGAATGGCGCCGACCTGGGGGTCGATCATCTGGCCTTTCGCATCGAGCCGCCCGTACACCACATAGGCGTGGCCGTAGCTCTGGGCGGTCCGCGACCGGAACTCGATGAAATAGCGAATCGCCGGCTTCTCGGCCGTCGTGTGGCGGGTGGCCGACCGGGCCGCGTTGGCGGGCGGAGCGAGGTTCTCCGGCTTGGCCGTGACCGCCGCCATTGTGGCGCCCTGCGCGGCGGCGGCCGGAGCTTGCCATCCCGCCGAGATCGCCAGCACGCAAAAGGCCGCCGCGAAGACGAGGCGGCGCCTGTTCTTCGGACTGTACAGCACGATCAGCTCCCAGAGCCCTGATGAAGCATCCGTTCGGTGTTCAGCGATGCGAGCCCCCCAGCCCCCAGCCCCCAGTCCCCGTTGCGAAAATTAGCGCGGGGAGGAGCCCGGCCACTAGTGCTGAAAAGCCACACTGTTCGGCAAATGTGGTGGCCTGCAGGCGGCAGGCTGAGTCGCTTAAAAGAGCCGGGGTGATTCGGATTCCCTGGCGGGGGGGCTGCCGCGAGGTTCTAGATGCCGGTGATGTGCCGTCCGCGCCCGGAATGCCCGAGCAAGCGGTGGACGCCGGTGTTTCAGATACCCATGCATTTGCGATCGGCGTGGCCCGTCGACATGACGAGTCTCTCATTGGACCGGCGTGCGATTGGACGCTGCTGCCGATCGCACGGGCTTTAAGTCCGCGGAAACCATAGGCCAGCCGGGGCATGCCGGATGGACCAGCTAAGTATCTATTCAAACTAGCGAAATCGATATCTTCGTTGGCCGCTGACCGCCGGGAAATACCGTTGCAACGATGCAACACGTTCCGGAAATCGTGACCTGCTGCGGCTAAAAACCCCATTTGCCGATTGCCTTGGGCGCCTCGGGTGGTGATGCTTGTGCTTGGTTCAACCCGCTTTCCTTTGGGGGCTCAGATGAAGAAGACGACTCTGCTTGCTGGCGTTGCCACTGGCGCACTCGCTATCGCCGCGCCTGCATATGCGGCCGACCTGCGCATGCCGGTCAAAGCCGCACCCATCGCTGCCCCCGCGCCCTATTTCAGCTGGACCGGCTGCTACATCGGCGCTCACCTCGGCTGGGGCTGGGGCAAGAAGGATTTCGGCAATCCCTTCACCCTTACATCGGACGGCGCTCCGACAGGCCTCCCTAGTGTGGCCGCCAGCGTGGATACCAGCGGCGCCATCTTTGGCGGTCAGCTCGGGTGCAATTACCAGTTCCAGAACAACTTCGTCATCGGCATCGAGGGCTCGGTTTCGGGCGCGGACATCAACGGCTTCAATGCCGCCCCCGCCAGCGATGCCGCTGTTCTTCACGCGAAAACCGACTTCCTGGCGAGCGTCACCGGTCGCTTGGGGTGGAACGGTTGGGATCCTCGAACGCTGTTCTACGTCAAGGGCGGCGTCGCCTGGGCTCACGACCGATACGAATTCCTTGGTGGCAGTGAACAGCATGCTACCGACCAATCGCGCACCGGCTGGACCATTGGCGTCGGCGTCGAGTGGGTACTACCCTTTGCGCCGAGCTGGACGGCCTTTGCCGAATACGATCATTACGATTTCGGCAGCAAGCGAGCGCTCTTCACCGACACGGCCAGTAGTAGTACCCACCTTTTCTTCGACGTGAAACAAACGATCGAGACGGTGCGGGTCGGCGTGAACTATCGCTTCGGCGGTATCCCACTGCTCGGAAAAGGGGTTACGGCTCGTTACTGAGCGATTTCGCGAGTTCCCAAAGGAAACGAAGACCCCGGGCGGTGCCCGGGGTCTTTTTCGTATGCCCCGCGAATCCTGTGCTGACGTCCGCAGTGTTGCGCGCTCGCAGGAGATCGCCGCTACAGCAGCAGAGCCGGCGACGCACCCTTTGGGCCCCGGTCCCTCTTCGGCGGGAATCCGAAGTTCGTGCCGGGCGGGCTTTTCCCGAAGCCCGGCCCGTTGCTATAGCTGCCTCGGGCCAAGACCCTGAAGGGTTGGGATATGACGCGCACTACGCCTTACATCGTCAAGCAGACCGATCGGGCGCTCGAGACCGCGATCACCTTCATCCAGGCGCGACAGGCCGGTGAAATTTCCTACGGCCGCAACGGAAGGTCTGCCGGTTGCGTCGTCACCCACCCCACCTTCCAGGAGCGCTGGCTCAAGGTCAAATGGTGGGCGGCCGGCGAGATGATCCGATTGGCTTGGGACGGCGAGCTGCTGGCAATCGATCTTCATGGCGTCAGCAAGCCGCGCATTTATGGATTTTTCGACTGGGAAGCGATCGGCATCTGCTACCGTGCGACGATGATGAGCGTAGCGCCGGCATTTGTCTCGAAGTCGCGCCTTCTGGATCACGCGCCGGTTCTGGAGGCCCAATGGTGGAAGCAGCTCGAGAACGCCGTCACGACCATTCAGGCGAAGCAAACCGATCGAACCTACATCGAATATGGCCGGTTCGCGCGGATTCTGAAGGAACGCTTCGGGCTGAAGGTGAAGCTGCCGCTCACGTCTTGGCAGACCGCCCATGGCGATTTGCACTGGGCCAACCTCACTGCGCCCGAATTCTCGATCCTCGACTGGGAGACCTGGGGAGGAGCGCCCTATGGGTTCGACGTCGCGTATCTTCACGTGTTCTCGCTTACGCAACCGGAAATCCTAATGAAGCTCAAGGATATGTTCTCGGCGGTGATGGCGAAGCCGGAATACGACATTGCACTGCTGTATGTCGCGGCGGAGGTGATGGGCGCCTTGAATATCGAGGGACGGTCGGACGAGCACCGGATCGCCTTGAAACGAGAGGCAGAGAGAGTGCTGGCAGAACGACGATTCGCTCGGTTTTGCGAATGACGAAACGACTCTGCATTTGTGTTTCTTAGCCCGAGCCGGCGGCGCGGGAATCCAAATGATGCACCGGCTTAGCGTCCTTGCAGCGCCTGCACGAAGGGTTGCATCACATCTTCATAGTCGCGCCAGCGTCCGACCGAGTTCCGATAGATCGGCTGGCGCACTTGCGTTGCGCTCGCGGTTCGCACCGATCGCTCCGTGCGGTAGAAGGTGAGACAGCGGTCATCCCACTCCAGCCCGCAGTGAGCGACGATACGCCGCGCCTGCGTCTCGAGATCGAGCACGACTTCTTCGTATTGCACGTCGAGCATAACTCCTTCCGGCAGCACCTCGCCCCAATGTTCCATCAGCGCCTGATAGCCGCGATAATAGCGTCCCAGCTCGGCGAGATCATAGGTATGATCCTGGCCGGCGGTGAACAAGATCGAGAAGCAGGAAAGCGCCGTATCGCGGGGGTCGCGGCGGACGTGGATGAGGCGAGCGTTCGGAAGAGCAAGATGGATGAGACCTGCCAATGCGAAATTGGCCGGCATCTTGTCGGTGATGCGTTTCGCCGCTGGCGCCATGTGCCCGACAGCTCGCAAATAGTTTTCGCCAAGTTGCCGGAATTGCTCGCCGGACATCGCCGGAACCGATTCGGGAAACTCGCTTCCATCTAGTCGGGTGATGCTCGTCGTGAGCCTTCCTAGCTCACGCAGCTCGCCGGCACCGAATACCTTCGGGTGGCTGGCGAGGATCTGTTCGATCAGCGTGGTGCCGGAGCGCGGCATCCCGATGATGAACACCGGCACCGGCGATGGCTCGCCGAGCCCTTTTTTTTCGCGCAGCAACTCCGCGGTGAATACCGCCTGGATACGTTTGAGCCGTGTCAGTGCCTTTGCCTCGTCATAGTCGATTTGCTGCCGCTTGAGCGCATTGCCCTGGAGCAGGTGCTGAAATGATTGCCGGCGATCCCCTACGTCGGCAAATGCTTTGCCCAACGCGAAGTGCAGACGGATCTGCTCCTCCGGCTCAAGGGATGCGATGTCCCGCGCGAGTTGCTTCATGGCAGCGAAGTACGGGTCCTCGGCGGTAAAGCGCCGGGAGGTGGCCAGATTCAAAAATCCGACGGCTCTCCTGGGAGCCAAGGCGATTTCCTTCTCGAAAGCTTGGATCGCCTGGGCTAGCTTGCCGAGTGCCTTGAACGCGCCGCCGAGATCATTGTGAGCCTGGGCATCGCCTGGTGTTGCGGCAATGGCCAGTTGGAAATGGGTGATCGCCTCTTCGGTTCGGCCGATTAAGTGCAGGGTGTTGCCGAGGCTGGCGCGAGCCCGCGAATCGTTCGGATCGATGGCCAATGCCCGCTCATAACAAACGATTGCCTGCTCGCCACGCTCGTTTGCCACGAGTGCGTTGCCGAGGTTGTTGTAGGCTTCGGCATACTTCGGGTTGATCGCTAGTGCCTGTTCGTAATGTGCGATCGCCTCCTCCGGGCGGCCAAGTGCCACAAGCGTGTTGCCGAGATTATTGCCAGCTTCGGCATAGGCCGGCCGAATCACAAGCGCCTTCTCATAGTGGGCGATCGCCTCTTGAATTCGGCCAAGCGTCTGCAGAGCGTGGCCCAAATTGTTGTGAGTCTCGGCGAGATCCGGGCGAATCGTGAGCGCCTTTTCGTAGCGCTGGATGGCCTCCTCGACCCGGCCGAGTCCTATCAGGGCAATAGCGAGGTGATGGTGTGCTTCCGCCGAGTTCCGATCTACATTGATCGCCCGCCGAAACAACCGGGCGGCATCGTCAAATTTGCTCTGCTGCAGGTAAAGCAAGCCCAAGTGATAGAGCGCGCCGAAATGCAGGTCGTCGCCCTTGAGCGCACGCCGATAAAGCTGTTCCGCTTCCCACAGCCGCAATTGGCGATGGTATGCCATCGCCTGCTGAAATGCCTCTAGAGGACCAAGTGTCCTCCGATGGGCGGGCGAGGGTGCTCGGTGCGTCACGGTACAGTGCCACTGATCATTGGAGCGACATTGGGCGCCAATTTAATGTGCTTGGAGCTACAAACTGCGGCGGCCGCTTTACAACCCCTCCAGTGCCTGCAGCAACGGCTGCAACATATGTTGGTGGGCGCGCCAGCGTCCGATCGAGCTACGATAGATCGGCTGGCGTACCTGGGTTACACTCGCCGTGCGTACTGGTCGCTTGGTCCTGTAAAAGGCGAGACACGCGTCGTCCCACTCGAGGCCGCAATGGGCGATGATCCGTCTCGCCTGCGCTTCGAGATTGCCGACGAGCTCCTCGTATTGCACCTCGAGCATCACGCCCTGCGGCAAGACGTTGCGCCAATGCTCCATCAGTCTTTGGTAGGCGCGAACATAGCGTCCCAGCTCGGTAAGATCATAGGTAAATTCCTGGCCCATTGCGAACAGGATCGAGAAGCAGGAAAAAGCCGTATCCCGCGGGTCACGGCCGGTGTGGATGATGCGCGCATTCGGAAGGACGAGGTGGATCAGGCCTGCCTGGAGAAAATTGGCCGGCATCTTGTCGGTGATCCGCTCCGCCTCCGGCGCCAGACGCTGAATAGCTTGCAAATAGCTTTCGCCGACTTGCCGCAGTTGGTCGCCAGACATGGCCGGCACCGCCTCGGGAAATTCGCTCTCGTTCGGACCGCCGATACTTGCGGACAGGTTTCCTATCTCACGGAGCTCGTCCGCGCCGAACACCTTGGGATGGCTGGCGAGGATCTGCTCGACGAGGGTCGTGCCCGAGCGCGGCATGCCGATGATGAACACCGGTATGGAGGACGGATCCCCGAGCCCTGCTTTGTCGCGCATCAGCTCTTGGCTGAATACCGCCTGGATACGCTCGAACCGCTCTAGCCTCTTTGCCTCGTCATAGGTGATTTGCTGTCGCTTCAGCGAATTCCCCTGAAGCAGGTGCCGGAATGACCGCTTCTGATCTCCGACGTCGGAGAAGACCTTCCCGAGCGCGAAGTGAAGCGAGGTCTGGGCCTCGATGCCGAGTGATTCCATCTCTTGCGCGAGTTCCTGCATGCCAGCGAAGTGTGGATCCTCCGCGGTGAAGCGTCTTGAATTAGCCAGGTTGAGATAGGCGCTGGCTCTCTTGGGCGCCAAGGCAATTACCCGCTCGAAAGCGTGGATCGCGTCTTCGAGCTTGCCGACCGCCCGAAGGGCGATGCCGAGGCTGTTGAGGGCTCCGACATGATCCGGCTTGATGGCGAGTGCCGTTTCGCAATGCGCGATGGCCTCTTCGGTTCGGCCCAGCATGAAAAGCAAGTTCCCGAGAAGACCGTGAATCTCCACATTGTTCGGGTCGATGGCGAGTGCTTCTTCGTAATGTGCCAGCGCCTCTTCGTATCGGCCGAGCGCCCCGAGCGCGTTGCCGAAGCTGTGATGAGCTTCGGCGTACTTTGGCATAATCGCCAGTGCCTTCTCGTAATTTGTGATTGCCTCTTCGTGGCGGCGGAGCGTGCCAAGCACATTGCCGAGGTTATTGTACGCTTCCGCATAGGTTGGCCGGATCGCAAGCGCCTTCTCGTACTGCGGAATCGCCTCTTCCGAGCGGTCGAGCATCTGCAGCGCATTCCCGAGATTGTTGCGAGCCTCGGCATACGCCGGGTTGATCGCAAGCGCGTTCTCGTAATGCGCAACCGCCGCTTCGTTTCGGCCGAGCAACTGAAGGGTGTAACCGAGGTTGTTGTGAGCCTCCGCAAGATTTGGATTGAGCGCGAGCGCTTTTTCGTAGCGCGGGATCGCGTCCTCCAGACGTTGGAGCCCGGTCAGGGCGACGCCGAAGTGAAGCTGCACGTCGGCGGAATCTTTGTCGATCTTGATCGCCCGACGGAACAGATTTATCGCATCGGCAAATCTACCTTGGTGCAGGCGAATGAGGCCCAAACGATAAACGGCACCGAAGTGGCTGTTGTCGGCCTTGATTACGATCTCATAAAGCTGTTCCGCCTCCCACAGCCTGCCCTGCTGCTGGAATGAAGCGGCTTGTTGAAACGCTTCGATCGGATGAAGGGTTTTCGGATGCGCGGCCGAGGTCGTTCGCTGGCTCACGATGCAGCCCTAGTCGGATGGTTTCAGGTACACGAGCGAATGGGTACGGTTTCCAGGCTGTTTAACTTGCGGCAAGGGACTAGGCAAGGTCCGGCAACACGGGAGCCACCGCGTACTTTGCACGCTGCATCGGGTTCTTCGGAAGCGGCTCGACGGCGAAGGTTCGCGGGCCCTCGCCACGCTGCCAGAGCTCCCACATTGTCGTGAAGGCGGCCTCGATATGACGCCGGTACCGGTCGGTGTCGAACAAGGGATAAACTAGGCGATTTTGCCGCAGCCCTTTCCGGAATTCGCCGAGCAGAGACGGTTCGGTCGCAAGCCGAAATGCCAGAGCCTCGTAATCTTCGAGGCTGTTAGTCACCAGTTCGGGAAGGCCAACGGCATGGAGCAGGCTTGCGGCCACGCGCCCGGCAAAGGATTCGCCCCGGCAGGTGACCAAGGGTAGTCCCATCCATAGCGCATCGCTGCCCGTCGTGTGCGCATTGAACGGCAGCGTATCAAGGAACAGGTCGGCAATGCGATGCCGGGCGAGGTGCTGCTCGGGCTTGACTCGATCGGCGAACACGAGACGTACAGGGTCGATCCCGTGGGCAGAGGCGCGCTCGCGGAGGTTTGCTGCGGCGCCGGCATTGTCCCGCAACAGCCACAGCACGCTGCCCTCGATCCGATGCAGCAGGCGCATCCATGTCTCGAACACCGGTGCGCTGATCTTGTAATTATTGTTGAAGCAGCAAAACACGAAACCTTGATCAGGCAGTCCAAACTCTCGGCGGGCGGGCGGATCGACTGCTACGACCCGTTTAGAATCGTTGACCTGATAGCATTCCGGCAGCTGCACAATTTTTTCGGTAAAGAAGTGTTGCTGATCGAATGGCAGCACGATGGGATCGGCGATCACATAATCGTAGCAATCGGCCCCTAGCGTCCCGGGGAACCCCAAATAGTTCACCTGAATGGGCGCGGGTCGATGGGCGAAGATTGTCGGGCGAGCGTCCGTCACATATCCGCTGCGGTCGATGGCGATATCCACCTGCATCTCGTGTATCAACGTTGCGACGTCGCGATCGCTCTTCGATCGGACGTCGTGAAACTGGTCGAATGCTCGGACAAGCCGCGCGCGCATCTCGCTTCCGTCGTCCGGTCCGAGAGAAAATGCCAGGACTTCGAACCGCGAGCGGTCGTGGAGTTCAAACAGCTCTGCCGTCAAGTAGGCATTCGGATGCTGGTGGAACCCCGAGGCCAGATAGGCGATTCGTATCTTGTCGTGCTGCCAAACCGTGTCCTTCCATATTCGCGGCGGACGGGAAGGGATCTCATGACGGATGAAGGTCTTGGCGCATGCCAATTGCAAGGAGGGATCGCCGCACCACCCGAGGAAAGTGAAAGGACTTATCGTCAAATTTCCTTTGGCAACGCGGGCGGTGAGTTCGCGCGAAAGCTTTGCGGTTCGTTCCCAGTCACACGCAAAGATGGCTGAACGCGCCAATCCGCTGAACGCGTAGGGATTGTCGGGATCGATTGCCAGCGCTTGTTCGAAGCTCTTCACCGCCTCATCATCGCGCTTGAGCATGCTCAGCGCGGTGCCGCGAGCATTGAGAGCCTCGATATGGCTTGGATCTAGAGCCAGTGCCTTATCGCATTCCGAAAGCGCGTCTTGCGCGTCTCCAAGAGCCCAAAGTGAATTTCCGAGGTTCACATGAGCATCGGCATTTTCGGGCCGAACGGCGAGCGCAGTTTGAAAGTGCGGGATCGCCTCTTGATGACGGCCGAGTGTCGCAAACGCACGGCCGAGGTTGTTGTGAGCTTCGGCGTAGTCCCGGCGCAACGCCAGTGCCTTCTCGTATTGCGCGATCGCCTTCTCCGTTCTGCCCAGCCGCTGGAAGGCGTTACCGAGATTGTTGCGAGCTTCGGCATAGGTCGGCTTGATCGCAATCGCCCTCTCGTGATGCGCGATTGCGGCTTCGGATCTGCCGAGCATCTGCAGGGCGTGGCCCAGGCTGTCATGGGCTTCGGCGAAATCCGGCCTTATCGCCAACGCCTTCTCGAAGCGCTCGAGCGCGTTCTCGGCGCGGCCGAGGCTCGTCAATGCGACGCCGAGATGATGGTGGGCCTCCGCGGAATTCCGGTCGATCTTGATCGCACGCCGAAACAGGTTGACTGCATCGGCGAAGCGGCCCTGCTGCAGCCGGATCAGCCCCAGTCCGTGCACCGCGCCGAAATGCCGTTCGTCGGCCTCGAGCACGCATCGGTACAGTTCCTCGGCTTCCGGCAAGCGCCCCTGCGCATGGCAGGCGAGGGCCTGTTCGAACGACTCGAACACCGGGCGAGGGGTCCGATGCGCGGCCGAGGACACTCGCTGGCTCACGATGGCAACCTGTTCGAGGAAACCGACCGGAACGGGCTAGCAACGAAATTTGTCTAACCCGCGGCAACAGGCGCGGCAAGGCCCGCTCGATTGCAGCTTTCCGCCCCCTCGCGGATGGCTTGCAAATGCTTGAATACCCGCTGCCCGCCCGAATTCGGCCGTTGGATGATTGATCGGGCGTTGCGAACGCAGGACTGAGCGGGGCGCAGGAATACCGCCCGCCTTGCAATATGCGCTACCGGCTCGGGCGGCTATACTGCCGGCATGCTGGTTTGTGCGTCGCACCTCGGAAGCATCGAGGAGATCGAAAACGGCCTGCGCTGGGACGCGGCGATGCTTGGTGCCGAGATCGACCGCCGCGCCGCGCAATTCTCACGCCTCGAAGTCGTGCGCTCCTCGCGCGTCGCCATTGCCTGCGGCGGCGGCGCAGAGTTTTTCGCCGACCTGCTCGCGGTCTGGCGCCTCGGCGCGACCGCGATCTGTCTCGATCCCGCGCTCACCCCGGGCGAGCGCGAGAACATCCTGGCTTTCGCCAAGCCCGACGTGGTTCTGATGGCTCGCGACACCGCCATCCGGCCCATGGCTCGGAGCGAGGCGCCGTCCGCTCACTCTCCGCTCGAGGGGGACGAATGCGATGGCCACTCGATACCCCGGCTCGCGCGCGGAGCGCACGACCCAACCTCCCTCCCAGGCAGGGAGCCAACGGAAGCCAAGTCTCACGCCCAGGCATGGACAAGAGGTCCGCCGGCGCCGGGCGACCCGGCACTCGTGCTGTTCACCTCGGGAACCACGGCGGCCCCCAAGGGGGTCGTGCTGAGCTTCGGCGCGATCGCGGCGCGAATTGCCTCGAACGTTGCGCAAATCGGGGAGGGGACGCTCGCCCGCACGCTCATTACGCTGCCTACCCATTTCGGCCACGGGCTGATCGGCAATGCGCTCACCCCGCTGCTCTCGGGCGGCACCATTGTGGTGCCGCCCGGTGGAACGGCGCTCGCGAAGGATCTAGGCCGGCTGATCGATCGCCATCGCATCGGCTTCCTCACCTCGGTGCCGGCGCTCTGGCGCGTGGCGCTCAAATTCGGCGCAGCGCCGCAAGGCGATACGCTGCGGCGCGTGCACGTCGGCTCCGCCCCGCTTTCCGCCGCATTGTGGTCCGATGTGGCGGCTTGGTCGCGTTGCGAGACGGTGAATTGCTATGGCATGACCGAAACGGCCAATTGGTTCTCGGGCGCGTCCTCGCGGGAGGCCATCGCCGAGGGTCTCGTCGGGGCGCCGTGGGAGGGCGCAGCCGCGGTGCGCGACGCCGGCGGCGCGATTGGGACGAGCGGCGAGGGGGAAATCGTGGTGCGATCCACGGGGCTGATGTCGTGCTATCTCGGTCGGCCGGATCTCACGGCGGCCGTGCTGCAGGACGGCTGGTACCGCACCGGCGACTGCGGCTGGATCGACCCAACCGGGCGGATCCGGCTGACCGGCCGGATCAAGGACGAGATCAATCGCGCCGGTTTCAAGGTGCAGCCTGCCGAGATCGATGTTCTGCTCGAGACGCATCCCGCAGTGGCCGAGGCTTGCGTCTTCGCCGTGCCGGACCCGGTCGGCGGCGAATCGATTGCCGCGGCGGTCCGGCTTGCGTCTGGCGCCAGTGCGACTTCGGAGATGCTGCGCGCGTGGTGCCGGCAGCGGTTGCGCCGCGAGGCAGTGCCCGAGCATTGGTTCTTCGTCCGGGAGATGCCGCGGAATGCTCGCGGAAAGGTCAGCCGGGACGCCGTGCGCCGCACGGTGACGAGCGGCGCGGCATGATCTCGGCCAAAGGGGTTCCGCTTCGAGCGCGCCCGATCGACATCGAGACCGAGCGGTTCCGGCTGCGCAGCCTCAAGCCGGTCGACGCATCGCAGCGCTGGCTCGCCTGGGTGAGGGACCCCGAGGTCGTGCATCCGGCCAACGCGCCGGTGCGCGACATGAGCCGGCAGCAACTCGCCGATCATATTGCCGGGCACGACAATTACACGCGGTACCTGATCGGGATCTTCGACAAGGCCAGCGGGATCCAGATCGGCTTCTATTTCATCGATGTCGATCGACCCCACGATACCGCCACGTTCAACGTCATCATCGGCGAGAAGAGCTTTTGGGGGAAGGGGGTCGTCAATGAGACCCGCGCGGCCCTCATCGACCATTTCTTCGACAAGCTGGGGATGGCGAAAATTTGCGGCGGACCGCTGTCGCGCAATTTTCCCATGATCTTCAACTACAAGGCCCAGGGCTGGGTGTACGAGGGCACGTTGCGCGGCCATTTCCGGTCGGTCGTCGACGGCTCGCGGCTCGACCAGCTGCGGTTCCGCTTGCTTCCTCACGAATGGCGAGCCGTTCGCGACAAGGTGCGAGGCAAATGATGCGGGTTGCCATGACTCAGCTCGGCGCGGCGCGATCCTTGTTGGCGGAGGCCGTCCATGGCGAGCCCGCCGCCGTCCCCGAGGATGCGCGCATCGGCTCCTTCGAGCGCTGGGACAGCCTGGCGCACATGCGCCTCGTGCTCGCGGTGGAAGCAAAGATCGGGCGCGAGCTCGATGCCGAGGAGGTGGTGCGCATCGAGTGCCTGGACGATATCCGCGCAATTCTCGAATCGGCGAAGACGTAGCGCGGCCCAGTGCCTGTCCGTCGTAGGCGAGGAAATGCTCGCCAATTTCGGTTGCTTGATCGCGCAGTGCCGCTGCCCGGCGGGGCTTGCGGCCCTGCCCCGCGCCCGATAATGGCATCACGCGGGGACGCCCATGCACAGCATTCAATCGCGAGACGGCACTCCGATTCGCTATTTTCGCCGTGGCCATGGCCCGGCGATTTTGCTGATCCACGGGACCGCCGCCGACCACAGCCGCTGGGCTCCCATTCTCCCGGCGCTGCAGCGGCATTTCACCGTCTACGCCATGGATCGGCGCGGCCGCGGCGGCAGCGGCGACGCCGCGCGCTACCGCATGGATGACGAGTTCGCGGACGTAGCCGCGGTCGCCGCGGCCGTCGACGGCGGTCCCGTCGACGTGGTCGGGCATTCCTATGGCGGGATCTGCGCCATGGAATCGGTGTTTCAGAACGCCGGCATCCGCCGGCTGGTGCTCTACGAGCCGCCGATTGCGGTCCTGGGCGGCGGCCGCAAAGCATCGGAAGCGATCGCAAACGTTCGCCGGCTGATTGCCGAGGGCGATCGCGAAGGGGCGCTCGCGTATTTCTATGGACGGATCGCGCAAATTCCGCCGCGGGCGCTCACGGCGATGCGGGCGTTGCCGGACTGGACCAAGCAGGTGAGGGCGGTCCACACCGTCCTGCGTGAGCTCGACGCCATGGCGCGCTACGAGCTGCGCCCCGAGCGGTTCCGTACCTGGAACACCCCGACGCTGCTGCTGCTCGGCGGCGAGAGCCCGCCGGTCTATCGTGCCGGCATCGAACGCATGCAGGCGATCCTGCCGGGGAGCACGATCGCGGTGCTCGAGGGCCAAGGCCACATGGCGATGAAGACTGCGCCGAAACTGTTCGTGCGGAAGATCGTGGAATTTTTGGGGGAGGGGTGAACCGCGACGCAAACTCCGAGTGTCATCGCCCCGCCATCCTGCCCATAGCCGCCTCAGCGATACACCTCCCGCTGGTGACCGACCGTCACCACTAACACCACCAAACGGTCATCCTCGATGGCGGCGACGATCCGGTAATCACCTATGCGGTAGCGCCACAGTCCCTTGCGGTCGCTGGTCAGCGCATGGCCGAAGCGTCGCGGATCCTCGCTGCCGGCGATGCGCTCGCGCAAATGTTGCAGCACTCGTCTTTCCCCCTCCGCGCCGAGCTTGCGCAGGTCGCGGACGGCCGCGCGATGAAATTCGACTCGCCAGACCGGCGGGGTCATCGGCGCTTGGTGTGGGTCCCAAGCTGCCGCTCCAGGCTTTCGAGCGTCACGCGCGGCCCGCCGCGCGCAAGGCGCCCACGCGCTAGGTAATAATCCTCGAGATCCTCGATCTGACGCAAGATTGCTTCGCGCGCGTAATAACTCTTGCTGCGGCCGGTTTTCCTGGCCAGCGCGGCGAGCCGCTCCTCGATCTCGGGCGGCAGACGAAGGGCCAGCATTTTGGCTCTCCAATTGCTATACATGTATAGCAGTGCGTGCTCGCGAAAGCAATGGCCTAGGCGTTTCTGCTGGCCGATAACTCGGTTAGCGCGGCAATTGCCAGCCAAGGCGGTCCATGCCTACCTTGCCACCATCCCTGGGACGCGCGCGGCGGCCCCTTCGGACGCTGGGACAGCCTAGAGCGCACGACTCATGCTGGCACTTGCGAAGAAAGTCAGGCGCGAGCTCAAGGCCGAGGAGGCCGTGGGCATCCAGAACCTCGACGTGCAGACAATTCTGGAGCCGATGACCCGTAGAGAACCCCGTGATTATTATTCGAACTGCAGTTCGGCGAGATTGCTGCGCCGGAGCGGCGGCGGCACACGGTTCTCGCCCGAGGTCCGCAACAGATTGCCCGAGCGCCTGGTCATCGACGCGGCGGACCACATCAGCTCCTTCTCCGATTTGGAGATGAAATCGAAATACAGCTTGGCGGCGCGCGGCGCCTCCGAGGTCTCGTCGTGGGTGGGCCGCGCGATGGTGCGGCGCCGGCATCGAACCCATGCAGGCGATCTTGCCGGGAAGCCCGATCGGCGTGATCGAGGGTCAGGGCGACATGGCGATGAAGACCGCGTCGAAGCTGTTCGTGCGGGAGATCGAGGAGTTTTTGCAGCAGCGATGATAGATCGGAAACCCGGGGCGTCATCGTCCGGCTTGGAGCAAGTCGGATGTTTCATTTGGGTGGTCTCTCATACCTTAGACTCGTGCATCACGGATTTTCCGCCCCGTTCTCGCGGAATCTCCGAGACGCGCATCGGCGTTGCCCTGAGCGCAGGAGAAAGATAGCGGTCGACCAGGTTTTGCGCCGTTTCCCGCGACAGCTGCATGCATTCATTCGAGGGAACGTAGTGAAATTCGACAGTCTCGATCGCCGTCTGGATCAGCTTGAATTGCCGCACCCGCAACTCGGACATCACACGGGCGGGGATCAGCGGGGTAATTCTGCTTCCGTTCGGCAGCTTGAACATGTTTCGTTCTCGACCGACGATTCGATGAATCGAGATGGTTGAAGACCGGCAAGAAGGGGCCTTGGCTAGTTCGACATAATCTCCGATTTCATATCGTAGCAACGGCATAGCGCCGTTGTAGAGCGGGGTGAGGATGATTTTTCCCGTCTCCCCCGCGCCAGCCGGGGTTCCATCCTCCTTAAGAACTTCCAAAAACAGATGTCGGTCTGCAAAGTGATATTCCCCGCAGTCGCAGCATTGCGCCGCAATAATGCCGGTTTCGACCGCTCCGTAGTGATCGACGATCCGGCAATCGAAATGATTGCGCGCGAAGTCGCGAAATTCGGGCTCGATCACCTCACCGTGCGTCCTGATCAGACGAAGTGGCAGGCGAATAGACCTCTCGAAGCAGCGTTGTAGAGTCGAGTGAACGGTGGAAGGATAGCCTTCAATCATCGTGGGCGCCGTCTGGGCCAGCAAATCCGCCGTCACGTTTGTCTCCGGGCCGTACAATGTCCAGACCTGAGCACCGTTCGCGGAGATTTCTTTCCGCGCCTCCCCGGCGGCTCTTTCCTTTGCGGACTTGATTCGGACGACGCGGGTATGGCGCGCGAGTCCCCAGCCCACCTTCAATCTCGCATTCTCCAAGTGGTTCATCTTGAAATGCAATTGCGTTTTCTTGATCATCATGGGTTCGCCGGACGATCCCGACGTGAACTTGGTAATTACATCGCCTTCCTTTCTGGGAATGTTGGAAGCGTAAAATGAGGAAGGGTCGTCCCGTACCGCCTGTTTGGGCGTAATGGGGATGTCGTTAAGCATGCTGACGTCGCTGCATTCGCGGGCCTTTGCCGCCCACGCCTGTTTGGAATAGTAGGGCGAATAGGCGGCAGAATGGCGCAACACAGCTGCGACGAGGTTCGCCTGGGGGTATGGGCGAGCAAGCATTTTCGCCTCGATGACGGACCCGAGTATTACTCGAACCGCAGCTCCTGCAGGTTGCGCCGCTTGAGCGGCGGCGGGACACGGCTCTCGCCCGAGGTCCGCAACAGATTGCCCGAGCGCGTGGTCATCGACGCGGCGGACCACATCAGCTCTTTCTCGGATTTGGAAATGAAATCGAAATACAGCTTGGCGGCGCGCGGCGCCTCCGAGGTCTCGTCATGGGTCGGCAGCGCCATGGTGCGGGAAAGCTGGTAGCGTCCGTGCATCTGCGTCTCGAACAGGGTGCGATAGGTCGGCGTCTGCGCCGGCCGGCGCAGCGAAGAATCGATCGCCCAGGCGGCGAGCTGCCCCGAATAGAGCGCCATGACGACCCCGACCGAGAAGATCGGATCGACGAACCCGGACGCATCCCCGACGACGAAATATCCCGGCCCCGCGATTTTTTCCGGCGCATAGGAATAGTCGCGCATGAGCCTAACCCCGCCGGCCGGCAGCTGCGCGCCTTCCAGCAGCCTGCCGAGATTGCCGGTGGAGAGGCAGGTATCGAGAAAATATTTCTCCCGCGACGTCTCCGCCCCGTTTTGTTTGTAGTCCTCGACCGGAACCACGATGCCGACGCTGGTATTCTTGCGCAGCGGAATGTGCCACGCCCAGCCCCAGTTGCCGAGCGAGGAGACGAACGTCATCGGCGCGTGACGGGGTATGTCCTCGAACGGGCGCACCACGCCCCCGGCGCTGACGTAGCGGGAGCCGGTGAAATAGCCCCACAGGGCGACAAAGCGAAAATCGGAATCGAGTTTCCTGGCGCCGAGCTGCTGCGCGACGAACGAAGATTGTCCCGATGCATCGATCAGGAACCGGCAGCTCACGCTTCGGTATTCCTTGGTCGCGCCGTCAAATAGCCGGATCTCGGCGCCCTGCTCGCCGCACGCGACGAAACTTTCGGCCTTGACGTTCTCGAACACCTGGACGCCGGCATTGCGCGCGTTGTCGAGCAGCAAATGGTCGAGCGCGGCGCGCTCGACATGCAGGCCGGGCCGGTCGTAGTCGAAATCGCGAAACGAGATCTGGGTGACTTCGTTCTCCCAGTCGACGACGCCGCCGGCCTTCTTGACGAAGCCTTCGCGCTCGACGCGCTCCGTGACCCCGAGCAGATCGAAATATTTCCACGCCGAAGGCAGGATGCTTTCGCCCACGGTCTCGCGCGGGTGGCGGACCTTGTCGACGAGCACGACGGCGTAGCCGAGCCGCGCGAGCTGGGTCGCCGCGCAACTGCCGGCGGGGCCGCCGCCGATCACCAGGATGTCGGTCTGCGCCGGGATCCCCATTTCCCCCTCCCAGCCCGCATGGAGCGCACACAATGCGGCATTGTTGAGATTTTGCCGCCCAAGGTCCCCGATTTCGCCGCGCTCGATCCGGCGCCTCAATGTCCCCCGGCAGCCGCCTGCACGGCCGGGCCTTGCAACCGAGCCATCATCGCCGCGATCGTGGCCGGCGTTCGAAAATTCTCCGGCACGAACTCGTCGACCGGCACCGCCAAGTGGAATCGTTCCTCCAGGAACGACACCAGGCGCAGGATCTCCAGGGAATCCAGCACCCCCTGCTCGATCAGTTCGGTATCGGCGGCGATTTCCACGTCCCCGAGCTTGGCCGCCGCCTCGTTCAACCACGTCAGGATGCTTTGCGTCAAGGAATCCATGGAAACCCTCATGAAACTCGGTTGCGCACTGCGATCGCATTTCGGCTGGAGCGAGCCGCAAGCGACTCCCTCCCCTTGAAAAGGGGAGGGATGGGGTGGGGATCACTGACCCCCTCCCGGCTCGCTGCGCGAGCCGACCTCCCCCTTTCAGGGGGAGGTGTCCAGAGCAAGCTGGTGGACAGGTGCAAGAGCCTCTTCCTTCAAGATACGCGCGCGGCACCGGCGCGCGAGCGCAACGCGGTGCGGTCGCTCTTGCCGGTCGGGGTGAGCGGCATCGCCTCGAGCCAATCGATCCGGTCCGGCTGATAGTACGGCGGCAGGCGCTTGCCGATGAAATCCCGGATCGCGGAGGCGTCGATCCGGTTGCTCCGCGGTACGAGGAAAGCGATCAGCGCCGTATGCGCCGGCCCATCGGCGGCGGTGAGGACGACGGCGTCGCGCACGTCGGGATGCGCGTGGAGCGCGGCCTCGAGCGCCAACAGCTCGATCCGGTGGCCGCGGACTTTTACCTGCTGGTCGCGACGGCCGGCGAACATGATCATGCCGTCGGCGCGGACATAGCCGTAATCCCCGGTGCGATAGGAATCTGCATGGCCGGGCAGCCGCGAAGCATGCGTCAATTCCGGCCGCTGCCAATAGCCCTGCATGACGGCCGGGCCGATCACGCAGATCTCGCCGGTCTCGCCGTCCTTGACGGGAGCCCCGGTCTCGTCGCGAATGTCGACCCACAAGTGCGCGCACGCGCGGCCGATCGGGAGCGAATCGAGATCGGAGGCGGGTGCACCGGGCAGGCGGTAATAGGTGCACACATTGGTCTCGGTCGGCCCGTAGAGATTGGCGTATTCCGGGCCGGGGAGCGAGGCCATCAGTCGCCGCAGCACGGGTGTAGGAAACACTTCGCCGGCGAACAGCACGAGACGCAGCGAGCGCACGCCCCTGAGCGCGTCGCGCTCCTGCAGCTGCATCAGCGCGGTGGGCACCGAGTACCAGACGCTGATCCGCGCCTCGTCGAGCAACGCGCGGATCGTTCCGGGGAACCGCGCCATCGTCTCGTCGATGAGATGCACGGTGCCGTGCCGCGACAGCGTGCAGAAAATATCGAAGATGGAGAGATCGAAATGCAGCGGCGCATGGCTGATCGCGCGGTCGGCGCTGCAGATGTCGAACGTGTTTGCCGCCCAGTCGACGAAGCTCGTCAGATTGCCGTGCGAGAGCATGATGCCCTTCGGCTCGCCGGTGGAGCCCGACGTGTAGAGCACGGTCGCGAGATCGCGGGGTTGCGAGAGCGCGGCAGCATACGCCCCGGGGCCCGTCCCGAGGAGTTCCAGCCCCAGCTCGGGCCCGCTGCCGCCGATGGTTGCGACCTTCAGGCCCGAAGACTCGGCGAGCAGCATGTCGGCGAGAGGCCGAGCGCAGACGATCATCCGCGGCCGCAGGGCATGCAGAATCCCCCGCAGCGCTTCGAGCGGCAAGCGATGGTTGAGCGGCACATAGGCCGCGTCCGCGGCGAGAATGCCGAGGATCAGCTCCACGGCGAGGCAGCTCTTGGGCAGGCACACGGCGATGCGGTCGCCCGCGCAGCATCCGGAGCGGCGCAGCCAGGCGGCGACCCGGAGCACGTCCTCGCGCAATTGGCCGTAAGGGACCGCGCCGGCGCGATCGCAGAGCGCCGGCTGGCTCGACCCTGCGGGCCCATCACCCAGCACCCCGGCCAGCAAGGGCGAGAGATTCGCGGTGAGGCTCATGTCCGCCGGTGCTCCGATTGCAGGTCGCGCGCCAGCACGTCCAGCTGAACCTCGGAAGTTCCCGACGCGAACAGGCTTCCGGCTACGTCGGTCAGCGTCGCGCGGAAATCCAATGCGCCGTCGAGCCACGCCGAGCCGGCGACGAGCCGCAGCGCGTCGGTCGCAGTGTCGACGACGGCTTCGCTCGCGGCGAGCTTCGCCATGGCGGCGGCGGCATAATCCTCATGGCCCTGGTCGATGCTCCAGGCCGCGCGATAGACCAGGAGCCGCGCGCTTTCCAGCCTGAGCTTCATCCGCGCCAGCCGATGCGAAACGCCCTGGTGGCGCAGCAGCGAGCCTGCGCCGTCGTGTCGGTGCTGAAGCGCTTCGGTGCAGGCGGCGAGATCGCGCTCGGCCGCGCCCAAGAATCCGGCGAGCAGGCACGAGCGCTCCCATTGCATGGCGGTCGCGAAAATTTTCAGTCCGGTCCCGGGCCGCCCGACCACGGCATCGGAGCCGAGCGTGCACTCGATCAATCGTACGTGGCCGAGCGGCGCGCCCGCCAATCCCCGGCTCGAAGCGATCGGGGCGACTTCCAGTCCGGCGGTGTCGCGCGGCACCAGGAAGGCGGTAAGCCCGAACGGGCCGGGTCGGTGCGACTGGCGCGCGAGCACGAGAAAGAGGCCGGCCACCGGCGCGTTGGCGATCAACGTCTTCTCGCCGTTCAACACGTAGCCGCCGGATATCTCGCGAGCTTCCGTCGCCAGCCGATCGAGCGAAGATCCGCCGGTGGATTCGGTGATCGCCAGGGCTCCGACCGCGGCGCCGCTGCCCAGCGCATGCTTCCAGCGCTCGGCCTGGGCGGGCGAGCCGTAGGTCGCCAGCGGCATGGCGCAGCCGAACAGATGCGCGCCGATCGCGAACAGGAGGCCGCGGTCGGCACCGCCGCGACCGAGCGCCTCGAGCAGCGACGCGGTGACGAGTGCGCCGCCGTTGCGTCCGCCCCACGCCTCCGGCAAGGCAAAATCGATCAATCCGAAATCGGCGACGGCGCGCCAGCCGGCGCTATCGAATCCATCCGCCGGGCGTGCGGCGAGCTTGGCCTCAGCGAATTGCCGCGCCGCCGCGATTCGCTGTGCGATTTCACTCGGCCAACCGAAGTCCATCTTTGTCTATTCCGATATGGCCGCAGGGTGGGTTGACCCGCGCTTGACCCGGAGGGAACCCACCGTGACCAAAGGGCGGGTCGCGTTGCGCTTGACCCACCCTACGGCACCTGAGCGAGCAGCGCACGCTTGTCCAGCTTGCCGGACGAATTGCGCGGCAGCTCGGTCACCAGCCGAATGTCCTGAGGCACCTTGAAAGCGGTGAGCCGCGTGCGGCAATGGGCCAGAAGCTCACCGGAGGCAATCGGGTGCCGGGCGACGACGTAGGCGACGAGCTCCTGTTGCTTATCGGGTCCCTCGCGTCCGACCACGGCGGCTTCCGCCACCGCCTCATGCGCCTGCAGCGCGGCCTCGACTTCGGCCGGGAAGATTTTGGCGCCGCCGCGGAAGATCACTTCGGAGCTTCGCCCCTGGAGATGGACGTAACCGAGCTCGTCGATCGCTGCAATTTCGCCCGGGTAATGCCAGCCGTCGCGGAAATCCGCCGTGCTCGGCGCTTCGCCGATCGCGGCCAGGGGGGAGGTGAGGCCAAGTCCTCGGCACCGCAGCCGCCCGGGGAGATCGGGTCCGAGCGGCCTTTCGGTATCATCGACCACTTCCACGTCGACGAGCAGGAACGGCCGGCCGACGCTGGTCGGACGCTCGATCAGGTCCTGTGGCCGCAGCGCCGACATCGGTCCGATCGCGGCTGCACCGTAGATTTCGTGGAAATTGGGCGTGAGCTTGCCCAA